>Ga0123356_10000327_pt1 | contig 54770 bp, 45 predicted proteins | sample TergutEmb28metaG_2_FD_92546 | JGI IMG/M metagenome (GOLD analysis project Ga0123356, IMG submission 92546) | Embiratermes neotenicus P3 segment gut microbial communities from Petit-Saut dam, French Guiana - Emb289 P3 | ecosystem: Host-associated > Arthropoda: Insects > Digestive system > Gut ...
CTGCTCTTACTGCCAATCCTTCACTCTGTTCGATTTCACTCTGCCTTTTGGTTCGCACAAAGTATAAATCAATTGTATCATATACTGTTTTAGCATATGGAGAGTACTTACGAACAATATCAAGCTTTGGAAAAGAAACATCGGGTCTGGCTAGCCACACTACATCAAACTGCAGAGAATTATGAGAATAGAAACTTTCAAAGCATTGATGCTCTTCGATTACTTCTACACCTAAATCCATAAATATCCGGGTATACTTATCCTCCGGTGTGATATCCGGGAATATGGTTACCCTAAAACCCTTTTTTAGAAGTAACAGTATAATATTGTGCATTCTTACAGAGCCGGAGTCTTTATCTTGTTCTGGTACTTTATGATCAACAATCAATATACCGGGTTTCTTGCCATGCCATTTAGCGCGACAGGATACAGATGGATCCGGATACCAGTGTTTCTCGTTGAGTATACTGTGCCACTTTTCATAAAACTTCTTTCTATTGGTAATCTGATGCTTTTTAGCTCCGGTTAACTCATTTTTACCGGAGGTGATGCCTTCATGATGAATAATAACTGAGTTTGGTTGATAATATACTTTGTAGCCATGTCTTCTAACAGAAAAACACAAATCCGTATCCTCATAATAAGCAGGGTAGAAGAAGGTGTCAAAACCTCCACACAACTCCCAAACCTCTTTTCTGATGGCTAGACAAGCACCAGATACATAGTCAACTTCCCTGATGAAATTATATTGCCAATCTGTAGGATTGTTGTTCCGACCATAGTTATGGGCACTAGCATCACTCCAAACAATACCACCGGCTTCTTGCAAGCTGTAATCTGAGTTTAACAACTTACTTCCCACAATGCCGGCGTCATTGTAATTTTCAAATGTTTCAAGAATTGCTTTTAGCCAACCTTCTTGCACTTCTGTATCATTGTTAAGAAATAGATAGATACTTCCATTAGCGGACTTGGCCCCATTATTACAACTCTTAATGAATCCTTCATTTTGCTCGTTACGAATATAGATGACGTCAGAACCATTATCAAATTTACTTGAGGTCTCATCAGTAGAGCAATCATCCACAATAATTATCTCATAATTGGCCTCTATAGTGTTCTTTAAAATCGCATGCAGACACTTCTCTGTTAATGTCCATTGATTATATACAGGAATAATTATTGAGACCATATTACATTTGCGGTTCAAAGTATCACCTCTGTTATAAGTATAGAATGATGATTAAACGGTTGTTTTGCTAATATCAGTTTACCCGTTCCGGCATAGGAGGTATCGGGTAGTTATATTCAAGAAACTTATCGATAGAATAAGAGTACAATATGTTTATACTAACATTATGCTCATCTTTTAACATCCGGCATTTGTTAAACATTGAAACTAATTCAGTTCTATTAGCAAGAGAAATATGCTCTTTAGAAAGAAAGCTATTGTACGCTTCATTACTCATTCCTTCAAGTGATTGACAATTAAAAAACAGCTCAGTATAAAACGTTTTTGAGCTCTGCGAACAGGCTTTTTGCCTTAGCCTGCTTATCAAGTCAATCATATCTGGGAACTCTTTATAATTTCTTTTCATAAGCACGAACGAAAAACTAACATTAAGCTCATAACACTTTTTTTCAGCATAATTGAATAGAAACTCAATGCTCTTTAGCAGCTTATCGTAGTTAACATTTACCCTTATGGACCCCACAGTTTCCTTAATAGCGCCGTCTAAACTTATGTTTATATTTCTACTAAGCTCATTATCGATAATATAGCGAATATTTGCAGGAGTAAGTAATATTCCGTTTGTTGAAATACCCAACTCAACGGCATTCTGCTTGAGTGTGCTGGCAATATCTTTCCACCCATTTACATATAAGAACTCTGAGCCATTCATAAAAAAATTAATCATATCTGCTGGGTGCGAAAAAGCCTCTTCAATAAACTCTTCTGGCATATCTAGTCCATTAACAACTGATCCAGTATAAATTCCCGGGCACTGTATACAACGTGCATTACACTGCGCTTTTAGGCTTACTTGTCTAAATGGTATTATTTCAGAAACAATGGGTTTGCGCTTATAATATGACTCTGCAATATTCAAAATTATAAGTATTTTCTTTAGATATAACTCAATTGACTCTTTCTCCTTTATCATATCAGCAACTATAGTTCTGATATGAGCTATTTTTTCAGCAACATGCAACGAATACTCATTGTTTGCAAGAACAGGAGCAAATGCTCTCAACTCATTCATGTAATTACTTTCAATATATGGGGAGATTTTTATAAGAATCGATTTATATGGCGGAAACAGCTCAGAATAAATAGTTCGTATAGTGCCGTTGCTTATGCAAGTTTCACACATTTTATCGTGAATAATCTCATTAGTAATTCTTTGCCTGAAGTTCTGAATTAGGTCATTGTTATACAAACTTGCCAATCCAGATTTCTGCCAGTTGCCCAAACTTGTAGAATTTCTACAACATATTAAAAGATTACCGTCTGCACGTAGAACACCTTCTACCCATGGTGCAGCACAAACAATTTTGGTGCTAGTCCTTTTCTTAATATCGACCACCTCCGAAATAAGTTGGCAGCTCAATGTGCAATTCTTTTATTTGCTTGCGCAAAAAACTAACTGCATACCACCTAAATAGCCATACATGAAACTATGATACCCGATAGCATATGAGTTTCTAAATCCTGCTTGTTTGCATTTATCAAGAATATCCCATCCTATATCATAGAATACAAGTGATCCTTCATTTGCTATAGGGTTTGCATGATATTGTTCAGGCAGCAAATGGTTTAAAGCTCCATTAGCAAGTTCTGCACGCTTGATTGTTTCGTTACGGTTGGAGTAAAAAGGGATGCTGAATAATAATTTGCCTTCTTTTTTCAACACTCTGAAAGATTCCATTAGTGCAGACTCAATGTCCGGAACGTGTTCAAAAACATCGTTAGATATTACGAAATCTATAGATTCATCTTTAAAGCTTAGACTCAATGCATCTTCATGGCGAACACCATTAAGAACTATACCAGGTTCATAATTAAACCCAAAGTACTCACTGCCTATTACCTCGTGGGAAATGAATTTTTCAAGCAAAACACTATAAAAATTTGTTACCTGTTCATAGCAATAGATAACACATTGATTACAACTTTTTTCGTCAGTAAAAGCCGATAATAACCTTATCATATACCTACATCTATTATTGAGTTTACACTTTGGACAGACTGTGCTCTCTCTAAAGTTTGGTGTAATTCCATCAGAGTTCTTCCAGTCAACAGTAAAAGAGCTTGCAGTCTTACAAACTTCGCAATAGCCTATGTGACCCCACTTCTCAACCCCTCTGTTTTTCTCGGTAATCATTTTTTCTACAGCATAAATTTCAGTAAAGTCATTCAACTGCTTATTAAAATCAGAGATATTATAAAGTTTATTTATTTTCAATAAGAGATGCCTCCAAAAGGTATTTTATTCGTGCTATTCTATCAGGATGTTTATGGTTAGTTGTAAGATAATCGTCTATATAATACTTCATTTCTCCTAGCATTACCTGCATCTGCTCTTTGTCACCGAGTTTTATAGAATCCTCTACTCTTAGGCTTGCCCAGAAACAATGGAGTCTTTTGACAAGAATACTTAAATCGCAATATCCGTTTTTATTTAGCATATTAACGATTTGCTTTAAAACTTCTAAAGTGTCCATCCACATCTCAGGAGTAGCGGAATTAAATAGGGAAGTGTCATGCTGACGCCAGTGGTATAATGGTTTATCGGTATATACGCCGGTACAGTCGGGGGTGAGGTACACTGTAACATTAAATAATGCGTCATAAGCAAGCTTTAAATTGCTATCAAAGAAGAGATTATTGTTTTCATGAAATAACCGGGCTGAGTACAACTTATTCCATGCGGGAAACTCAAAACACCTGTAATACTCTCTATCAAATGTAAACTCCAGCATCTCTCTTGCCGATAAAACACCATCCGGGACTGTTTTTTTATTTTGCATAGCTACTGAAACACCGTCAATGTCCTTAAAAAAACTGCAAACTGAAATAGTCGCATTATGCTTTTTTATAGCATTGTAAAGAGTTTCAATCATTTCCGGCTCCATCCAATCGTCCGGATCTGAGAATCCTACATACTGCCCGGTAAAAACTTTAAGTCCGATGTTCTGTGAGTTACAGGGAGAACCGGAGCCACCTTTGCTTTCTTTGGTAATTACACGAATTCGACCATCTTTACTCGCAAAGTCATTGCAAATGCTAACACTCTTGTCGTCTGAACCATCGTCAATACACAATATTTCAAGATTTTTATATGTTTGCGAAATAATACTGTCCAAACATTTTTCTAAATATAGTTCCGAGTTATATACAGGAATGATAATTGAAATTTTATCCATATCTGTCGATTTCCTAGTGCTCTATTTGAGTTTTAATATAGAATTGATACGTTCTAATCTGTCAGGGAATTCCTTGTTTGTGCTAATGTACACATTCAGATATCGCTTTATCTCATCTTGCATTTCCGCAAGGATTTTGCAATCATTATTTTTTATAGCTATCTCAGCATACACACTGGCGTAATAGCAGTAAAACCTCTTTGCCCATTTACTTATGTCATTATATTTACTTTCATCAAGCAGTTGTATGACTGATATATATGCAGCAAAAACAAAACCACTATTTTCTATTGGATTGTAATTTGTCATCGACGATTCTCGTATATTGTAATGATAGAGCGGCATATTTGTAAAAACGCCGGTAAAATCGCTTTTAATTGCTAAATTTGTAAAAAACAGTGCGTCCATCCCATACCTGATATTATCATCGAAATAAACATTGCTATCCTTTACCATATCAACAGAATACAGTTTGTTCCAAACATACCCGCAAAAACCTGTGTATGAATCTCTTTTCAGTGAATAAAGCAGAATATCTCTAGTTGAAAGAACACCGTCAGGTATCGTATCCCTGTTAATTACTATCGATTCATCCAAGTCGGTGTTCGTGAAGTATGTTGCGACACTGAGAGGTACATTATATTGCTTAGCTGAATTATAAAGAACTTCGAACATATCCTCTTCAGCCCAGTCATCAGAATCAATAAAACCAAGGTAGTCCCCGGATAAATTACGAAGTCCGACATTTAATGCTGAGCTCAAACCACCGTTGGATTTATGAAATACTTTAATTCTATTGTCTTTTTCAGCATACTCATCGCATATCATTCCGCTGTTATCGGTTGAGCCGTCATTGATAAGCAGTATTTCCAGGTTTTTATATGTTTGATTGATTATACTGTCTAAACACCGTCGTATATAGGGTTCAACATTATAGACCGGGACAATTATTGAGATTTTATCTGTTGAGCAGTTCATACATCCTCACGAGTTTTTCAGGGTGTTCCTCATTTGTTCTTATATAATCATCAAGATGGCTTTTGACTTCTTCTTGCATCTTCTTAAAAGTCAACATATCATCGTTTTCGAGTGCTATTTCTGCAGCTAAACTAGCATGATAACAGTAAAATCCTCTTGCCCAGTAGCTTATGTCTTCATAACCGTTATCGCTTAGTAGCTCCTCGATTTTTTTATATGCAACCAAAATATCTTGCCTGATGTCGACTGATTTAGTTTTTGATATTGCTGTATCTCTTTGATAATAATTATAAAGCGAGCGGATTATATACACACCTGTGTTTTTGTTAGCTAAAATCGCTTGCGTGTAAAACAGCACATCCATTCCATACCGTAGTTTTTCATCAAATCGTAAACCTTTTTTGTCAATAACGTCAGCCCGATACAGCTTGTTCCATACATACCCGCAAAAACCCATGTAGTCATCTCTTTTTAGAGGGTATAGAAGCATATTCTCAGTCGAAATGACATCATCCGGTATTTGCTTATTATTCATCATTTGCACAGTGTACGTATCGTAAGATTTAGTAAACCCTGAAACACTGATTGGCACATTCATTAGCTTCGCTGCAGAGAGTAATTGCTCATACATTTCCTTTTCGACCCAGTCATCTGAATCAACAAATCCTAAATAATCACCGGTGAAGTTATCAAGTCCGATATTTAGAGCTGAACTTAAACCGCTGTTTGCTTTATGAATGACTCGTATTCGATTGTCTATTGCTGCATACTCGTCACAGAGCGATCCACCACCATCTGTTGAGCCGTCATTTATCAGCAGTATTTCAAGGTTTTTATATGTCTGGGCTATAACACTGTCCAAACATCTGGAGATAAAAGGTTTAACATTATATACAGGAATTATAATTGATATTTTTTCCATAAATCACCGGTCATCAGACAACTGATAATAAATACTTTTTGTTGAATCCGGAAAATACTCTTCCATACTGAAAACTATCTTTCAGAAAGGAATTTTTCCATTATATCTGCAATTGCTATTGACTCATCTGCAGTTAGCTTAAAATTCCTCTTTTCATCGTTGCTGTTAATCACAGAAGCAAACTCATTTACTTCATATCTGAGGCCTTCTCCGCGGAATTTGAAAAAAAACTTTTCATTTCTGCTTGTATCTTCGTGCCGCACTTCAAAGCTTTGTGTTTTCCACCATGGTGCATCCACAATAATATATCCTTCTGTTCCTGATATAATCAGTTGCCCTTCGGATTTTACACCAAGCCCGACTTTTACTGTTGCCAAACTGTTTTCGTATGCTAAAAATGCTTTTGTATAAATATCTATTTCATTTGAATTTCTAAAACTTTTAAATCTAATTTCTTTATATTCAGCTCCTAAGAGCTTAATTATTGCAAACAAGGGGTAACTTGCAAGTTCTGTGAAACTTCCTCCGCTATCTTCCAATCTGAGTTCTCTTACATTTCCATATGTAAGTTTTGTAAAACATGCTTCGACATCGTATATCGTTCCGATACTTCCAAGTTTTGCTATGCTTAGAAGTTGTGTAAAACCGGGTGCATAAGCTGTTTTTATTGCTTCCATCAGTATAAGACCTTTAGTTTTTGCGAGAGAAAAAACATCTTTTGCATGAGCTTTTGATAATACCATTGGTTTTTCACAAAGGACATGTTTCTCCGCATTTAAAGATGATTTAATATATTCATAGTGTGTATTGTGTGGTGTTGCTATATAAACTGCATCAATTTTGCTTAAAAACAAATCCCAATCATCAGTAGACAAGTCAAGTTCAAATAAATCACCAAATACTTTGGCACTTCCAAGCTTTGGGTTATAGACTGCTTCAATATTCACCGCACTTATAGTTTTTGCTTCATGCATGAATTTATGTGCAACACGTCCTGACCCTATTATGCCGATTTTAATTATTTTTTGATTTTGCTTACGCAGCATTGTAGAAGAAACATCCTTGGTGCGATCAATATAAACAACTTCGCAATAAGGACGTAAAAACTCAAAAGCTCCGATCCAGTCGGAACCAACGGTAAATATATCAATTTCGTATTTTTGGATATCTTCAATTTTTTGTCCGATATGATCTTCAATAATTATTTCATCGGCAAAGCCTGTTTGTCTTACATGCTCTATTCTATCTACAAGGGAGTCTATTATGTTAATTTTACCTCTATACTCATCAAATTGCTCTGTTGTGACACCGACAATTAAATAGTCCCCCAGCTCCTTGGCGCGTTTAAGCAGATTATAGTGTCCGTCGTGAAACAAATCAAATGTACCGTATGTTATTACTTTTTTCATAATGCAATTCCTTAAGATGCACAAATGGTCTTTAGAATATTCTATGCTTCCGACCCTTTTTATAGTAGAATTATACAATGAGATTATATGAAATACAAGTCAAGCTGTTAGACCAATAGTTAATCTAAACTATCTTGTTAATACACGCTTTTTAATAAATTCAAAGATGTCATTTCCGCTTGTTCCTACTATGTTTTTGTTATATTCTCCAATTGTTTTTATCCGGTGAGTTTTTGCCTCGGCAGGTAATTCACCGTACTTGTCGTTAGTGAAATCAATATAATCATTTAAAAGCATAAGATTGCTTTCATTGTAGAACCAGTCTTTAGATGCGTTAATTTCGCTTGAGTTAGCTGTGTATGTCGAGATATATTTACTCTTTAAGTATCGGGAAATTTCGACAGAGTATGATATTTTCTTCTCTCTACGTTTTTTTGTTTTACTGTTATATTCAAGTAATAGTGATTTAAGAAAGTCATAGGTATAGATACTTTCGTCGTCCGAGAATAAAAGTGCTGTCCTTAATGCTGCTTGTTCTTTTTCGTCAATGGGAGGTATTAACTCAAACTCGTTTATTACTTGAACGAGATTATTCTGTGTGCAAATCTTATATGCGGAGCCGTAAGTGTTTGGCAGCAACCAAACGTATCCGTTAAAAAGAACCGGAATAGTAAAGTTTTTTATTTCATCACCGGAATATATTTCAAAAAACTCTTTGGTTTCGTTTGTTTTGGGATTCCATTTGATGAGTGGTGTCTTAGAATCATAGAATGGAGTTATCCATAAACTCTCACCATCAAAACATAAATGTGCAAACCGATATTCCTTATCACCGACGGTATGAATGTTAAATATATTCTTTTTTATATCAAATTCAAGTAATACATTACGCTGTGTAGAGGCAAGCCAGATAGAATCATCAATAAGGCAAGGAAGCCCGAAATAACCTCCAATTTCTGTTTCTTTTAGCCTTGTAAAGTGTTTTAACCACTCGTCAAAATATTTAACTTCGCCGGTTGATATATTAAATCGTACAATTGCAGGGGAAAATCCGGGTGTAAAAAAAATATAATTTTCGTAAGCTATTGCTATGATAAATGCTCTGTCTATTGAAATTGATTTGTCATTTACATTAAGATTGATTACTGAAAGAATATTATCTTTAGTTGACATGGAAACGGCGTTTTTTGCTAAATGCGGAGGAAAATACAAGGTTTCGTCGCTTAGAACAGGTCTTCCGTATAATGAGGTTGTATACTTCATTATACATTCATCTTCATCAGGGAAGCTGCCTGCCAATTCAAGTTCCCACTTATCTTTATCCATTGAAAAAAGTGAATTTATATATCTTATTGTGAACCACAATTTATCTTTTGTTGCATAAATGGTTGTTGGTTCAAACAGAAGCTCGTCGTCAAGTACATCCAAATTACTGAGCATAATATGCTTGCCTGTCATTGCGTAAAGATAGATTACTGAACCAAAGTCGCCGTAATATGCATCGCTCCAAGTTATTGCACGGTGCAGCTCGGGGGTATCGTCAAAGATTCCGAAAGCAGCGTTTTTGTAGTTATTTACTATATTTATGTATTTTTCAACAAGCTCGGGATACATTGTGTTATACGTGTTTTCGGTTAATGGGTGAGGTCGCCACCACAAAATGATATCATCCCTTTTATTAAACGTGTCGAGCACGTGTTGCAGCTTTATTAGGAATTGCTCAGGGTTATTCATTGCGGGAGCGAGGCTGGTAGCAAATAGAATAATATTTTTCTTTTTGCCGTCATTTAACTCAACCAGCTTACTCCACTCTTCAGGTAGGGGATAATCCTCCGGTTTTGCATTAATGACAACATCAAACTTTGGAGAACCGAGAGCGACAAACTTCTCTTCAGGTGCTCCATATATCATACGACTATAACCGTTATCTTCAAATCCTTTGTAGTCACTTATGTAACACTGTCTTACTGATTCGGATTGCACTATTACCAAATGTGCAAATAACGCAGCGTCACACACGGTATATGGGGCTTCTGTCTTTTCTCCTGTTACAAAATAAGGAATATATACCAACAAATCTGTTAGCTCCCGCAGGCGTTCACAGTAAAAATCGGGGTGAACACTCGTAACTACATTAAATGCATCGTAAGGCGAAAACGTGAATATCACATCCGGACGGCGTTCTGCTATATTGTACTCCTGCCAGTCTGTGCATTCTATGCTCGATTTGTAAAAGTCTGCACCTTCATAATGCATTTTCCCAAATGATTCATCAGGATTTTTTTCATAATAGGGAATAGGTATCCAATATGTGTCGCAGCTTGGGTCGTCTTTTGCTGCCATGTATATTGACTCTATGCTGTCACTCATGCTTGCTTTATAGCTGAGGAAGACCATTTCGATTATTGTGGGCTTAAGCTCGTTTTTAACGCTGTTTTCAATGCGTATTAATTGCTTTTCAAGTGCTTTAATACCTGTCTCGCCGTTACTGGCTTTGAAGACCAGCTCGCAATAGTCCTCAAGCAATGCAACAGTTTCGGTGCCTTCACCTTTGATAGACTCAATAAACTCACCAATGCTTATAGCGGCATCCTGACAATCAGCATACAACTCAGCAGCCTGAACCTCTCTAAGAGACTCAAGCACTTCAAGTACTTGCTTTTGCTGATGTTTCCGCATATAATATACTTCCTTGGGGTATTGAAATTACGTTAAATTATATAACACTTAGTAAGTTAAAACAAGTGACCAAACCGGTCAAGAAGCATTATCATTTTGGGTGAGTGTTAAGCAGACAGTATTATTTTAGCTCTATTTTCACACTCTTTAATAATTCGGCATGCCATCTCATCTGCATTCGAAAAACCGTTTTTATCAGCTTCATAAACAGCCGCATCAAATGCTGAGGGTATAGAACTGATTATTTCACTTCCTATAAGCTTTACTTGAGATAATCGAACACGGACGTTATCGGCAAATATTCTTATATCAGCTTCATTAATTTTATCAATATTTTCGTGCTGACCTATTCTCATACCCATCCCTCTGCTGAGTTTTGAACCGAAGATACCATCATATACAGACGTACTTATCAAATCATACACAGGAGCAATTGAAACAGTACCGTCTGAATTATGTAAAAGTGAAAGATTCTTTGCATGTGCATCGCAGTTTCCAATCATATAGTTAAAAAGCCCCCATTTAACAAGCATTTCAATATCCTCAAACGGTTTCCTTGCATACCTTGCAAGCATATCACGAATCTGCTTATATCCGGGACCTCCGTCATGTTCATACTTTAAGTCGGATATTATTCCATTTGCCTGACATAAATCTTCCTGATGTGCTCGAGTAATTACGTTAAAACCATTAACATCCTGACTACTTATTTTGCGGTCATATCTTTGTATAATAAGAACCGGCGTGCCGGGATAACGTATGTCAACATTTACAGTATGGATGTTACAGGCGGAGGCAGCTCGAAGACACAGAAATTCATTAAGAGTAATAAACGGATAGTGTGCTTCCAATAAACCGGGCTTTATTATATGGGTTGACGGTGCACCGTGAGTTGGGATATACCAATCCTCTTCAATTGCACTGCCATTCTTATGATACAGTGCAATTTTCTCCTGTCCACCCGCAAGAGAAAGACGTGTATTCTCTTGTAAACGCGGAATTTCAATACGCGGGCTTTGAGCAATCGCAGTTAATCCATTTTCCAGGAGATCATATGTATGGTTCTTATTATTAGCAATTAATGTGTCAGGGCTTTGATTTTCATCTTCATCGATGATTGAAATGTCTCCTGCACAATCTCGTCCTAAAGCGTGTAGGAGTTTTGTTGAACTGGTGCGTGATATTCCGAGACGCCGTGATATTGCATCTCGTGCTTCACCCTCGGGTAGTAATCCCTCGAAATAGGGTTGAGCTTGATTGCTTGTATAACGTATATTAGTTAGCGGAAGAGATAAAGATAGTGGGTAAGCTTCCGGAGTAGAAAGATAATCATTATCATATGCAAACCCAAAAAACGATTCACTCGCCTGAATATCCAGTGTGCCAAGCTTTAGATTGTTTCGAAAAACAGCTAATTTCACATTAAACACCTCGCTTTGTCACATACAAATCAAATCCCAGAACGTGTAGAGTATCTATAACTTTTCCGATTTGCATAGTTGGCTTTCCATTTTCAAGGTCTGAAATAAACCGTACTCCATTACCGCAAATATCAGCGAGCTTTGATTGAGATAGTCCAAGCTTGTTACGATTAGACTTAATAATCGAGCCTATATCCCTTGTTTCTAAAACTTTGGTCATAATATTTATTAACTCCTTATAAAAAGTAACCACATTATATCATTACCGCTCGGGAATGTAAAGAGAAAATCGCACAAATATTACCGCTCGGGAGCAATTGTATATGGCTAGCACGATTTTACCGTACGGTAATAACTCATCTGCTATTTCTATTGAAACTAACCAAGTCGGTCAAGAGATAGGGGACAGTCAAAATGTTTCCTCGATGAAGGATAAACATGAGCACTTGGTTAACCGAAACGGTCAGGTATTAATTGGGATGAAATAGCAGGCGATTATGGTATTATATTGCAGAGTACAAGACCGAATCAACACTACGATATTGTTGACAAAGGGGCTGTGCTCTGTTATTATGTCAATAAATGAGGTGTGTTATGCATAGATTGTTGACCGATAAATTAGTCGAATGGAAGGACGCTCTGACAAGAAAACCCTTGCTTGTCAGAGGTGTACATCAATGCGGCAAAACATTTCTGCTAAAAGAATTCGGCTCAAAATATTATGAAAATGTAATTTATTACGATTTTAAAGAAGACAATCGCTTATTTGACCTGTTTGAACTCAATCATAATCCGCAGCGGTTAATAAAGGATATCTCTCTGATTTTTGGTATTGATATAAAACCAAAAAAAACACTGATTATTTTCGATGAGATTCACTCTTCCAAAAATGCTCTGGATGCATTGTCTCACTTTTCCGATGATGCACCTGAGTTCCATATAATAGCGGCAGGTTCAAACTTTGATACAGTTTCTCCGAAAATTGAAACGCTTACGTTATTTCCAATGAACTTCTACGAATTTGTAGCAGCACAGAACTCTATGCTGGCGGAACATTTAAGCGAAAGCTTGTTTAAGGAAGACACACTAAAAACCTTTAGCCAGCAGCTTGAGGTATATTTCAGAGATTATCAAATAGTCGGAGGTATGCCCGAGGTTGTTAAGTGTTGGATTGACACAGGCAGCATTGAAGAGGTCGACAGACTGCAAAGCCGTATCATAAGCGGTATTGAAAATAATTTCGCAAAAAATGCACCTCACTCCATGTTTCCGAAGCTAAGTGCAATATGGGATGCAATTCCTGTTCAGCTTTCAAAGGATAACCGAAAGTTCATTTTCAGCAGAGTAAAAAAAAGCTGGCGTTCCAAAGATTTAGAGGATGCACTATTCCTGCTTATACGCACAGGACTTGTATACAAGGTCAGTCATATTGACAAACCTGATTTTCCTTTATCTGCATATGCCAGCAACACACATTTTAAACTGTATATGTGTGATGTCGGCTTGCTTCGCAGAACCGCAAAGATACCCGCATCAGTGGTTTTGGATACTTCGTCTAATTTTAAGGATATTAAGGGTGCGATTATCGAAAACATCGTATGCTGTGAGCTAAAGAGAATATTTGAAGACGAGATATACTATTGGTCGGCTGAGAATCCCGGCAGGGCAGAGGTGGAGTTCATAATTCAAGACGGCAGTGACATCGTTCCTATTGCAGCAAAACACACTGGCATCAGTCGTACACGCTCTTTATTACAGTATGCGGTAAGGTTTACACCTAAAAAAACAGTTTTGACATCACTTGATAAGGACAAAAAAGACGTACTGCCTTTGTACGCCTTTTGGAAACTGAAAGAGTGGCTTTTGCTTCAATAATTGACCAAGCGCGAAGAACCATCCCCGGTACTTGCCAACAATCTTTGTTATTTTACTCTATTAATATATTCTCCAATTTTCTTATCTTCCTGTAATATATGACGTACAAGCCATTTTACAACGACTTTTGTTACTGCATTACTGAGTTCCTTAGTTGAACCGGTTTCTTTAAACTCAACGACTTTTTCGCTTACAGTTATTTTAAATTCCTCATGCAGTTTTTTGTGGTTTTCATAATCGGGGTATTCATATTTAAGCTGCAATGCTTCCTCATCAATAAAATGCTGTGCGGTATAATTTAAGAGAAAATCCAGTGTTTCATTAAGGATTTCCGTGTCGGTTCCATCGGAACAGGCAATGCCTATTTTATCAACAAGCTCAAATAAATGCTTATGCTGTGAATCAACCAACTCACAACCAAGTTCAAAATCCTTTGACCATGCGACTCCGTATCCTACATTACCCAAACTTATCACTCCTGTCATTGTATAAAAACGATTTTAATGGTATTATATACAAAGATAATAATTTTGCAACATAATGTATGTAACACTTGGAGGTTTTATTAATGGTAAAGGTAGATTTAAGCGGTGCTCTGGGATTTTTAACAGAAAATGAAGTCAATGCAATCGACACAAGCAAGCCCTTAAGCGATTTACAAACACTTTATGAAAACGGCTGGACAAGGGTTCCGTCCGAGTACAATGAGAAGCTGGCAGGCGACGTTAAACGCATTGCTGCGAAAATTCAAGACGAGTCGGAGGTTCTTGTCGTATTAGGCATTGGCGGCTCTTATCTGGGTGCAAGAGCGGCAATTGAATACATTAAATCGCCAAATTATAATATGCTGCCGAAAAAGACTCCTGATATTCTTTTTGCCGGGAATAATCTTTCCGGAGAGTATTTGGAACAAGTGGTTGAGCTTATAGGAGACAGGAATTTTTCGGTCAATGTTGTTTCAAAATCCGGCTCAACAATTGAAACTGCAATTTCTCTTCGCTTCTTCAAAGCACTGCTTGAGAAAAAATATGGTGCATTCGGACTAAAGAACCGCTTATATGTCACATCGGATATAGGTTCTCCGCTTATAAAGCTGGCTGAGAGCGAGGGTTATGCATATCTTGAAATGCCTCCCGAGGTCGGCGGCAGATACAGTGTTCTTACCGTTGTGGGTCTTGTGCCTTGTGCTGTTGCCGGTATTGACATCGATGAGTTGATGGCAGGTGCGAAAGAAGAGTTTGAAACCGGTATAGAAGCTGCTTGTAAATATGCCGCAGCTCGTCAGGTTCTGTACCGCAAAGGTAAAAAAATAGAAATGCTTGCCTGCTTTGAACCTGCATTTCGTTTTACGGGAGAATGGTGGAAGCAGCTCTTTGGTGAAAGCGAAGGAAAGGAAGGTCTTGGAATCTTCCCGGCATATGCTGATTACTCCGCCGATTTACACTCACTCGGTCAACTGATACAAGAGGGTGAACGCACATTGCTTGAGACTTTTGTCACCTTTAATGAGCCGAGAGTAAATCCGATAGTACCGGGCGGCGATTTACACAAGGACAAAATATCTGCAATAACAGGCTTTGACATGAACAAAATAAACGCTTCCGCATCAGAAGCAGTTAAAAAGGCACACATTGACGGAGGAGTTCCTGTGCTTGAGCTTTGCCTGCCGAAGCTTTCAGCCGCGTCCTTTGGTGCACTTGCATACTTCTTTATGCGTTCATGTGCAATTTCATCATTAATCTCGGGAGTAAACCCATTCGGGCAACCGGGCGTCGAAGCATATAAAAAGAATTTATTTGCAATATTAGGACTGTAAAGGAGCTGGTTAAAATGGTTAGGTTAATTATGGGGCTCAAGGGTTCGGGAAAGACTAAGCAGCTAATCGAGCTGGTTAATGATGCTGTTGATAATGAGCACGGTGACATAGTATTTCTGGAAAGGACTGCAAAACTGACATATGATATACCGCACAAGGTCAGGTTGATTGATGCCTCGCAATATGATTTTAACGGTTATGATTTCATGAAGGGTTTTATTTGCGGGCTGTATTCTGCAAATTACGATATAACGCATATTTTTATAGATAATGTTCTGCGTATCATTGACAGGGAAGTAGATAAGGATGCAGAGGACTTCTTTGAATGGTGCGAGAATTTCGGTATTAAAGAGCATATTAAGTTTACAATAACAATCAGCGTTGATATAAATAAAGCAACAGACAGAATTAAGAGGTATTTCTAGTGCCGGCAGAGAAAAAACCTCGAATGCTGCTCCATTGCTGCTGTGCACCGTGCACCACATATGTACTTGAAAAGCTCTTGCCGGACTATAATATATCACTTTTGTTTTATAATCCGAATATTGAGCCTCATATAGAGTATGAGAAAAGAAAAAATGAGTTAAAACGTCTGATACAGGAAGAATCTTTTTATTCCAATGTAAAACTGCTCGAATGTGAATATGACAATACCGTTTTTAGTAATGCGGTGTTGTCTTTGCGTAACGAACCTGAAGGAGCGGCAAGGTGCTCGGTTTGCTTTGAAATGCGATTGAATGAAACAGCAAAAAGAGCAAAAATGGGAGAGTACGATATCTTTACTTCAACACTCTCGGTAAGTCCGCATAAAAATGCAAAGCTCTTAAATGAACTAGGCTCTAAGCTTGCAAAAAAGCATGGTGTAGATTATCTTAATACAGACTTTAAAAAGCAAAACGGATATTTACGTTCAATAGAATTATCAAATAAATATAATCTTTACAGACAGGAGTATTGCGGTTGCCAATGAATATTAGTATTAGAAAGATAGCGTTTGCCGGAATTATTGCTGCACTTTATGCGGCTTTGACATTTGCGATTATCCCGTTTGCTTATACCCCGGCTCAATTACGTATCGCAGAAGTGTTGTGCATTTTGCCCTTTTTCTTTCCTATTGCAGTTCCGGGATTGTTTGTAGGCTGTATTATTGCAAATCTTCTCAGTCCTTACGGCTTGCTTGATGTAGTTGCAGGTTCTTTTGCTTCTTTGCTTGCTGCTTCGTGCACAATGCTGATAGGGAAGATGAGTCGTAATCGGGAAAGTGTTTTTGTAAAAGCTTTTGCGTGCTTCCCGCCTGTTATATTTAATGCTGTAATAATTGGTGCTTTGATTGCGTTTTATATGGTTGGTGTCAGCGATTTTAGTGTATTTATGATTTCATTTGTTTCAAACGGATTATGGGTTGGTTTAGGACAATTGCTGGTACTGTATGTGCTCGGGCTGCCGCTTATGATTTATTTACCGAAAACAAAAGTAATAGATAAGCTCAATATATTGTTAAACGGAGGAAGTTAATAATGAAAGTAAAAAAAGCTGTTATACCTGCCGCAGGGCTGGGTACAAGAATGCTCCCTGCAACAAAATCGATTCCAAAGGAAATGCTGCCGATTCTGGATAAACCGGCAATCCAGTATATTGTTGAAGAAGCAATTAATTCAGGCATTGAGGATATTCTCATTTTAACAAATCGCGGAAAAGGTGCTATTGAGGATTACTTTGACTATGCACCTGAGCTTGAGGAAAGTCTTAAACGGGCGAATAAAAGCTCATATTATCAAGCAGTAAGAGAATCTGCACAGCTCGCAAACATACATTTCTTAAGGCAAAAAGAAACAAAAGGTCTCGGACACGCCGTATGGTGTGCAAAGAGTTTTGTCGGTAATGAGCCGTTTGCGGTTTTGCTTGGAGATGATATTATGGTCGGTGAAATACCCGTAACCAAGCAGCTTATTGATGCAGCAGCAAAATACAATGCCTCTGCAGTTGGTGCTCAATGGGTCACCGATGAGGCGGTAGGGAAGTACTGCTCCCTAAAAATTGATGAGCTTGAAAGCAGAATTTACAAGGTATCAGATGTAATCGAAAAGCCGCCACCGGAAAAGAAATTCTCAAACTACGCAATCTTGGGCAGATATGTGCTTAAATCGGAAATTTTCGACATCCTCGAAAAAACTCCGCCCGGGCACGGCGGTGAAATTCAGCTGACCGATGGTCTTTGCACATTATGCAAGCAATCTGACATGGTTGCGGTTGACTTTGATGCAAAACGCTACGACACGGGAAATCTTGTCGGCTTCATGGAGGCAACTGTAGAGTTCGGACTGAAACATCCCGAGGTAGGTCCATGGCTTAGAGAGTATTTTAAATAGTTTCAGATATTATGCTGCGTCTTCATTGTCTTTATCCTTGTTCTTTTTTCCTCTGCCGGCTCTGTCGAAGAGGGGATATTCGCCGTTTTCAAGCTTTTCGATTTTTTCGTCATACTCTTCTTGCGTTATGATGCCATCCTCAAGCTTTTGCTCAAGTTTTTCTTTTTTCATCTCAATACGCTCTGCGATTTGCTCATCGGTTAACGGCTCACGCTCGGTACGGTTTCTGCGTTCGGTTCGATCAATACGGTCTCCGCGTTCTCCTCTGTCAGCAAGCTCTGTAGCGTCATAAGCTCCGCGGATTTCTCTTCGTTCAGATCTGTGCTCATCTATCAGTGCAACTCTTTCAGGGGATCTGTCTCTATCCCTGCCTCTGCCACCGTGACCGGTATTGGTCAAAATCAGTGCTGTCGAAAGCCCTGCTATAATAACAAAAGCGACTGTGGTTAATACTACGAATTTTGCGTTTCTTTTAATAAAATTTATCATATAAGAAACTCCTTTCTTTTTATTAATATTGCTGTAATTCATGTCACATGTGTTAATTATATTGTAGAAAAATAATATGAATTACGTGTGAATATTCCTTGAAATTTCCATGAAAAGCAAAGGGACGATTCCGTGCCGTTAAGCATGAGAACCGCCCCATATGCTTCTCTCGGAGTTACACGAGTCGTTTACCACCAAACCATACTCTTGTGTAGTATGCTGATCCCAAGTCGCTGATGATAACACCAACGCGGGTGCTTGAAGCATGGACGAATTTATTGTTTCCTATATAAATCCCCACATGTGTTACAGTTCTTCCGTTAGTTGAGAAGAATACCAAGTCACCGGGAACGAGGTCTGATTTATTAATATGAACACCGTTATCTCTGTACTGACCGGAAGCATTCCTTGTTAATCTCATACCATGCTGTCCGTAGACATAGAATACAAGACCCGAGCAATCGAAACCGGATGGTGAAGCTCCTGCCCATACATATCTTGTTCCGACAAACTGTACTGCAAAGTCAGCTATGCTTTGACCCAGCGGGAGATTAGGGTCGGGAGGAGTTACAGCAGGAGTTGCACGTGTGCTTGCTGCCGGAGTGTTTGAAGCCGCAGCGGAAGCTGGTGCATTAATTACTGTGCCTCGTGGTAGAACTTTCATTAAATCGCTGCGTATATAGCCTGTTTGAGTACCGTGTGTTACTTTATACCAACCGTTATTAATGCCGATAATTGCCATTTGTGTGCCTGTACTGTGTGAACTGAGAACACTACTGTTGGTAGTCGGTCTTTCACGCATGTTTACATTGACGCCTTCGACACTGCCGCTCTTGGAGAAGTTGGCAGCCTCGCGTCTTCTTTCAAGAAAAGACACACTCATAAAACCAATGGTGCCATGATAGTTTACTTTGTTCCATTCGCTGTTTGTCCGCTCAATAATAATGACAACCTCATCCTTGTTGGCATTTGCTATTGTAGAATGAGTCAGCCCGGGACCCGAACGAATGCGAACATTATTGCCGCTTACATTTGCAGCACCCCATGCAATCGTTCCGCTTGCGGATGAAAACACCGGAAGAATCGATGTTATAATGATTGCTACGAGTAATAAGGTTGCAGTTATTTTCTTCACTATCTTCATTATATGAACAGTCCTTTCTTTGCTACTGAAATAAATGCTGTTTATTCTGCGGTTATCATTATCCCGCGGTTAAAGCTCTTTCAAGCCACGCAGCTGCAAAATCCATCGCTTCATATAAGCTTCCTTTTTCACTCTTTTTTACAACCCTGTCACGTGATTTAAGATCGGGGTCGGTATATTGGAGCTGGATTTGCACCTTCGTAGGCAGTTCCAAATCATCCAGAGCCTTTGTTTCCGTAACCTGAAGCATGACAATATACTTATCACTCATGCTACCGTAGTAAATAAGGTCGTCTTTTCTTCTTAAAGGATACCCTTTATATTCTAAAGGTATGCTTTTTTTCTTTGTAGACTCTGCCATAATTTTGTTACTCCTTGAAATAATTGTAACTAAATTGTAACACATTGAAAATCTTATGTCAACACTAATTGTAACTTATTTTGTAACTTTTTTGTAATTATTTTTCACTAATAGTTTTCACAACATATTGTTGCCAAGAGCAATATTTTGTGATATATTACACACAATGTAGTTTTATATCTGTTGGGAGCAATCATATGGATGATGCAATTATCTTAAAACATGTCGATCATACTCTGCTTGCAAGTACAGCAAAATGGAGTGAAATTGATAAAGTTTGCAAGGAAGCAATTATGTATAATACTGCTTCGGTGTGTATACCGCCGTGCTATGTTAAGCGAGTTCGTGCGGCATACCCTGATTTGACAATTTGCTCGGTTGTAGGATTTCCGCTGGGATATGACGCACTTGCAGTCAAAGCACTCGCAGTTCAAGCTGCTGTTGAGGATGGTGCGGATGAAATTGACATGGTCATTAATCTTACCGATGTCAAAAACGGCGATTATGACACAATAAGCACAGAAATACAGGTGCTAAAGCAAATTATTGGGAACCGAATTCTTAAGGTAATTATCGAAACATGTTATTTATCGGATGAAGAAAAGATAGAGCTTTGCAATATAGTTACAAAAGCAGGTTCAGACTATATTAAAACATCAACGGGCTTGGGAACGGCAGGAGCAACAATTGACGATATCAAACTCTTCAAGAAGCATTTGGGACCTGATGTGAAAATGAAAGCAGCCGGCGGTATTAAAACAAGAGAAGATATGATAGCTTTCTTACAAGAAGGCTGCAGCCGTCTCGGAACAAGCTCGGCGGTAAAAATCCTTACCGGCGAAAAAGCAGGAGCTTACTAAAAAGTTTACTTGAGCAAACGGCTCATTTAATAAATGAAAAACAAAAATAAAATGGAGGACAAAATGAAAAAATTTCTAGCAATCGCAATTTCTCTGATCATGCTCTTCGCAATTGCCGCATGCGGCGGTGCAGGTACAGGTGACAGCGGTAATGCAGGTGACAGCGGTAATGCAGGTGACAGTGGCAACGCGGGTGACAGCGGCAATGCAGGTGACTCGGGCGACAGTGACGGCGTTAAGCTTGCACTGGTCACAGACTATGGCACAATTGACGACGGTTCATTTAACCAAGGCTCATGGGAAGGTCTCGTTGCATATGCAACAGAGCACGGCATTAGCCATCAGTACATTCAACCGGCAGACGAAACAACAGCAGACTATATTGATGCTATTGAGCTTGCAATTCAACAAGGTGCAGAGCTTGTAGTCACACCCGGATTTATGTTCAGTGCTGCAATTTATGAAGTTCAAACTCTTTATCCGGATGTAAAATTCGTTCTTCTCGACACCGTTCCGCAAAACCCGGATACAGACGAAGTGCATGTAGCACAAAACACAGTAGCAGTTCTTTATGCAGAGCAAGAAGCAGGTTTCCTTGCAGGATATGCTGCAGTTATGGATGGACATAGAGACCTCGGCTTCATGGGTGGAATTCCGGTTCCTGCAGTTGTTCTGTTCGGAACAGGCTTTGTAGAAGGTGCTGAGTATGCAGCAAATGAACTTGGACTCGCCGCAGGCGATATCTCAATAAGATATCACTATTCAATGGTATTCTGGCCAACACCGGATGTTGTTGCAATGGCAGAATCATGGTACGATGACGGCGTAGAAGTAATTTTTGCAGCAGCAGGCGGAGCAGGCTTCTCAGTCATGGCAGCAGCAGCAGATGCAGGTAGACTGGTTATCGGTGTTGATATTGACCAATCAGGAGCATCCGACACAGTCATTACATCGGCACTCAAAGGACTTAAAGCATCTGTATACAGCATAATCACAGACTTTTATGCAGGCAGCTTCCCGGGCGGTCAGCAAAAAATGTTTAATGCTGCAAGTGACGGTGTTGGACTTCCGATGGATACATCAAGATTCGACAGCTTCACACAAGCTCAGTATGATGCGATATTCGCAAAGCTTGCAGCAGGTGAAGTGAGTCTTTCAACACAACTCGGACCGGAAGCACATCTCGGATTAAATGTATCAATTGTTGACTTAACAAATGTTTCGTAAGTAAAAAAGTGTAAGTAAAAAGTGCAATTGACATCAGTTTAATAGTAAGATAAAATAATGTTGAGGTCGGCGCAATTTGCTCGACCTCAACATTTAATATAGGTGGGGGGTATCACTTTTTGAATGTTATTGAAATGCGGGATATAACAAAAGAATTTCCGGGAATTATAGCAAATGACAACATCACATTAGAGCTTAAAAAAGGTGAAATTCACGCATTGTTGGGTGAAAACGGTGCAGGAAAATCCACATTAATGAGCATTCTCTTTGGGCTATATAAACCTGAGAAAGGAACAATCAAAAAAAACGGTGAAGAGGTTAAAATCTCGGGTCCAAATGATGCAACACGCCTGGGCATTGGAATGGTACACCAACATTTTAAGCTTGTCCACAATTTTACCGTGCTTGAAAATATCATTTTAGGCGATGAAACAACCAAAGGGGGCGTTTTAAAGCTTGACGGAGCAAGAGAGAAAATAACAAGCCTTTCAAAAAAATACGGGTTGGAAATTGATTTAGACAAGCAAATCCAAGATATAACGGTGGGAATGCAGCAAAGAGTTGAGATATTGAAAATGCTCTACCGTGAAAATGAAATATTAATATTCGACGAGCCGACAGCCGTTTTAACCCCTCAGGAAATTGAATCCCTCATGCAAACAATGAAAGGGTTGGTGATGGAAGGACGCTCGATTTTATTTATAACCCATAAGCTCGATGAAATTAAACAGGTTGCCGACAGATGTACGGTTTTGAGAAAAGGTAAATATATTGGAACTGTAGATGTTGCGTCGAGTTCAAAAGAAGAACTGTCGGAAATGATGGTCGGAAGAAAGGTTGTCCTGAGTCTTGATAAAAAAGAAGCCAAAATCGGCGATAAGATTCTGGAGGTTAAAAACCTGACGATGAAAGGCGAAGCCGGTCATAAGAATAGGTTAACAGATGTATCGTTTACAGTAAATGCCGGTGAAATTGTCTGTATAGCCGGAATTGACGGCAACGGTCAAACCGATTTGGTTTACGCATTATCCGGATTAGCACCTTTCTATTCAGGCAGTATTATGCTGGAAGACAAAAATATCTCAAAATCAAATATAAGGAAAAGAGGGAATCTCGGAGTTGCACACATTCCCGAGGACAGACATAAACACGGTTTGGTTCTTGATTATACTCTTGCGTATAATTCGATTTTACAAAAATATTTTACACCGCAGTTTTTAAGAAACGGCTTTTTGCGAGGTCGTGAAATACGTCCGTACGGAAATTATTTGATCGATAAATATGATATTCGTGCAGGTAAGGGAACAGATACCATCACACGCTCAATGTCCGGCGGAAACCAACAAAAACTGATTGTCGGACGAGAAATAGACCGTGACCCGAAGATTCTTATTGCCGTTCAACCTACGAGAGGGTTGGATGTCGGAGCTATTGAGTTTATTCACACCGAGATTCTCAAGCAAAGAGATGAAGGAAAAGCAGTTTTACTGATTTCATTGGAACTTGAAGAAGTTATGAATATTTCGGACAGAATTTTAGTTATGTACGAAGGCGAAATCGTCGCAAACGTAAAATCCGATGAAGTGACATATAATGAGCTTGGGTTATATATGTCAGGAGCAAAGAGGGGTGAGAGTGCATGAAGAAACTGTTAGACAGGCTTACATCCCTTAGTGATGCAGGGTTAAGTATACTCTCGTCAGTTGTTGCGGTAATCGGTGGTTTGCTCGTCGGTCTGATTATCCTGTTGATTTCCGATTATACAAATGCCTTTCCTGCATTTTGGCTTATACTTACATCCGGTTTCCAATCACTCCGGAATTTCGGAGAAGTATTATCAACTGCGACACCTATAATTTTAACAGGACTTTCTGTAGGATTTGCTCTTAAAACAGGTTTGTTTAACATAGGTGCTTCGGGGCAGTTCTCGCTGGGAGCTTTTACAGCGATATATATTGCAATAGAAGCAACGTTTTTGCCGCCCACTTTACGTATGTTAACTGCACTGGTTTTTTCAATGCTTGCAGGTGCACTCTGGGCTGCAATTCCGGGTTTGTTGAAGGCGTTTCGTAATGTACATGAGGTTATTTCCAGTATAATGACAAACTGGATTGGGATTTTCCTTGTCAGCTATTTAATTCAACATACAGTACTCGACCCCACAACTGCAAGAAGCAGATCGGTGCCATCGGCAACAACCATTCCTCAACTAGGACTTGGTGAATTTTTCCAAGGCGAAGCCACACGGGCATCAACCGTAGATATCGGGATATTTATAGCAATTGCTTTTGCAATACTTGCATATATCATTTTAAACAAGACAAAATTCGGTTATGAGCTGAAAGCATGCGGATTTAATCGTGATGCAGCGAGATATGCCGGAATAAGCGAAAAAAGCAGCATTGTTTATTCGATGATGATATCAGGTGCTTTTGCGGGACTTGGCGGGGCGTTATTTTATCTGTCAGGTGCGGGAGTTGCAAAAAGTATGGCAACTGTCCTTGCTCCCGAAGGCTTTACGGGCATTTCAGTAGCACTGCTAGGGCTAGGTAATCCTATCGGAATAATATTCTCAGGCACCTTAGTCGGTTTTCTTCAGCAAAGTGGTTTCCAGGTTCAACGATTTGGGTTTGTACCTGAGATTATCGAAATCGTTACATCGGTTATAATCTACTTCTGTGCGTTTGTACTCGTTGTAAAGATGGCAATTTACCGTTTGAGTAAAAAAGGAGCAGCAAATGCGGAAATAGATAGTGAGGTCGAAATTTCACAGAGCGACAGCGACGAAAGGAGTGATGATTAAATGAATATGATTTATTTGATAATGCAGCAAACCTTTGTTTATATGATTCCGCTTCTTGTTGTCGCCTTGGGAGGCATGTTCTCCGAGCGTGCCGGCGTTGTAAATATTGCACTTGAAGGGAAAATGCTTTTAGGTGCATTTGTAAGCATATTCTTTATTGGTCAGGTTCAAAGCTCCGGTATTGAAATTAATCCACAGTTGCTGCTGCTTCTGGCTTTAATTATAGCTGCGGCAACGGGAGCAATAGCGGCGTTTTTCCATGCATATGCTTCCATTTCGCTAAATGCAAATCAAATAATCAGCGGCGTGGCAATAAATATGTTTGCACCTGCATTTGCGATTTATGTAGCACGAATATTCGGTGAGACACAGCAGGTATTCTTCAATCCGGTCTTTATTATTGATGTTGTGCCGGCTTTCGGAAACATTCCCGTTATCGGTCCGCTCTTTTTCCAAAGGGCATATATGACAACATACCTCGGACTTGCGATACTAATTGTGTCGGCGTTTGTGTTGTATAAAACAAAGTTCGGACTCCGGCTCAGAGCATGCGGAGAACATCCGCAAGCAGCAGATTCGGTTGGTATAAATGTCTATAAAATCAGATATGCAGGTGTAATTATTTCCGGTGTACTTGCAGGTATGGGCGGACTTATATTAATAATATCAACTTCTGTCAACTTTAATGCAACCGTGTCAGGTTATGGATTTTTGGCATTGGCAGTGCTGATATTCGGTGCATGGCGACCTGCAAGAATACTGCTTGCAGCGTTGTTCTTCGGACTACTGCAGGCAATTACAATAAATCTTGTTGCACAGCACTCCGGAATGCCGAACTTTTTACTTGCTCTTGAAATACCGTCGCAAATCTACCGTATGCTGCCATACATAGCAACTCTGGTAGTGCTCGCATTCACATCCAAAAAGTCCCAAGCACCAAAAGCCGCAGGCACCCCATACGACAAGGGTGTAAGATAGGGAGTTAACTATGGAAGCTTTATATCACATTGGTTTTGATGATACACACGGAGCAAAGTATGCAATTCTTCCGGGTGACCCGGGGCGTGTTGAATCCATTGCCAAATACCTTGACAACCCGCGGTTTCACCATCAAAACCGTGAGTATACAACATGGCTTGGAGAGCTTGAGGGTCAAACAGTAATGGTCATGTCAACAGGCATGGGAGGTCCCTCGACAGCAATTGCAGTTGAAGAGCTGAGCAAAACAGGCGTCAACACATTTATACGTGTAGGCACCTGTGGAGGTATGGCGGAGCAGATCATAGGCGGTGATGTTGTAATAGCCACGGGAGCGATTCGCCAAGAAGGAACAAGTAAGGAATATGTACCGATAGAATTTCCCGCAATAGCGGACATTTCTGTAACAAACGCACTCGTCCAAGGTGCAGAGAACATCGGTGCAAAGTGGCATGCCGGGGTTGTACATTGCAAGGACTCATTCTACGGACAGCATTCACCTGAGAGAATGCCCGCCGGGGAGGATTTGATTAGAAATTGGAAGGCATGGATAAAAGCAGGCTGCCTCGCCTCTGAAATGGAAAGTGCGTCTTTGTATATAGTTTCTCAGGTACTGGGGGTAAAAGCCGGCTGCGTACTGAATGTTGTATGGAATCAAGAAAGAGAAGCAAAAGGACTGAGCAACCCAAAAAGCCATGACACTACAATGGCAATAAAAACTGCAATTGAAGCAGTAAGGATTTTAATTAAGCAATAAGCAAGGTGCTTCTGTATTTTTAATCTTAGTCTTCACATAAAGTGGCTGTACGTTTTAATATCAATGATTTGCGCAAAACTCGCTCAAACGCTCAAACAATTGCTAATCCTCGATATTTAAACTACACCCACTAATATGCTACGCCTATTGATTAAAAATACAGAAGCACCTTACTTATTGCTATACTTTAATAGCCTGTCCATTGACGCATTTTGTTTATAACTTCTTTAATAATCTTCCATATGTCAGGCGGGAGTTTTTCGCCGTATCTGTGTTCACCTATGTTACCGTCTAATCTGACTCTGACTGAGCCGTCCGGAAGCGGCAGGAAGCCATTGTTTTCACTGTTATTGAAATCCTCTTCCGAGATGTAAAGTGTCAGCTTATCAAGGTAGGGTGCACTGTCATAGGGGCAATAGACCTCACAGTTTCCGCATTCGTTGCACATAAAGTCAATATGTACTATTTGAGGGCGACCATCGACTGTTACAGCGATGTTCGCTCTGTTCGGGCATACATCAACGCAGTTTTCGCAGACTGTTCGGCATTCCAGACAACGCTCGGATTGACATACGTCGGATTTGTCGCAGTAAAGGATTCCTTTCTTATCATAAACCGATGCTGTGTCTGTGCTTATGTTTAAATCAGCATACTTTTCAAAACTAATATCTGTAATAGCTTTTGCACAGTCTGCCGCATCTTTTATTGCTTCTGCAACGGTTGCAGGTCCGTTAGCTGCATCACCGATAACATAAACATCCTTTTCATTTATATCACACACATCGGCACATGCCTTATTACCGATAGCAGCAATTACAGTATCTGCAGGAATATCAACGGTTTTGTCAGTTGCAACCGGACTGCGTCTTCCCGAGGAATCAGGCTCGCCGAGCTCCATCTGCGTACAAGTCAGTATTCCGTTAGTGTGACTCTTTGGAGCGAGCAGCTCATAGAATTCAACACCTTCATGGCTTGCAAGCATTAGCTCTTCGATATCGGCGGGCATAAATCTCTTTGTACGGCGGTATATAATTGAAACACGTTTTACACCGTTTATTCTCTTTGCGGCTCTGGCAGTGTCTATTGCGGTATTGCCGCCGCCGATTACTGCGATACTCTCCCCAAAGGTTTTACTTGAGATTGTTTTTTCGGAAGACTTTTCATCAAACTTAAGGTGAGCCAGAAATTCAAGAGCATCCAAAGGTGAACCGTTTTCTAATTCAATCGTACCGGGTGCCCATGCTCCTGTTGCGATTATTATGCTTGTAAACCCGGCATTACGGAGGCTGTTTATACAGTTAATCTCAGTGTTAAGTTTAACATCTATGCCCATTGCTTCAACCAAGGCAATATCATTATCTATAGCCGAATCATGAATACGAAACGCCGGTATTACATGGCGGACAATACCGCCTAGCGAATCTCTTTTTTCAAATACAGTGACAGAGCGACCTGCCTTTGCAAGAAAAAATGCTGCGGAAAGTCCGGCAGGTCCGCCGCCGATTATTGCGACTTTACCTTCGTTTTTATCAGAATCATTTTCAGATGTGCGGGAAGCGTGTGTAGCCTTTACCTCTGTCATAAACTGCTCATATGCCGAAGCCACAGCCTTAAGCTTCATAGCCCGAATACCTACACTATGGTCGTAAAAGCTGCGTGTGCATTTAGTCATGCAATTGTGTGAGCAAATTGTGCCGGTTATAAACGGTAAGGGGTTTTTTTCGGTAATAACCTTAAGAGCCTCAAAATACTTGCCTTCGGCAGTAAGTCTCAGATATGCAGGTACGTCCTGACCAAACGGACAGCCCTCACTGCATGGTGCTATAAAACAATCTGTTAACGGAACCTTATCTTTTAACTTACGTTCGGGCAGCATTCCGACAGGTTTATGATACATAGCTTCAACATGTGACGCATTTACCAGTGCCTGCACCTTTTCCAAATCAACGTGCGTAAACTTCACAGGTGTCTTTTTCTTTATTTCCTCTGCAATCTGGTACAGCCGCTGATAGCCGCCGGGCTTTAAAAGCGTAGTTGCAAGAGTAATCGGGAATATACCGGCATCCAATATATCACAGATATTCCTTACATCCGCACCGCCCGAAAAGCTGATTCTCAGCTTTCCGTCAAAAGCTTTTGATAATCTGTTTGCAACTTCAATTGACAGCGGAAATAATGAACGTCCGGACATATACATCTCTTCGCCGGGAAGCTCATTGTTTGAAATTTTTACAGGAAATGTATTAGTCAGCTTTACCCCGAACTCAAGCGACAAGCCGTCGGCTAGCTCTTGCAAACGCCGCAGCATAGGAACAGCGTCATCAAACTGCAAATCGGCTTTAAAATGCTTGTCGTCAAAATCCAAATAATCAAATCCGAGCTTATCCACAGTTTCCCGTGCGTATTCATAACCCAGTAAGGTGGGATTGCATTTAATAAATGTATGTAAGCCTTTCTCTTTAAGTAAATATGAAGCGATACGCTCAATCTCATCGGGAGGGCAACCATGGAGGGTAGAGAGTGTTATGGAATCGCAGACCTTTGATTGAATTGCGTCTAAAAGCAGCTTATCAACATACTCGAACTTATGAAGATTCTCATAAGCCCACTCCTTACAGGCATTAAAACACTCTGTATTCTCGGCATTCTTTAGACTTTCAATAAAACTGTTTATTTTATCAGTCTTAATACCCTCAAGGTCATAACCCACACTCATGTTAAAAACAAAGCCATTATCACTGCCGAGCCCTAGCTCACGGCTAAGCAGCTTTATAGCAAACCAACCCTTGATATACTCCTCAAGAGCCTGCGGTACATATAGCTCCGTAGACCACTCGACATTGTAACACTCATCCTTGGCAACAATACAAGGCTTGGAAACCGGCAGATCCTCACCGTCAAGAACCTGCACAGTCTTCAACTCAAAAAACCTTGCCCCCGCAACATAGCTCGCAACTACATTCTGAGCAAGCTGAGTATGAGGACCCGCAGCAGGACCAAAAGGAAGCTCAAGAGACTCACCGAAAATTTGATAATTATTGTCGCTGTTGTTGGCATACAGCTTCCTAACACCAAAAACCGAACCCTCAGCCTTATACTCACACAAAGCCCAATCCATCAATTGTCCAAAGGGTATCTGCCTCATTAAATCACTCATTGTTACCTCCCATTTATCCTGTCCCACATTGCGTCCGAGCGTTCTCTGGATTTTGCAAGTATGGCTTCTGCATTAATGCCTATTAGTTCACGGTTTTTCATTTTAACAATGCCATTTATCATTGTTGTCACTATACTGCGGCCACTCATGCCGAAAAGTATGTGACCGTCGCAGTTGTCGACAGACATCGGGGTTAAGGGGACATAATCGCTGACAATAATATCAGCTGCTGCACCTGCTTCGAGTACACCGACTTTTGTATTAAAGCTGCGACTGCAAATTATCGAGTTGTTCTCAAAGAGCATTTTCGGAACCTCAGCCCATGCTGCACCCGGGTCTTCCAGCACATGCTTATGAATGATATTTGCAACCTTTTCCGATTCAAACATATCGTTTGTATAACCGTCGGTGCCGAGACCGAGCAGAATGCCTCGTTTCATCATTTCCATGCAGGGTGGAATTCCGACAGCATTTCCCATATTCGACTCGGGATTGTGAACAACCATAGTATCGGTTTCTTTAATTATGTCCATTTCGTCGCTGTCAACATGAATGCAGTGTCCTGTAATTGTTTGCTTACCCAGAATGCCAAGGTCGTTGAGGCGGTTTATGACACGCTTGCCATACTTTGAAACGGAATCATTCACATCCTCCATACCTTCTGCAACATGTATGTGATAACCTATACCGGCAGGTGTGTTATCGCGGCAGAGAGCTATCGTCCTATCGGAGAGGGTAAAAGAAGCATGCATACCCATCATGCCCTTTATCATATCTGTATTATCTGCCATTGCAAACTTAATGAAATCAGCGTTTTCAGCCACAGCTTCACGCATTTTATCCTCGCCGTCACGGTCTGAAACTTCGTAGCAAAGCCCTGTTCTGACACCCATCTCTTTCGCGGCATCGGCGATTGCGAAAAGACTGCCCCGAACTCCGCCATAGCTCGCATGGTGGTCAAGTACTGTTGTACAGCCGTTTCTTATACAATCGAGATATGTAGCCATGGCACTCCATTTTGTATCTTCAATCAATAGGTTACGGTCAATTGTCCACCACATCCCGTCAAGAATTTCAGGGAAATTACGCGGAGCATATCCTTTGATTGAAATACCACGTGCAAAAGCACTGTAAATATGGTTATGAGCGTTAATAAGCCCGGGCATTATTACTCCGCCGCAAGCATCAATAAACTCAGCGTTTGCATACTTGGTGCGAAGCACAGAGGTATCACCAACCTCCTTGATAAGCCGCCCGTCAACAACAATAGCACCGTTTTCAATAAGTTCGTTGGGAGTACCCCGAGTTATAAGTCTGCCATTTCCAATAATTATCATATTATTCACACTTTCCTGTCGGGAGAACCGTCCCCCTGACATATTGTCAGGAGAACCGTCCCTCTGACATGTTTTCTAAAAAGTCTTTTAGCAGATTCATGCATATGTCTTTTCGGTATTCGATGCCGACTCTGCCGGGGCGGGGTTGGATGGCTTTGTCGTAGGCTGCGATATAAGAATCCATGCATGCCTTTGCTTCTTCAATTGTTTTACCTATTAGCATACTGTCGATTTCCGGCATTCGGATAATTACATCCTTTACTGCACCGAATGCGACGGCACAGTTTTTTATAGTGCCGTCAGCTATATCCAGAATGCCTGCAAAGGATGTTCGCGATATTGCGAGAGCATTTCTTGCTCCGACTTTTTTGAAATAGTAATTGTCAAGTCCGTGCTTCGGCATTAGAATCTCAACAATTAACTCATCCTTGGCGAGTGCCGTGCTTCCTTTGCCAAGATAAAAATCTTTAATCGGCAAGAAACGCTCGGTATCGGCACTCATTAAGCGAAGGATAGAGTCGGTGACCATAAAAATCAGGGCACTGTCAGCCTTTGCCGAGCCGTTAGCGATATTGCCGCCGAGGCTTCCGGCATTGCGGATAGCAGGAGCCGCAACCTGCAAACACGCTTCTCTTAGTATCGCAGGTGTAAGTGGATTTTCAGCTGCTTCGGAGAATTTACAAGCTGCACCGAAGCGAATGTACTTATCGTCCGAAGTGATTTGACGCATTTCCGTAACATTATTTATAAACAGATAATCTGACTCGGAGCAAGCACCGGAAACCATTATATCCGTTCCGCCCGAATATGGAATAAGAGCCTGATTTTTCCTCAGTGCAAGAGCATCCTTTAATGTTCTTGGTGCCAGCTCTCTGACATCAAGAGGCTCACCGCACTTGTGTATTTCCGACTGCTCTGAGGTACTCATATTGCCTGAAGCAATCCCGACTGCTTTAACGATTGCATTATAGCCTGTGCAACGGCAGAGATTGCCGGATATACCGGTGCGTATTGCTTCCTCCGACGGCTTGGGATTATCGGAAAGCAAACATTCTGAAGCCAGCAGCATTCCCGGAATGCAAAAACCGCATTGAACGGCAGAAACAGATGCATACGCCTCATCAAGAGCGGTGAAGCGTTCTGTTTTGCTGTATCCCTCAATTGTAACCACATTTGCACCGCATAAGCTGCCCATGGCAACAAGGCAGGAGTTAAGCAGTCTGCCGTTAATAATAACTGCACAAGCACCACACTCACCCTCCTTACAGCCGCATTTTGTGCCTGTAAGTGCTTTATCCGCACGAAGCCAATCAAGAAGCCTGACCGACGGATTTCCGGTGTATGATGTGCTCTCACTGTTAAGGATAAATCTTATTTCAACTGACATTACTTCACCCCCTTATCTGCTGCCGCTGAAGCACGTAAGGTATCCATTACATCCTCAGCCATAAACGGCAGCTTGTATATGTTAATGCCAAGAGCATTTTGAACTGCCTCAAGTAAAGCGGGAGCACCTCCGACATGCGGCATTTCACCTGCCCCCTTTGCTCCAAAAGGACCCTCGGGGTATTCTTCAACATGCAGCATTATTTTCATATTTTGAATATCAAGTGCGGTGGGAATTATGTAATCACAGAGTAGCTTATTGCCGATTTTACCGTTTCTGGGAGCACAGTTTTCCATAATACCCCATCCCAAGCTTTGTACAAATCCGCCTTCCATCTGTCCGATAACAATATTCTCGTCAATTGGTGTGCCGACATCGAACGAACCCCATGCACCTTTGATGTCGATGCAGCCTGTAAATGTATCAATCTCAACCTCAACTGCATTTACAGCCCATGAGTATGTGGGATAAGCGTCTCCCGTAAAGGTTTCAGCATTAAACGGAATCAAAAATTCGGGGTGTTTATAATCCTGCTCAAATATCTGCTCACGACCTTCTATCCACTTATCCTTAAGCTCCGCAGCCGCACGGCGTAAAAGCTCGCCGACAACCATTATTGAACGGGATGCAACGGTAGGACCCGAATCGGGAACCCTTGATGTATCAGGCGGTTTAATGATGATTTTATCGGCAGGGATGTTAAGCTCTCGGGAAACAATTTTTGTAAATGTTGTTAATAAGCCCTGACCCATATCGGTGCTTCCCGTTAATATTTCAACATTTCCGTCGGCATACTTATGTAGTCTTGCAATGGCTTTGATTAAATCACGCTCACCATTGCCGGTGAAGCCGGCACCGTGAAATATGGCGGAAATGCCGATACCGCGGCGAAATCTGCCGGTTTGGTTCTTAAACTGCTCAGTTTTATTGAAATAACCACTTTCTTGCAGTACATCACTAAGCATTGAAGGCAGAGGAACAGGGAAGTGGTATTTACCGCTTGTAGAGGTGAGGTCGCCTTGTTTGACAAAATGTTCTCTTTTAAAAGCGACAGAATCAACTCCAAGCTCCTTTGCAATATGTGTCATCAGCATTTCAACGGCAAAGAAAACCTGTGGACCTCCGAAGCCGCGAAAAGCACCGTTCGGTACGGTGTTTGTCTTGCGGGCATGACCATGTATTTTAATATTCGGAATATCATAAACACCACACGCACCGTTGGTAGCACGTTGCAAAACGACCATGGACATTGTTGTATATGCACCGCTGTCAAGCAAAACGTCAACATCCATGCCGGTTATTCTGCCGTCCTTAACTGCGACCTTGTATGTGCAGTATGAAGGGTGGCGTTTACTTGTGGCAATAATATCCTCTTCTCTGTCAAAAATGACACGCACAGGCTTGCCGTCCGCTTTTAACGCTGCAACTGCAACCTGACAAGCAAGTGTTGACGGATAATCCTCCTTACCGCCAAAGCCTCCTCCGACAATATCTTGAATTACTTTTACATTTTCCGAAGCAAGTCCTGTTGCATGCACAATTGCTCTTTGAACATAATACGGGCATTGCAAGGAACCACGTGCAACCAGCTTTTCATTACTATACTCAGCAACCATTCCATTCGTCTCAAGATAGATATGCTCCTGTAGCCCCGTTTCGTAAGTCCATTCAAAGACTCTCTCCGCCTCGGCTGCCGCAGTACCAAAATCTCCTTTGCTGATATCAAATGTAAAAAATACATCCTTTGACAAACGGGCATCAAAAACAGGAGACAGCTCCTCGTATTCGACCTCAATATTATTGAGCAGGCGGTTAACCGTATTCTCGTCTGTGCCGACAAGCATACCTATCGGGTCGCCGATAAACTCTACATTATCTGTATAAACAGGAGTATCATCCTGAACCATGTGCACCTCATTTAACCCCGTTACATCGTCTTTATCAACATAAAAATAACCTTTGGGCAGCTCGGGAAGCCTGACCTTTTTGACAATGCCTTTAGCAATCGACGAACGCAGTATACGACCAAACAACATTCCCTTTGTGGAGAGATCACAAACATAAACAGCACTGCCGTTTGTTTTAGAGCTATGATCATTTTTAATTACCGATTTACTGATAGAATCCATTTCACACCATTTCCCCTCGCACATATTTTGCTTTTATGCTTGCTTCATTCGAGCAATATATTATTCTGGCAAGACGCTCCTCTAAGGTAAGCGGATTTGTTGTAGGTATATTACTGTCATCAATGACAACGGCGTCAAGTTCATAGCCCGGCTCGAACTTGCCAACCTTGCCGAAAAAGCTTCCGCCGCCGGCTGTTCCGAGATAAAACGCTTCGTTTATTGTGAGCGGCTCATAGTCACGGTCAATTAAGCACCAATAGAGCTTTGAAGCCTGGACGGCATCACTTATTGCACGGAAAATCGAAAGGTGGCACCCTCCGGCGACATCAGTTCCGAGTCCCACTTTGATGCCCTTACCCAGAAACCTTCTGATTGGTGCTATACCGGACGACAAGTTGGTGTTGGACTGCGGGCAATGAGCTACATAAACTCCGTTATTTCTAAGGAGCTCTTCATCCTTATCGTCGCATAAAACGCAGTGTGCCATAACAGTCGGCACATTGTCGCTGCCGAATAAGCCGAACCGATGGTATGCTCCTGCATATGAATCAGACTCGGGAGAAAGCTCCATAACCCAAGAAACTTCATTCTTGTTTTCTGAAAGATGAGACTGAACCGGAAGCGAGAACTCAACCTGCAGCTCCTTTAGCTTACGCATTAAATCATCGGAGCAGGTCGGTATAAATCGGGGTGTTATTATCGGTGTTGTTTTCTTGAAGCTCTTAAGAGAGTCTTTAATCCATTTTTTTGTCGATTTATATGCAGCATCGGGGTCGGCTTGTCTGAGGAAATCAGGACAGTTTCTGTCCATGCTTACTTTACCGACCATAGAAACAATACCGCTGTTTTCAAGCTTTTCCATAAGAAGCATTGTAGCGGGAGAATGAAGCGTTGCAAAAATGGAAGCTCTTGTTGTTGCACCGCCTTTTAAAGCATCTGTAAAAATCCCGTAAGCTTTATTTGCGTAATCGGTTTCAAGATATTTGGACTCCTCGGGGAATGTGTAGGTGTTTAGCCAGTCAAGAAGCTCCATATCCATACCAAGACCTCGAAATGCGTATTGAGGAGCATGGACATGGAGGTCGATTAGCCCCGGAATAATAACACAATCTGAATAATCCACAATCGGAAAGGCATTATATTGCTCGGGAAGCGTATCAAACGCACCGAGAACACAGTCTCCATCGCATACCAAAAAACCATGTTCAATAGCTTTTAGCTCGGTAAGCGAACTGCTATAACAAATGTTTCCTTTTAGTACAATTCCCATCTGTTAACTATACTACGTTTTTGCACATTTTGCACTAAAAAACTTTGTAAAAAGTTAATTAATATGTTATTCTTTACATTAGGCAAAAAGGGTAAAACAAGCACGAAAGGAAGACTGTAAATGATTGATTTGACAGTATGTAAGGAGAACCTTAAGGAGAATGTTCGTAAAGCAAAAGAGAACAACGTAATACTTCCGACCTTCAAGCAAATGCGTCACCCTGAAAGGTATGTGCCGGATTATATAAAAGAGAAGCTTAAAAATGTAGGTTTATGGGATGTAAATCCTTTAAACTTATTTCGCATTAATTGGAAAAATGAAAGAAAAATGAAAGGCGGATTATATAACGACCTCGGTAAGCCGAACTATATTGAGTTACCGAAAAAGCTTACCGGTATTGACGCGAAAATAATCTGTATGGTCGGTAAATTCTTTCCGACAGGCTGTCACAAGGTCGGAGCATCCTTTGGATGTCTTGTACCAAGACTTGTGACGGGACAGTTTAACTCCGCAACGGAGAAGGCCGTTTGGCCTTCAACAGGCAACTATTGCAGAGGAGGAGCATTTAACTCCAAGCTTCTGGCTTGTGATTCCGTTGCCATTTTACCTGAAGGAATGAGCAGAGAGCGTTTTGACTGGCTGAGAACCATTGCAGGTGAGACAATAGCAACAGCGGGTACGGAAAGTAATGTTAAGGAAATCTTTGATAAGACAAATGAACTCAAAGCCACACGTGATGATGTCATGATTTTTAATCAGTTTGAGGAGATGGGCAATTACTTGTGGCATTATCAGGTTACGGGTGATGCGATAAGTGAGGCGTTTGTCGATATTGCAGCCAAGTCCGATATGGATATGAATTTTGCCGGTATCTGTCTTATGTCAGGCTCGGCAGGCTCACTTGGTGCAGGCGACCATTTAAAACAGCTTTATCCTCGTTCAAAAATTGCAGTCGGTGAAGCATTACAGTGCCCGACAATCCTTAATAACGGATTTGGGGACCACAGAATAGAGGGCACAGGCGACAAGCACATTCCATGGGTACATAATGTTAAAAATACGGATATGGCAATTGCTATTGACGATAATGATGCAATTGCATTATTGCGTCTGTTTAACGAACCAAAAGGAAAGGCATTCCTTACTGACGAGTTAAAAATGGATAAGGAAGATGTTGAGCACCTTGCATTTATGGGCATTTCAGGTATTTCAAATATGCTTTGTGCAATAAAATTCGCCAGATACTATGAGTTGACTGACAAGGACGTTGTGGCAACGATATTAACCGACTCTGTTGAGATGTACATGTCAAGACTTGAAGAACTCAATGAAGCACAGGGTAAATATACTCCGATTAAAGCCGCTACTGATTATGCCGCACATTTACAAGCCATAAGAACTGATAATCTGCTGGAGCTGACATATGCAGAGCGACGAAGAGTTCACAACCTCAAATATTACACTTGGGTTGAGCAGCAAGGGAGATGTGCAAATGAATTAAATGACCAATGGTATCACCAGGATAAGACCTTTGAGTCGGTTCAGGTTCAAGCTGACCAAATTGACGAGTTAATAATGGAATTTAATGAGGCTGTAGGATGTGAGCAGATTTACAGCAGGGAGTAGAAATGAGTAACGTTAGCTGGGTAAAAAACAATGTACCGAAAACAGACTGTGCAAAAAGCTTATCTCTGCTTGATACAGATATAATTTCTAAAATCCGCAGTTTTCATAAAAGCTTTCCGCAATACGACGAAACACCACTGGCGTCACTTGATGAGCTTGCACATGAGCTTAACGTAGGTGGTATTTTCGTCAAGGATGAATCCTACAGGTTCGGCTTAAATTCGTTCAAGGCACTCGGATGCACATTTGCACTGGCGGGATACATAGCACAGAGGCTTGGCATTCCGGTTTGGGAGCTCGATTATAAGACACTTCCCGAAGCGGCGAAAAAGCTCGGAGAGTTCACTTTTTTTGCTGCAACGGATGGCAATCACGGGCGGGCTGTTGCATGGGCGGCGAGAGAATTGGGTCAAAAAGCTGTGATATTCATGAACAAGGGCTGTCCGCAGGTACGCCTTGAACATATCAAGCGGGAGGGAGCCGAAGCATCGATTTCCGAGCTTAACTATGATGACACAATTCGTTATGTAACAGAACTCGCCGCAAAAACACCAAACAGCGTGATTGTCCAGGATACAGCGTGGGAAGGGTATGAGGACATACCCGGCTGGATAATGCAGGGATATGCAGTAATGGTTTTAGAAGCATGTGAGCAGCTCAAAGCAATAAATGAAAAACCAACCCACCTGCTGATACAAGCAGGAGTCGGTGCATTTGCAGGTGCAGCACAGGGATATATAACAAACCTTTACGACAAAAGTGCACCGGTATCATTTGTTGTTGAGCCGCATGTTGCGGGCTGTTATCATCACTCTGCAAAAAAGGGTGACGGAACAATCGAAAACGTCGGTGGTGATATGAAAACAATAATGGCGGGTCTTGCATGCGGTGAGCCAAGCCATATATCCTGGGATATATTAAAAAATAACAGCGACTACTTTGTAACAATTGAAGATGAGCATGCGGCAAAAGCAATGAGAGTGCTTGGTGCACCGCTTGGCTCTGACCCTAGAGTAATCTCCGGCGAATCCGGAGCATCATCGATGGGTTTTTTACTTGAGTTACTGTCAAACAAGGATTTGGCAGAGCTCAGAGAGTCGGCGGGTATAGATAAGGATTCAAAATTCCTGCTGTTTAGTACCGAAGGTGATACAGACCCGGGGAACTATCGGGACATAGTATGGAATGGAAAATATCAGAGTAAGTGAGGAGATTTTATGGATTTTGAAGCTGTAAAAACCAGAGCGGAGTTTTATAAGGCAGATATGACAAAGCTGCTACGGGATATGATTTTACATCCCGGTGAAAGCTGTAACGAGAAAGCCAAGGTTGAACGTGCCGCCGAGGAAATGAGAAAGCTCGGTTTCGATAAGGTTGAAATTGACGGGATGGGGAATCTGCTCGGCTATATGGGAACCGGAAAAACCCTGATTGCATTTGACGGACATATTGATAACGTCGGTGTCGGTAATCTCGAAAACTGGACATTTGACCCGCTTAAGGGCTATGAAAACGACGAGGAAATCGGCGGACGCGGAGTCTCAGACCAACAGGGTGGTATTGTAAGTGCTATTTACGGTGCGAAAATAATGAAAGACTTGGGGTTACTAAACGATAATTATACAGTTCTTGTAACTGCAACTGTTCAAGAGGAGGACTGTGACGGTCTTTGCTGGCAGTATATTATTAAGGAAAGCGGGATAAAACCTGAGTTTGTCGTCATTAATGAGCCCACCGACGGCGGTATCTATCGCGGGCAGCGTGGACGTATGGAAATACGTGTTGACGTTAAGGGGATATCCTGTCACGGCAGTGCTCCCGAAAGGGGCGACAATGCAATCTATAAAATGGCGGATATTTTACAAAATGTTCGCAGCTTAAATGAAAACGATGCAAATGATGCTGTCGAAATAAAAGGTCTCGTTAAAATGCTTGATGAAAAGCATAATCCCGAATGGAAAGAAGCAAACTTCTTGGGAAGAGGTACGATTACTGTAAGTCAGATATTCTTTACATCACCAAGCAGATGTGCTGTTGCCGATTCATGCTCGGTATCACTTGACAGACGAATGACAGCCGGTGAAACATGGGAGAGCTGCCTTGAAGAGATACGGGAGCTTCCGGCGGTTTTGAAGTACAAGGATGATGTAGAAGTCTCGATGTATCAGTACGACAGTCCGTCATATACCGGATGTGTATACCCGATAGAGTGTTATTTTCCGACATGGGTTATTCCGGAAGACCATCCTGTGACAAAAGCAATGAAAGAAAGCTATACCAGCCTGTACGGAAATGAACGTATAGGTAATGCGGAAACAATTAAGACACGCCAGGCACGTCCGTTAATTGATAAATGGACATTCTCAACAAACGGGGTTACAATAATGGGGCGAAATGGTATACCATGCATCGGCTTCGGACCCGGTGCGGAAGCACAGGCACATGCTCCGAACGAAAAAACATGGAAGCAAGACCTTGTAACTGCAGCAGCGGTATTTGCAGTGCTGCCGACAATTTATACAAACAACCATATGAGAGGGGAACAATAATGAGTGTTAATATTAAACAATTTTCAGACAGGCTGAAGAAACTCAAAATCGATGAAATGTATCAAAACGACTTCCTGCTGACGTGGGATAAAACCGACGATGAGATTGAAGCAGTGTTTACGGTAGCAGACGCTCTCAGGTATCTTCGCGAAAATAACACCTCGGCAAAAATCTTTGACAGCGGGCTTGCAGTTAGCCTGTTTCGTGATAACTCGACGAGAACACGTTTCTCATTTGCATCGGCAGCAAATCTTCTGGGTCTTACAGTACAAGACCTTGATGAAGGCAAGAGCCAGATAGCTCACGGAGAAACTGTCAGGGAAACAGCCAATATGGTCTCGTTTATGTCAGAGGTAATCGGGATTCGTGACGACATGTATATCGGTAAGGGTAATACATATATGCGAGAGGTGGCTCAGGCTGTACAGCAAGGTTATGACGAGGGTGTTTTAGAGCAGCGTCCGACTCTGGTTAATCTTCAATGTGACATCGACCACCCGACACAATCAATGGCGGATATGCTGCATATAATTCATCACTTTGGTGGTGTAGAGAATCTGAGAGGCAAAAAAATCGCAATGACATGGGCGTATTCCCCTTCGTACGGCAAACCGTTGTCAGTACCTCAAGGGGTAATAGGGCTTATGACAAGATTCGGGATGGAAGTAAGTCTTGCACATCCGGACGGGTATGAGGTGATGAGCGATGTTGTGAAGGTTGCAAGCGAAAATGCTCAAAAAAGCGGAGGAAAATTCTATAAAACCAATGAAATGATGGATGCCTTCCACGATGCCGATATCGTTTATCCAAAAAGCTGGGCACCTTACGCCGCAATGGAAAAGCGGACTGTATTATACGAAAAAGGCGACGATGCCGGAATTAAGGAGCTTGAAAAAGAACTGCTTAGTGAAAATGCAAAGCATATGGACTGGACATGCTCGGAAACACTAATGGAAATGACCAAGGGTGGGAAGGCTTTATACATGCACTGTCTGCCGGCGGATATTTCAGGAGTCAGCTGCAAAAACGGCGAGGTAGCGGCAAGTGTATTTGACCGTTATCGTGAGCCGCTTTATAAGGAAGCGGGTTTTAAACCTTACATTATCGCTGCTATGATGTTCCTGTCCAAGTGTAAGGACCCCGATGAAATGCTGAAAAAACTCGTCACGGGCGGGGGAGTTCCACGCTGCTTGTAAATGGTATTTATGAGGTTTTAATGAAATGAAAAGAATTGTATTGGCATTGGGCGGAAACGCTTTAGGAGATAATCTGCATGAGCAGATGACTGCAGTTAAAACCGCAGCAAAAGCAATTGCAGACTTGATTGAGGACGGTCTTGAGGTTGTTATTACCCACGGAAACGGACCGCAGGTCGGAATGATTAATCTTGCGATGGAAACTGCAGCCAAGTTTGATGATAACCTGTTTTATATCCCAATGTCTGTATGTGTGGCAATGAGTCAGGGATACATAGGCTATGATATTCAAAACGCATTGCGTGAAGAACTGCTCAGCCGCGGTGTTAATAAGCCTGTTGCAACGATTGTTACGCAAACACTGGTCGATGCAAATGACCCCGCATTTAAAAATCCGTCAAAGCCGATAGGAGCGTTCTATACAGAGGAAGAAGCAATGGAAATGACCAAGCACGGTTATGACATGAAAGAGGATGCCGGTAGAGGTTGGAGACGTGTTGTAGCCTCTCCGAAGCCGATAGGAATTGTCGAAAGTGATACGGTCAAGGTGCTTCTTGAGGCGGGGCAGATACCCGTAACGGTAGGCGGCGGCGGTATTCCTGTAAAGGAAATTGAAAACAGGCATTTAAAAGGGACATCGGCTGTTGTGGATAAGGACTTTGCCAGTGCAAAGCTTGCGGAAGAGTTGGACGCAGATATGCTTGTTATCTTAACAGCCGTAGAAAAAGCCGCAATAAACTTCGGAAAACCCGAGCAAAAATGGCTTAGCGAAATAAGTGTAGATGAAGCTGAGCAATACATAAAGGAAGGACATTTTGCACCGGGCTCAATGCTTCCGAAGATAGAAGCTGCATTATCATTTGTTAAATCCGCACCAAATCGCAAAGCACTGATTACAATGCTTGATAAAGCAAAAGACGGACTGGCAGGAAAAACAGGAACAGTAATCGGAGATTAATGTGATTAGAATATCCGCAATATTGCTTGCTGCAGGGTTATCACAACGTATGGGAGCGGACAAGCTGCTGATGGAGTTTAACGGTAAGTCATTACTGCAGCACTCAATCGACCTGCTTTATGAGCTGCCAGTGTCGGAACGTAGTGTTGTGCTAAGTAAAGAGCGACATGAGTTTGTGATTATACCGGAAGGTGTGCAGGCGATTTTAAATACTAAGCAGGAAAAAGGGCAGAGCGAAAGCATCCGTTTGGGTATAACAGCACTGCAAGAAATGTCACCAAGCTCCACACATTACTTATTCCTGCAAGCCGACCAGCCAAAGTTGATGGCAGCTGATATTTTACCATTACTGGAAGCAGCAAAAAGAAATCCCGATAAGATTATTTATCCTTTAATAAATAAACACCCAAGCTCACCGGCAATATTTCCTAAAAAGTTTCACAAGGAGTTGCTAAGTCTGTCAGGCGACATAGGCGGGCGAATTATTCGCGAAGAGAATATTGATGACAGTATGGGGATTAAAGCGGAAAAGCCTGAAAACTTTTCTGATATAGACATAATGGATGATATACTTAAATTATAAGGAGATTCCGTATAAAGCATGAAGTGCCGATTAATATGGAGGATTTGAATGATATCATTTTGTATAAACGGCAAGCAATCGCAGTGCTCCGAACCGGATAAAAAGCTTCTTGCATTTTTGCGTGAGGATTTGCGTCTCACATCCGTAAAGGACGGATGCAGTGAGGGTGCTTGCGGAACCTGCATGGTGCTGGTGGACGGCAAAGCAATGCGGGCTTGCTTATTGACAATATCCAAGCTTGAGGGCAAAGATGTCATAACCGTTGAAGGTCTTTGCGAGCGCGAAAAGGAAGTTTACAGCCATTGCTTCAAGGCAGCGGGTGCTGTTCAATGCGGTTATTGCATACCGGGAATGGTTATCAGCACAAAAGCTTTACTCGACTGTAATCAAAACCCGACACGTCTTGAAGTGAAAAAAGCCATCCGAGGCAATATATGCAGGTGTACGGGATATGTTAAGATTGAAGATGCAATACTGCTGGCTGCCGAGTTTTTCAGAGAAAATAAACCGATACCGACAAAAAGCTTCACCGGAGAATTAGGCGAAGATTTCTATAGGCTCGACGCTGATGAAAAAACCCTTGGCACAGGGCTTTATACTGATGATTTAGTTATTGAAGGAATGGTTTTCGCAAAAGCTCTCAGAACAAAATACCCAAGAGCACGTGTACTAAGCATTGATATTGAAAAAGCGATTGCACATCCTGATTGCATTAAAGTGATTACGTCCGATGATGTACCGGGAGACGTTAAATGCGGACATCTGGTTTTGGATTGGGACGCATTGATTGCAGTCGGTGATATTACCAGATATGTTGGGGATTCAATTGCGATTGCCGTTACAAATACGAGCGAGGCACTGGATGAGGTGCTTTCGATGATTGAGGTTGAGTATGAGGAGATGATACCTCTGACATCACCGAAAATGTCGCTTGCCGCAAATGCACCGCCGATACACGAAAAAGGAAATGTATTAAGTGTTCAGAGTCTAAAAAAAGGAAATGCCGAAGAAGCAATTAAAAACGCAAAGCATGTTGTATCAAAGCATTATTCACTTCCTTTTACAGAGCATGCTTTTATGGAACCCGAATGTGCAATAGCTGTGCCGGATGGTGAAGACGGGCTTATGCTTTATACCGGAGGGCAGAGCGTTTACGATGAGCAAAGAGAAATTAGCGGTCTTTTGGGAATCCCTCCTGAGAAAATCAGAGTTCGTTCTATGCTGGTGGGCGGAGGGTTTGGCGGAAAAGAAGACATGAGTGTTCAGCATCATGCTGCACTGGCGGCGTGGATAGTAAAAAAACCTGTTAAAATAAAGTTTTCACGACAGGAAAGCATTATGGTTCATCCTAAACGTCATGCTATGGAAATTGATTTTACGACAGCATGTGATGAAAATGGAATAATTACTGCAGTAAAAGCAGATATAGTATCCGACACCGGTGCGTATGCGAGCCTTGGAGGACCAGTGCTGCAACGTGCTTGCACACACGCGGGAGGACCTTATAACTTCCAAAATGTTGATATTAAAGGCACAGCCGTGTATACAAACAATCCGCCTGCAGGAGCGTTTCGGGGCTTCGGTGTGCCGCAATCGTCTTTTGCTATGGAATGCAATCTTAATATTCTTGCGGAAATGGTCGGAATATCCCAATGGGAAATTCGTTATAGAAATGCAATACGTCCGGGGCAAGTGCTGCCGAACGGACAGATAGCTGATGAATCGACTGCCTTGGAGGACTGTCTGTCGGCAGTAAAGGATACATTTGAAGCATCAAAAAGCACGGGGATAGCATGCGGCTTTAAAAACTCGGGACTTGGGGTTGGTGTTCCCGACATCGGCAGATGTATTTTGTCGGTAGAAAGCGGAAAAGTTCATGTCCGCTCAAGTGCGGCATGTATAGGACAGGGTATGGCAACAGTTCTTGCACAGATGGTTTGTACAACACTCGAAATATCACCGGATAACATAGTAATAGAACCGCCTGACACTCACAGAACTCCAAACTCGGGCACAACAACTGCATCTCGTCAAACAGTGTTTTCGGGTGAAGCAGCAGTAATAGCGGCAAAGCTTTTAAAAGAAGCACTTGAAAAGAACAAAAGTGCAGGAGATTTAAATTGTCTTGCCGGGCTTGAGGGCAGGGAGTTTTACGGAGAATATAAACCTGAAACCGACCCGATGGGGAGTGATAAGCCGAACCCCGTAAGCCATGTTGCATATGGTTATGCGACTCAGGTTGCGGAGCTTGATGAGTCGGGAAGGGTGAAAAAGATAACTGCAGCTTATGACCTTGGTACTTTGGTAAATCCCAAATCTGCACAAGGGCAGATTGAAGGTGGTATACTTATGGGAGTAGGCTATGCATTAACTGAGGATTACCCGCTTGAAAAAGGATATCCCAAAGTAAAATATGGTACACTCGGTCTGATAAGATCAACTGAGGCACCTGAGATGGAAACGATAATCGTTAAGAAGCACAAAACCTGTCTCCCTGCTTTTGGAGCAAAAGGGGTGGGAGAGCTTGCGACTATTCCGACTGCTCCTGCTATTGCAGCAGCTTATTATAGACTCGACGGAAAGTTTCGTCAGAAATTACCGATGGAGGAAACTTATTATGACAAATGAAGAGCTTATTGAAATTGCGAAGGAAGCGAGAGAAAACTCAAATGTTGCAATATCCGGGTTTAGGGTCGGTGCCGCATTGCTTATAAAAAGCGGAGAGGTTATAAAGGGTTGTAATATTGAAGACCCGTCGGGTATTGGAATCACAAATATTTGTGCAGAGCGGTGTGCATTTGTTAAAGCGGTATCGGAGGGTTATAAGGACTTTGTCAAAATCGCCGTTGTCGGCGGTATGGATAAGTTAATCTTCTGTGCACCCTGCGGTGCATGCAGACAGTATTTAAATTCATGGTGCCCGGATATAAAAATTGTTTTGCAAGAAAATGACGGCAGAATAAAAGAATACAGCATGAGCGAGCTCCTGCCATATTCTTTCAATGAAAAGTTTTAGTGCTTATGTTGCGGTCAACTCGTTATACCATTTAACTGATGAAATATAGGCATCGTTAACAAATGATGCGTCTAAATGGTTTTCCTCGACAAATTGCGTAACAGCTTCCCAGTTTGCATATTCGTAGTTTTCGTAGAAACGTAATAAATCAGAATATACACCATGGCGGGAGAGCAGTGATTCGCGGATTTCATCGGCAACGGGAATATCCTCAAGGAGCTGTTCCTTTGACATTTCAAGTGCTATATGCAAAAGTGAGAGCATTCCAACCATAAAGACCTGCTGAGGATTGCGTTTAATGCGAAAGCCCGGTGACAAAAGCTCGCCGAATCTGGCACGGATTAGTGACATGCGAACAAGCTCGAGCGGCTTATCCTCGGCAATTCCTCTAAGAGCAAGGACTGCTATCCATTTTTTCAAGCTCTCTTCACCCATATACGCAACGGCACTGGAAATCGATGACACATTTCTGAGCCCGACAGCTGCAGAGTTTAGTATGCGTAAAAGCTTGTAAGAAAGTGCCACATCCGAGGCTATTATGTCGCTTATTTCGCGAAAATCCATGTAATCATCCGTGCTTGAGAGCTTCATAAGACGGAAATAGTTGAATTTAAGCGGGCTGAGTTCTTTTGTTTTACGCCCTTCTACCGGCTGGTTAAAGTAATAACCCTGGAACATATGGAAGCCGGTTTCTTTTGCGTTTTGGAAATCATCCATGGAATCAATATCTGTGGCAATAAATCTGATCCGCTGATTTTTGGCGATAAAAATTTTCTGACGGTTACGGTTATTATCTGCCGGTGTAAACTTACAATAATCAACGATATTTAAAAGCTCCGTAATAGGATTGGCACTGTCTACGCCTGTGATAGCAAGCTTATAACCGTGACTGTGCAATTGCTTAAACAATTTCAAGTCCATTTCAATCTCAGCGTTTGAAACCTTTGCGTTTGCAGAGAGATTCAGTTGTACAATAAACTTATCTCTGGGCAGATTATTAAGTACTGCAGGGCTGAGAAGTTGATTTGAGTATTGAATGAAATAATGGAGATTATTTTCAATATCGTTTAGTCCCAAAGCATCCAGTGTGCGATTGAACTCGTTGAGAGTGACGACTCCGTCATCGTTTTCGCCGCTTTGCCCGCGGTCTACAAGCTCGTAGCCGAAGGTTTTGCCGACTCCCAATAATACCGGTTGAATGTTTATGTACATATCCTTGAATTTTTGTGCGGTGTCGTAGTGGTCTTCAAAGAAAACGACTTGATTTCGCCCGGCTGCTTTTGCCTGATATAATGCGATATCAGCTTTTCTTAGAATGTCGGACAGATTGTAGCCGTGCTTGGGGAAAAAAGATACGCCTATACTTAATGTGCATTTGACATCGATGTTCGGGAGAGTGTAGGAGCGTAATGCCGTTCCCAATATATTGCTGTAGTAGGTTTGCATGTCGGCGTGTGTTTTGAATTGGTCGGACGGATTTGTAAATAATATGACGAATTCATCACCGCCGAGGCGATATAAATGGTTTGCAAAATGGTCGCTGTTTTGAAGATGCTCGGTGAGGCGGCGAAGAACAACGTCGCCTGTGTTGTGACCGTAGGTGTCGTTTACTGTTTTAAAATGGTCAAGGTCAAAGAGTGCTATTAAGCCGGAAATCGGTTCATCTCCGGTTATTTTTGCTTCTATTTCGGCAAAGTCCTCTTTTAGTTTTTGGCGGTTGGGGACACCTGTCAATTGGTCGGTATAAGCGAGTGCGTAAAGCTTTTCGTTTGCTTCCTTTGCAGGGGTAATATCACGCATCATAAATATGGTCGCAGGCTTACCGTCCGCCCAATTTATTGTATTGCGGCGAACTGAGAATGTACGTCCTGATTTATCTGTAATCTCAAAGGGTTCGGAATCATCTGCTTTTGATTTACCGCCGTAGGGGCAGTTATCGCAAAGTCCGGGGAAATGCTTGGAAAATACCGCTTTACATGTAAAGGTCGAGCCTTGCTCGTCATATAGGCGTTCTTCGGCTCGGGCGTTTGTAAAAACAATCTCACAGCTTTTGCCGCGGACGACGATTATTTCCATATCCTGCGGGTCTAGAATACCGCTGATATCACCAAGGACACTTCTGAAATCTGCTTTTCTGCTGAATTTCATAAGTGCCTTGTCTCTTGCCTGATAGGCTTTATCGATTATACTTTTGAAGTCCATGGTAGAATTTCCTTTTTAGCTGAATGTTAAATTACCTGTTTAAATACGATGTGACAAGCTCCTGGAGAAGCTCATCTCTGTCAAGACGGCAAATTAGGCTGCGTGCATTATTAAAATTTGTAATGTATGTAGGGTCCTCGGAAAGGATGTATCCCACAATTTGATTGACGGGATTGTAGCCTTTTTGCCTAAGGGACTCATAAACAGAAGAGAGAATTTCGCGTGTATTGTTCTCGCCGCTGACAACATCAAATTTTCTTGTATAACCGTCCAATTAAAGACCCTCCGAATTTAACAATATTTTGTCTGCGTGAAGTATACTCCATTATATCAAATAATAGAAAAGAGTAAAGAGATTTTTAACGCTTATTTAATACTATTTTACGAAAATCAGGCATCTGCTGCTGATAATGGCATCGGGAAAAGTGCGGTCAGTGAGTAACTCACATAACGTCCATCGGATGAACGGGCACATAGAACTTCTATTTGCGGTGAGAATTCGCTTAATAGCTGTCTGCAGCTTCCGCAGGGCAGGTTATAGGAGTTGCCCTCCGAGATTGTTGCAATACGTTTGAAGCTGCGATGTCCCGCTGATACGGCGGAGGCAATAGCTGCTGCTTCGGCACATATTGTAGAGCCAAGTGCGATATTTTCGATTATGCATCCTGTAAAAACGCTGCCGTCGGCACATTCTATTGCCGCACCTTTTTTATCACGCGAGTATGGTGAGTATGAATTCTCCATTGCGTCTGCTGCTGCTTCCAAAAGCCTTTTGTCTGTCATTCTACCTTCCTCCTTAAGTGGTGTTAATTATGTGTTTGGAAATCTATTGACCATTCATGAATATTGTGGAAAACACCTGATTGACTTGGTGATGCGTTTGTAATAACGCCCATGTGAGAGTATACTGCATAACGTTTGTATAAAATCGGTATAAACGGTGCGTATTGTGTAATCATAAGGTTAAGCTGCTCTCCGGCTTCGCTGACTTCTTCTCTTGTTTCGGCAGCGAGGAATGCCTCAATCAACGGTCTGTATGCGGTGTTGCCGGTGCCGCCGAAGTTTAAGGTTCCTTCACCGGGGAGAAGCAGGGGTGAGAAATCAAAATCTGCACCAAGCAGGGTTTCGCCGTAGTAAATATCGAAGTTTCCGTCTTCCAGAGCCTTGATGAATTCTGCCCATTGCAGAGTTCTGACTGTGACATCAAAACCGTATTGCTTTAAATTATCGGCAATTCTGTTTGCTGCTGTTAGTTTATGAGTGTTTTCAATGTTTACGATGAAATTGAGGGTGAATCTTCTGTAGTTGCCGGAACCATCGGGTGCGGCAAGGAAGGATTCGTTGAAAACGTCTTCAAGTCCTGCACGTTCTATCAGCAGACCCATTTCATTAAGCGGGTCTCCGCGTATTTCCCAAGCCGGATCGTACAAGTCGAATATCGGGGAAATGGCTACAGGTGCGGCAACAGCCTGATTGGCTCTCGGGACGTTCATAATATTATCGACAATGTATTGCCGCTCTATTGCACAGCCTATTGCACGTCTGACATCATTGCTTCTTAAAACCCATGAGTTTGAGTTGAAACCAAGGTATTGCAATGCTGTTGTGTTATATAAGCGAGGCTCGTGAGTTCTGTTTAGCCTAATGTCAAATGCTCCTGCGGGGTCGTCCCATAAGAGACTGAGCTCGCCGCTGTCAAAAAGCTGGGTTAAATCACCGTCGCTGCATTCAATGAGGTGGATTACTGTAAGGGGGAGTTCGTTAAAATGTCTGTAAAATGTAAAGCGGTTAAGTCGCATTGCATCTTCATATGGGAATATATAGGGTCCGGTGCCGGGTGGGATACGCATATCGATGGAGCCGCTTTTAATAATCGGAATATCAAGAAGGCGTATAAAGCGGGCGTTCGGTTTGTCGAGTGTGACAATAACCGTGTATTCATCTTCTGCGGTGACGCTGACTATGGATTGGAGTTTATTTCTGTGTCTGCTTCTTTGGTGGTTTCTGGCTTGACGGATGGAATATACGACATCGTCGGCGGTCATTTGAGAGCCGTCATGCATTTCGACATTTGTCATTATTTCAAATGTGTAGGTCAGATTATCATCGGAGTACCAATCCACGCAGAGAAGGGGAGAGGCTATAAGATTATCGTCGAGTATAAAAAGGCTTTCGTATAATAGAGAGGTCAGCATAATGTTGTCTCTGTTGAGGGCGAGAATAGGATTCATGGTGAAGCCGGTTTCGTAGCGTAATGTAAACTGCTCGGGAAGGGGCTGACCAATCGGCTCAGGCTCGGGAGCCTCGGGGAATTCAATCTCAGGGAGCGGGGGTGTTGTCTGCGATTGAAGATTTGGGCGATATGGTATCCAGCACCCTTGCAGCAGGATGGTCGGGAGGAGTATTAAAACTATAAGCAGAGTTATATATCGTTTTGCCATTTGATTCTCCGGTTTCTAGTTATCGATTATTATTATCGCTGCCTGGCTGCCTCTTTTGCCGCTTGTCTTTCTGTGAGACCAGTATTTTTCAAAGGAGCAGAAGGTGCATTCATCGGATATGGAAATGTCTGAAACACCTGCTCTTGACAGAAAAACCCGGTTTGCCTCTTTTAAATCAACTAAATATTTGTTGTTTCGTTTTGAAAAGCAATCAGCTGCACTCTCGGCTAATGCGTCTGTCAGGGCATCGGCTACGTCGTTATCGGTTTCAAAGCAGCATTTTGAAATGCATGGTCCTATTGCGGCTTTGATATCGGCAGGGGAGCAGCCAAACTCATCGACCATTTTATTGACGGCTATACCTGTAATATCTGCTGCGGTGCCACGCCAGCCTGCGTGAACTGCACCGGCGGCTTTTTTTACAGGGTCATAAAGAAGAATCGGAACGCAATCGGCTGTAAAGACCATTAATGCGGCACCGGGAGCTTGTGTTATGATGCCGTCGGCTTGATGGGGGTTTGGCTGAAATAGTCTGCCGCAATCGTTAAGTGTTGCTACACGGATGTTTGTGCCATGCACTTGTGTTGAGCAAACTAAATCATCCGTGGTAATGCCGAGTGCCGTACATAAGCGTTGATAGTTTTTCTCAACGTTATTAAAATCATCCTCAGCTCTTTGGGCTAGATTGAGGGACTCATAAATGCCGCTGCTGACTCCGCCGAAGCGGGTAGTAAAGGCGTGTGTGGTTTTTATGTTTGGTGATGTCATATAAACAACACCGTTTTTATTTATACTATCAAATTTCATATACGATATACCGGACTGTTAAATATTTCTTCCGCAGCAGTCTTTATATTTCATCGGCAGACCGTTCGGACGTTTCTTTCCACATGGGCACGGGTCGTTTCTGCCTATTTTCTGTCCTTTTTTAACCGGCTGTCTTTTAACCGAAGCATCGCCGCCGACATTTTGAGCGGAGGCTCTGAAGTTTCTTGCAACACCGCGACGTTCAAGGGATTCTTCTTTTCTTATACGAACTGTAAATATACGTCTGACGACCTCTTCTTTAATGCCGCCGATCATTTCCTCAAACATGTCAAAGCCTTCGCGTTTATATTCATCAACAGGATTTGTCTGTGCAAATGCACGAAGTCGTACACTGTCACGCAGGCTTTCCATTGCATCAATGTGATCCATCCAAAACTCATCGACAACACGAAGCATAATAACACGCTCAAGCTCACGCATAAGCGGGATTTCACTGCCCGGTGCAACTCCGAACTCAGCTTCTCTTGCCTGATAAGCAGCAGCGGCTTTTTCCTGAAGCAGCTCCTCAAGTGCATCTCTATCAAAACCTTCCGACGGCAGCTTGATTTCGCCTTTATGTAAAAACAAAGCTTCGAGCGGCAACAGAACCTCGGCAAACTCCGTGCGGTCAGTGATGGTGTTTTTGTCTTGGAAGCCGGCATTTACCGTTGTTTCAATGTTTTCTGATATCATGGTTTGAATATTGCCTGTTATATCCTCACCGTCAAGAACCTTGCGACGCTGGTCGTAAACGATTGTGCGTTGAGTATTCATTACATCGTCGTACTCTAAGACGCTTTTACGGGATTGAAAGTTCCTGCTCTCCACTCTTCGTTGTGCGGATTCGATTGCGTTTGAAAGCATTTTTTTATCGATGGGCATATCTTCTTCGAGACCCAGTGCATCCATCATACCCATAATCCGTTCGGAGCCGAACAGTCGCATGATGTCATCTGTTAGTGCAATGTAAAAACGAGTTTCACCGGGGTCACCCTGTCTACCGGCACGACCTCGCAATTGATTATCGATACGACGGGCTTCGTGTCTTTCCGTACCGAGTATAAATAAACCGCCTGTTTCTCTGACCTTATCAGCTTCAATTGATGTGACTGTCTTGTGCTTATCGAGCTTTTCGGTAAACATTTTTCGGGCATCTATTATCTCTTGGTCATTGGTTTCCGCAAAGCCTGTCGCTTCATTAATCAGTTCCTCTGTCAGACCCGCTTTTTTCATATCATGCTTGGCAAGATATTCGGGATTACCGCCGAGTACGATGTCGGTTCCGCGTCCCGCCATATTGGTTGCTATAGTTACGGCACCAACTTTACCGGCTTGTGCGACAATTTCAGCTTCCTTTTCATGATGCTTTGCGTTTAATACATTATGCGGGACACCCCGTTTTTTCAGCATTGAAGCGAGCAGCTCACTCATTTCTATAGAAACGGTACCGACAAGAACAGGCTGACCTTTTTCATGACATACTTCTATCTGGTCAATAATGGCACGATATTTACCGTTTTCGTTTTTGTATATAACATCGGGATTATCGATACGAATCAATGGACGGTTAGTCGGTATTTCAATGATATCAAGCTTGTATATTGCACCGAACTCCTCGGCTTCCGTCAGTGCCGTACCTGTCATACCAGACAGCTTGGCATAAAGGCGGAAGTAATTTTGGAAGGTGATTGTTGCAAGTGTTTTGCTCTCTCTTGCTACCTCTACCCGTTCCTTTGCTTCGATTGCCTGGTGCAGTCCTTCGGAGTAACGTCTGCCAATCATAAGACGTCCCGTAAACTCATCGACGATTATGACTTCGCCGTCCTTAACAACGTAGTCTACATCGCACTGCATTGTTCCGTAAGCCTTGAGAGCCTGGTTTATGTGATGGGAAAGTGTGCTGTTATCTAAATCTGCGAGGTTTTCCAATCCGAAATGCTGCTCGGCTTTTTTTATGCCCCTTGCAGTTAATGTTGCGGACTTTGCTTTTTCGTCGACTACATAATCTGCGTCAAGCTGTTCGTCTTCTTGCGCCTTTTCGTCAATCGTAGCAAAAACGGTTTTCTTTAGCTTGAGGACAAAATCGTTTACTTTTGTGTACATCTCCGTTGACTCGTCGCCTTGACCGGAAATTATAAGGGGAGTGCGAGCTTCGTCGATTAAAATGGAGTCAACCTCGTCAACGATTGCAAAAACGTGACCGCGTTGTACCATATCTTTTTTATATAACGCCATGTTGTCGCGAAGATAATCAAATCCAAGCTCGTTATTTGTGCCGTAAGTGATATCCGATGCATAAGCCTCACGTCTTTCGCTGTTTGACAAGCCGTGGACAATCAATCCGACACTTAGTCCCATAAAACGATGAACCTTACCCATCCATTCACTGTCGCGTCTTGCGAGGTAATCATTGACGGTAACAACGTGGACGCCTTTGCCCGCGAGAGCGTTCAGATAAGCAGGCATAACAGCAACAAGGGTCTTTCCTTCACCGGTTTTCATTTCGGCGATTCGCCCCTGATGTAAAACAAGTCCGCCGATTAACTGAACATGGAAGGGTCGCATTCCGAGTACACGGTCACTTGCTTCGCGGGAGGCTGCAAATGCCTCGGGCAAAATATCATCAAGCGTTTCACCATCTCGCAGCCGTTGCTTGAATTCTACAGTCTTTGCTTTTAAAGCCTCATCGGAAAGAGCACGATACTCATCCTCAAGAGCTTCAATCATATCAATAATGGGAGCAAGAGATTTCAACTCCCTCTCATTATGCGTCCCGAAAATTCTAGAAAAAACCTTACCAATCATTGTTAAACCTTTCGTATTTTAATTGTGATAGCAGTAAATCAACTTTGAATTATACCATAAACACGTATAAAAAACAAATCAACAAACAGCATATTATCATATTTTCATTGACAAATAACATTGTGTTTGTTATTATTTTTTTCGTGCCTTATTTTACTAATGTTTACGCTTGTATAGCTCAGTTGGTAGAGCAGCTGATTTGTAATCAGCAGGTCGCCCGTTCGAGTCGGGCTACAAGCTCCAGGGGGAGTTCCCGAGCGGCCAAAGGGGGCAGACTGTAAATCTGTTGTCAGTGACTTCGATGGTTCGAATCCGTCCTCCCCCACCAAACTCTGAAACACTTGCAATCAAAAGGTTGTGAGTGTTTTGCTTTTTAACAACTTTTAGCAGTCTGCCCCGATATTTATTTATTTCTAACAAAATTTCTAACAGTTTATGATAATGCTCTGCTTACTATTTCCCCCAGTGGTTGCTTTGCATCAATCCTGTGCTTTGCATAGCTTGTTGTTGTGCGAAAATTTGCATGACCAAGCCATGATTGTATCAAAACTAAATCAACACCGTTTGCTAATAGCAGGCTAGCATTTGAATCTCTCAACTCATGTAATCGGATTCTCCGCAAATGGTTTTTTTCAAGCAGTTTTGGAAATGCACGTGACACATATTCTGGTGTTAACAGATTTCCTTGTTCATCAACATTGACAAAACCGTTCCATTTTTGATTGTAGGAATCGCCTGCAAGTTTTCTGTTTTCATCTTGTCGCAATTTTAATGCTTTTAAATAGTCTGCA
>Ga0123356_10000328_pt1 | contig 54584 bp, 47 predicted proteins | sample TergutEmb28metaG_2_FD_92546 | JGI IMG/M metagenome (GOLD analysis project Ga0123356, IMG submission 92546) | Embiratermes neotenicus P3 segment gut microbial communities from Petit-Saut dam, French Guiana - Emb289 P3 | ecosystem: Host-associated > Arthropoda: Insects > Digestive system > Gut ...
AAAGCACAAGACAGAGTCTGTTTTGCAGCAAGCAGCGGCCTCTATAGTTGCTCCAAGCCGGCAGCCAGAAATCCACTCTGAGTCCCGTCAACAAGTTGAGCCTCCTTCAACGGTTGCTCCGGCGTTTGTTTCAAAGCACATGACAGAGCCTGTTTTGCAGAAAGCGGCAGCCCCTATAGTTGCTCCAAATCGACAACCGGGAATCCATTTTGAGCCTCGTCCAACAGATGGACCGGTGGCTATTGATGAAGCGAGGGGTTCGTTTTTAGCGCAACAAAAAACGAACAATTCAGCAGAGCCGCTTCGTCTGGAGTCTTTGGACCGTGTGGCCGTTGGCTTGACCGAGGAGGAGGTGTTTGTGCGGCCGGTCCGAAAATCTCCCTCAATGAGCGAGGAAATAACTCAAGAAAGAGCTTCGGTGTCGTCACCCAAAACACAGGAGGCCGTCATGCAAGAGAGCGCAGTGGCGATACAGCAGGCCAAGCAGGCGCTTGGATTGTTTTCACCATTGGCAGAAAAGTCTTCTTCGGTGCGTGAAAGGAGCGAACCTCAGGTGCAAATTGGAATGATTGAAATCATTGTCGAATCGGCGCCAGTCACGCAGCAAAAATCCTCACCCAACACCCAACTTACACATGATCCGGGTCGTTGTTATCAACGGAGGCTTTGATAATGAAAGAAAATGCTCTTTCGATGGTTGCACTGGCTATACGTGCATTGTTGTCCAAAGTGACAAAGCCTCCTGGATCTCATTCTCAGGTAGAGATCATCATCGGCCCGCCACATGAGGCTGCCAAGCAGCAGGAGCAACCGTCGGAGTCGGACAAAGATTATTTGTGCATTTTTTTCTACCGCATGGGCTACAGCGGTTTCCCGACAGATGCCACGTCAGTCGATCCTCTGTACCTCAGCGCGTTTTGCATGATTACGGCGTTTGGGGGGCAGTCAGACAAGATGACGCCTGGTGAATCGGAGTTGAGGTTGATTGGGGCGATTGCGGAATATTTTCACAGACACCCCGTGTTGAAGTTGCGAAATAAAGGTGGCCTACAACCGAAAATTCAAATCATACCGATACAGTTGACATTGGATGACATCAATCATTTGTGGGCAACGCAAAACAATACACCCTACCACTTGTCATTGGCCTACGAATTCGCATTGTTGCCAGTTCCGTTGGAAGATCGCGTCGAGCATGCTCCAAGGACAAGCGTTGTTTCCTTGGAAATCCAGTCGACGGAGGCGTTAGAACCCGTTGAAGAAGAGGAGTTAGATTCTGTTGAGTCGAACGAATCCGATCCCACTGAAGAAAAGGGGAGTCGGTTTTTCTCGGTGCAAGTACCTCTTGTTGAGGTTGACATCAAACGTTCTGACTGGGTGCCTCATATTTGTTTTTTGAACAACACAGGAGAGTCGACCTATGTTCTGACTTTGGAGAGCACACCTCAGCAGATATCCTTGATTGTATTGGGTGACTCGAACGACTTGGAAACAGAACTGAGTCTTGAGTGGGAAATTTGGGATCCGGATAACCGAAGCTGGAAAAAGGGTATGGCTGGAGGGCATTGCCGTCCGACATCTGCTTTGTTATCGAAAGCAACAGCGATTTCGATAACAGTCCCCGCGCTCGGCAACAAAGGGCAGGCACTGCTGCGTGCGACACGGGAATTCAAACTGGAAGGAAGTGCACCTCGGATACTTGCCAGCAATCCTCTGCTGATTACGCAAGAGGATGAGCCATGAGTGTTGCGGCTACCAACGCAATGGCCTGCGAATGGGCAAGAATAGACAGGTTGGCAAACTGTCTGCTTGAGTCACGGCGTGGTTGTTCTATTGATGACAAGAAAGTTGAAGAACTGATTCAAATACAGAAACAGGTGGATGTTGTGCGCGATGGCACCATCTGGCGCGGCATGGTTTCGCGTTATGGCCTGGATCGATTGGATGCCGACATTCTGGTTTTCACATTGGCACCGGATGCTGATCCACGCCTCGGTTGGGTGTTTCAGACATTGCAGAATGGTATTTCTTCCACCTATCCCAGTGCAGCGTTGATTTGCGAAATGTTGGGAATGGAACAAAGCGGTATCAGCGTTTTTCATCAACGTCTCGATGGGCGGGCGCCTTTGTTGCGGCATGGTTTGATTGAGGGTGCTGGTGGCGACATTTATGCACCGCTTCGTGCGACTTCCAAGACACGTTCTGAGGTACTGGGTTGGAAGGTGAACAGGGTGGCGCCAAAGGGTGCGATTGAAATGCCTGTAGTCGGCACAATGGAAGACTTGGTATTGCCGGAAAACTGTTTGCAGGTTTTGCGTGAATATCTTTTGTGGATTCATTGTCGCGATGTGGTTGTTGGCCAGTGGGGTGCAAAGAGTGGTGGTGGTCCGGTGGCTTTGTTCAGTGGCCCATCCGGCACAGGCAAAAGCTATGCGGCCGAAGCGCTTGCTCACGCGTTGGGTTGGCCACTCTATCGTGTTGATTTGGGTTTGTTGGTCAGCAAATACATTGGTGAGACTGAAAAGAATCTCAATATGTTGTTTGACAGCACGCATGGCGAGCCCATGGTGTTGTTGTTTGACGAAGCCGACGCACTGTTTGGAAAACGTGGAGAAGTCAAAGAGGCGAGAGACCGCTATGCCAACATGGAAGTCAGTCACCTGTTGGCGCGTATGGAATGTCACCAGGGGCCATGCATTCTGACAACCAATTTGCGGAATGCGATTGATTCGGCTTTTGCGAGGCGTTTTCAGGCCGTGGTTGATTTTCCAAGGCCGGATGCGGAAGCTCGCCGCAGGATTTGGAAACAGCACATTCCGCCCAAAGCGCCGTTGGCGTTGGAAGTGGACTTTCAGTTGCTTGGCAAAGCCGTCGTATTGACGGGTGGGCAGATACGCAATGCTGCGTTGCACGCGGCATACCTTGCTGCGGGTGAGGGAGGTGAAGTCAACCTCAGGAGAATTGCTCGTGCTGTATGGGCTGAGATGGGAAAAGATGGGAAGGAACGTATCAAGCACAGCTTGGGAGAGCTCATGGACTACTTGCCGGAGGTTGCATGAGCATCAAAATTGATCGTTTGAGTTTACGTCTTCCCCAAGGTTTCGAGTCGCGGTCCAATGCGATTGCGCGTCAAATTGGTGCAGGATTGAATCGACAGAACTGGCGGCAAAGCATTCAGATCGATCGGTTGAAATTACCGCCGGTCTCCGTTTCTCCGCATGAGGGAGACAACGCCGTTGCACAGAAGGTAGTTGCTGCGATTTTGAATGGAATAGAAAGGAGGCAAAATTGAGTGCATTGTCTTTTGTTACATCTGCTCTCAGGCTTAATCGTGGGACATTGTTTGAATATGGTTTGGACAGCGGGTTACTGATGTTGGATTTTGAATTCAATCCTTCCAGCATCACGCACACGCGTACTGTATCCATCAAACCGATCAATTTGCCTGGAATGAGTGGTGGACATGATTTTCAGATGCCTTCGGAAGCCCCGCGAGCGGCACAAAGTGTTGCTGTGGGCTCGGAAAGCCTCAACATGCAGATTTTGCTCGATGCAACCGATCGCATGGATTCTGGAGATCCAATGGCCGCCATTTTGGGCATACAGCCTGAGCTTGATGTCATTCGAGCTATGTTGGAGCCGAAATCTCAACAGTCTCCTGGCGCAAAAATACTTTCGGCGCTGGGCATGGGCAGTGAGAAAAGCTCCCAGAAACACCAGACGCTGCCCGTGCTGATATTCAAATGGGGTATGCAAAGCATATTGCCAGTTTTCATGACGCAAGCGCAGATTGTACACAAAGAATTTTTGCCTACGCTGATTCCCTACCGTGCTGAGGTGACGCTGAATCTGCAAGTCATAGAGAGCGAAAATCCTTTCTACACTGTGGAGACTCTGCGCCGGAGCTTGTCGGCGATGGTCAACATCAAGAACAATCTGATGATAAGTTTTTGAGGAGCGGCGAATGTCTAGAAAATCTCGCTACAAAGACGCAAAATATTCTGAAGAAGAGTTAGGGTCGTTGACTGTATTCCCCGGTATTCGTCCGCGAGATATTGGACCGGCGACCGGTATTGTAGAATACCAGCTCAAGGAATGGGATCGTATCGATAGGCTCTCATTCAATTACTACAACGATGTTGATTTGTGGTGGCGCATCCTGGATGCAAATCCTGAAGTTTTGTGTGCCATAGATCTATTTATCCATCCAGAGACGCAGGAAGGGAGCGGGAAAGAAGCTGTCGAGAAAACACTCCTGATTCCGAGTACCAGCGAGTAAGCCATGGGCAAAAAAGAAAAACTGCGCCAGATTAACAAATGCATCGTCAAAATAGATGGTCGGGAAATCAACGATCTCTATCCCTATCTGGAAGAAGTGCTCATTGAAACCAGCCGGGAGAATGCGGCTGTTTGCACCTTGAAATTCATATCCGTTCGCGATGATCACGGTGAATGGAGCGTTCAGGATGCCGATTTTCTGGCGCCGTGGCGACGCATTCTTATAGAAGCGGTTTTTGGAACAGAGAGCGAAGAAATCATGCGGGGGTTTATACGAGATATCAAACTGGACTACCCCAAGGATATGAATGCAAGCGTCACGGTAACCGGCCAGGACGAATCCATTCTGCTCGATAGAGAACATATACAAAAAACCTATTCAACGCTTGAGCAACCACTCATGGATGATGCGTTGATAAAGGAACTTTTGAAACCCCATTGGGTAGGCAGCGATGTGAAGGCTTCGGAAGGGACAACTTGCGGCGATTTGTATTTTGACGGCACGCCGATACAGCTCATCAGAGACAGGACTGCACTCAATGGCTATGAGTTTTTTATTCGCGAAGGCAAAGCCTACTTTGGGCCACCGGATTTGGAGGGCGATCCGCAACCTGTCATTTCGATTTACGCCGGACCAGCAAGCAATTGTTTCAACTTTTCGGTGTTTCACGACGGCCACCGCCCTGACGGTGTTTGCTTTGTTGATCCGCCGGAATCCAGTGGTGAGGTTGGCCGTGGCGAAATTTTTTCCAGCGATTCCATGTTATTGGGAAAAACGTTGGCAAGCAGCCAAAACCAGGGTCTCGATAATTTTGTTTGGCGCGTTCAGATGCCACGGGGTTCAACGCTGGCCGAACGTGAGGCGCGCGCCAAAGCCAAAGCGGAAGAGGCTGTGTGGAAAATTCACGCAACCGGAGAGTTGGAGGGTTCCATATATGGCCATGTGCTGCAAACGAACCGCACCGTCAAGGTAGACGGCGTTGGAAGTACTTATGGTGGCCTCTGGTATGTCGATGAGGTGAAGCACTGTTTTGCCGCTGACGGTTATCGTCAGACATTTCGATTGATTCGCAATGCAACGGGAGACGAGGATTCGATGGGCAAAGCAGACCTATTGGCGGGAGTGAGAATGTAATGAACGATGAAACGACCAAACTCATCAACTGGATGAACGAGTGGATCGATAAACGTCGATATGGGAAATACCGTGCTTTCGTTGTTGACAATGAAGACCCAGAAAAGCGTGGACGTTTGCGTTTGCTCATTCCTTCCGTGCTGGGTGATGCTGAAACCGGTTGGGCATTGCCGTGTTTCCCATTTGGAGGAGGGGAGTCTTATGGGTGGTTTGCAGTCCCCGAAAAAGACGCGCAGGTTTGGGTCGAATTTGAAGAAGGGGATACTTCTCGCCCAATATGGACAGGCACTTTTTGGCAACGTGAGGCAGACGTTCCCGAAGAAGCGGCCAAGTCGCCACCGACCACACGGATATTCCAGACGCCTTCGGGTCATGTCATGCAGTTTGACGACGAAGAGGATAAAGAATCTTTTCGCCTGTTCCATCCACGCGAGGCAGAAATCCACATTGATAAGGATGGCACTCTGGTTTTGAAGGATGCTTCGGGGGCAAATATTACGCTTGATGCCGAGGGCGAAAAAATCATCATTGAAGATGCGAACCGAAACCAGCTGATCATGGATTCTTCGGGAATTTCCGTCAAAGACGCTAACGACAACATGATTGAAATGACCAACTCCGGCATAACTGTCAAAGGGCAGAAGATTCTTCTCCAGGGGACACAGGTAATGTTGGGAGGGGAGGGTGGGGAGCCGGTTATTAAGGGGACAAGTTTTATGAATTTTTTCAACACGCATACGCATGGCACTGGAGTTGGGCCATCATCGCCGCCCATGGTGTTGATGGCACCAGCACAGCTTTCAACCAAAGTTACGACAACCTAAGGGGACGAAAATGCCAAAACTTCCCGATCCCACTTTTTTGAAATTTCCATTTCATATTGGAGAAAATGGTCCGGAGATAAGCAAGCGTGCTGAGCATGTACGTTCGCAGATTGAGCAGGTGTTGATGACAGCTCCAGGAGAGCGTGTCTTCCGTCTGAACTTTGGCGTAGGCGTGAAGCAACTGGTGTTTGAGCCGAATGCCTCAGTACTTTGGGACATCACGAGAAATCGGTTGATTTCGGCATTGGTGGAGGCCTTGCGAGGAGAAGTGGATCCAAGCACCTTGCAAGCTGAGGTGAAAGGTGAAGGCGAGAAGCTGATCATTTCGGTTTCCTATACTTTGGCGCGTATCGGTTTAAGAGAAGAGCACGCGTTTTCAATTTTAGGAGGGGGTTGATATGGCCGGTGCTTTGAAACTCGATTTAAAATTTCACTCATTGATAGGTGGGGACTGTGGCACTCGAACGGCGGTTTTGCCATTGTCCTTACCGTTGTTGGGCGACGATTTTGTTTGGACTGCGCGCGACTTCAAGCGTTTTCGAACGGTGATGCTCGAAGAATTGGCAGCACGTTTCCCCGAGCGTAAACAGTGGACATATGCCGATCTCGAAGTTGTTCTGGTTGAAGTGATGGCTTGGGCATTGGATCAGCTTTCAGACATGTTGGATCGCGTGACAGCTGAAGCCTATCTTGAGACAGCGCGCCGTCCTGAATCCGTGCGTCGCTTGTTGAGTCTCATAGGCTATAAGGCCGATGATTGTGAGAAGTGGTCGCAAGAGCCCTTGTTGATGGAAGCAGCGCGTCGTGAGGGCCCCAAATCGGTACATCAGCAGCGCCGCATGGTCAATGTCGACGACTATGCGAAAGGCATGGAGTTGCATCCGTTGGTGTGCCGTGCTGTTCCGTCGACTTGTTGGAATGGCAGCTGGCACTGCATCCTCGTAACAGTCATTTTATCGGACTGGAAGTTCCTGAACGACACGCTTGTTAAAGTTGTGAAGGATTTGCCGCCCCTTGAAGCGCAGCTGATAGATTTTCATAGAAAACACGAATTGCCGCCCATTACTGAATCCGTCACTGATCTTGTCACTCATGAGGTTCATGAGAAAATTTGTGAAGAGGTTCGCGTCATCGATTCTCTCAGAGCCTGGTCAGATTCGAGGCGCATGGTAGGGCAGGAAGTTCTGTTTGCAGAAGCGACTCGTATCGGCGTTGATATTGAGCTCCATATTATCATTGCTCCTCAATATTACCAATCTGAGGTACTGCAGGCCGTTCGCACCATCTTCAATGCGCAGAAAGGTGGTTTTTTTGAAATTGGGCGTCTGAGTTTTGGCACCCGTTTGAGCAAGAGCGATGTCATCCAGGCTGTCATGGAGCTTGAAGGCATTGAAAGTGTGCAGGTGAAGACTTTCAAACGTTCCGGCAGCCAATCCGAGGAATCCGAGGACAACATTGTGCTTGGAGGTTTTGAAGTTGCCGTTTGTGACAACAATCCAGAAGCGTCCGAATATGGCGCATTGGTTGTTCGGTGTGATGGAGGGCTCAAAGGATGAGATGGATGTCGAAGGGAGGGCAAGATGAAGACTGATCTGACGCGCTGGAACCGTGCAGGCCTGACGCAGTTCCACTATGTAGATGGCAATGCTGCAACCTACCTCGAAGCGTTGCGACAGGAATTGATTGTGCGTCTTGCAGGCTGGGACAAGGAATTGCTCGGCATTAAGCTCGACGGCGACACTCAGGAAGAAAGACGAGCGAAGCTTGAAGAGGAATATATCAAACAATATGGGAAAGATTATCAGAAAGCGCTCGAAAATTATAAAGCACTCAATGACAAGCGCGGCAGCATTGCGTTAGAAATGATTCGCAGTTTTGCGCGTGCGGCACATGTGTTGACAGAGCATCTCAATGCCTATGCCAACGAGGGTTTTCTCGGCACGGCAACACAATGGGACAATGTGCGGCGTCTTGTCTATGGGCTCGACTATCACCCCAAACCGCCGGTTAGCGCAATGACGCAACTTGTCTTGCGTGCGAAACCTGAACAAAGCGGCATGGTGTCTCGCGGCTTGCAAATTAAACATACGCCGGAAAAAGGCAGTCCTGTCATTTTTGAGACTTTGGAAGACATTAAGGTTGACCCAGCCTTCAATGCCTTGCGGCTGGAGGACTGGGATTGTTCGCGGGATACAATCCAAAGCAGCAGGCTCACTTTGGATTGTATCGTCGGTGGTTTGAGAATAGGTGAACCGGTTATTGTTGAAAATCTCAGTGGCGAATTGAAGCCTTATTTGTTGCAAAACGTTTCCGTTGAAAATGAATGCAGTGTGCTGCAACTGAATTCGTCTGTCTCCGGTGTTTGCGGCGATTTGATCATTCATTTGAACCCTGTTGAGAAGCTGGAGATTTTTGAGCCTGTTCAAGGGCAAATAACCCCAAAAGAGACTTCAAGCCTCTTTTTGGAAGAAGCGCCTGTTCCATTGGAGAAGAGCCTGAAATATGCCAAAGACGATGTCTATGTTTTTATCGGGAAAGACAATACAGGCATTTACCGGCAAGTTTCAGAAGTGGATGGCAGGGAGATTAAACTGCAAGAAACTGTTTCCGAAGGAAACTTGATCAATCTGTTAGAGTCCGATTGTCTTATAGGTATACCAGAAATATTGGATAGATACGGGGAGGGGAATACCGTCACCGTTATGAACGATATGCATGGGCTCAAAGGCGCCAATGTTCTTGTTCGCACAACCACAAAAACAGAGGACAAATTTATAGCATGCAAAGTTATTGTTGCTGAAGTTCCTGCTGTTATTACAAAAGTGGATTTTAATGACGACTCTCTACCGATAGCTGTGCCTATCCCCACGGTCACTCATCTTTATTTTGACAACCAGGGTTTGTCCCTGGACACAATAAAACAGATATGGGTGCCGCCTGGCGTCAATCAATGGAAGTGGAAACTCGACAGCTTTGTCGGCATGCCGAGCGATGGATTGTCGCTGGCGCTGCAGAAAGTCAGCACGGTCAAACGCATGGAATGCGGAGATCTATGTGTCATTGCGTGCGACTCAAATCTGTTGGCTGCGCGTGTTGAGTCTATAGAAAATGGAGAAGCAGGAGAATCGAGCTTGCAACTTCAACCAGCGAAGCTTGCGACAAAAAGCGAAGAATTTAAACGCAGTCAAACCGTTGTTTTTGGAAGATTCAAAGAACAGGTTCGTTTGCGGGATTACGATATTAACAGGAAAGAGATTGAAAAGGACACACGGATACTAACGCTTGAAAACACAGAGGCCGCCAAGAACCTCAGACAAGGCCAACTCATTGTAGTTGAGCAGGAAGCGCCTCTACCGAGGCAAAGTTTTCGAACAACAGTCCATCGTATAGACGTCTTTAAAGATGAAGGAAGGGAAGTGGCCAGTATTGAGCTGACTTCTCCTTTGCCAAATACATATATTACGGGCAGCACGGTCATCCGTGCCAATGTCGTTCAAGCCGGTCATGGAGAAACGCAACCGGAGAAAATCCTGGGCAGCGGTGATGCGACCATCTCCAATCAAGAATTTCTGTTTCCCGTGTCCAATGTATCCTTTGTTTCCGGCATGCGGGCCGGTATTCGTGTCATCGTTGATGGCGATCCCTGGATGCAGGTAGCCAGGTTTAACCAATCTCAGCCTACGGATCTTCACTATCTGGTTAGGATGACAGAAGAAGGGCATCTTCGGATCATATTTGGCGATGGCGTCAATGGACGGCGTTTGCCGACCGGAGAAAACAATGTTCGCATTGCTTGGCGCATGGGTTCGGGAATAGCGGGCAACCTGGATGCGGGTTTGTTGAAAAAACTGGCGCATCCCCATCCGCGAGTGGAAGCCATTGATCAACCTTTCCGAACTACCGACGGCAACGACATGGAATCCGTTAGTTCATTGAGGCGCAGTGCCCCCGCAAGCTTGTTGACGATGGATCGTGCAGTATCGGTCAACGACTTTGCAGAATTAGCGGCAAGTCAGAGCAACGTCTGGGATGCACGCGCCGAACTGAAATCGTCGGGAAGCAAACAGATTGTGTGCATCACTGTTGTGCTTGCGCAAGATGAGAAACTGAATGAATACATATCCGAGGAACTTAAAACCGCTCTATTGCCGGCTGCGATTCCGGGAATTCATATTGAATTAAAAGACTATGATCCTGAACCCCTAAGGCTTCAAATTGCCCTCAGCATCGACGATGCGCGTTTTGATCCGGAAACGGTTCAAGCAGAAGTCAGAGAAACCGTGTTTCAACGGTTCACGCTCAAAAATCGCGCCATTGGTGCACCTGTCTATATTGGTGCACCTGTCTATTTGAGCGACGTCTATCAATGCGTCAAAGAGGTGCATGGCGTCAAATCTTCCACCTGCAAATTTCGCATAAGTACCCTTGATGAAGACGGCAACGAGCAGATTCTGACCAGTGATAAGCAGTTCCTGATTCCTGAAAGTCCTCATGGGGTGCTTCATATGAAGGATCTGCGAGAAGACATCGAATTGGTGGAACCGGAGGAGGCGCGGAAATGAAGGTTTCGATACAAAGCCGTTTTGGTCGTGCGCTCTATGAAGCGTTGCCGGAAGTTTATCGTACGCGCGACGGACAGAAGCAGGAGGAGAGGGGAGGTGGAGAAGGGCATTTGGCGGCCTATCTCGACAGCTGTGGAAAATTGCTCGATGCCATTTATAACAGCCTGGAGCAGCGTTATAATGATTGTTTCCCTGAAACCTGCCAGGAATGGCTGCTGCCTTATTTTGCGAAATTGGTAGGTGCATCGACGCTATCGCCGCATGTAGAAGGCCGCCGCAAAGAGATTATGCATGCTGTGGCATGGCGACAAGGCAAGGGTTCACGGCCAACCGTTGCTCAAATTGCAAAAGAGATCGGTGAATTTGAAGAATTGGTTATGCAGGAAGGTTGGAAGCGGGTTGCAAGGACGGCACGTGTCGACAATCCATTCATGTCGACAGATTTGGTGGAATTGCCGGTTGTGGTAGATTTGCGTGATAAAACCCCAAAAAAATTTATCGGTCATAACAACACAGCAATGCATTTCGTAGACGTCCGTCAGCCAAATTGGCGTCAGGGGCATGTGCATCCGCGTTCAATATTGCTTTATGTCTCGCCTTATCCAGGTTTTTTTGCGGATGAAGAAGTCGTCAAATTCGGATGGAAATCCACTGCGACAAATATGTCGCCAAACAACATTAAAGTGAATGATTGGTTTGAAGAAGGTGAAAAAGGAACAAAACCCATTTCACCAAGCGAACGCATCGGAATTGAATACGATGAGGCCAGCGGAACGTGGCATTTTTTCAAAAAACCGGGTGTAACAGAAGCCATTCATATCACAGGGATGTGTTTGAAAGAAGTGGGTCGCTACCATTTCACAGAACTCAATTTGGACAATGAATTGAGCTTTCCAGCAGGGACGTATTTGACGCTTGAAAAACTTGCGGCTCACACCATCACCTTGCACACAGGTTCAAAGCTCATCGCCAAGGATTGTTTGCTGCACACCCTAAACGTGTCTGAGTGCTACCATGTGCAACTTGAATATTGCACGGTATTGGGTGAGCTGTTTGCCGAATACCTGGAAGCCAGTGACTGCATTTTCATGGAAGGACTCTATTGTGACGAGAGCAAAATCCAACCGCCTCAAGGTGGCGTCCGTTATTCCCGATATGCTCAGGAAACAACTTCGGAAGGCGGCGCTCTCAGGCTTTTTTCAAAAAACCTGACTGAGATAGAAACGAAGAGTGCGGTTAGAACGGCTGTTGCGTTGCCAGAAATCATTATCCCTCCCGACTTTCCGTTGAAATCCGTGGCTGGGGAAGTCAAGTCCCTGGCGTCCACCGGCAGCGATATGGACAACAGCCTCGTTTGGACGATGGGCACGGACTCGGACTCGGAGACTTGTGCTGAAAAAGCCTTCGTAGAATACTTCGGAAAAGACCGGTTGATGGTTGGCGCAATGGCCGGAGATTTGTTCTTTCAACAAAATCCCAAGTTGCTGGACGTCAGGTATATCTACTTGGCGGAAGCTGTTTTTGCGGGTCCTGAAGTACCGTCGCAATGTATGGAAGAAGACGAAATCTGGTGGGGCTGCTGGCAAGATTTCCAGATGCCTCCAGGTCAATATTTGAGGGATTTTCTGGATAAGGCTGAGAGAGAGCAGCTTGTTCCGATGATAACCTATTATACGTTTGAACGGACTTCCGACATGGAATCGCAAGTCTCTCCGGCCAATGACGCGGCATTCCTGACGAGGTATTTCAACGATTGGCGTTTCATGCTTCAGCAAATAGGGCAGCGCAAGGCCATTGTGCACATGGAGCCCGATCTCTGGGGCTATGCTCAACATTGCAGCCCACAATCTCCCGATAACATTCCTGCTGCGGTCCACGCAGCCAATCCGGTGGATTGTGAGAATTTTGAGAACAGCTTTTCCGGTTTTTCAAAATGCCTCATTTCCATGGCAAGGAAATATGCACCCAATGCCAAAGTCGGATTGCATGCCTCGGCATGGGCGACGGGCATTGACGTCAATATAAACAGCAATCCCAACCTAAATGTGGAAGACCATGCAAGGCAGCTCGGAAACTATCTGAACGCTTTGGGTGCTGCCGAGACGGATTTTCTGGTTCTTGAGGCTTTGGATAGAGACGCCGACTATTATCTCCATGTAGATCCTCGCAGAGAAAACCGTTGGTGGGATGAGACCAACCAGACTTTGCCGAATTTTCCCCAACACTTTCAATGGGCAAAAGAACTGAGAAACGTTGTCAAAAAGCCGTTGGTCTGGTGGCAACTTCCTGTGGGCCACGAGAATTCCCCCAATATTCCGGTAGCCAATCTAAACCAGCAAAATCCACAGCAAGGATACCGAGACAATCGGGCCGATTATTTCCTGACCCATGTGGATGAAATCGCTTCTATGGGAGGTGTTTTGCTGGCATTTGGCGCGGGGGCAGGTGATCAAACCAATCCGATGACAGATGGAGGGAATCTCGCTCGCCTCATAGCGGATTATAAACAATCCGCGGCAGGTTTTGAATTTTGTGGCGCCACCCATGACTCTGAGTCAACCGACACGGACCCGGACAATAATCTAGAAACAGAACCGAAACCTATAGAGTCAGACCCGCCTCCAACCAACATGGATTGGATAGATCCGTACGACAACCCATGGACTCAGATAACTTATACAACTGAGGATTTGGAAAGGCTCGAAGACAGATCTGTTTTCTTCGTACACAACTCCGTGGGGGAAAATATTCTCAATGGCCTCAAACAGCTTGTGCGTGAAAGAACCCTCCCCGTCGTGAGCAACAGCCAGCCGGCTGACAAAGGCATTAGCGAATTCTACATGGCCTTAAACGGCATGGGTCTCAATGGCCAACCCTTCGAGAAACTTGCTGCGTTCGAAAGTTTAATGAATGGCGGCGGCAACCAAGCACAAATCGCTTTCATGAAGTTCTGCTTCGCGGATTTCGACAGCATGGAAAATGACAGCGAGGCGAATCGTTTGTTCGACGCCTATGTGAGCACCTTGAGTGCGCTTGAAGCAGAATACCCGGATGTTAGCTTTGTACATGTTACTGCGCCGCTCTCCCCTTTCGACGCTTCCTATCACAACAGTCGACAGCACGCTTTCAACGAAAAACTGCGCACTCAATATCGCGGGTTGGTGTTTGACTTGGCTGCCATTGAGGCGGTTGACGCTTCAGGCGCCTCAGTACTCTCCAGAGACGGCATCTCCCCTGCTTTGGCCGACGATTGGGCTTTGGCCCCTAGTGGAGAAGGTGGTCATTTGAGCACAATGGGCGGAATACACGTGGCCTCAGGCCTCATTTCTTTCTTGGCGCGGGTACCCTTGCAAACCACCCTAAGCATCCACTCCCCCTGTCCTATGGAGTTTGAAGACGATAGGAGTGGACAGGAGCTGAATCCGAAGTTCCTCAGCGGTATTGCCGGAAATTCCACGGATAGGCCCGAGTTTTATACGATGGAATGGGGGAAGCCGGGGTGCGGCGTTATTCACCCGGTTTCGCCGGAATCCATATGTCATGGCGCTGAAGACAGCGGCGAAATGGGCGCATTCCACCACCGCGCCTATGTGCTGGCCTGGGAGGCCGTTGCCCGCAAATTGATCGATTATTTGCCGGTAGGCATGAGTGTCGCGCTCATCCCCGATGAAACCCTGCGCAACAATGATTGAAGATGGAGAAGGAGTTCATGCGATGCATCAGCGACATGAAGAACGATTGAACAAACGGAAATCAGAATTTGAATCCGGTGGAAAATGTTTGCTGAACTCGATGCCAAGGCAAGCCGTTTTCGGGAAACCTTGTTGTGCATCAGCGGCGCAATTCAAATGCTGGAAGAAGAATTGAAGGAATGGAAAGCTGAAATGCCTGCAGCCGAGTGAGGCGGATGCAGCATAGGGAATAAAACTTTAGGGGAGGTTCAAATGAAGGGTGATTATAGCCGTTTTAGTTTCGATTCGAAGAAACATTATCGTGCGGTGTTGATGCAGCAAGGCCGCTTGCAATTGGACTCTGACTGGAATGAGCAGGTGCAGATTGGTGAGCACCGCTATAAAGCTTTTTTTCAAAGTATGGTGGGCCGTAGTGGTACGCCGAGAGGCATGGAGATGAAGCTGAAGGTGGTTGATGGCCAGCTTCACCTGACGAAAGGCGCTTATTATATTGATGGTCTGTTGATTGAAAACGAGGAGGAGATTCCTTTAGATCTGCCGGGGGAGGGAGAATACCTCTATTATATAGATGCCTGGACACGGGAAGTCAGCGCGGCAGAAGACGATGCGCTGATTGATCCAGCAGTAGATTTGGAAACGACGACACGTCTCAAAACCGAGTGGGTGGTTCGCCGTCAACGGATGGAGGGGGCATGGCAAGAAGCATTTCAGGCTGGCGAGTGGCCTGACGAATTCACCGGCGACTGGTGGCAACGCTTGACTACAGGAACGTTGACGCTTGTTTCCTTGGACATGGGTGTTGATAACCGTCTTTATCGCATTGAAGTGCACCGGGACGATTTGGGAGTGCGTTTCAAAGGCTCTTCCGACAATGCTTGCACCTGCGCTGAAGTGACAGCCAGTGGCGCCAATACCTTCACATTGAAAAACAAAACCGTAGAGATGCAAAATGCCTTCAAAGGCGCAGCTTGGGTAGAGCTGTTCATTCCGGGAGAAACTGGGCAAAGCGAAGGCTCCTGGCGGATGGTTGAAATATCGGAAAAAGAAGGCAATCATTTTAATTCTGAAACTGGCACGTTGAGTCTTGAAACGCCTTGGAATCCTGAAGCACTCGATGAAACGTCCAAAATCATCATGCGCCGTTGGGAGGGTGTTTCCAGAGAATGGGAGGGTGCTTCTGAAGGAGGTTCCTTTGAATTCTTGGGGTTTGGTTTTCGTTTTTCCGAAGGCTTCTATCGACATGGGGACTGTTGGCTCATAGAAACCAGGAATGGCAAGCCTATCCATTGGAGGATAGGGGAAGAAAAGCAAGCGGAGGGGGTAGAGCACCATTTTGCGGCCTTGGGGGGAGTGAGGATTGCCGGAGGCGTTGTCGCAGAAGAACCGAAGTCATTGTGCGTGGTGTTTAACCCGTTGACGAGTCAAGATTTCTCGACGGCAAAGAGCCTTTATATGGGGGGGAATTTGACGGTAGATGGAAATCTTATAGGGCGGGAAGCCAACTTTTCAGAGAGCCTTCATATTGGAAAGAACTTGACGGTAGATGGGGACATTGCAGGAAGAACGGGCAGCTTTTCTGCCCCCGAGGACCCCATGGAGCTTTTGGTGTTGGGTGTGAGCTCTCAAAAGCTCGTTTTTGACTCTGGAATTGCCGACGGGAAAACCGTTGGCCTTTTTTCAAAAAAGGGTTGGAACCTGAGCAGCAATAAGAAATGGTGTACTGCGATGCCGCCCATTGCCACGCTTGCGGGCAGCGGCACAGCAGGCTTTGCCGACGGTGTGGGAGCGGATGCACTGTTTAGCTTTTTCCCTGTTAAAGGCACGGATAACCCCACCGCTGCCAGTGGCATCACCATCGACAGGTTGGGCAACCTCTATGTGGCGGATACCGCTAACTGCCGTATCCGCAAGGTGACGCCGGACGGAGAAGTCAGCACGCTTGCGGGCAGCGGCGAACCAGGTATTGTCGACGGTGTTGGGACGGCCGCAATGTTTGCTGTCCCTTGTAGCATCGCCATAGACAGGTGGGACAACCTCTATGTGACGGATTCCTCCCGCATCTGCAAAGTGACGCAGAATGGAGAGGTCAACAACGTGGTAAGCGGTTCACAGGTTAGAGGACTCGGTGGCATTACCATTGACAGGTTAGGCAACCTCTATGTGACGAATACCATCAAAGACCCCATAAATAACCTCTACATGATTCTCAAAGTAACGCCGAATGGAGAGGTCAGCTGGATTGCGGGTGGTACACCAGGCTTTGTCAATGGCACGGGAAGCGCCGCAAAATTTAGCCGCCCTGCAGGCATTGCAATCGACAGAGCAGGCAACCTCTATGTGGCGGATTGTGGCAACCACTGCATCCGCAAGATAACGCTAGAGGGAGAAGTCAGCACGTTTGTGGGCAATGAAAATGGTGAGCCAGGTGATGCCGACGGCTTGGGAAGCGATGCACAATTTAATGGCCCCCATGGCATCGCCATCGACGCCTTGGACAACCTCTATGTGACAGATACCGGCAATTGTCGCATCCGCAAGGTGACGCCGGAGGGAGAGGTCAGCACGCTTGAAGGCAGCGGCGAGACAGTCTTGGTCAACGACGCGGCAAGCGATGAACAGGTTAGAGGACCCTATGGCATTACCATTGACAGGTTAGGCAACCTCTATGTGACAGATACCTATAACCACCGTATTCGCAGAATGACGCCGGCAAGCGGCAATCATGAAACAGTGACGGTGTATGTGAGCGAAAACAATGAAAGTACCGCACGCTCTGCCACCGTGACATTCCAAACAGACGATGGCCTGCACACCCGAACGCTGAACGTCACACAGCCCCCGCTGCGTGCACCTGTCATCAGCGGATTCCTTCCTTCCGAGGCAAGCTGTGGCAACGCGCTGAGCATTTTTGGCGGCAACTTCAACACAACAGCGGACAACAATGGTGTGAGCCTGAATGGGTTTCCAGCCCCTGTTGTATCAGCCACCGCCACGCAGCTGACGGTGACGGTGCCCAGCAACAGGTATTGCAGCGGCAATATAAAAGTGGCGGTGGGGAGCAAGTCCGCTGTTTCTGCCGCCAAGTTTAGTTATGCGGTGAAAAGCGCCACGGTCAGCACGATTGCGGGTAGCGGCGCACGAGGCTTTAAGGACGATGTAGGAAGTGAAGCACAGTTTGATAGGCCTGTTGGCATCATCGCCGATGCAGCAGGCAACCTCTATGTGGCGGATACCTTTAACCACCGCATCCGCAAAGTGACGCCGAATGGAGACGTGAGTACTTTTGCTGGCGCTGGCCCTATAGGCATAGAGAACGGCAGCCGTGTCGACGGTATAGGAGATGTTGTACGGTTTAATCAGCCTACAAATATAGTCATAGATGAAGAAGGCAATCTCTGTGTGACGGATAGCGGCAGCAACCTCATCCGAAAAGTGATATTGTTCAGCCAAGCGGTCATTACTGTTGCTGGCAGCTACTATGGCTATGTCAACAGCAATAATCCTTTAGCGGCACTGTTTGCTACCCCCTATGGCATTCTCATAGATGCTGATAAGGACCTCTATGTGGCAGAGCTCAACAACCACTGCATCCGCAAAGTGACGTCGACAGGTATCGTCAGCACGTTTGTGGGCCCTACTGCGATGAACACGTCAGGCTATACCAACAGCGGGGGACTTAACGCACGGTTTAATAATCCTTGGGGCATCGCAGTGGATTCGTTGGGCGACTTCTATGTGACGGACAGCGGCAACCACTGCATCCGAAAGGTGACGCGGGACGGCAACACGGTCAGCACGTTTGCGGGCCCCACTGCGCCAAACATGCCAGGTTTTGCCGACGGTTTTAGAACAGCGGCACGGTTTCAATACCCCTATGGCATCGCCATAGATGCTGAAGACAACCTCTATGTGGCGGATAACATGAACCATTGTATCCGCAAAGTAACGCCGGACGGCATGGTCAGCACGATTGCAGGCAAGAACCCGCCAAATGCGCAGTCAGGCTCTGATGACGGCGAGGGAGCTGCCGCACGGTTTAAGGAGCCATGTGGCCTCACCCTAGACGCATTCGGCAACCTCTATGTGGCGGATACCGCTAACTGCTGCATCCGCAAAATTGTGCTTGAGTGAAGTTGGGCATGGTTTTCAGTTTTTTGAAAGTTGTGTCGGTAGACTGTTTGAAATTCATACCACCCCTCATGGTGCGTTCCCCATGGGGGTTTTGTCTGCAAGTTTGCAAGCCTCGTCAGGGTTCTCAGAAAAATAGGCTTTGAGAGACTCTTCGGTCACCACAACTTCAAGGGCTTCTTCGCCAACCAAGGCCTGGCATGCCAGGCGTGAATGGGGCTTCAAGTCAAAGGCAGATTCCAGCTGATCCAACTCGGCCATTTCCGGTGGAGGCAAGCTGTCGGCGCCCTGGCGAACCCATACGTGGCAAGTGGAGCAAGCGCAAACGCCGCCGCACATATGCCCCAAAGGCACTTGAGCGGCTTTTCCAACTTCCAAAATGTTTTGACCCCTTTCAGCATAGGTTTCCAAGGTAGCCCAGGGGAGGAGGAAGCTTATTTTAGGCATGCTAAAACTCCGACATAGAGTGGCCTTGGAGTATAGAGTTTATAGAGCGATTCATTATACGTTCCATAAAACTCTTGGCTTGGTTGTCCAAAGCCAAAATGGCATTTCGAAGCTTTGCCGCTTCTTGAGTGGTTTGCAAAAGCGTCTCCAGTTGCTGGGCGGCTTCAGCAAGGGCCGAAGCTTCTTCGTCCGTGAGGCATTCTGCATGCGCCTTCATCTGTTTTGAAAGCTCTGCAAGCATACGTTTGGCTTCCATTTGTTGCTCTGCGAGCAGTCTTGAAAAAATGTCTTCCTGTGCGTGAGTAATGGAAGCTTTGAGCATGTGCTCAATGGCTTCTTCACTCAAGCCATGGGAGGGTTGCACGACAACACGCTGTTGGACTCCCGTGGCAAGCTCGTGTGCCTCAACAGCCAAAAGTCCGTTGGCATCCACGGAAAACCCCACTTCCACACGCGCCAAACCCGCCGCCATGGGGGGAATTCCCTTCAAGTGGAATTTTGCCAGGGAGCGACAATCCTTGGCCATCTCTCTTTCGCCTTGGACGACGTGAATGTCCATGCCGGACTGCCCATCCTGAAAAGTCGTAAACATTTGCATAGCCCTGGCGGGAAGGGTGCTGTTTCGCGGCAGGAGTTTTTCCACCATACCCCCCATGGTTTCAAGCCCCAAGGAGAGTGGAATGACATCCAACAGCAGCAACTCGGCATCCTTTGCAGCGCCGCAAAGCAGATGGGCTTGAATGGCTGCTCCCATGGCCACCACTTTCTCGGGGTCTACCTCCACCAGGCCGGGCTTTCCAAAAATCTCCTCCACCCAGGACTGTATGCAGGGCATACGTGTAGAGCCCCCTACCAAAACAATGGATTGAATCTCTTCGTTGGCAAGCCCCGCGTCTTTGAGGGCACGTCTGCAAGCAAAGTTTATGCGTTTAAAAAACGGCGCTATCCACTGCTTCAAATCCTCGCGCGTCACTTCAGCAACATGTTCCTCGAAGCGAATTTCAACCCGTGTCTCTTGGCTCAAGCGCTCTTTGAGTTGCCGGGCTGCATCCAACAAAACCTGTCGCTGAAAAGGTGTTGGGTTTTCTATGTTCCACCTTTGAAGCAGCGTTTGAGCAATGCTCAAGTCAAAGTCGTCCCCCCCCAAAGCGCTGTCGCCCGCGGTGGCTTTGACTTCAAAAATGCCCTCCGTGAGTTTGAGAATGGAAATGTCGAAAGTCCCGCCTCCCAAGTCAAACACGGCAAAGCAACCTTGTTTTTTGCTTTGCAGGCCATAGGCCAAAGCAGCGGCAGTAGGCTCGTTGAGCAGGCGCAATACCTCAAGCCCCGCAAGCCTTCCTGCATCTTGAGTGGCTTTCCTCTGCGCGTTATCAAAATAGGCAGGGACGGTAATAACGGCGTGGGTTATTTTAGCAGAAAGTGCGGTGCAAGCCCTCTGCTTGAGTGCGCGCAAAATTTCTGCGGAGACTTCCACAGGGGTGACGGCGGGCCCTCCTGAAACTTGAAAAGCCAACGGGCCTTCTGCCGGGGCGAGGCGATAGGTTTTGAGTTGCTTGGTCTCAACGTCGCTTTGGCTTTTCCCCATGAAACGTTTGACAGAAGACAAAGTGTCCTCAGGAAATTGCGAAGCCAGTTGCTTTGCATATTTTCCGACGACGACGCTGCCGTTGGCGCTGTAGTGGACGACAGAAGGCAAAAGCAGCGCGTTTTCCTCGTCTGCAACCAGACAGGTGGGTTGGCCTTGAAGCATGGCGGCGACGAGGGAATGGGTAGTCCCCAAGTCAATGCCGACAGCTTGTATCGGGGAGGAGGGCTTTTTAGGCTCACTGATTTGCAACAGTCCACTCACGAAGAAAGCTCCTCTTGGGAATATTCTATGTCTGCCAAGAAGCGCTGCCAATAGCGTAGACAAACCAAGTGGGCAGCGGCCTGTTGAAGTTTTTCAGGGGGGAGGGGAGGGGAGGAGGGGGCAACCGGGGGAGTCTCATATTTCCCATTCTTAAGGTAGTCCCTTAAACATTGACACCCCAACTCAAATGCTTTCTCCATGGCTTCCTTGGCAAGGTGCTCCAAGCTTTGCAGTATGTCCACTTGTCGGGCTAAAGCAGCCTGTTGGAATTGCTCTCTCAACTCCAGGAGGCGGTTTAAAAAATCAGGGGGGGCTTGGAAGGGCTTGGCTTTATCGTCTAAGTCTACACCGTATATTTTAAGCAAATAGAGGGCGCGACGTTGAGGGTTGGACAAAGTCGCATAGGCTTCATTCAGGTGAGCCGTTTGCTCCAAAACCTGAAGCCGGGTTTTCAAGTCAGCGTGGGGGTGGCAGTCCGGGTGGAGTTTCAGCGAAAGCCGGTAATAGGCGGCCTCCAACAAAGGGAGGCTCAGCTCCATCGAAGGCTCTATTTGAAACAACTCGAAAAAAGAGGCCTCAGCAGCTGAAACTTTTCCCGCATCCACAGTTTGCTTTCGCGTTGGGGTTGTTGAGGCGAAAACCGGAGGAAGTCAGCGTTTCCACATAAACCAACTCGGAGCCGGCCAAATAGAGGTAGCTTTTGGCGTCAATAAAAACACGTACGCCGGAGCGCTCGAATAGCACGTCTCCTTCGGCGGGCTCATCCGCCCACTCCATGCCATAGGATAAACCTGAACAACCCCCCCCACGTACTTCAATCCTTAAACCGGCCAAGGGGGTTTGCCTGACTGCCAACAGTTTTTGCAGCTGCAAAAAAGCGCTGTCTGAAATGTGGATGGCTTTTTCCGGGGCAATTTCACTCATGGTTGGCCTTTCGAGGTTTTGGCCGCAGCCTGTTTTTGTTTGAAGTCTTCTATGGCGGCCTTAATGGCGTCCTCGGCCAGCACGGAGCAATGAATTTTCACAGGCGGCAAAGACAACTCCTGGGCCACCGCTTTGTTGCTGATGCTGGCGGCCTGCTCCAAGGTTTTGCCTTTGACCCATTCTGAAACCAGAGAGCTGGAAGCAATGGCCGAGCCGCAGCCAAAAGTTTTGAAACGCGCATCCTCAATGATGCCGGCGTCGGATATTTTGAGTTGCAGACGCATGACGTCCCCACAGGCGGGGGCGCCAACGAGGCCTGTACCCACGTTGGGGTCCGCACTGTCCAGCGTGCCGACGTTTCGCGGATGGTTGAAATGCTCAAGCACTTTTTCGCTATACTGCATGGATGCCTCACGGTTGTTGTTGCCCTTGTCGCCGCCCTAATGTTGCCCCCATTTAAAATTTTTTAAGTCTACGCCCTGTTTAGCCATCTCATAGAGGACGCTGATTTCGCGCAGGCGCAAAACGGCTTTTGTTACCCGCGCAATGGTTTCGTCTACCTCGGCCTCTGTGGTGAAACGCCCCAACCCAAAACGCAAAGTACAATGCGCCACCTCGTCCCCCAGCCCCAAAGCCGACAGGACATAGGAGGGCTCCAAGGACTCGGAGGCGCAGGCGGAGCCTGTGGATACCGCAATGCCCTCTAACTCTCGCATAACAGCGTCCCCCTCTACGAAGGAGAAAGCGACGCTGAGGTTGCCGGGCAAACGGTGCTCCATGGAAGCGTTGACGGAAACAAAGTCCAACTGGGAAGACAAGCCCTTCCACAAACGCTCCCTCAAAGCTTTCAAACGCTGCGCTTCGCTGGCCTGCTCCGCTTTGGCTATTTCACACGCCTTCCCAAACCCCACAATGCCGGGCACATTGAGTGTGCCGGAGCGCATGCCGCGCTCATGCCCCCCCCCATGCAAAAGCGGGGAAAGGCGTATGCGGGGTTTTTTTCGGACATACAAGGCGCCGATGCCTTTGGGGCCATAAAGTTTATGCGAGGAGAGGGAAACCAAATCCGCAAAAGCTTCTTCTACATTGAAAGGGACTTTGCCCGCGCCTTGGACAGCATCCACATGAAAAAGCACACCGTGCTTGCGGCAAAGGGCGCCTATTTCATTCACAGGTTGAAGGGTGCCTATTTCACTGTTGGCCAAACCCACGGAGACCACCACCGTGGAAGGCTGCAAGGCCTGCTCCAAATTTTCCAGGCGGACGCGGCCGTCTTTCTCCACAGGCAAATAGCTGACACGCGCTCCACCCCGCAAAGCCGAAGTCCACAACTGCACAACAGCGTCTTCTTCCAAAGCGTGCGCCGCAGAGAGGGAAGGCACTTCTTCTTCGGTGACGACGCGGCCCAAAAGTTGCGTGAGGCGCAGCGCCTTGAGTTCTTCCACACGCTCGGCGCGCACGCGCTCCAGCCATTTGCAAGTTTCCAACACCGCCTTATGCTCCGTTTGGAGCGTGACCATGTGGTTGCCCTTGGCTTTATAATATTCCAAGGCGCCTTTGAGGGCCAAGTTGTTGGACTCTGTCGCGCCGGAAGTGAAAACCATTTCAGAGGGCTCTGCCCCAATCAACGCCGCTACCTGTTGCCTGGCCTTTTCTACCGCCGCCTCCGCCTCCCACCCCAAAGCATGGCTGCCCGAAGAAGCGTTGCCAAACTTCTCCCTCAAATAAGGAAGCATGGCCTCCAATACACGCTCATCCACAGGAGTCGTTGCGTGATTGTCGAGATAAATACGCGCCTTGGGCATAGGGGCTTCATAACCAGACAAATATGGACTCGTCAAGTCCACTTAATACTTTTCCTTGGTATGGCCTATGCCTTAGAATAAAAATATACCCCTATGGAGAAAGCATGACCAACCCCACAAAGCGTCTAAGGCTTCACAGCATGGCTTGGCTGTGCGGTTTAGCCTTTTGTGGCAGTGGTTTATTGGTGTTATGGCCGGAGGGTTTAGGGTGGGGTTTAGAAGGCCCTAGGGGGCTGGGTATTTTTTCAGAAAGTTTAGTGTGGTGGAAAATGGGGGGTCTACTCTTTCTAGGGGGGTTATTAACGGCCCTAACCCCCTGTGTTTATCCCCTTATTCCCATTACCGTAGGGGTATTAGGGGCTTCCAAAGCCCGCAGCAAAGCGCACGCGGTGGGGCTGGTATCGGCCTATATCCTCGGCATGGGTTTGGTATTCAGCTTGGCCGGGCTCGCGGCCGCGCTTTCGGGCCAAGCCTTTGGTTTTTTGCTCAGCAGCCCCTGGGTATTGTTGGGGCTTTCGTGTTTCATGGCCGTGCTGGCGGCGTCCATGTTGGGGGCATTTGAGTTGCGCCTTCCGCAGGCATGGACACAGGGCCTGGGCCGTATGGGCGGGGGAGGGGGCCTATGGGGGGCTTTGTTGATGGGGGGTGCGGCGGGCCTGTTGGCCGCGCCGTGTACGGGCCCCATTCTTTCGGGGCTATTGGCCTATATTGCGCAGCGTCAGGCCTTGGGTTTAGGGGGGGTAGGTTTATTCGTCTATGCCATGGGCCTAGGGCTGCCCTTTTTCCTGGTAGGGGTTTTTGCCCTAAAGCTGCCCAAGGGGGGGCTATGGATGCTGGGGGTAAAATATTTTTTAGGTTTAATATTAGCGGTATTGGCGCTTAACTATCTACAGAGCGCCTGGCCGGCCTTTGACGCAGCGGTGGTATGGTTTACCCACAACCTGGGGCGGAAGGCGGGGTTGTTCCTGGTAGGGTTAGTCATGTTGATAGGCATCCTATGGGGGGGGGTTATACACTACAGCAGGGGGGGGTGGGGAGGGGAGGGGAGGGCCGTTTTGGGGATGTTGCTTTTGGCGATGTTTCTGCGTTTTGAGTTGCCGCCGGAGAAGGGGGGGCAGGAAACGCCCTTTGTTTGGAGCCATGTGGTTTCAGCCAAAGTTCCTTCCGCGGTAGATTTTGACGAAGTGTTGTTGGAGGCCAAGGAGGGGGGGCGGCCGGTGCTGGTGGATTTTTTTGCGCAATGGTGTGGGGCTTGCAAGGAGCTTGACAAAATCAGCTATGCCGACGCGAGGGTACAAAAGGAGGCCGAGCGTTTTATCCGCATTAAAATAGACGGCACACTGGAGAATCCGCAGATAGAGGCGCTTTATGATCGTTATAAAATAAGGGGTCTACCCACAGTTATATTTATAAACCCCCAGGGTAAGCCGCTTTCTAAACCGCGTATAGAAGGTTTTTTAGGCCCCCGTGAACTCTTAAGGCTTATGCAACAAGTCCACTAAACCGGTTTAAGTTTAAATTAAGTGCAGCAGATATGAGCCCCGTTAGACGTCTGGCTGCTCCCCGTTCCATAGAACAAGGAGATATTCTACCTCCCTAGCGGCAGACGCCGGAGGAGCATTTTTTGCCGGTGGGGCAGACATTTCCGCAAGAGCCGCAGTTGATAGCGTCGTTGTTGAAGTCAATTCCCTCTCCATCGTCCTTGCAGCAATAGGCCGAACCGCCTCGGGGTGGCTGAATGCAGACATAGCCATCTCCGCCACAGTCGTCGTCCTCCTCGCAAAAGAAGGGCATGGTGTTGTCAAATTCGACTTTGCAGTTTGTGGTGAAAAGCAAAAGCAGCCCCAAAATCCAAAAGTGCAGATAAGCTTTCACTAGAAAGTTCCTCCTATGCCCATGACGACGCCGACTTGTGCGCCGACATCGTCCAGGGGATTTTCGGCCATTTTGCCGGGAGCGACAAACATCCAAATGGTGCCGCCTGCCACCATAGCGCTGCCGCCGCCTACGAGGATGTTGGCCAGCAGGGCAAAGAGCTTCGCCCGGTTGGCCTCCTTGCGTGTAATGTCGAGGATGTCGTTGTTGTTGGCGTCGATGCCGCGTTTTTCAATGGACTTGGCGGAGAGCCCCAAAAAGATGCCTGTACCCACGGCCGCCAGTCCGGCTATAGCAATATAGAGGCCTGGTCGGGCATAAATGGGCTTATTTTTTCTATAGGGTTCCGGTGTTTTCCAAGCTCGGGGATCAAAGGGTTTGCCAAGGGGCTTTGCGACCAGCAGCACTTTGACAAGTTCCACTTGGTTGGGCTGAATGTTGACTTCCGTATGAAATGGCAAAAACCCTTCTGCCTCAGCGAGCAAGGAATAGTGGCCACGTTCCAAGAAGGCTTCGAAGGAGCCCTTGCCTATCTCTTTGCCGGAGAGGCTGATTTGAGCAGAGGCTTCAACAGCATTTACAATCAACTTTCCGAGGCCGACTTCCAAGTTTGTCGTTAGGCGATGGAAGGCGTTTCGAGATCTCGCCAGGAATTCTGCTTCTGTTTTGGTTTTGGAAGGTTTTACAAGTCCCATGAAGCCGCTGGTCTGTTGTTGTTGTTCGCGCTCTGGACTTTCAGCGGTTTCTGTTGCCGGTTGGGACATTGTCGAATCATAACCCCAGAGTGTCAAGAGGGAGCCTGGCCCTGAAGGCGTCAAAGAGCCCGAGAGGACACGATCAACGCCCAAGCTGGTTGCAAGCCATTCCAAGCAGGCTTTGTCCTTACATTCGGCGGGGGTTTTCTTGAGGGCTTTGAGTACGGGGAGCACTTCTTTGGGGCCCAACAGACGAGAGAATCGGCCCGTGCGAGTTGCAGCAGAAAGCTCGTTTTGAAACTCGGCGTTGAGGCGTTTGGCCCTTTCCGTTTGACGGTTTCCGACGGGGTGAATGCCGGTGAAAGCCAGCGAAGGGGCGAAGCGATTGCCAGGAGAAGAGGGCTCATCTGACAAATCCAACTCCAGCTCTTGTGCTTGAGCAAGCCAAGCAAAGAGACAAACGAGAAAAAGATAAGGGCGCATGGATTGCCTCAATCTAGACATAACTTCTCAATTCTAACTCAAACTCTTTAGGATCTCTCAAAAAGCGCCATTCCTTGCCGTTTGCTTCCATAAATTTTTCTTGAGAGAGATAGCGGATAGCGTTTTCCATATTGGGCTTTGACAAAGCCTCCGCCATTGTCAACTTTCCAAGAAGCAAATCGGCCTGCCCCAAAGCAATGGCCTTTTTTAGCAATTCTTTGGAATCAACGCTGCTGTTTTTCTCCATGGGTTGAATGGCCATGGCTGTCAGCCTATAGGACTCCAGATAGTCGCGAAGCAGATTGGCCAAGAATTCCAGTCGCAAAACAGCAAACTTTTCCATCGTAAGCGTATAATTTTTATCAATAATGGAAAGAAGTCCCAATTTTTGAAAGCCCACCCATTCTGCACGGAAGTCTGACTTGGGGTGGGAAACAAATTCGAATTGGAAGAGGGAGCTGAGAAAGGAAGCGCGTTGATTGGCCTTTTCCAGGGTGGGCTCGTCGTGGTTGCTTTGAATGGCCAAAGCCAGCATAGAATAGGAGGCGAACCAATTTAAGAGGCTATTTTTATTGAAAGAAAGTTCCAGTCGTTTGTCTTCTTGGACTTGGAAGATGGTATGGTTTTCTGTCTGGGCGACGCGCACAGACTTTTCTGCGACGAAGCGGTGCATGGCCTCTTCTATGGGGCCAAGCACGCAAGGGGAGGAGGGGGCATTGTTCAGCGAAGTGGAGACGGGGGCGCCCATATGGGCAGCCAAATGCCGGAGGCAACCGATGCGCTCGGCAATTTCATCCCCCAGCAACCCTCGTTTTTGGTGAGCGAGCAAAGCGGTAGCCAGCAGGGCATGCGGCGTAATGGTGGTGGCCTGGCTGATGGCATGCATGACTTTGGAAGACAAGGCTTGGACCAGGGCTGTTTTCTGAGTTTCCTTTATGTCGGAACGTTCCAGGTTGTGTTCCTGGAGCAGCTGGGCGAGGGAGATGGGGTTTGCAAAGCGGAGGTGAATGCTGCCATAGCGTTTGGTCAGCACTTTTGAGGAAGCCAGCAAACGGCCAATGTCCTCATTCTTTTTGGCTTTTCCTTTGAGTTCTGCCGAATAGCTCGACAATTCCACGACGCGCTCATAGTCAATGGCCACAGGGATGAAGTGCAAGTCTTCACGTGCGCCTTCCAAGACAGCGTCCACCAGCCATGAGAACAAACCCATTTTGGGAGCGAGGAGTTTTCCATTGCGGGAGCGGCCGCCTTCAGGGAAGAACTCGTGCGTAATCCCGTCCTGCACCAGTTTTTTCAAATAGGCTTTGAAAGCCGCTGCATAAATTTTGTCGCTGCGGAAACTGCGTCTCAAAAAAAACCCACCGCAACGCCGGAAAAAAGTCCCCAAAGGGAAAAAGGAGAGGTTGGCTCCGGCGGCAACCAGCGGAGGACTATAGCCACGCTGCCAGAGGACAAAACTCATCACCAAATAGTCGACGTGGCTTTTGTGGCTGGGCACCAAGACGACCGGTGTTTTCGTAGCCACCTTCATGGCTTTTTCTAACCCAGCTTCGTCGACTTCAATTCCGTCATAAATTCTGTGGAACACCAGAGACATGAGCGGGGCCGTCAAAGCGAGCACGGTGGAGTTTTGTTTGGCCGCAATGGAACGAAGCGCACGGTTGGCTTCTTTTTGAACAGATTCGACACTCCTGGATTGTTCTTGAGCAATGCTGGAGAGGCGGTTGCGAAAGTCGCGATCTCTGACCGTTTCTCGAAGCAAACGATCTCTGGATTTGATGGGTGGTCCAAAAACGGCACGTGTCTCTCTGGCGAGGTGCACACTCAAAACGCCGCGTACTTTATGGGCCAAGTGAGGAAGCTCTGCGTTGTCAGCTCCCTGAACGAAGGCCGTGAGGTTGATGGGCTCTCCCAAGCGAAATTGTGCACGATGGAAATTGGTGAAAAAGGCCCCCAGAGAATGCAAAAAGCCTGGGTGCTCAGGCGCGCCAAAGAGACGATCGAGAAACCCCGGTGAAATTTTTTGCGCCGATTTTTCCCAGACGAAGAGCTCCGGCACCAAAAAAATGGGTTTGTCCAGTCGTTTTGCAAGCTCCGCCAAGGCGGGGAAAGGATCTTCCCTGACAACGGTTCCTTCGGCTTTGCCCAAAACCGTTTCCCTCAAGAAAACCATTCCACACCCTCCCTCAAGGAAGGCTTTTTGAAAACGTTCTTCAAAGGGGCCACTCAAGTGGCAGCGGGAAAAGGGGCGCGTAAACCAGCGGCGCAAATTGGCGACCGCACGGACAGGCGGCATGGAATGAACCAACATCGCCCAGCTTAGATAGAGATAATTGACCCAAGCGGTGGTCCTCATAACGTGCACCACATAACCTGTTTGGTAGAGGTGACGCAGCTCCGAAAGTGCTGTCGCAGAAAAACGAACGTGCTTGAAAAAACGCGAAGACAACTTCCAACTCAGAGGTCCAAATTCTCTCTTGAGCTGGGCTCGAATAAAGTTTCTTTCTGCTCGCGCCATGGACAATTCGCCAATTCGCTTGGTCAAGAGATCTCCTCAGCACGAAACACGGAATAAGCTCGCTCTCGGTCCTTTGACAGAGAGCGGCACACAGCTGAAACGACAAATAAAATTGAAAACCACGCTGGGCTATGTTTTAGCCTATTTTAAAAAAATTACATCATTTCCTCTTTCCTATCTATTTCCTCATCTCCGCTGACATCGTTTACTGAGGGATAGGCTTTGATCCTTTCACGAGCAATTTTCCACGCCTGTTGGACCACCCAAGACAATGAACGATCTTGGCGGTTCGCTTCATCCTGAATTTCCTTCAACATATCTTCCGGAAAATATAATGATTGTTTTCGTTTATCTGTTCCAGCCATCTACAAACCTCCATTCTTTCTTAGTTACGAGGATAAAAACATTCTCCTCAGAGAAATGACGGCGCTCCCCCCCATATACCGACATTCGACATCTTCCATCCAACAACATAACCTAACCTCATAAACACCGCAACCATGAAAATTACCACTAAAAAACACTTTTGTGAACAAGTGTGAAAAAAAATAGAAAAAAGGCTGCAAACAAACAGTGTTTACAGCCCTAGGCCGTTCAGAGGGGAGGGGAAACCACCAAACGGGCCAACCGCTGCCTCAATATAACCTCAATAAGGTTTTCCAACGCTTCTATCTTTTAGTTAAACTTAACCGCATCATTTAAAAATTCAACTTAACCCTTATGTTTTTAGATCTCAAAACCCCCCTGTTTCCCTTAGAAAAAGCGCTATATAATGCATACTTGGAGTTGAATCTGCGAAGGGAGCGCCTCTTGTTGGCGGTTTCAGGGGGGGGGGATTCTCTGGCTTTGTTATGGGCCACCTCGCGTATCAGCTCCCCACTGGGTTTGCATGTTGAAGTGGCAAGCATCCACCACGGCTTGAGGGACGAGAGCGCACAGGAAGTGGACTTCGTCCGACAGCTTTCTGAAAAGTTGAAAATTCCATTTCATACTCAGTGTCTGAACATGCGTATAGACGCAGCTATGGAGGAAAGGGCGCGCCATTTGCGTTATGCGGCTCTGGAGGAAATTCGCCAGCGCCAGCATTTGAATTTCATTCTTACCGCGCATACGGCTTCGGATCAGGCCTGTACATTGTTGATGAGGCTCAGCAGGGGAGCGACGCTTTCGGGGGCCAGGGGAATTTGGCGGCGGCGGGGGTGTTTGCTTCGTCCCATGTTGGCGCTAAGGAGGGTGGAGGTGGAGGATTATCTGCAGCAAACCTCTCTGTCTCCTGTCATAGATCCGATGAACAAGGACGAGCGTTTCTTCCGTGTCAGAATGCGACGTGGGTTGCTTGAGATGCTGGAGCAGGTCGCTGGAGCATCGGCAACGCTGCATTTGGCTCAATTTTGCCGATATGCGGATGAAGACGAAAGCTTTTTGGAGCAACTGGCTTTGCGTGCTTTTCAAAAGGTTCAAGTGTCGCCGGCAGCTCTGGACGCCATGGCCTTTCTTTGCCTTGAAAAACCCCTACAGCGCCGCATCCTTGCCCTTTTTCTAAGCCAAAATGGCATAGAGCTGGACTCCCCATCCATCGAAAATTCCATTGTGGCCATCCAAATGAAAAAAAATGCAACTTTGGCTCAAGACAGCCTTCTCAAATCCGAAAAAGGACTTATCTTCATTGAAGCCGCCCCACCACGCAAGAAACGGTTATTGTCGTGAGGGCAATCTAGAGTTATGTCTAGCCTAGGGGCGAGACGAAGCTCTGTTTAAGAAATTTTTAGCTCAGCAAAGGGTGTTTGAAACGTGCGTTCGAATTTGAAAAACATGGGCATTTGGGTATTGCTGATTACCCTCTTCGCCATTATTTATGCCTTCTATTCCAAGAATGAGAACGTTCAAGAGCTTTCCATTACCGCATTTCTTGAGAAGGTGAAGTCGAAGGAAATCTCCAAAGTTTCCATAAAGGAAAACATTTATACTGGACACCTCAGCAGCAACCCCAAGGAGACGGTGCGCTCCATTGGGCCTGTGGCGGATGCGAACATATTGCAAAAGCTTTCGGACGAAAATGTAGAGGTACGGTTTGAGAGGGACGAGCAAGGGGGTTTGTGGCTGAGTCTGTTGGCCCAGTCGATTCCCATCATTCTTGTGGTTGGCCTTTTCATTTTCTTCATGCGCCAATTGCAAGGCTCCAGTGGAAAAGCCATGAGTTTTGGCAAATCCAAAGCGAAGCTTTTGTCTGAAAACCACAACAAGCTGACGTTTGCAGATGTTGCGGGCATTGATGAGAGCAAGGAGGAGCTAGAAGAGATTATTGCATTTTTAAAAGACCCGAAGAAGTTTACGAAGCTGGGGGGGCGTATTCCCAAGGGGGTGTTGATGATGGGTCCGCCGGGGACGGGGAAGACTTTGTTAGCGAAGGCGGTAGCAGGGGAGGCGGGTGTTCCTTTTTTCTCCATTTCAGGCTCCGACTTTGTGGAGATGTTTGTGGGCGTAGGCGCAAGCCGCGTGAGGGATTTGTTTGAGCAAGGCAAGAAAAACGCTCCGTGCATTATTTTCATTGATGAGATTGATGCCGTAGGCAGGCACCGGGGTGCGGGTTTAGGGGGGGGGCACGACGAGCGGGAACAGACGCTGAACCAACTTCTTGTGGAGATGGATGGGTTTGAATCCAGCGATGGCGTTATTCTCATGGCTGCGACCAACCGTCCGGATGTTTTGGATCCCGCCTTACAGCGCCCGGGGCGTTTTGACAGAAGGGTGGTGGTCCCGCGCCCGGATTTGCGTGGACGTGTAGGCATCCTCAAAGTCCACACGCGGCGTACCCCATTGGCTCCCGACGTGGATTTGGACGTCATTGCCAGAGGGACGCCTGGGATGACGGGGGCGGACTTGGAGAACCTGGTCAATGAGGCGGCGCTTTTTGCGGCGCGCAGAAACAAAGAGCGTTTGGAGCTTGTCGATTTTGAGACAGCCAAAGACAAAGTTTTCATGGGGCCTGAGCGCAAGTCGATGATTATGACGGAGAAGGAGAAGCAAAATACGGCTGTGCATGAGGCCGGCCATGCGCTCATCGGCAAATTGCTTCCTGGATGCGATCCGGTGCACAAAGTCACCATTATCCCCCGCGGACAGGCCTTGGGCATCACCTGGTCTCTTCCCACGGAAGATCAGCTTAACCGTTACCGAAAGCAATTGAAAGACGAGCTGAGCATGTTGCTGGGCGGCCGTGTGGCCGAAGAGTTGGTGTTTGATGAAATGAGTGCTGGCGCGACCAATGACATTGAGCGAGCGACGCAGATTGCACGCGCCATGGTTTGCCGTTGGGGGATGAGCGACAAGTTAGGTCCTCTGTCCTATAGCAACCGGGAGGGGGAGGTTTTTTTAGGGAGGGATTTTGCTTCGCGAGCAGATCATTCGGATGAGACGGCAAAAAACATTGATGATGAGATTCGCAAAATTGTTGTCGAGGCCTATGAGCGCTCCAAAGCATTGCTTTCAGAGAATTTGGATTTGCTCAAACGCATTTCGGATGCGCTCGTTGAATATGAAACTTTGGATGCCGCGGATTTGGAAATGCTCCTAAAAGGCAGTCCGTTGACGCGCGAAAAACCCCAACCGAGGCTGACAGCCCCCCCCAAGGAAGAAAAGAAAAACCGAAATATTTTGGACTCTATTGATGGCCTAAGCATGGAGCCAGGCAAAGCCTAGCCTCTGGTCCCCCCCCCGTGGACAACCCCTTGCCCGTACTGTTGTCGAAGGAGCGAAGTTGGCGATGGTTGTCAAAGCCGACGTTGATGGGGATTGTCAACCTGACGACAGATTCTTTTTCAGAGGATGGTTTTGCAGAAAACATTCCTTTGGCTGTGGCCTATGCTCAAAAATTAGTGGCTGAGGGGGCCGATTGGATGGATATGGGGGCACAGTCCACACGTCCCGGCGCAGAGCCTGTGGAGGAGTCCATTGAGAAGAAACGTATTGGGGAGGCTGTGCGTGCTTTTCGAGCTCAGGACACCAAAACTTTTTTGTCCATCGACACCCTGAGGGCTTCTGTTGCGAAAGAAGCGCTTTTGGCGGGCGCGGATTTGGTGAACGACGTTTCAGGAATGCTGGCAGACGCCGATATGCTTGAAGTGGTGGCTTCTCAAAAAGCCGCCCTATGTATTGGGCATATGCCCGGCACGCCCCAAACCATGCAAAGCAGGCTCATGGAGGGAAATGTTGTCGAAGAGTTGCTGGCTTTTTTTGCCGGGCGCATTGAAGCTGCCATGGCTTTTGGCATTGCGAGGGAGCGTATTCTTGTCGATCCTTGCATAGGGTTTGGAAAATCCTTTGAGCAAAATTGGTTGTTGCTGAGAAATTTACCTAGGTTTAGAGAGTTGAACATTCGTGTAGCGGTGGGTTTTAGCCGCAAGGCTTTTTTAGAGCCGCTGGGCAACTTTCCAAACCCCAGCAGTCGCGATTCGGCAACTGCGGCCATTGTTGCTGTGCTGGCCGCTCAATCCGCTGTTGACTTGGTTCGTGTCCACAACGTCGCCTTGGCAAAAACAGCATTGGAGGCAGGAACACGGCTTGCTTCCCATTCTCTTCCTGCATAAGGAGCTTCCATGGCGAGAAAACTCTTCGGAACAGATGGTGTCAGAGGAAAGGCCAACGCCCAACCCATGACGGCGGATTTGGCCATGCAGTTGGGGTGTGCGCTTGCGCATTTCGTTCAAAACGGCGGGCACCGGCACAGAATTGTCATTGGCAAAGACACCCGGCTTTCTTGTTATATGCTGGAGCAGGCTTTGGCTGCCGGCATCATGTCCATGGGTGTGGACGTTGCTTTTTTGGGCCCACTTCCCACCCCCGGCATTGCCAACATTACCACTTCCATGCGGGCGGATGCGGGGGCTGTTATTTCTGCCTCTCACAACCGTTTCGACGACAATGGAATTAAATTTTTTTCGCGCGACGGGTTTAAACTTCCAGACGAGACAGAAGAAAAAATTGAGCAGTGGTTGGAGCAGGACTATGCCGTTTGTCAACGTCCCAGCGGAGCCCATATTGGGCGGGCAGTACGTTGGGAAGATGCGCGTGGACGCTATATTGTCTCTTTGAAGAATACCTTCCCACGGGAGTTAACTTTAGAGGGGATGAAGTTGGTGGTGGACTGTGCCCATGGGGCCGCCTATCGTGTTACGCCTGCCGTTTTAGAGGAATTAGGGGCTCAGGTGATTCGCTTGAATGTCTCCCCCAATGGCGTCAACATCAACGAAAACTGCGGCGCCCTCTATCCTCAGCAACTGCAAGAAGCCGTTGTGCAACATGGGGCCAACCTTGGAATTGCCTTGGACGGGGATGCGGATCGCCTCGTGTTGGTCGACGAAAAGGGCCAACTGACAGACGGCGACGCCATTATGGCCATTTGTGCACGGGAATGGTCCCTTCAAAACAACCTCAACGCCCAAACTTTGGTTGCAACCGTCATGAGCAACATTGGTTTGGAGCAAGCTTTGGCCACTTTTGGCGCCAAAGTGGTGCGCACTCAAGTGGGCGATCGCTATGTTGTTGAGCATATGCGACGTTGTGGTTTGAATTTGGGCGGTGAGCAGTCCGGGCACATTGTTTTTTTGGATCATGCCCCCACAGGCGATGGGACTTTGGCTGCCTTGCAAATTCTGGCCATTCTGTGCAGACAGCAGAAGCCTCTGTCGGAGCTGGCTTCGTTTTTTCAACCTTCGCCTCAAGTCCTGCGCAACTTGGAAGTTTCAAGGCGTGTTGACTTGGCAAGCTTGCCCGAAGTCCAAGCCAAAATCCAAGGTGTTGAAGCGGCGCTTGGCAAAGAAGGCCGCGTCTTTGTACGATTTTCGGGTACGGAGCCAAAGGTGCGTGTCTTGGTGGAAGGGCCCAACAAAACCAAAGTCGAAGAATATGCTGAAGACATTGTGCAGGTTTTGAAGAAGAATTTGTCCGAGGAGAATGGATGAACCGAGCACGCTTGGGTTTCAATGTGGATCACATCGCCACTGTTCGCCAGGCCAGACTGGCTTTTTGGCCGGATCCTGTCGGTATTGCGGCCATGGCCGAAGTAGCTGGAGCAGAGCAGATTACTTTGCACCTTCGGGAAGATCGCCGCCATGTCCAGGAGCGTGACTATGTCCTCTTGAGGGAAACCAAAAAAGGCCTTCTCAACCTCGAAATGGCGGCCACGTCTGCCATGTTGGATTTGGTTTTGAAACAGCCGCCGGACATGGTGACTTTGGTGCCTGAGCGTCGGCAGGAGCTGACGACAGAAGGCGGTTTGGATGTTGTCGCCCACCAAGAAGAGCTTTCCAAAGCGGTTCAGTTGTTACGCGAGAGGGGTGTCGTGGTTTCCTTGTTTGTAGATCCAACCCCCCAACAGTTGGATGCGTCCTCAAAAATAGGGGCCCAAAGGGTGGAATTGCACACAGGTTGCTATTGCAATGAAACCCATGTGCAGCTGCGCCTCAAGGAGCAGCAGCGCATTCACGAAGCTGCACGCCATGCCCTTCAGTTGGGCCTGGGTTGTGCGGCAGGCCATGGCCTGGACTATGCCAATGTTGCCCCCATTGCGGCCATGGCGGAGATAGATGAACTGAACATTGGCCATTCTATTGTTGCCCGTGCCCTCTATGTGGGCATTGAGCGCGCCATTAAGGATATGTTGCAATGCATGCTTCGCCCTTCCGACAAGCCCTAAACACGCAGCAGATGCAAACCCTGGAGCATTTTGCAGAAACGCTGGGGATGCCCACTTGTGTTTTGATGGAAAACGCAGGCCGGGCTTTGGCAAACGCGGCCCTGGAGTTGGCCAAGCCCCACTCCTTCTTTTTTGTGGTTTGTGGGCCCGGCAACAATGGAGGAGACGGTTTTGTTTGTGCCCGCGTGTTGGCAAGCCAAGGCCTGAAAGTATTCCTCACGGCCTCGCGCCCCGTGGAGCAACTCAAAGGCGATGCTTTGCGCAACGCCAAACTGTGCCAAACTTTCCCGGAGATTTTTTGGGGCGCTTTGGACTTGGGCCAAATTCGCCCAGGGGACGTGGTGGTGGATGCGGTGTTTGGCACAGGTTTGTGGCACGCTCCCCAAGGGGTTGAAGCCTCCCTCATAGAAAACATTTCCTTGAGCCGGCGCAAGGGCGCCAAAGTGTTGTCGGCGGACTTGCCTTCCGGCCTGCAGGCCGACGATGGGAAATGTGCATTTGCACACGTGCAGGCAGATTTGAGCCTTGCTTTTGGGGCGCCTAAGCCTTGCCACTTCCTCTACCCGGCGGCCGCGGACTGCGGAAAAGTGCAGACAGCCGACATTGGCATTCCTCCGGCTGCTTGGGAAGCCATTCCACAGCCGGGCCTTTTGCTGCTTGAAGAGACAAGTGTACGCTCCTTGTTTTCCCAACGCCCCCAAGACAGCCATAAGGGGACTTTTGGGCATGTGCTGGTGCTTGCTGGAAGCCCCGGGAAAAGCGGCGCGGCTTCCCTTTGTGCAAAAGCCGCTTTGCGTGGGGGGGCGGGCCTTGTTAGCCTGGCTTCTTCAGAGGAGGTGCTGTTTCAGGCCTTGCACAACACGCCTGAGTTGATGGGGTATGGCCTCCCGGGAAAAGTGGCTTTGGGGCTTTCCCACCTGGAGCTTTTGTTGGCCCTAAGCCAAAACAAAGCGGCCATGGCCATAGGCCCCGGTATTGAAAAAGGCCCGGAGACGGCCGAGTTGTTGTTTTCCCTTGTGGAGCAAACGCCGGTGCCGGTGGTGTTGGACGCGGATGCCCTCAATGCCTTGCCGCCCTCACAACTGGAGCGCCTCCAAAAGGCGCGCTGCCAACCCGTCCTTACCCCTCACCCGGGAGAAATGGCCCACCTTATGGGCCTGTCCATAACCCAAATACAAAAACGGCGCGCGGAAGTGGCCATGGAATTGGCAAACCGTACGCTGGCCTTGGTGGTGTTAAAGGGGGCGGGTAGTTTAATAGCAAGTCCAGAGGGGACACTTAGCCTTAACACCAGTGGTACCCCGGCTATGGCTACGGCCGGTAGCGGGGATATATTAACAGGGCTATTAACAGGGCTATTGGCGCAGGGTATGCCTACCCTAGACGCTTGCCAGGCAGCTGTTTTTCTACACGGGCTAGGGGGGGAGAAGGCGGCCCGTTTAAAGGGGGAGAGGGGCATGTTAGCCGGGGACATTTTAGAGGGGATATGCCAAACCTATGTGGCGTGGGGGTTATAGTTTTCTATCCCCTGCTCACGAACCCCTCACATAACCCCCAACGAGTATACTGTGACGCCCCCCCCTTTAAGCCTAGAGTTAAGCCTCGCAACCCCTGCCCATACCCGCCAACTCGCCCATAGCCTGGGGGGCCTGCTCTCCCGCGGACACTGTATGGCCCTATGCGGCCCCCTGGGCGCCGGCAAAACCCTGTTTGTCAAAGCCGCCGCCGAAGGCATGGGCTTGCCCTCTGGGCTTTTGTCCAGCCCCAGCTTTGCCATTGCCCACAGCTATGAGAGCCCCCAGGGGGGGGTATTCCACACCGACTTCTATCGCCTGAACTCCATGGAGGAACTTTATATGGCGGGGATTTTCGATCACCCCTGGGCGGACAGCATTTCTTTTGTGGAATGGGCCGACAAATTTCCCGCTGCCTTGCCCGAGGGTTTTCTCCTCCTGCGTTTTTCCTTCGCGGGAGAAGAGGAGGGGGCTAGAAAGCTGAGTGCCTTAGCCCATGGGGGGGTGCACGAGCGCTTGTTAAAAAATTGGATTTCTTTGTTAAAGAATGCGCCATAGAAGATAGCCAACACAACCCGCGAAGAAGGAATGGCATGAGCCTTAGAGAAAAGGACATTCAAGAAGCCCTCTCCAACATTGTCCTCCCCGGGACGCAGACGAAGTTGCTGGAGACGTCCATCGTCCAACACCTCAAGTTGGAGGGGGGCAAGCTGTCCCTGACGTTGAAGTTGCCCGCCGGGGAGCCGGTAAATAAGGAAGCCTTACGCCAAAGCCTCGACGCGGCATTGGGGAAGGTGGCGGGGCTTAAACGCTTTCAAATAAACTGGGAGGTGGAGAGGCCAGAGAAGGAGGCCCCTCCCCCCCCCCTCCTCCCTGAAGTAGGCCACATATTGCTGGTAGGGGCAGGCAAAGGGGGCGTAGGCAAAAGTACAGTAGCCTTAAATTTAGCCTGTGCCTTAGCAGGGGAGGGGAAGCGGGTAGGCCTTTTAGACGCCGACTTCTATGGCCCCTCCCTACCCCTCATGTCCGGGGTAACAGACCCCCCCTATAGCAAGGACGGCCAAACCATGGAGCCTTTGGAGGCCCACGGGCTAAAAATGATCTCCATCGGTTTTCTTGTGGAAGCCGACCAAGCCCTCATATGGCGCGGCCCCATGCTGCACGCGGCGCTTTCCCAGTTGTTAAGGGACGTCAACTGGGGGGGCTTAGACTGGATGGTGGTAGACTTACCCCCGGGGACGGGCGACGTGGTGCTCAGCATCGCGCAGCACATTCGCCCCTCGGGCGCCATTTTGGTTTCCACGCCGCAGAAGGTAGCCCTGGCCGACGTGCTGAGGGCCAAGCAGATGTTTGACAAAATTCAGGTGCCGGTTTTGGGGATGGTCGAAAACATGAGCCGCTTCATATGCCCCTGTTGCAGCGCTGAAACCCCGGTGTTTGACTGTGGCGGCGCCCGTGTGGCGGCAGAGCAGATGGGCATTCCTTTTTTGGGGGAGGTGCCCATGGACATGAAGATTCGCCAGGGGGGGGATACGGGCAAACCCGTGGTGAGGGAGCACCCTGAGAGCCCGGAGGCCAAGCAGTTTGTGGCCATGGCACAGCAACTGGTTTTGGCAGTGAAGGAGACAGCATGGACACAGAAGAATTCGACAACCCAGAGCGAGGGATAGTTTCCGAGTTAATTCGGAAATTAGCGGTAGCGGGTTTAGGGGCGGCCGTTATGACAGAGGAGGGGGTACGCCAATTAGCGGGGCAATTACGTCTACCCAAGGACTTATTGGGGGGTATTTTATCCCAAGCCGATAAAACCAAGGAAGAGTTAGCCCGTATTATAGGGGAGGAGATACGCCACTTTTTACACTCTGAGTTGGCGCGTGAGGGCATGGCCAAGCTGCTCAAGGACATGAAGCTTGAGGTGAAGGCGGAGATTCGTTTGGCGCCCCGGGAGAAAGCCGAAGGAGGCAAGGCCGCAGAGGCGTCGGAGCCTTTGCCCTCTGCGAAGAAAGCGAGGAGGGGGAGGGGGTGAGGCGTGCCTGGTTATTGTTGTTGTTAGCAGCCGGGGGCATTTGGCTATGGTATGGGGCGGGTGGTTTATTCCCCTCTACCCGTCGTTTAACCTATACCCTTGAAAATAGCCCCCCTGTGCTGCGGGCTGAGTTTCAGCTTTGGCAGGGGGAGGCTTTGTTGTTTCGGACGACTTGGCAAAACCCGAGCAGCCACTCGTGGACGCAGGAAGTGCCGCTCAAACCGGGGCGCTATAGGGTACAGCTTTGGACATGGGCAGAAGAGGGGCAGGCGCCGCGTGTCTATGAGCGCCTGCTGGAAGTGGGCGACCCGAGGGAGTTGCAGCTTCGTTTCCAATAACTATTCTTTTTCCTCTTTTTTCTCCAAGAGGAAGCGATAGGCCAGGCCGCCGAGGACAGCGCCCACAATGGGGGCCAGCCAGAAGAGCCACAATTGTTGCAGGGCCCAACCGCCTTGGAAGAGGGCGACGCCGGTACTCCTGGCCGGGTTCACCGAGGTATTGCTAATGGGAATGGAGACGAGGTGAATAAGGGTCAGGACAAGGCCTATGGCGATAGGGGCAAACCCGGCAGGGGCGCGCTTATCGGTAGCGCCGTGGATGACCAAAAGGAAGAAGGCGGTGAGGAGGACTTCCGCCAGCAATACGGCGCCCAGGCTATAGCCGCTGGGCGAGTGGATGGCATAGCCATTGGAGGCGAAGCCCGAGGCAGCCGCGTCGAAGCCTTCCTTTCCGTTGGCGATGAGCCACAGGCACAGCCCCGCCACCACAGCGCCCGACAGTTGGGAGACGATGTAGTGGATGGCCTCTGAGGCGCGAAAACGTCCGCCGGCCACGAGGCCCAGCGTCACAGCGGGGTTAAAATGTCCGCCCGAAATATGGCCCACGGCATAGGCCATGGAAAGCACGGTGAGGCCGAAGGCGAGGGAGACGCCGAGAAAGCCAATGTGTTTGGCTGCGAAAATGGCGCTTCCGCAACCGCCGAAGACGAGCCAGAAAGTACCAAAAAACTCAGCGAATAATTTTTTAAACATAGAAGGATTCATAAAACCTGTCTCAGGATAAGGGAAACATTCGAAGTTAGCCTATGTCGGGGGAACGCCTACCGGCCCACTCTCGCCCCCACTTGCAGTCCGATGAAGAAGTTAACTATAGCCAAGCTTTTCCAGAAAATCCAGAAAAACGCATTCTCTGGGTTTAGCAGCTCATATAGAGGGGCCCCCTAGGGCACTATTTCAACTTCCGTACCGTGGGGGATTTTATGGAAGAGCAGCTTCATATCGGCATTGTCGAGGGCGATACAGCCATAGGTCCAATTTTGACCCTCCCATGTCCCCCCCCCGTGTATAAAAATTTCCCCCCCCAGGGGGGTATTGGAAGGCGGATTTTGTTTTTTATCATGGGCTTCCATAATTTTTTTATATTGGGCTTTGCTGATAAGCTTTGCAGCCAAAGCCCGTTGAGCGTCATGCCGCTCAGGGTAGCTGAGCCCCAGGGAGAGATAAAATTGGCTCTGGGCATTTTTAACACGTACATAATAGACGCCTTCAGGGGTTTTCATATCCCCCTGCCGCTCCTTGTTCCCCTCGGGGCTAAGCCCAAAAACCACATTAAACTCGTGAATTTGCTTCCCATCCTCCAGGACTTTCAGTGTTTTATCGGTTTTGTGGATGAGAATTTTCAGTTTAGGTTGGGGTGTTGGGGTGCGCTCTTGTAGGGCAGCGCTTGGCGGCGTATGGGCAGAATCGGCCAAGCAAAGTGCTGAGAGGAAAAGACATAGACTCAAAAGCCGCCATTTAAAAATACGCATGATAGCCAACTCCTAGCTATAGATAGCCTAGCATGGGTATTTAAAAGTGCTAGTTTAACATACCCCCCTGTTATCCAGGTGAGGGTTTTAAGTTTTTCCTAGGGTGGCAGCAGCAGGATCCGGGCTTATTTTTCGAGCAGGCTACGCAACATCCAGGCCGTTTTTTCATGGACTTGCAGGCGTTGGGTGAGCAAATCCAAGGTGGGCTCGTCGCTGGCTTTTTCGGCTTGGGGCACAACAGCGCGGGCGGTTTTGGCAATCCCCTCGTGGTTGTTCAGAAGCAGTCGGATCATGCCTTCTGCGTCGAGCGCATTTTCCGGTTGTTTCAAGCTGGCGAGTTTTTCAAATTCCTTGAAAGTTCCCGGAGCGGGAAAACCGAGGGCGCGAATACGCTCGGCAATGAGATCTACCGCTTCCGCCAGTTCCGTATAATGTCCTTCAAACATTTGATGCAGGGCATTGAACATGGGCCCCGTCACATTCCAATGGAAATTGTGCGTCGTCAAATAGAGGGTATAACTGTCAGCGAGCAGCCGCGACAAACCCTCGGCAATTTTTGCGCGATCTTCCTTGTCAATTCCAATACCTATGTCCATGCTGTTCTCCTTTTGTTTTGCGAGCAACCGAAGAGGTGGTCGCCATGTTCGCATGCTATGTCTTTATATTTATATGTGACAACAAAAATATAGATGCTCGTGAATCATGGAAGTCGCATCTTCGTTGGCCACGGAGCATCGCCATTTTAAATCTACGGATACCCATCTTAAGCCCAGCTGTTTTGTCATGCCATAACTCCGTTTGCGACACGGCGTCTGCGGCATTGCGGACAATAGGCCAACAAATTGGGTTCCATATGGGGAAGCTTTGCTTTCAGCCATTCCAGCTCCTCCACCGTCGCATAGAGCTTTCGGCAAGCGGCACATTTCACCAAGGCAAACTTTTTCCCCCAAATGATGCGTTGTTCCTTCTCATTCAAACACTCTATGGCGCCGGTAGGGCAAACTTTGGCGCAGGCAGCGCAGCCGATGCAGTCCGGCGGCGGCTCATCAAAGGGCGGCGCCACCACTTTGTCCACACCGCAACGGGTCATTCGAATGGCCGAATTTCCCAGCTTCTCGCAGGCCCTGCTGCATTTGCCGCATAGAATACATTTTTGATTTGGGCATACATTAAAAAGCCCAGCATAGCCGCTGACGCCATATTCAAAGCAATAGGCGGGCAGTGCCCCTTCGGCTTGCGGCGCACGTTCTATGAGCAAAGCCAAAAGCACGCGTCTCAGTCGGACTATCTTTTCCGACTTTGTATAAACCTTTATGTTTTCCTTAACCGGATATTCACAAGAAACGACAACCGAACGCTTGCCGTCGACATTTTCTGTTTCCACAATGCACAAACGGCAGCAGCTTCGGCCCGGCAAAGCCTCATGTCTACATAAGGCAGGAATTTTTATGCCGTTTTCCCATGCCGCTTCCCAGAGAGATTGGTCGGCTCGGGCTTCGCAGGTTTTTCCGTCAATGAGGATTGTGATCATACCACGCCTATACGGCTGTCTGTATTGTTGTTGGGAGTATCATGAGAGGGTTTGTGTTTTTGCCCATGCTACAAACGCCGGCCCTGCAACGTTTCTCTAGAATATGCTCCCTATATTCCTCAGAAAAATATTTCATCGTCGTCAACAGCGGATTGGCGGCGGTTTTGCCCAGGCTGCAGCGGGAAGTCTCTGCCAGGGCTTCGCAGACATTTTCAATGATCTGCAGATCTTCCACCTTCCCATGGCCTTGACAGATTCTGCTCAGAATGCTCAACAGGGCGCGCAAACCCTCCCGGCAAGGCACACAGGCTCCGCAGCTTTCATTGGCTAAAAATTCGGTATTATATTTTGCTACCGCTACCATACAGGTAGCATCATCCATTACAATCATCCCCCCGGAGCCGATCATACTGCCATAGTGTGCGAGGGTATCAAAGTCTACCGGGAGATCCAAAAGGGATTCTGGCAAGGTTCCACCCGAGGGCCCTCCTGTTTGCACGGCCTTGAAACGGCGCTCGTCGCCGATGCCCCCGCCTATGTCGAAGATGATTTCACGCAGCGTCGTTCCCATCGGCACTTCAATCAAGCCGTTGTGGCAGACTTTCCCGGCCAGTGAAAACACTTTGGTTCCTTTGCTGGTTTCGGTGCCGATTTCAGCAAATTTTGCCCCCCCCTCCATGAGGATGAGCGGAATGTTGCTGAAGGTTTCTACATTGTTAATAACGGTGGGTTGATTCCACAACCCCCGCTCTGTGGGATAAGCAAATGCGGCGCGCGGTTCGCCTATTTTGCCTTCGATGGATTCAATGAGGGCTGTGCTCTCCCCGCAGACAAAGGCCCCCCCGCCGTGCACCACGCTTAAATGCAGGCTTTTGTCGCTTCCCAGAATGGAGTTTCCCAGAATGTCGGCGCGCTCCGCGTCGATCATGGCCCTTTTCATGCTGTGCAGGGACAGCGCATATTCCTCACGAATATAGACAAAACCTTCGCTAGCGCCTATGGCCAGAGCGCATAGGATCATCCCCTCCAAAACACTGTGGGGATCTCCTTCCATTAATGAGCGATCCATAAAAGCGCCGGGATCTCCCTCATCGCCATTTAAAATAACATACTTAGGAAAACGGTTATAGCTGGCGGCAATACGCCATTTAAGCCCCGTAGGAAAACCGGCGCCGCCTCGGCCTCGCAAACCGGATTTTTCGACTTCGGCAATGATCTCTTCCGGTTTCATCCACAAAGCTTTGTGGAGGGCCGCATATCCGCCGCGCGCCTTATAGTCTTCAATGCTCCAAGGATCGACTTCGCCGACGTTGCGCAAAGCCAGTTTCTTCTGAGGGACATAAAAGGGGGTTTCGTGGCGGCTTTTGACAGCCTTGCCCTCGTTGTCATGGTAGAGAAGGCGCTCTACAGGCGCTTTATCCAAACTCTTGAGTATTTCTTCTGTATCTTCAGGTTTAACTCCATAATAGGAAATATCATCAGGCATAACCCTAACAAGGGGACCCTGCGAGCAGAAGCCGTGGCAACCGGTTTTTTTAATCACCGTTTCAACGGCAACGTCCATGTTGAGCAAAGCTATCTGTTCCTCAAAAGAAGCGGCGATGTTCAGGCCTCCATAGGCAAGGCAACTGGGTCCACAGCAGACCAGGATGGTTTTCTTCACAGTTCCATCCCCTCTTTTCTATAGAACATCGCAAGTATTTCGTAGATTTTCTCTTTCGTTAAATGTCCGAAATACGCTTCGTTGATTTGCATGACAGGGGAAATGGCGCAGGCGCCCAAACAACTGACCGTCTCAAGCGTAAACAGACCGTCCTTGTCGATCTCGCCTACGTCCATGTTCAGAATTCGTTTCAGACAGTCCAAGCTGTTTTGGACGTTTTGGATATGGCAGGCCGTGCCGTCGCAGACTCTAATGACATATTTTCCCCGGGGTACCAAACTAAAGGAGCGATAGAAGGTAGCCATGGCATAAGCCTGGGCAAGGGGTATTTTGAGATAGAGGGCAACCTCAATGAGATGTTTTTTAGGCAGATAGCCGCACTCTTGTTGTATGTCCTGGAAAATCTCCAAGGTGTGCCGTTTTTCCCGTGGGTATTTCTGGAGCAGCTTGGAGAACCTTTCCTGCGACAAGATCATAAGCCCAAAGCCTTTCTTTTGGAATGTATATGCGCCAGCATGCCTTTGGCGGCCAGGTGAGGGTCGGTTTCCACAAAGAATTTGCCGCCAGTCATGGCTTCCAGATCGTCTGTCAGGACTTTTGTCACGAAGGAACTGCCCAAAACGGGTGGAACCACACCCAAGTGGGTGAAGATTCCGAGAGCAACGGTCCAGGTTCCGATGGAAACCGATTTTTCATGTTGTAGTTCCGGGGCGGAAACGGCTGCCGGTAGATCCTTCATTTCAACTTTAAAATAGCCTGCCAATACACCTAGAAAGTCCCCTATGCGGGAGTTGTCTACACAGCTGCCCATATGTAAAACCGGTGGCAAAGGCCCCCCCAGCCCCGCGGCTTCGCCAACCTCTGTGAGGACGGCCAGCAGCTTGTCTCCGGCATATTTTTTCGCGCCGGCTGGGGAAAGAAAGCCATATTTCGCCAAAGCGTGTGCCGTACAGCCTGTGGCCACGACAAGCACATTGTTTGCCAGCAAGTCTTTGACCATTTCCACAGTCTGCTTGTCTTGAATGGCTTTGACATTGTTGCATCCGGCAATTCCGGCAACGCCGAGCACATTGCCGGCAAGCATGTGATCCACCAGCGGTTGAAGGGGGTTGGCGACGTCCAGTTTTGAGAAGGTTTCAACAATGGTTTCAACGCTGAAGCCGCCCCAGGCTTCGGACTTATACGCCGGAATTTGCACTTTGGTGAAGTCACGTTTGGCATAGGCGGCAATGGCCATGCGCACAGTTTCTTGTGCCCGAAGGTCAGCGGTTTCAGGGGTGAAGGGGATATGTTCCGCCTCGGGGAGTTGGCCTATGGGCGTCGTGGTGACGACTTTGGTATGGTAGCAGGAGGCGACTTTTGTAAGAGAAGGCATAAAGCATTGTATGTCTACAACCATAAGCTCAACGGCACCGCTAATAATGGCCAACTCCTGGCTAAGGTAATTGCCCGCCAGCGGTATGCCCTGGCGCATCAGCACCTCGTTGCCGGAGCAGCAGATGCCGGCGATGTGGATGCCGGCAGCGCCGGCTTGAAGGGCCTCGCTTTCCAGTTTCCTGGCCCATTCCACTATTTTTTCTGAGACTTCCGGCATATGTCCGTGGACAACAATGTTCACCTTGTTGGGACTCAGAACGCCAAGGTTTGCCTCCGTTTTCACGGGATAGGGAATGCCGAAGAGAATATCCTGAATATCCGTAGCCAGTTGTAAACCGGCATAACCGTCGACCAAACCCAGCTTTAGCGCGGATAAAAGGAGGTTCATCGGCGAACCGTCGACGCCCATGGAGGTTTGATGCATGGCTGTTCTGATTTCCCTGTCCGGATTCTTGGGCAGAATGTCGAGCTTGGCCCACATCTCCAAAAGCTCAGGTGAAACCGTGGCTTTGAGCCATCTCATCGGCTCATTGGAGGAGGAGCCGAAATCCGCCAAGGCGATGTGGGCGATTTCGAGGGCCAATTCATGCTCGGCTTTGCCTTGAGTTGAAAGGCCGAGTTTGGCGGCGAGGGACTTCATTTTATCCATACCTTTAAGAGGGTAGGGGGCTTTGCCTTCCGCTGCCGCCTTGAGGCAATGGAGGGCCATATAGGCATGATCCACGTGGGAAGCGGCCCCCCCGACGACGGTACGCAGCAGATTTCGGGCAACCATGAGATCGGCGTCCGCACCGCAAATGCCTTCTTTGGGCTCCCCAAAGGGGTTGATTCGGCAGGGCCCCTGCAGGCAATTGCGGCAACAAATCCCCAAGTCGCCGAAACCGCATTGGGGTTTTTGTTGTTCAAACCTATCCCAAATGGTTTGAATGTTTTCGCATTGGGCTTTTCTCAGCATTTCAGCTGCTGCAGGATCCATGGTTTGGTGCGCATGAGAACCGCACATCTCTTGGGGCCTCCCTGGTTGAAACTGTTTGAAATTTGCTCCAGAAAATCGTTGTTTCCGAGAGATATTGGATGCGTTTGTTTTTGCTGAAAACATCCGGCTCTTCAAAAACAAGGGCCTGAGTCATACATGCACTTACACAGGCAGGTTTCTGGCCGGTCTCTGTACAGAGATCGCACTTGCTGACGGTATATGTGCTGGAGTTTTCCTCAAGGGCGCCGAAGGGGCAAGCGATGAAACACATATGGCAGCCAATACAGCGGTTTTTGTCGCAGACCATGGCGCCGTCGGGGTTTAGATGCAGGGCTTTGGTGACGCAGGCCTTGACACATTGTGCGTCTTGGCAATGACGGCAGCCCAGAGGGAAGCCTCGGCTTCTTCCGCCGATTTCTACATGTACGCCGCTCAGGGGAGAGGTCTGCTCGGATAGGGCGCCATAGAGTGTCCGAGAAGTGGAATGTGCGATGGCGCAGGCGATTTCACAAGAATGGCAAGCCATGCACTTCGAGTCGTCAACCAGGAGTTTTTTCATGGTTTCTTTCCCTCTTGCGCCCATGGGTTTGAGCGGATGGTGGGGGTTAAATGGTTGAGAAATTTTCTCATTTGCGCTGGAAAATCAGAAGATTAATATCCATTAATCCCAAGCGGGGAAAATTTCAGAGAATTGTTATTCGCGGAGCCAAGCTTTCACATGGGGGGCGCCTGTCCACCTTCGTCTGCTCAGAAAATAGATCTTCAGTGGGTTTTAAAAGAGCATTATAAGGGCAGGAAAGGTGTGAGGAATGAACGTTCTCGTCATTGTGTTGGGCAGTGGGCTTATCTATGTTGCAGCCTATTTTATCTATGGGAAATTTCTGGCGAAAAAGGTATTTCGTCTCGATGACAGCCAGGCGACGCCGGCCATAGAGTTGGAGGATGGGAAGGATTTTGTCCCCGCCGGGAGGGGCATGTTGTTGGGGCAGCATTTTTCGGCCATTGCGGCGGCAGGCCCCATCAACGGCCCCATTTTGGCGGCGGTAATGTTTGGTTGGGCGCCCGCCATCCTGTGGTGTCTTTTGGGCGCCATTTTTATTGGCGGGGTACATGACATGGGCAGCCTTATTGCCTCCATGCGTTATAAAGCCAAATCCATCACCGAAGTGATCCGCCGCAATGTTTCGAGGCGGGCGTGGTTGTTATTCATGGTTTTTATTTGGATAACCTTGGTTTATGTTATTGTAGCCTTTACGGACATAACGGCCAGCTCCTTTGTAGGGAATGTGGAGCTTGAAAATGGCCAAAGCGTGTTGGGCGCCGGCATTGCCAGCTCCTCCATCATGTATTTGGTATTGCCCATGGTAATGGGCCTGCTGATGCGCAAAGCTGGGCTTTCGGAGGGCAAGGCGACGCTCATTTTCCTTCCGCTGGTAGGGGTAGCCATTTGGCTGGGCCAATATTTGCCCATTTCGCTTCCTTTTGCGGAAGTTGCCATGCAGCAAAAGGCCTGGGGGATTCTCATTCTCCTCTATTGCCTCGTTGCCTCCATGGCGCCGATGTGGATTTTGTTACAGCCGAGGGGGGCTTTAGGGGGCTATTTTCTCTATGCGGTGTTAATGGTTTCCGCGATAGGGCTTATTTTAGGTGGTTATAGCATTCAATACCCTGCGTTTATTCTCCCTACCCCGGGGAGCAGCTCCCCCCTCTTCCCCATTTTGTTTATTACCATTGCCTGCGGCGCCTGTTCCGGATTTCACTCCCTGGTTTCCTCCGGTACAACGAGCAAGCAGGTACGGTTGGAGTCGCACACCAAGGCCATTGCTTATGGCGGCATGTTGTTGGAAGGCATGGTGGCGTGTGTTTCGGTGGCCTGCGTTATGATTTTGGCCTCCCACTCTGAAATTCTCTCCAAGGCGCCGAATTTTATTTATGCGCGAGCCATTGGCAGTTTTATGGAGTGGATTGGCGTTCCCGCCGCGTTTGGCATCAGCTTTGCTTTGATGGCTTTTACGACTTTTGTCTATGATACTTTGGACGTATGTACACGTTTAGGGCGTTATATTATCGAAGAACTGAGTGGGCTAAAGGGTTTAAAGGGGAGTTTTATAGGGACTGCCCTCACTGCCGGGGTGCCCGTTTTCTTTATTTTCCAGAGTATGACGGATGAAAATGGGCAGGTTATTCCCGCGTGGCGGCTGTTTTGGAATACTTTTGGGGCATCCAACCAACTGTTGGCGGCGCTTGCGTTGATTGGCGTCACCATTTGGCTGAAAAACGAAGGCAAGCGTCCCTATGTATGGCTGGCCGCATTTTTTCCCGCATTATGGATGTTTGCCATTTCGATTTGGGCGCTTGTTTTAGCTGTTTATGAAGGTTGGGTACTCAAAACAGGCCATCCGGTCATTCCGGTTATTTCCAGCATTCTCATTATTCTTGCCCTCATGGTAGGTTTTGAGACGCTCCTTGCCATGTTGCCGAAGAAGGCAAGAGGCGTCCAAATTCCTCAAAATTAAACATTTATGGGGCAAGCATAGGGTTGTTTTTAGCATGGGGCGTTGTTTAGGATTGGGGAGGGTGGTTATTGATGAAGAGGGACAGAAGAAGATGAGCCTATTGGATTTTGTCATTCGTATTTGCTGTGCGGTAGCCTTTGGGTTTCTGATTGGTTTGGAGCGCCAGCTGACGGGGCATGTTGCGGGCATACGCACCAACATTCTGGTCAGCATGGGGGCCTGTCTTTTCACCTTATTTTCTCAATTGATGCATGCGGCGGACACCACCCGTATTGCAGCGCAAGTGGTGACGGGCATAGGTTTTTTATGCAGCGGTATTATTTTTAAAGAAGGGCTTAATGTGAGAGGTTTAAATACCGCCGCCACCATATGGTGTACGGCCGCCATCGGCGTCTTGTGCAGCAGCGGGTTGCTGCCGCATGCAACCGCTGCTGTTGTTATTTTGCTTGCAAGCAATTTGTTTTTCCGTTTTGTTTCCGAAAAAATTCAGCCGTTGGCGCATTTTGAAGAAGGGGAAAATGGCGCTTCAAAAACAACCCAAGCAATAGGTATGGGGGCTGAAAGCAAAAGCAATTCCAAGGCTGAGAGCTAAAAATATTTCTTTTTACCCCTCCGGGGAGGGGGGGTATTGCTGGGCCTGCGGCCCGGGCGTTGTTTGCCCTCCCGGGCCGTAGGCCCAAGAGAAACCCCGCCCGGAGGGTAAAAAAATTGTTTTAAAAAACAGCCGGGCCGCAGGCCCAGCACCCAAAACCCCGCCCCGGAGGGCAAAAAAACCGTTTTAAAAAACAGCCGGGCCGCAGGCCCAGAAATGCCCCCCCTCAAAAACCTCATGCTTAAATGTAAGTTTTTATAGTTAAATATAGTATTTTTTTAAATAAACCGACACTTGCAACCCAATAGAGTTCATGTCATACAAGCACATAGTAAAAAGGTATAAAAACCATATTACCGATGGAAAACACAATGAAACCATGGAAATTGTGGAGCCTGTGTGCATTTCTGGCCATGGCTGCGGCTTGCAGCGAAACCGACAATCTACCCACGGAGCCGAAAGTGTGTGTGGCAGGTGATGAGGCTACCTGTGACGCCAACGAGGAATGCATACCCAACGGGGGAGCAAGCACGACAGAGGGCACCTGCCAGCCCATAACGGCCTCTGTTTTGTGTGGAGCCCAGCAAACCGCATGCGGCACAGCGTGCTGCGACAACGCCACTCAAGTTTGTGACGAGGGCATTTGCCGCCAAGGCGAACCCTGCTCCGCCAATGAACATTGTGCCTCAACCCCTGAGGCGCCGGTTTGCCGACGGGTTTCGGGCACAACGGAATACCGTTGTAGCCCCCTAGGCAGCTTATACCAATATTGTAGCCCGGAGAAGGGTGACTCCGACTGCAAGCCTCACTTGAAATGCCATGAGGGCACCAAAACCTGTCTGTTGGACGCGGGGCAGCCGTGCAGCCAAACCAACGGTGTGGAATGCTTTTATGGCAGGTGCCTCGTCTCTTGGGAGGGCAAGCAAAACCTGTGTGCTGATGACGGCGTCAACTCATGTTTGAGGAACGACACCTTTTTTGACAGCCATGAGGATTTTTATTGTGAAAACGGTGTACGAAAGCAGTGCCAAGAGGGCAGTTGGGTAGCTGCGGAGGGTTGTGGCGCTTTTGCTTGTGTGAATGGGCATAACGCCGGTTGTTATAGCAACCTCAACCCATGCGCCAACGACGCACAATGCGCCAACGGCTATAAATGTTTGGTTTCCTGGGCGGGCGTTCAAAGCTCGTGTTTCCCAGACAATCACCACAATTGGTGCTGGTGGGGCGGCAGCCAGGGCGCTGCGGTACTTGACGGCAATGGCGATTATCGCTGTGAAAACAGAATACGGAAGCAATGCCAGGACAGCATTTGGGTAGAGGTGAACACGAGCTGTGGCGCCTATGTTTGCATCCCTGGACTCAACTCCAATTGTTATACAAGTTGTTCCGACAACACACGATGTGCCAACGGCTACAAGTGTGCACTTTCTTGGGATGACGCCCAAGGCGCATGTGTCCCGACGAGCCAAAACTCATGCTTGAGAAGCGGCACGACGTTTGACAGTCATGGGAGCTATTATTGTGCTAATAGCGTGCGAAGGCAGTGCCAAAATGGCCTTTGGGTGAATGCTGCGTGTATTTTTACTCAAACTTGCATCTCTGGACTCAACGCTGGTTGTAGGTAGCAGCGCCGCTCAATGCGCTGTTTTTGACAACGCGAACCCCTTTTTGAAAGAGAAAAGGGCTCGCAACCCCACAGGGGCGGGGCAATATGCCCTCTGTCCCAAGCGGCAAGGGGCCCCTTGCTTGCATTTTGACGGAGCCTCACCGGCGTCGTTGAGTGCATGGCGAGAAGGGGGCCAAAACCCAAGGGACAATATTCCCGGGAATATTCACAAAAAACTTGTCCCTGGCCTCCATTGACAGCATATACGGCATGGACGGCTTATGCGCATTACTCTTGCCACACTTTTTGTTGCCATTGTCTTTTTTGTCAACGGCAAAGTCCGAGCAGATTTGGTGGCGCTTTGCGCGCTGCTGGTGTTGATGTTGACCGGCATTCTCACGCCGGCAGAAGCGCTTTCGGGGTTTTCAAACTCCATTGTTATGATGATGATTGGCCTCTTTGTGGTGGGGGGCGCCATTTTTCAGACGGGACTTGCCAAAGCCATCAGCAGCAAGTTGTTGAAACTGGCTGGAAACAGCGAAACCAAACTCTTTTTGCTCGTCATGCTGGTGACTTCCGCCATTGGGGGCTTTATCAGCAATACCGGGACGGTGGCCCTCATGCTGCCCATTGTGGTGAGTTTGGCGATGGCTGCCAATACCAACCCCAGCCGCCTGTTGATGCCCTTGGCTTTTGCCAGCAGCATGGGGGGGATGATGACCCTCATTGGAACCCCTCCTAACCTGATTATTAATGATACCCTGATTAAAGAAGGGTTTAAGGGATTATCCTTTTTCTCCTTTCTGCCCATAGGCCTTATCTGCGTCACCACAGGCATTGTGATGCTGGCCCCGCTGTGCAGAATGTTTCTCTCCCAAAAGACAGACGACAACAAGGACAAGCAACAAGGCAAGTCCTTGAGTGACTTGGCCAATGAATACCAGCTTTCTCAAAACCTGTTTCGCGCCCGTGCAACAGCGGGCGCTTCCATTATTGGCAAGACGCTGCAAGAGCTTGAAATTTCCCAACGCTATGCCCTCAACGTTTTGGAGATTCGACGCAGAATCCACGCCCAAAAATCCTTCCTTAAACCCATTCACCAAAAAATAGCCGACGCTAAAACCATTATTCTCGAAAACGATGTCCTCTACCTTGTGGGAAAATTTGAGCGCGTCCAGGCCTTCGCTCAAGAGAACAAACTGAATTTGATGGATGCACAACAGACAGAAGGGCAAATTCAGGAGAATACCCCCCCCGCTTTTTTGGGGCAGCTTCGCTTTGACACCATCGGCATTGCCGAGGTGGTGTTGTTGTCCAACTCAAGACTGGTAAACCAGCCTGTTAAAAAGTCGGGTTTCAGAGAAAAATACAATGTGAATATTTTGGGCATCCAGCGCAGCAACAAATACATACTCCAGGACTTGAAGGATGAACTCATGCATTCGGGGGACGTATTGTTGGTTCAAGGGGAGTGGGGGAATATTGCGCGTTTAAGTGAGAAAACTTCAGAGTGGGTGGTGGTAGGGCAACCTTTGGAAGAGGCCTCGAAGCTGACTTTGGATCATAAGGCGCCCATTGCCGCAGCCATTATGGTGGGCATGGTATTGGCAATGGCATTCAACCTTGTATCCACCGTAACCGCCGTTATGGCCGCTGCTCTGCTGACCATTCTCAGCGGTTGTTTTCGCAACGTGGAAGCGGCCTATAAAACCATCCGTTGGGAAAGTGTGGTGCTTTTCGGCTCCATGTTGCCCATGTCGTTTGCGCTCGAAAAGACGCATATTTCCTCTACGATTGCGGACAGTTTGGCGTCTTTTTTGGGCGATCATGGTCCCCTGGCCTTGCTGGCGGGCATTTATTTTTTGACTTCTGTGTTGACCATTTTCATCAGCAACACGGCGACAGCGGCCTTGTTTGCGCCCATTGCCATGCGATCGGCTTTGGCGATGAATGTCAGCCCCTACCCCTTCATGTTTGCCGTAACAGTAGCCGCCAGTATGTGTTTTGCGAGCTCCTTTTCCACCCCCCCCAATGCACTGGTCATGTCGGCAGGCCGCTACCGTTTTATCGACTATGTCAAGGTAGGTCTACCCCTACAGGTGGTTTTAGGGGTGATTATGCTCATCGCCCTACCGTTGTTATTCCCGTTTTAACCGTCTATTTCAGAAGAGCAGGCCCCAGCGCTTTTCGCCAAGCTTCCAATTTTTGGGCATAGGACTGGCCGGCATGGGCGGGGCTGGTAGAAGGCAGGCGTATACAAGGCAAAAGTGCCCCCTTCCATTTTCGCAAGACATGTCTGTTGAAACAGTTTTGGGCTTTGCTCCCATTGAAAAACACCTGTTGAATATGGGGGTGGGCATTGAAGAACCGTTGAAAGTCATTTGCTTTTTCCGAGGATGTCCGGATGTGTGCATCCAAGCTGCCTTCGCGCGAGCAAAACTGCAGCACGTCCCAAAGTGCAATATGGGCGTTTTTGAGGGCCTGAATTTTCAGGGCATAGGGGGCATTTTTTTCAACCCCCAGTATTTCTGAGAGGATGGGCCAAAAGGCATTGTGGGGGTGTGCATAATATTGGTGAGCGGCGAGGGAAGCTTGGCCCGGCATGCTTCCCAGAATCAGCAGGCGGGCATGTTTGTCTTCAACAGGCTTAAAACAGGAGATACGCATAAAGTTAAAGGGGGTATATTATCTTTTTGGGGGGCCAGTGAGGGAAAGCTTTCTTCGCCCTCCGGGCGGGGGTTTAAAAGCATTTCTTTTCCCCTTCCCGGGGGGGGTTAAAAGCACTTTTTTTAGGGGTTGGTTGGGGGAGAAATATTTTCTTTTGCCCTCCCGGGCGGGGTTATTGCTGGGCCTGCGGCCCGGCTGTTTCTAAAACGGTTTTTCTGCCATCCCGGGCGGGGTTATTGGTGCTGGGCCTGCGGCCCGGCCGTCTCCGCTGCGCGGGCGCTGCAGGTTTCGCCTCCCGGCGAGTCACTTTTTTGTGTGACAAAAAAGTAACCAAAAAAACACCCTCCGGGGCTCTGCGAGGCCCCCTATCGGGGTTGGGGCATTGCAGTTAGCCCCCCCT
>Ga0123356_10000329_pt1 | contig 54576 bp, 54 predicted proteins | sample TergutEmb28metaG_2_FD_92546 | JGI IMG/M metagenome (GOLD analysis project Ga0123356, IMG submission 92546) | Embiratermes neotenicus P3 segment gut microbial communities from Petit-Saut dam, French Guiana - Emb289 P3 | ecosystem: Host-associated > Arthropoda: Insects > Digestive system > Gut ...
ATTTCAGCAGACTAACTTGGAAGGTTTCGGAAGAATTATCGGCGACACTGCCGCTATTAAAGATATGACTGAAAATGTATCGGCAAGCGTTGTGGAAGTCAATGAGGCGATAGAGACTAACGCGCGCATGGCAAAAGATATTGAAAAAATCGCAAAGCATGTGAACATTATCGCCATAAACGCTTCGATTGAGGCGGCGCGTGCAGGTGAACACGGCAAAGCGTTTGCTCAGGTTGCCGAGGAGATACGCAAACTTGCGCTGAATTCAAGCGCGTCCGCTCAAATGACGACAGAAGTTTCTAAAAAAGCGAGTGAAGTTATTGCTACAATCACAGGAACAATTTATAATATTAAAGAGACCGTTCACAAATTCTATGAAGATGTAAATACGATCTCAAATGAAACCATAAAACTGTTAAAAGAGGCTGATGAGTAGCAGTGTGCGGCGGCGCGGCTTATAGATAAACCGTCTTTAAGCTAAAACGCCGCAATGTTGAACTCCTAAACCTGGATTTTTAAATTGGGGACGGAGTTGCTTTTGTTGCAATTGACTATAGCGAAACAGTTCAATGGAGGTGGGACGGAGTTGCATAATTTTTGAACATGTTCGAAATAAAAGCAACTCCGTCCCGAATAAAAAATGTAAAAATGTAAAATTTTTCTTGCACCTTCCCCCTTAAAAGACTTATCTTATAAATATGCCACGAAAAGCTCGCATCTCCCTTCTCGGCGAGGTGCACCACGTAATTTCACGTGGTATTCATGAGCTATTGCTTTTCTCCTGCGATGATGACAAAAAACATTTCCTCAAGATTTTAGACAAAGTTCTTCCCGAAAGTAATTGCGAATGTTACGGTTATGCTATAATGGATACTCATTACCATTTGATTTTGCGTCCGCTTGATACTCCATTATCAACGGTTATGCGTAGAATAAATACTGCATACGCAAGATACTATAATTGCCGTTATAAGCGTGAAGGATATGTTTTCAAGGATCGTTTTTTCTCTGTTGTATCTCAGGAATACTGGTATTTACGCAACCTTATAATGTACGTCAATCTCAATCCGCTGCGCGCGGATATGGTACGCGATACTGCAGAATTTGCCAATTATACTTGGTCAAGCCACACTTTTTTTGCCAATAAAAAACATCCTGTAAGTAAACCTGCATGGCTGAATCTAGATTACGCCTTAGGTAGATTTGGAGAAACGGAGTCATGTGCCCGTAAGGAATACATACGGCAATTTATTGAAGCGGCTTCGCGCACAAGTGATACGTGGAAATCAATGTTGTCATTGCTGCCCAATCATGATTACGGTTCAGGCCAAGATTACAAAAATAAAAATGGTAATGATGATAACGAAAGCGAAATTACGGAAGACCTGACAAAAGAGAAACGTATCTGCGGTACGCCGGAATATATACGAAAAATTTTGATGGAATCCCGTAAAGGAAAGCCTTTGCGAGAAAAAATTATTACAAACAGAAAATCATTGACTGAACTTTTCGATGTTTTTTGCAACGAAAAAGGAGTAACTAAATTACAGTTTTTGAAACGAGGCAGGCATAGTCCGCCGATTTCTTTGATTAGAGCTGAATTTTGCAAAACTGCGCGTGAAATTCACGGTTACACGTGTGTTGATGTTACACATTTCATGTCGGTATCTCCCGCTACTGTTGTACGACTGACGCGAAGAGCACCGCCTATTTCTATACCAATTGAACAAATTGCAAGCTAATTTATAAATCGGTCAAAAACGGGTTTACTACTCCGGTGCTGTTTCCGTTGTTGGAAATTAGTGTTTGTACATTCCGCTAAGTACGTTTATACATCTTTTGACAAACTAATCTGAACTATACCGCATAATATATCAGGCATCCTTTCTTTTGAGAGAATGAATTGGATTCATATCAACTAAATTGTGATAATTTACGCTGATTTTCTTTAATGCAATAAAGTGAACCCCGTCCCAACCCAACACCCATTGATTCGGGGACGGAGTTCCGTTTGTTTCAGCAATAAAGCGAACCCCGTCCCGGATTAAAAAATAATTTTTTAACACTATTTTTACGCAGACATGAGCAGTATCTATATTTGATAGGTAAACTATTAAAAAAGAGATCTTCAACCAAAACAGGTTATACATAATGAAAACTATTTTTATCGTTGATGATAACGATACGAACCTGATGGCGGCGAAAACCGCGCTTGACGGTGTCTACAAAACATTCGCGCTGCCCAGTGCGGAGAAGATGTTTAAATTAGCTGAAAAGATAACCCCTGATCTCATTTTGCTTGACGTTGATATGCCTGAGATGGATGGTTTTGAAGCGATATGGAGACTTAAATCAGATACAAAGCTAAAATCCATACCGGTGGTTTTTCTCACCGCAAAGCACGACGCCGAGTCGGAGGTACATGGTTTTGAGATGGGAGCGCTTGATTTTATAAGTAAACCTTTCTCTCAACCTGTCCTCATTAAACGAATTGAGGCGCACATTGAAACCGACAAATTGATAAAGGATAGTCAGGCGGCTGTACGGCAGACCCACAACGCTACAATAAGCGTACTTGCGGACATGGTGGAAAACCGTGATAAAGTGACAGGCGGCCATATTGAACGCACGCAGATCTATCTTGAAATTCTTGTAAACAAACTTTTAAGCGCAGGAGTTTACGCAAGCGAAATGGCGTCATGGGATTTAAGTCTTCTTCTGCCGTCGGCGCAGCTGCATGACGTCGGTAAGATAGCCATAAGCGACATTATACTCAATAAGCCGGGAAAACTCACCGATGAGGAGTTCAAAGAGATACAGATGCACTGCTCTTACGGAGAGAGTATTATTGAGCAGATTATAGTAAAAACCAGAGACGACGTATTTTTACATCACGCAAAAATGTTCGCGGCTTACCACCACGAAAAATGGAACGGCAGAGGATACCCCAGAGGTTTAGCAGGTGAAGACATTCCCCTTCAGGGAAGAATTATGGCTATAGCCGACGTCTATGACGCGCTTGTCTGCGAACGGCCTTACAAAAAGCCTTTTCCCCATGAAAAGGCGGTTGAAATAATAAAAAATGACAGCGGCACCCACTTTGACCCAAAAATCGTTGACGCGTTTTTAGAGATCGCGGACGAGTTTAACAGCCCGCAGGTAAAAACATTAATAAACTCCGGCAGAGTGAGCATTTAAATGTCTGAAAAAACGCACCACTCGGTGATGCGCCCATTTATCGTCTTTTCCATAGTACTTTTTTTAATTATCTTTGCAGTTGGCAGCGTCACTTTCTTTTTTGCGATGCAGCAAATCATACGAACAAATAAAGAGACCAAGCTGTCTCAACTTATTGAAATCAAGCGTATGAAGCTTGAAAGTTCAGTGAATAATGAGATCCATATCATTATGAAGATGGCCGGTTCGCCTCTGATTAAAGAATATTTCATAAACCCGAATAATGACGACTTAAAAAAAATCGCATTAAACGAGATTATTGATTACCGCCGCGCGTTTTCGGGTAATTTGGTTTTTTGGATAAATGACGCCGATAAACAATTTTACTCCGACAATAACGATTCCGTTTTAACATATTTATTAGATCCGAAAGACCCCGATAATTACTGGTATAACATGACTCTTTACGAAACGGAAAAATATAACTTTAATATCAACTATAACCCTGAGTTCAAAACAACCAACCTTTGGATAAACGCACCGGTTTTTGATGAAGCTAATAAGCCCATAGGCATGCTTGGAACAGGCATAAACCTTTCAGCGTTTATCGATACGGTTTATAAAAACTATAAGGAAAATTTTAATTTCTATTTCTTCAATAACCTTGGGGAAATTACCGGCGCAAAGGACACCGAACTCGCGGCTGTCAAAAAAAATATTAACTATGAGATGAGCAGAACTAAAGCGGACATTATTTCCATAGCAAAAACCTTAGCCCCAGACGAAATACGAATTATCAATAAACCGCGTGGACAGCTTGCTATAGGCTGTGTTCAGACGCTTGGATGGTATGCGGCAGCATTTTCACCGCTCACCATAGATGATTACAAAAACGCTGTGACAACGCTTTTTTTAGTAGTAGTTGCGGTTATTGCCCTTCTGTTCATAGTATTTAATATCTTCATCGCCAAAAACCTCAAAAACCTGAACAAAACTATGGTGGAGCTTGAGATAGCTTCCAAATCCAAAAGCGAATTCTTAGCCACTATGTCGCACGAAATCCGCACGCCTATGAACGCGATTATCGGAATAACCCAAATTCAGCGGCGAAAAGAGGACCTTCCTGAGGAGTACGCGGATGCTTTTGACAAAATATATAATTCAGGAAATAATCTGCTTGGAATTATTAATGATATCCTCGATATGTCAAATATAGAATTCAACGAATTAAAGCTCTCCCCCGCAGAATACGGCCTGCCAAGCCTTATTAACGACGCGGTTATGCTTAACATTTCGCGCATAGATGAAAAACCTATTGAATTTTTACTTGACTTAAATGAAAATTTGCCGGCAAAAATGTTCGGCGATGATCTGAGGTTAAGGCAGATACTCAATAACCTGCTCTCCAATGCAATTAAATATACAAAACAGGGGTTTGTAAAGCTCGTCATAGACCATACCGTAAGCGGCAATGAGATAAATTTGCGCTTTCGCGTAAGCGACTCCGGACTTGGAATAAACGTTAACAGCCTGCAAAAAATATTATCTGAGGAACAGCACTTTAACTCCAAAGCAAACCGTACTGCGGAAAGAGCGGGTTTTGGTTTAAACATTACAAAAAAACTTGTTCAAATGATGGACGGCTCAATAGAGGCGCAAAGCGAATACGGCAAAGGCAGTACGTTTACGGTGACAGTAAAGCAAAAAGCTGTTAAGTGCGGCTGTCTTGGCTCCGACCTCACGCAAAAACTTCGTAATTTTAACTATACCGGTAAAAAACAAAGCGCCGAGCAGAAATTAACTTATGAGCCAATGCCTTACGGAAAGGTATTGGTCGTAGACGACGTGGAAATTAACCTGTTTGTAGCGGATGGACTCCTCTCCCCCTATCAGTTGAAAGTTGACACCGCAGAAAGCGGTTTCGCGGCGCTTGACAAAATTCAACACGGTGAAGTTTACGATGTGATTTTTATGGATCACATGATGCCTAAAATGGACGGTATCGAAACAACAAAAAAAATAAGGGAATCCGGTTACAATGGCACAATTGTAGCGCTTACCGCAAACGCACTTGCCGGTAATAACGAGATGTTCCTTCAAAACGGCTTTGACGGCTTTATCTCAAAACCGGTTGACATCCGCTTTCTTGACGCCATGCTGCATAAATTTGTGCGCGGCAAACACCCGCAGGAAGTGCAAAAGATTAAAGAGAGCGGCGCAGAAGCAGCGGCTGCGGCTGCGCCCGCAAAACCGGTAAAAGCTGTAAAAAGTCTTGTTATGACTCCAAGACTTATCGGAATATTTTGCCGCGACGCGAAAAAAACTATCGTAAATATAAGAGAAACTGTAAAGAATGGTGATATAAAACTCTTTACCACAACCGTACACGGTATAAAATCCGCGCTTGCGCATATCGGCGAGAGCGAATGCAGCGCGCGCGCATTTGAACTCGAAAAAGCGGGTTTGGACGGCAATACCGATTTTATAAATTCAAACATGGAACTTTTCATAGAAAAACTTGAAAATATCGTTTTAAAACTATCTCCAGATAAGCAAAATGACGCCGGTACCGGCGATTCTGACATACAGGAAGAGAGCGCTTACCTCAAAGAGCAGCTGCAATTGATAAAATCAGCGTGTGAAAATTACGATGACGCCGCCGCGTACGCCTCGCTTGACAATCTAAAGGAGAAAATTTGGAAAACGCAAACCAAATCGGCCCTTGAAGAGATCCGCGAGATGCTGTTTCTGCACAGCGATTTTGACGGAGCCGCGGCGAAAGCCTCAAAAATGCTGAACGGTTGACTTTTTCCATGAAATCACGTATTTTTCGTATTCTATAGTATCCATACTGTATTATTTGATTATAAACGATGAAAAATTATGAAAGATATACTGGTACACGGCATAAATCTACACAGCACCGCACGCAACTGCACGTAGAACCGTGAGGTTGCTTAGCGGCACGGTGTAGATTTATGTCATAATTTAGTATAACATTATTTAAAACCCTTAAAAAGGATTTCGCGTAAAATGGCTAAAACAGTTTCTCCGCTTCAGAGTGCGCGCGCAGCTTACAAACCCAAACTTCCAAAAGCTTTGGCCGCTCACGGCAGCGCGTTAAAAGCGACGATGGGCGCTCCGACTCAATCTATTGCCGACCAGAACGAAATTAAAAATCTTTTCCCAAATACTTACGGCCTGCCGGTCGTGACATTTGAGGGGCCGGCTGATAAGCCGATTGGCGCAATTAAGGCTGGAGTGATACTGAGCGGCGGTCAGGCTCCGGGCGGTCATAATGTTATCGCGGGTCTTTATGATGGGTTAAAGAAAATAAACGCCGGAAGTGAGTTGTATGGATTCCTTGGCGGCCCAAGCGGTCTCACAGATAATAAGTTTGTAAAGTTTCACAATGATTTTATTGATGAATACCGTAATACCGGTGGATTTGATATCATCGGCTCAGGCAGAACAAAGCTTGAAAAAGAGGAGCAGTTTGACATAGTGATTAACAACTGCAAAGCTCTCGGCATCACGGCTCTTGTGATCATTGGCGGTGATGATTCCAATACTAACGCGTGTATGCTTGCCGAGTACTGCGCAAAAATGAACAGCGGAATAGCGGTTGTAGGCTGCCCGAAAACAATTGACGGCGATCTTAAAAACGAGTGGATTGAGGCGTCTTTTGGCTTTGATACCGCTTCAAAAGTTTACGCCGAACTTATCGGTAATATTCAGCGCGACGCTAACAGCGCGAAAAAATACTGGCACTTTGTAAAGCTCATGGGACGCAGCGCCTCGCACATCGCTCTTGAGTGCGCGCACAAGACTCATCCCAACGTAACGCTTATTTCAGAAGAAGTTGAACTTAAGAAGACAACTTTAAATGAGATTGTGAATACTATCGCCGATATCGTCAAAAAACGCAGCGCGGCAGGCAAAGATTTCGGCGTTGCTCTCGTACCCGAAGGTCTTATAGAGTTTGTGCCGGAGATGAAAAAACTGATAAGCGAGCTTAATGATATGCTCGCCGCGAACAGCGCGGAGTTTGACGCGCTTGACAGTATCGAAGACAAAATGAAATTTGTCACAGGTAAACTTTCAGCGGAAACATCTCCTGTATTTTCAAGTTTGCCTAAATCAATACAGAGCCAGCTTCTTGCAGACCGCGATCCTCACGGCAACGTTCAGGTATCACGCATCGAAACAGAAAAACTTCTCATAGAGATGGTTGATGGAGTTTTAAAAGGGTGGAAGAAGAGCGGAGAGTACAAAGGCAAGTTCAGCGCTGTCAACCACTTTTTTGGATATGAAGGCCGCTGCGCGGCGCCGTCAAATTTTGACGCCGACTACTGCTACAGCTTGGGCTATACCGCTTCAAGCCTCATCGCTTCAGGTGTAACCGGATATATCTCATCGGTACGCAATCTCACAAAACCGGCAGACCAGTGGATCGCCGGCGGTATACCGCTCACAATGATGATGAACCTTGAGCGCCGTCACGGCAAGGATAAGCCTGTTATCAAAAAGGCGCTTGTCGAACTTGACAGCAAACCATATAAAGAGTTCTTATCAAAACGCGAAGCGTGGGCGATGGAAGATGACTACCAGTACCCAGGCCCTATTCAGTATTTTGGTCCAAGCGAAGTCTGTGACGTTACGACTGTAACTATACAAATGGAACATTAATCATCACGTCCCGCAGGGAAGCGGATAATACCTGTTTCCCTGATTTTTGCGGATGTACGTGATTGCACTGTGGAGAAAACGTGCGTCAATTTGACCATATTATCTGGGACTGGAACGGCACTATCGTAAATGATCTGCCGCTCACAGTCTCAATAGTAAACGCTCAGCTTACTAAAAACTCGCGGCCGTCTATGAGTATTGACGAATACCGCGGCAGTTTTACTTTCCCGCTGAGAACTTTTTACAGGAATACTGGTTTAGCCGATACAGATAAAGAGTTTATGGAACAAAATGCCGCGTTTTTTAAGGAGTATACAAAAAAACGCGGTGAATGTAAGCTTCATGACGGCGTAACGCAGATTCTTGATACATTTATTGAAAATGGCGGAACTCACTCCATTCTGAGCGCTTATGCTCAAAATGACCTTACATCAATGGCAAAACTCTTTTGTATAGACTCGAAATTTACTCATATCAAAGGGGCAGACACTATTGACGGGAGTTCCAAAGTAGACGAAGGGCATACATTGTTATCTATGCTTGAGTATAAAACGTCAAAGATTTTGTTTGTTGGTGATACGATGCACGATTATGAGGTTGCATGCAGTCTCGGAGTGCAATGCGCGCTTATCGCTAAAGGACATCAGTCAAAAGAGAGACTGAGCGGTGCTCAGGCGCTTTTGCTTGATTCACATCATGAGCTTTTATCTTATTTGTAAGGGCTGATAAGATCAGTCCTTGCCACTGGAGGTATCTCTTTGCAGAGTGAAGCATATCTTGCCCGTCAGCCTATAGTAGACGGCAAAGGAAACCTTGTTGCTTATGAGCTTCTTTTCAGAAGCGGCGCCTCAGCGCAAACCGCTCAGATCACCGGTCAGCTTCAAGCAACAGCCACACTTCTTGAGAATCTGCTCAACTCAATGGGACTTGAGAAGATAGCCGGAAACAAGAAAGTATTTATTAACTGCAGCCGCGAAATGCTTATAAGCGGCGCACTGAGCATGCTTGACAGAGAGCGGTTCGTTTTAGAAATTTTAGAGACGGTATCTCTTGATTCAGAAACTATTGAAGCTGTAAAGACGGCGCACGAAAGCGGCTTTGAGATCGCGCTTGACGATATAGTATTTGACGCGGCAACCATGCAAAAAGTAACGCCGGTTTTAAACTATGTAAAGTACGCTAAAATTGACATAATGCAAAACACCGCGGTTCAGCGCAAAATGGCCGCAAATTTCTTTAAGGTAAAAGGAATCACTCTTTTAGCGGAAAAAGTAGAAACTGAAAAAGAGGCTAAAACCTGCGCAAAAGAGGGATATGAACTGTTTCAGGGGTATTTTTTCGCAAAACCTGAAACCATGTCCTCTACTAAACTTGACGTACGCATGGCAAGCATACTCAATCTGCTTCGTTTAATCCGTCAAAATCCGGAGACCGATGAGCTTGAGGAAGAATTCAAGCACCACCCGGAAATTACCGTAAATCTTCTGCGTTATATTAACTCCGCCTACATAGCCACTTACCATACAATTAATTCTATCCGCCAGGCGATAACGCTTGTCGGGCAGGGTAACTTAAAACAGTGGCTGACACTCATGCTCTTTGCCCGCACCGGAATAAACGAAGCCGGCGACTCACCGCTTTTTCAAAACGCGATACAGCGCGCGCTTGTAATGGAAAAACTCGCCGGTATGATGAACACACGTAAAGCGCCTCCGGAAGAAGCGTTTTTAGTCGGCATAATGAGCCACCTTGACGCACTGTGCAAAACATCAATGGATAATATATTAGATGGTATAGACTTGGGGCAGAACATCTCAAACGCGCTGCTGAGTGAAGAGGGTGAACTCGGAAAGCTATTGAGGCTTATGCGGGCAGTTGAAACAGACATCTGTGAAAACATAGAAGTGCTGCTTTGTGAACTGAATCTGCCGCGTGACGCTTTGGCGTCAGGTATGATGGAAGCGTTCTCTGTTGATATGAATAACGTATAGCAGTGTGATTAGTTTTCAGTTTTCAGTTTTTAGATAAAAATATAAACCCTTTTTTAGACTAATTACTGATAACTGTAAACTGAAAACTATATTAGATTGACTGAATTTGAATAATATGGTAATATTGAAGTAACGTTTTACCTCAATTAAAGCGAGATTCAAATGAAAAATATTATAATTATTTGTATGTTAGTCATCGGAAGCGTTCTCTGCGCATACGGGAATATACCGAAACAAAAAGAACAGGATATCGTTAAGCTGCTTGGAGCGGCGAATACCATGCAGCAGGCAAATCAAATTTTTGATCAGCGTCTTTCATCTTTCGGCTCTAACATACAGCCTGATCTTGAGCGTTCAATCCGGTCTAATTTTGAATTAAAAATTAACGATTTTAGAAAAACGGTTATAAGTCTTTATGATGAACTTTTTTCAGATGAGGATATAAAAAGATTAATCTCGTTTTATGAAAGTTCTACCGGCCAAAAATATAATATTGTTACATCTTTAACGCCCGCGGCGGGCGCTCCTTTCGCTTCCGCTCACAACAGCTCACCGGAAAAGAAAAAAGAGATTACGAAATTGCTTAAAGTAATTGATGTAGAATCATATACGGAACAGGCGGTACGTTTTGGGATTCCGTATGTAACGGCAGATTCACTTATCTTAAATTTTGATAAACATTTTTCGCTTGATGAAATAAAAAAATTAGTTCGTTTTTTTGAAAGTCATCTCGGTACAAAACTGACAGATGTTAAGCTTTTAACAAACAGGGAACTTTTTAATCTCATAGAAGAACTGATGCCGGAAGCGGCGGCTCTTGCGGAAAACAAAAGCCTCTCTATATCTGTACGGCCGGAAGAGATATCGGCTCAAGCGTTAGCCGCAGCCCCGTTTTTATTTACCGACCGAGATTCAAAAGGATATCTTCTGCCTGGTAACGGCACAATTGTAAAACCAAAAGACCGCGCGGCCTTCCAGATTTATGACAAGGTTACGGTAAAGCCTATCGGTAAAGCTTCATACAAACTTGGTGACACTGTAGATGTGCTAAAGCCTGTGAAATTAGTGCCGTTTAAAGGCAAGTCAGCGCAGATTGTCTCACGCAGCGGGCGCGGTGTGGTGACAGGACACACCGGTAAAAATATCGTCATTCAGCTGATCAATATGTGGGATATGATTGCGGGCGGTGAAAGAATCGCTCCCACAGCCGGTTTTAAAGCTATTAAATATACCGTTGCGCCGCAGACGGATTCAAAAATTCAGGCCGCTGTCGCGGCACGGCTCGAAGAGAGCACCTCACCCTATCTCAACCAATTTTTTATTATAGACAAAGGCACAGACGCGGGTATTAACATAGGAGATTTTTTCAAAGTTTTTGAAAAAGCCTCAGGAAATAAGCTGAGCGTTGAACTGCTTGAAGCGCAGGTGATAAACGTAGGAGCGAATTCCTCAACTCTTGCTATCCGGAAAATTTTTAAAGAAAGCCTTAGAGTCGGTGACCAAGCATTTCTGAGCCGCAAAAATATTCCTATAGCAAGCTCAACAGCAGATTAAATATGATTGACGGATTTTTTCACAATCTGGGAAAAAGATTTTTTATCAGTAAACGGCGTAAACATGTACGCGGTACGTTTATTTTCATGTTCACCCACCTCTTTCTATTGGCCGCAATAATTTTTACAATCCAAATAATACTCATACTGCTCGGAACAAATAACATCTTTATACCTGCCGCCCATAAACTCATTGGCTTTATACAGTGATGACGATATATGCTTTTGTCAATAGTGACGAGAAAAGAAAAGCCCTCTAAAACCGTGTTTTTGACAGTGTTTAGAGGGCTTTTTATTAGTACACCACTCAGGACTCGAACCTGAGACCCATTGATTAAGAGTCAAGGCTGAGGAGTGGTAACGCCTTGATTTTAAACAATGTTCTACAGTAAGTTACAACACGGTTACTACACACTACACAACAAATGACTTTTGCGTTGCGCCACACACACTTTTTATCTCTTTTTTATTTACATTAAGAATAATCAATACCAACAATGCTTTTTCTCGTTTAACAATTGACTTTTGATATAAAATTAATTGATTATTTGACAATATTATTTTATACTATACGTCAAACAAAGTCAAATGCTCACTGTGCTTTTGAACAGTATCACTGAGCAACCCTCAAAACCCGGCGAAGCGGCCTGCCAAAAACCGGCGCTCCCTGAGTTCTTTCAAGCGCGCTTGAATCCTCATCCATCATCTCGCTCCAACTTCCAAAATAAGCGTCAAGATTCAATTTATCAAGAGACCATTCAAACATCCTCATAATCTCCGCCCCTCTTCCCTGCTTGCGGGTTTTTTGGGATATTATAGGCCTCTTAGACCATGAGTCAATAGGGTTATTGTCCGTACTGTAATTAAGCCATCCAAGCCCAATTTGAACCAAAGGCAAAAGGCTTTCTGCCACAAGCGGATTGTTTGACAGAAGCGCCTTGCCCGCCCTGCTTGCCCCTGTTCCCACACCGTCCCAATCGCCGGTTGCCGCTGAAATCAGCGCTTTGGATGTTTGGAACGAGAAAGCCCCCACGCTCTGCCCCTCGTAGGACTTTGGAAACAGTGTGTAAACTACCTTGCCGTTGTTGTTTCTATACAGGGGAATAGTCTCAAACCCGCCCAGATGATAATCCGGTATCTCCTCATACATCTCCGTCCAGTTTACAAGCCACTCAGGCGCTCCGCCCTGCGCGAGTATTGAAGACAGAGCGCCGGTTGCCGCAAGCGCTTTGAATGCCGCCATGCTGAAATCCCTGCAAGCCATTTTCTTTAAGTAAGCAGATGGATTCATTCTAAACGCTTCAAACGTACTATACACGCCCTGAACCTTTGAATTTGCAAACAGAAATATATTGTTAAATGGAGTCGTCCACAAGCCGCCTGCCGCAATATCAGACGTTCCGGCCATCGTCCGCACAAAATGCCCCATTAATTCATCATCTACTTTGTATACCCTGTTGCCGTTCTTATCTACGCCAGTCTCTTTGTAATGATGCTTATAGCGCTGATTGACACCTTTAACATAGCTTGCCGGAATCTCAGCATTTTTCAAAAACTTATAGGCAGCTAACTTCATTGCCTTTTCTTGCATCTCCATTATTTTATCAACATCGCCCGACATCTTTTTAATAAAACTGCCAAGCTCCCTAACATTGGTCGGAACTTTATAGCTGTCGCCACTGCCTGCTACCCCGTACTGCTTCAGTATCTGCTGCATTGTACTGTGTATACCCGAAGTATCGCGCTGCTTGAACGGCCCGCCGCTAAGAAGCATCCTGTCCATCATGACTGCGCGTAAATCAGCGCTCATCTTTCCGCCAAGAACCATATCTGCCGCTTCGCCCCAAGCCTTAAAGTAATACGGCATAAATTCCCTTACGGAAACAGGAAGATTCTTGGTAGTCTGCCAAATGTCTCTCTGTATATTATGTATCCAAAAGCCGGGATTTTTATTTATGAACAGCTCGCGCGAAACATCCCCAAGTGTGCGCAAGCCATTAAGTATAGGGCCGTTAGCGTCAGGCTGATACAATAAGCAGTCAGCAAATTTTTTATTTACGTTATAAGCGACCTGTTTACCATTATCCATAAAAGAAACAGTGCGCGTCTCATTGTTATTCACAAACTCATACTGATCTGTTCTCCTGTTGCGCTTCGCTTCTGTTATTTGCATCCCCGTAACGCCCTGAGCCTCTGCACGGGAGAATGATTTCATTGTTTCACGAATAGCCTCATTGCGGGCGGCTATTTGCAAAAGAAACATATCGTTAGCCAAAGTCGAATCAAGCGGATTTGCGATATCCTTAAACGTACCTGTCTGATGCTTCAAGCCAAATACACTTCTAACAGAATCAGCGCCATATTTTTTGACAAGTTCGCGCCTTACGCGAAACGTGCTGTAATGCGGATTATTCGTTATATAATCCAGTAGCTCCTTAGTAAGCAGTCCCGATTCTTTGAGTACGGGCACTATATGCTCTTGACGAATTTCATTATATTTTTTTGCGGCATTTTGATACTGATTATATCGCTCTGTCCCCATCGTTCGCTCATAGTGCCGAAGCTGACGCGCCGCGCTCTGCGGTGTTTCGCCGCCGGTATTGGCCATGTCGCCGCGCTCATGAATAACGCGGTTGAGAAACAGTATATCGCCTAATATTTTTATATCATTATCGCTTACGCTCTTGCCGCCCGACAGCTCTTTCATCATAGCGGCCACGTTCACAGCGCATGCTTCCTGCTGTCCGCCTACCCGCGTTATTGACCTGACAAGCCAGTGCGCGTCCCGATCAACCGATACGCCCGCTGCTCTGAGCTTGTTTTGCAGTATCTCTATGGGCTTAAATTTGTCAATGAGTCCGGTAACCGCATCACCCCAAATTTTACCTAATTTTTTATCGCTTTCCCACGGTTGCCTTTGCTTCTTTTTTACCTCTGCTGCAGCGTTGTCTTCTTCTTGGGCTTTTCTGTAACCCTCCTGTCTGCGGGCAATACGGTCAGCGTCAACGGCATCCTCTCCCTTGCCGTACAGCGCCTGAATCTCTTTGTAAACTTGTGTGAACGGATTTCGCGCGTCTTCATAATCATTAAACAGTTTCCAAAAAGTCGGAGCTTTTTGCTTGAGCAGCGCAGGGTCATTAAAAAGAACGGATATAGCGTCTGCAAAAACCTCCTCGCCCTTTCTGCGATATTTTAGATGACTGCGAGCAGTTCGCCTGTCTTTGGCGTTAAGCAGTTTTGAATCATGCGACAGCGCAGCTTCATCGAACGGCCGCCACTCTTTGGAGAGTGCGTACGCTTCGTTGTACGCTTTCTTAAATTCCGGTGAAGCAAGTTTTTCTACAGCGTTTTTAATCTTGGTTTGCAGAGCTTTAAATTTACTATTGCCTCCGTGCTTAGACAGGATATGCCCTATCTCATGAGCGAGAGTTTTCTCAACCTGTGCGCCGACTTTATCTTTTGGAAGACTCGCATCAATATGAACCTCAACGCCTTTGCCGTCTTTATTGAAGACTGCGCGTCCCCTTGTGCCATCTTTCATGTTTTTAAAGACCTTTATATTTATGCCAAGATCGTTGAGAGTTTTTACCATCTCAGGAAGCTCAACAGGGCGTAAACCGTCACTGTCGGCAGCTTTAGCGGGAGCGTCAGCGTCTTTTATGGCGGTGTCGGCGTAGTCGCCTTTGCTTGATTCTGATGTTCCGCCGCTTGATTTTCCGGCAATATTGGCATCGTTGTTGCGTACTCTGTTTGAGGGCGCTTCGCGTGCCGATTCATTTTTAGTATTGACAGCGAGATATTTTTGCACTATATTTGATATAGTGCTTTGGGGATCGGGAAATGCTTCGGGCGCTCGTTGATTTGTGACTTTGGAGCTTTCCTGTTCCCCGATTTTTATAGCGTGATCGTAGTACCTCTTTCCGTTTTCATCTTCTTTTACTACAAACCCAATACGGCTTCTTTCCCCGTCAATATTAGCCTTTGCTACAAAGATATGGCTTTTTTGGATGTTCGGAGTGCCTATTTCTTTTTGAGTAGCTTCCCTGTATGTCCCATCATTATTTTTTATAGTGGTTGTTAAATAAACTCCATCCTCTATTAAATCGGGCACATGCTTTAATAGCGCAGTTTTTCCATCGGCAGCCCCATGACTCAATACGCTGCGCACACTTTTGTTGTTGAATGTAATATCCCAACCTTTATCATTATTGCGATAGTCGCCAAGCACATCATTTTGGTTTAACCAATCAATCACTCGCCTTGAATATCCTTGCCCACGCTGTATATTGCGAACATCAGAACTGCTCACTTCCGGCGATGGAAGAGCATCAAACTTTGTTTGCACTTCGTTATTTCTTGGAGACTTACCATAATCCGCGCCCGATGATATATTTGAACACCGTCCATAGCTCGCAGCGCCTCTGACTCTTGCGGGAATATCAACATTATTATCGTCAATCCAAATCTTTGCGCCCTTTGGTATCGCCTCTTCAATACCATCAAATCTGTAAACGCCCGCCTGCCTGTCAAGACGGCCTATAAATTCTTCTCCGTTATTGGTAATGCGGATACGTCCGTTTGTCTTGGAGAGATTATCAATGCTGACTTGCTTTAATGGAATAAATATATCGTCTCGCGTATAGCCAAAAGATTCTGCCGCCGGAACATGGCCATCTATTCCATCGGTTAAGCTTTTGAAAGAAGCGTCTCTAATTATATTTTCAGTTGACGCTATATCAGCATTTTCATTTGTCCTTTCCGCCCCTTGTGTCCTTTGCTTCTCCCACCCCTGCGCCGCGTCAATCACATCCCTAAAATCAAACCTGTTCTCTCCACTGCCCTTAAAATCAGCAGCGCGGGCAATACCTGCATCAATAAATAAATCAGGATCCTCAGCAACCATTTGCCAAATTTCATGCTCCTTTTGAAGCCATTTTTTTTCGTTGGCCTCTATGCCGGATTGGCCTTTTCTTTTAGCTGAGCTAGAGATTCTGCCCCAATTGGATATAAGAGCGTCAACATCATTACCAAAACCCATGCTTTGAGCCATTGGACGCAAGCGCTTTAAAATTTCTTCTTGCGAATTACGGTACTCTATCGGCGCTTGAACCGTGCGCTGTGCTTGCGATAGCTGCTCGGCAACATTGCCCCTGCTGTGTGCTTCTCTAAGAGCTTGAGTTTCAGGCGTATCGCCGGGTAGATTATCCCAATCCCTATTATTACCCTGTTCGTCAACTACTCTAAAATTTAGATCGATTCCCTCGTTTGGAGTCTCTGCCTTAGTGTCCTTAACAGGCAAAATCTCATAACCCTCACCGCCGCGCTTATGCGCCCAACCCCTAAATGCACTCTTTACCTCTGCCCTCTGCCTTGCTTGAGTTGCCCTGAATACGTCGCCGCTCGCAACGTCTCTAACAGCAAAAGCCGTTGATGAACCGGCAGAGAGCGCGGCGGAAATCAAGAACTCCGGCGAGCGCAAATCCTGACCTCTTGCCGCACCCCAAGCCATGTCTGCAAATACATCAGCCGCAGGCTGCGCTAATAACTGCATCGCACCGGCACGAACAACGACCTCCGGCACAATCGTAAACAATGATGTTGTCCCTGCTTGCAAAGCATTTACAGCCATTTCATCCCAAGTTCTGCCGCTTCCAACATCGCGCCCCACTGCTAAAGCTGTGGATGTGCCCGCGCGTGTCGCAGAAGCTCTTCCAAGAGCAGAAGCTCCTACTTTAGGAATCTTCGCCACTAATGCGCCGCCAACAGGCATTGTAGCGAGAGTGGTTCCAATGCCGCCAATAAAACCTCCGGCCATTGCCGCGCCGGAATGTTCCTCGCTCCGCTGTCTTTCCGCTGCGGTCTCTTTGACAAAGAGATGAGAAAGCGGTATTGATCGGAAGACCCCCTCGACAAACGCCCTGCCGCCTCCGGTATCAAATTCGGCGTTATCAACCGCAACCTTTTCGGGTACAGAAAGAGCATTGTATGCAGCTTCATGATTATCAGTTCTATTTATTTGCCGCGAAATAATGCGTCCGCGCTCCAAGAAGTCACGGTATTCCTCATCCTCCATTCTGCGTACAAGCTGATTCCTGAGAACCCTGTCCCGCTGATCGTTATCGCCGTAACTCTCAAACCTCTCATCAAGATCAGGCAGTCCCGAAGTCGGGTTATGATAAGTACGCTCAATTGGCTGCCGCCCTTGCGGCTCTGACGACTCATCAGGCGCAATCTGTATTGCCTCTCTGCCCAACGCTTTCAGAAGCGAATTACGCCTTTCTTCTTTTGTGATGGTTGGCAATGTTTCGCCGCCAAGCCAACTCATAACACTGTCAACATAATCTTTATTCTCTTCGTACGGGGAATTATAGGTAATGCCGTTAACAACGCGCGGCCTTGTGCTTTTAACCTTACCCATATTTTCCCACCACGCGTCACCGTATCTCTGAACCGCCGTATCAACGTTAGCCATGCCGCCGTTATAAGCGGACAGCGCCTTGCGAACATCACCGTCATATCTATTGAGGAGCTGGCGCAGGTATCTTGTGCCGCCGCCAATATTCTGAGCGGGATCATTAACATTTGTAACACCAAGACCGCGAGCCGTTTCAGGCATAAGCTGCATGAGGCCGCCGGCACCGGCGAACGATCGTCTGTTATTTACCCCGCGAGACTCTTTTTGTATGACAGCATTAATAAGATTTTTATCAACGCCATGTCGCCGCGAAGCATCGTCAACGTGCGCATCCCACCTTTGGACATTGGGCGTGTTGAATGCGTCATGATTGCCAACAGAAACAGCGGGTTTTGACTGCTGACCCGTAAGTGTTCGCAAGAGAGACATATTAATTTGCTGATCCATGCGCTACTCCATTATTTGTAAAGCTCCGTTTTCGTCAAACCACAAAAGTCCGGCAGTAGACAGCGCCTCCACAAGCGCTGCCTTGCCGCGATACGAAGTCAAATTCTCCATCTGTTGCCTGCCATTAAAAGATACCGGTATTTGCCTTTGCTTTCCGCCTGCGACAGGGGTTTCAATAGTGGTATTGCTTGCTGCCGAAGCGCCGCCGACCTGAATCTCTTGACCGTCAATATAGATAGTTTTAGGAGTATTGTTAATCGCAGGCCTTATCTTTGTACGGCGGCGTTCCGTTTTCATTAATTCGTTATACTCTTTAGGCTTATTAATTTCAAGCGCTCTTAAATACAAAGGCCAAAGATTATCGCCGGTAAGCGGCGGCACATACTCCTCGCTGCCGCCAAGGGCAACTGCGAGAAACGTGTCCACTGTCTCATTGCGAAACTGCGCAGGACTAATATTAGGATCTCTCATGTTTGTTAACGCCGACTGCATTATTTGCGGATTACTAAGGTCTATCTTTCCGTTGGTTACAAGAGAATCCATATTGCCCGATATAGTCACGGTTGATTTATACTTTGAGGCGAGCGGAAGAGCGTCTGCAACGCTCATTCCGCTGTCGCTGCCAAAAGAGAGGTTTGCTGCGAGCGTGAGAGTTCCAAGAGCTCGCTCGTTAAGCCCTGCTCTTATCCCAAGAGCGGCTACCTCTTCGGGACTTTCTGCATCGCCAATCTCCTTTGCAATTCTGCCACCCTCTGCGCCGAGCGTTTGAATCCATAAGCGCGGGTCATCATCACTGTTGCCGGAACCGGAACCTTTTTTGCCGCGTCCGCTCTCTCGCCTGGTAGTCCAGTCGATATCAGCTCTCATCTTATCCATTTTAAGCTTATCCATCTCCGACATCTCGCTTGTCAGCGGCGAACCGATCATAAACCTTTCAGGGTTATTGTAAACCGCTTCAGGGTCAAGATGCTCTATGCCCTGCCGCGTCTCTCTGTCTATAATGTGAAACTTGTCGTAAGCAGCAACAACCTGATCTGCGAGAGTACGGCGGCGCTGTTCGTTTGTCTTATACTCAAACTCTTCCTGTTGAATCCGCGCTTTTCTACTCCCCTCAATCAGATCATTTTGCCTTGCCATACCGTCCTTATATGTCATCCTCCCACTCTCAACATTATCCGCCATCCTGCGCATCTCCTCAGCAAATCCTGCGGTATAATCCGGCGCTCTCATTGCAAAGCGGTTAGACTGCTGCGGAGATTGCGGTTGTTGTGCGCCAAGAGGAATGTTGAGTTGCTGACCTATACCGCCAACAGATGGAGCGCTCGCGCCTATAGGTGTTCCCATATTCATTGCTCCTGCGTCAATCTGCGGAACTGAAAGCATTCTTCCGCCCATAGCTCCAAGCGGCGAGCTTTGGCCGAAGCGAGATTGCTGACTTTCCAATGATGGAACTTGCTGTACGGGCTCAGGTTGAGGATCAAGGCGGCTGCTCTCGCCGCGCATTTGAGCTGCAGCGCTAATACCGCCCGCAGTTTCTTGAGTACGCTTCAAACCATACGCCTTTGCCGCAGAGTATAGCTCTTCTGACGCTTTGGCGCGTAGTTCTATTGGCAGACTGTTAATGTAGTCGTTCGCGGAAATATCGAACCGCTCAGTTATCTCCTCAACAGTCTCATGCTTGCGCTCGTCAAGGTTAATACCAAGATGCTTAGCGAGACTGCGTACGTCTGAAACGGCCTTACTCTCTGTTTCCCTTCTCTCATCCTCGCGCTGCCAGGCATCATCTTGCCTAACTGCTGACGGATAATTTGAAATCAGGTTGGCAACGATTGACGACGACTCTTTTACCATATTTTTGACAGTATCACCCCAACCCGATTTATACTGCATTGGATGATACGATTGTGAATAACTAAATCCCATCTTATCTGCCTCCTCCCCAAAGAGAAACCATCCTGTCGCGCAGGGCAGTATTTCTTTGAAGCATATCATTTATCTGATTCGTTTGATTTTGTATGAGCGCAATAGCTTCATGCCTGTTATTCCTTGCGTCAGAAATTTTGTCACGCTCTTGCTGATAGGCAAAATTCCTCTCATCAATCTCGCGCGCCTCTTTGCGATTCTTTTTGTTTTCAGAAGCGTTCATAGCTCCGCCAAGCAAATTTCCAAAAATACTGCCGCCAACTCCTATCCCCGCTGACCACAGCAGGGCTGCGCTCAATGAAATCATATATCCACCCTCATGCTAAATGTTAATCGTACAATCATCTTCGTGCACCTGTACGCTGAGCTGTTGGCGGCGGCGTTTGGCCTGGCTCCAACTCAATTATAACTGGCTTGTTTTTGTTATCATCAGAAGAAGGCGGCAGCAGTATTCTGTCGGTCGGCAAAATACTTGTAGGGGGCTGCTCTTGTGAAGCCGCACTATGAGAACGTGAGTCGTTTTTAGCCGCCGCATCATTCTTATTGAGCGCATCAAGCATCTCTTGATTAATTTCCACCTTGCCAGTTTCAGGATTATACTGCAAAAGCCCCTCAGCCATAAAAGTTGCGTATGCTTTCGCCTGCTCCTCGCTCATGCCAAACTCCTTGAACATATTTTCAGCCTGTAAAAGCTGATTGCCATATACGGGATTCGACAAAGATTTATATTCCGATTGAATAAACCACAAAGGAACATCTCCCTCATTACCCATAGCAGTCCATCTATTTTGAGCATTATGTACAAGAGTTGGAGCTGATTGCCTCAGGCTTTCAAAGTCAGTATCGGCCATGCTCTCAATGCCAAGCTGAGCATACTCAAATCTATGGGTCTCGAAATCTGCTGCCATACTTTGACCGGCAGCATTGTACAGAGCCTGCTGATTCGCCGTTTGCTCCTGTGCAAACCGATCTTTCTCAAGCCCAAATCTATCTTTTTCTATACCAAGTCGCTCTTGATCCATAGCAAACCGATTCGCCTGATCAGCATAGCCGAAAGCAGTATTCATACCGCGCTCACGCATATTTTGACGCGCAGTCTCAATACCTAAGTTAGTATCGAATCGGTTTCGCAGGATAGTACCCTCTGTAGCGTTACCTGCTCCTGCTCCAAGCGGGGTGCCAGAAAAACCTGCTTGATGAATCTGCGCCGCTGTAGAAGCTCTTTGGTTAGCCTCAGCTCTTCCGAGCGCTTCTCTATTCTGAATGGCATAGGCATTGTAGGTGTTACCCGACATCATGTCTTGCATAACACCCTCAGCCTGTGCTCCAAGCGGATTGCCTGCATTGCTCCAAAGCGTATTATTCTGATTAATCAACCCTGTTGTATCGGGAGCTCGAACAGGTATGGGCTGCATAACAGGAATTCTCCCCTGTATTGGTTGCGCATTCGCTTGCTCGACAGGCGGCGGATTAATAGGATGCGGCGTTCGCGCAGGCGCATTTGACTGAGCCTGCATTTCAAAAACATTTCCTGTAAATACAGCCATTATTACCTCACTTTGTAAAATTTACAAACGCAATTAATCCTATTTTGCCAACAAGAGCCTAATAGCCTCTACAACAGCTACTATCCCGCCCACTGAGCAGCCCGCAATAGCACTTGTTTTAGCTATAAGCTTACTATTAAATTCCGCAAGCTGCTTTGTTACAGATATCTCAAAAGCCGTCAAATGAGCATCAGTCTTCCGTATGTCATCGCTAAGTCCCTCTACCCATTCACGCGTCAAAACGCTTCTCGTTTTAACCTCTACCAAATCTTTAACAGTGTCCTGCAATGTTTTGCAAGGTTCTCTGTGTTCATCGCTTGTCATTTTATTATCCTTTACCATCCTTTGAGTTTTTAATCAGGTTTCGGCTTAACATCATGAGCTGTTTCCGGCTCTGCGACAGGAGCGGCTTGAACACTCTCATCATTAGCACAACTATCATCTGTGACCTCTGACTTAGACGCTTCAGCTTTTGACTCTTCATCAAGCACTGTGAGCGCTCCGATAATTTGCAGTCTAACAGATTCTAACTTGTTCAGCTCGCTCCTGTATTCTGCAATTTTACTGTCAGCAGAATTAAGTTGATTGTTCAGTTCTTCAATACGATTATTTCTCCATTCGCTCATTTGAGATATCCTTTTTGTTTATTGTTAATAGAAATACGTTCCCGTAATAAGAATCCACATAGTGTTAAGTTGTTGTCCGCTATTTCTTACGTATACACCGCCATCGCTATTGAGTAACATAATAGTGCTGTTATTTGCGTAGACGGCATTTACACAAAGACTTAGCGCTATGTCTACAGGCGGCCTTATATTAGCAGGTATAGTGGTTATTAGCGTCCCGTGCGTCAATATTGCGTTAGTATTGCCAGTGATATACACGGTGGCAATTCTCAAAAAATCATTGTACCTAACACGTACATTAAGGCCGTTGAGGTTACTGGAAGGTGATATTTGTACCGTATTCCTTGCATCACTTACACCAGTCCCACCGCGCGCTTGGGTTAATATTCCATCGGTCAAGTGGTCTGTATGACCCATCGTTACGCGTCTGGTAGTCCAGGTACCTGATCCCCTTATTCTTGTAAATCTTATACTGGCAGAATCGTCTTTCCACAGTTCTTGCATTACTTGCTGCGTATTGTTATGCGTTTGAACAGTAATTAAGCACCAACACCATACACTCGTTGTTCCGCGCATATTATTAGATTGATTGACTAATAAAAATAGTCCACTTCCTACTTCGTTATGCAGACTGTCAAGATCAACAACCCAGTCCACCACACGGAATAATCGGTGCTGAGATCCATCACCGCGTACAAACTGACCACTATCACCGTTCACCCTGCCTATAGTTCCGCTTCCATCAGTACGTACAAAACCTGCTGACGGGGCGTCAAATGTATTACCAATACGTCCCCGCCATGTACAGTCATCATTCTCGACTATCAATCGCCGGGCACTTGTTTCGCCTACTCTATCCCATGTATATAAATTTCCGCCAAATGTCAGGTTGCCATCTACGTTACCCGGAATACCGTCACTGCCGATTTTTAATTCGCCTCCTGTTCCGAATATTCGCGGTACTGTCAGGCTGCTTGAGACGGATAGACTACCTGTGATAGTGCCACCGCCTGCCCGCATTATGACCCTATCTTCTATAGCCAACTTATATAGCGTGCCAAACCCCTGGTCTGCTCCAGAACGGGATATATAGGCATCTCCATTATTTCTTTTGTCAATACACAATCTTGTACGCCCACCTACATCGCTACCCATATAACTGCACATATCAATACACTCAAGATATTGCGCAGTACCGTTAACATAGTCTGCAAACATGTAAAACCTATTTTTACCCAGTGGAGTCAATGGGCTCCTATTTTCATACGTGCCATTTACTCTGTCCACTTGTATGGATGGAATAGTCCCACTGACATCATTACTGAGAGATGCGTTTAATCTTGATACATTCCCTGATGGATCTGTATAAACTAATCCTGCCGAAGGGGCAGATTGATGATTGCCAATGCGACCGCGCCAACTGGCATCGTTACTGACAACTTGCCAAACAGCTCCCGTACTGTCAGTTTTGTTAATTGTTCCGCCGACTATAAGGTTGCCGTCTGTGTTACCAGGAGTACCGCTACTGCCTATGCGTAAATTCCCGTCTACCCCCATTATGCTTGCCACAGTTGATATATGACCGCTTCCAAGATTAAGCCCCGCAAATGTCGGAACATTAATTGTTTCAAGTCCAAGCGAACCGCGCGTAGGGTATGGCGGTATAGGATGTAAGTGGTCTGCACGGGCGAAATTGCTGCTCAGGCCGGGACTCCAGTCTTGACTAAGCTGAGCTTGACTTATATTGGAGCCGACTGGAAGTTCGTTTACTCTTGCAAGCCTTATTACTTCAGGAACAAAGCTGACAAAACCTGAAGGCAAAGATGCTGCGGTATCTACACCGTCCATTACATTTTGGAAATGATTAAATCCGTCAACCTCGTCAAGACGTACATTAATATCTTCACCGGATATTGGATATCGAAAGTAAATCTCAAAACTATTGCCTATTTCCCCAAAAAACAAAAATTTATTTATTTCGCTTATATTCGATATTTGACCGTATATTCTTCGCATAGAGCGGTTGAAAACTAAACGGATGTCAAAGTGTTCAGCTTGAATGCCGCTTGACACTGTTATCCTTGCCGATCTTGTCCAACCATTTGATGTGGCATCACCCAATATTCTTACATATCTGCCAAACATCGTGGAACTCCATCCTTTATTGCCGCTTATAAATATCTCTTGAATGTTACCTGACGGCGGTATGTAAGGTCTGCCGGAAATTCTATTCCAAGGCAAATCACCTGTTGTTATTTTACTCATGTCAAGGTTCGGGACAGCGTCAACCGACAGTGTCCCTGATATATCACTGTAATTGACACTACTCCACATAATTCCGCCATTATTATTAGGTCTTAATACTACGTGGTTATCAGCACCGAAAGTGTCTAATCTTAAGACCTGGTCATACTCTCTAACTAAAATCTGTACCTGATTATGTACGCCGGCGCAGCCAAATACATTGGTACTACCAATACCAGTAAAAGCCACGCTCGCCGCCGCAGTAATACCGCCCCTAAACGTATGTTCACCGCCCCAACCATAAACCCCGCTTACATCATCCCCGCCTCTGTCTATTTTATTGTCAAGCAGCGGCTGTATATCATCAATCGAAAGCTCATTGTACTGACTCGCACGCTTTTCCAAAGACTCAACCCGATTTTTAAACCTCAACACGTCTAAATCATCATTAAGGTCAAGTCTCGCTTTGCTATGAGCAAAAACGAGAGGAACACCAGTAACATTCCGTAATTTATTATCAAGTTCCTTTAGCTTATTATCTATTTCTTTTAGCTGCGCATCTATAGCATTCATCAATCCTCCCATACGTTACGGTTGCGAGAACCTGACACCTGATTCTCAGTACCAAGCTGAGGACGCTGAATTGCTTCAAGCTCTGCTCCATACCAATTAAAATCCCTATCAAGCGGAATTTTCTTTGTAATTCTATATTGGAAAAATTCGCCAACAAAATCAGCTTTAGGCACAAACTCAATATTTTTTCTAATGACAGGTTTTGCAATAATCCGTATCCGGTCATAAACAACAGTATCAAAATTTATATTAAGCTGTATATAGGTTTCAGTATTTGCAATTACGCTTGACCACACTCCGCTATCCGGCTGATCATTCTGATATAGATACGCAACAAAGCCCAAAAACGCATCAGGCTTCCATTCTTTACCATCGCCGCGTACAAATAAATCATCGTTTGTCGCGCCGGGTACCGGCTTTCCAAGTTGATTATTTTGGAACACTGTTTTTTTAGAATAATAATTTAACTTTGCTTTATACCTATTATTGGCAATCTCTAATAAGAATGATCGATCATTCAAAAAATCATCAGTAAAATCACAATAACCGACAAGCCTAAACAGTTCTGATATATTTCTTTCTAAGGCACCCGGATAGATCTCGCGGGACAGCAATCGGAAATTTGGTCTCACGCTATCCGAATCAGTGTCGTAAGTAAGTGTATCGCTTGATAATTCATTGCTCAAAAAATTCACAAGCGACACTTTCGACATCAGGGTAAAACCCGACATATCGCCAATCGTTAACGCCTGATTTCTATTTGTTACAACCAAATTATTTATATAGTACTTGTCGGCAAGATCAGCGAGCCTTATCTCAAAAGCTCCATTGGTTTCACCCGATGAATGAAAGCCGAATATCTTTGTATCTGTAAAATGAGCATAATTATCTTTGTCCGCAAACTGAAAGAACACCCACAGTGTATTATTCCAGAACGCCGATGTACACCACCTTACACCATCGGGAATAAATATCGGGATATAGCGCTGTTTCTTAAATAAATCACTGCCTGTTTCCGGCCATAGTTCACTAATCTTAAATTCAATAAATGGACGGGCGCCTCCTCCAACCTGTATAATAACCGGCCCCATATTACTCAAATAAAACAATACTTCCTGGCCAAAAAGCACAGCGCGGCTTATAGTATCAGGAAACGAGCACCCGCTTTCTTCATTTACTGCGCGCAGAGGAGCAAGTACAGGATTCCCACCAACAATCATATAAACTTTATTACTCTTAAACATATAAAGATCATCACCGAAATGGTCAAGCCCTGTCGACTCCGTTTGCTCTTCTGAATCAAGATCAATCCTGTGGTGTAAAGGCATAAACCATAAGGCGTATTTATTCCGCTCAATCTGCGCGAACTCAATATCGCTACCGCCGTCACCGCCAGGTATCTCAGAAAAAAACACACTCCCGCGAGCACCCATAAGGAACAGGCGGTCTTTGAAGTAAAGCATCTTATATCCGTCAGCGGGGGGAAATGTATAGTTATAAGACGTAAGTTGATTAACTTCTCCAAGCAGCGCACTCTCAGAAACTGTATCCTCAATTTCTACAGAGACAGACGGTTGTAGCTGCCACAGAGGAATATCTATCAAAAAGTATCTTGCTGCACCGTTAATAAACTCATACTTTTCTGCATCAGTCGTAAACATTTTCTTAAGAAGATCGGCGGTTAAATTATGGGTGCGGTATATTCTAATATGCGTAAACCCATAAGCGTTAACTGCGGGAATAACTGAGCTCGGCTTAATATAAATACTTGCTGAATCAGTATTTGATTGAGCGCTGTCTCTTATGATTCCACTGCGGCCTGACGGAATTTCGGGCGATTCAATTAGTCCAGGCGCGTAAGCCATCTCTATAATGGACGTTCCATTGCGCCTAACAAGCGTTAGCGAGTAACCAAAAGCGAAGTTACCTGCAAATACCTTATTTCCGGTATCCGTACTGTAGCGCAAAGAGTTATTATCAAGCTTTGGATGATTATCAAACGAGTCGTTAGGAACAGCTCTTCCGCGAAACCCATGATCGATGCCAAATTCCAGAACATGCTCAATAGCGAACATGTATACTTGCGCATTCATATCTGCGGATGCGCGGGAATATAAAGTACCATCTATTCTTACAAAGTCAAATTGACGGTCAAGCGTGCTTACAACTGGTATCACGATATTAGTATCTGAATCAAAATATTTAACAGGAGTGGCTGTATTCTGCGCTTGATCGTCAGGATTATATCGTATAGAATACAAGCCACCGTCTATCCAAAAAAATATGTACTCCCTATGATTAAAACTCGCGTAAAAAGGTTTGGACGTAACCTGTCCGCTTTCAAGGATAATCTTTCCGTCACACCCTTTTCGCATTCGAAGAGGATAATCAGGAATAGCGTTTACAAGCTCAACGCATTCACCGTCCTGCAGCGCCTTTGGGTCATCTACAGAATTCATGCCTTTCAGGTAATTGCTGTCCTTCAATAAATTCAGCTTTGGCATATAGTTTTTTTACCTATCCTGCAAAACCCGCAAGCCTTCTGCCCTGCGGTTTATTTACTCTATTGAATCTTTCAATACGTAAACGACTCATCTCAATATCAAACTGCTGATTCCAATATGCGCACTCCTGAGACAATGCGGAAACTTGCTCTTCAACTTTCCATCGGAACCACGCATCTACAAGATTTTCATAGCCCTCTATTCCAAGATTGTCATCCATAGAAAGCAGCGGGTCAAACTTTGCCGTAAACGACAGCATCAGATAATCTCTTGGAGCGACAAAATATCCTGTCGTTATAAACGGCTCATCATCAATATCCAATGGCGGATCATCGGGCATAGGATCAGAGAAATCCCAATCTGTATCCATTCCCGCGCCTTTACGGTCACGAAACGTTACTACGGTATGATTATCATCAGATTCAGCGTTTGTCTCTACAATAAACGTGTGCCTTGCCGCAGTGCCGCCTGTAGCTACAAACAGCCAGTTTTCAAGATACCCGTTATCTAACTTGGCTTCGGTATTATCCAAAACGATATAAGACGGGGATGATTCTACAATTGGGTACACGCGCTTTTCCGGTTTGCTAAACACTGTCTCAAAAATACGCAGACGGTTATTCTCCTCCGCAAACCTGTATACAAAACTTTGATCCTGCGCACTGCGCAGCTCTTTAACATCGCGGCTCATAGGAGGGCGATTTACCCATACGCCATTATGAACCACAACGCCCCTTGTGAGAAGCTGAGGGGGCAGATACCCAGCCCCGCTCAATCTTTCAAGAAGAGCGTTAGCCCAACTGACCCAATACGATGATCTGTACCGGTGCCTGTACGTCATCGGCATACGCTCAACATAGCTCCTAAGAGTCGCCATTGCGGTTAATCCCTGCTCTCTTCTTCTATGACAGGCTGCCAAACTACTGTACCCGAAGTAGTTTTAATTTTTGCGTGCCTGTAAACTACAGCCTCTTCGGAGCGAACCCCAAACATTCGATTAACCTTTATAGTCGCGTCAGGCCCAACCAAAACGAACTTTAGGCCGCTGTTGCTTGACAGCAGCAGCGCCGCATGATCACGCTCTACCCAAAAGTGATAGAACCCATCCTCGTCCCTTTCCATCAAAGCCGTTTTGCCGTTATGGTCAAGCTGCGGAACTCTAACCTCCGAATTAAACGGAACCGCCACAACCTCAATCAGCCCATCTTTTTCAGGATCGACAGAGTTAGAAGCCTCCGCTTCCCCCTTGTCAGCATTCGCAAGGCTTTTAAGATTCTCAACCTCTTCCTTTAGAAGATCAATCTCGGCCTTGTGGTCATCGTCCTCTTTAGTTTTATTGTCAAGAGCGGCCTTTACTTCGTCAAGCTCTTTGCGCTTCTCTTCAAGCTCAGACCTCATTTGTCCAATAACTTTATTGGCGCTCTCCCGAACGGCAGCTATAGTAGTTCCTGTTATTTCTGTCATTTTTGTCCTTTCTGTCCTTTCAAATAACAGGGCGGTTGCCCGCCCCAATTAAACAACCCGCCCGCCTACGAACCAATCATCAAGCGCCAAGCCGGATCGCCTGTTACGGCTCCCGTAGAAGCGTTAGTCACACGGGTATATACCCATATTGACATAGCCGTAGGCGTATCGGGCGTTGCATCGTCAACAGTGTAACAAAAGACCATGTCCCCGATTTTTGGATTGGGAATCAGCGTATTCATGTCAGGTGTAACCGCCGCAAGCGGCGCTTTGGTCATCACGTAGACACCCGTACGATGATCAATGTTAATACTGGTGCCGTTAGCCAAAGTCTCGTTTAGCTTAAGTTCCAGTGTTCCTATTTGGCTCGCAAGATTAGCGCTGCTATTAGCAACAGCGGAAGACCGCGCAGGGCGCACTACCTGAGCTATAATTCTTCTCATTAGTGCAGTAGGTAATAAGGCCATAATAATTAATCCTTTCATTTAGTGACGGCGGGGAATGTTCCCCGCCAGTTTAGTTACAGAGTGGTTATTTCCAAAATTGAAACAACCACTTATTAAGCCGACATCGGACTGCGGCCCGCATTGTACACCACAAGAAGCGAGTCGTTTTCCATCTCCTCGCGACCGTCCCTTGTGTACCAGTCAGCGCGCCTCCAACCGTCCTGATAACGGTAAGAAATTTCCAAGCCGTCCTCGTGAGAGCCTGTGCCTGTCGTGTACCTCGCGCTTGCGCTGCGGGTACCGCGAAGCAGTGCGCCTGCGCCCATAACTACCGTGGTGGTGATAGTGTTAGGGTTGGCGAACGTTCTTGGGTCAATGTTCATACCGGCGCCAAAGTTTATCACGCCGGAAGCAACCGCGTGGCGGAAGTACCTAAGCTGCTGCGCGGGGATGTACAGAATACCGTCAAGTTCGAGTTCATCCCTGCTGTAGATAGCCTTGTTTTTATCAGACCTCTCCGTTGCGTCCTTAAACAAAGCTCTCAGGTCAACGTCTCTGCGAAGCTCGTACATATTCCACTCGTCAATGATAGCTACAGCGCGGTACTGGCGGCCTTTGAGTTTAACAGGCTTAAGCCCAAGCTGATCAATATTGTACGAAATACTAAGATGAGTTGCGTAGCTGAATCTGTGCGCGGCTGTGGCCGGAGTAAGCGAAGCTAATCTTGTAGCAAGATTCGTGTTGTGAGTAGTGGCGTTCCAAGCCCACTGAGTCAAATCCGTGTTACCCGCGACAAGAGTATTTAGCGGAGCGCGTACCTGTCCTGCCGCAGCGCCGTTAAGAGTTACGCCCATGCCGCCGTCCTCAGAAGTGAGAATACCGCGAGAGGCTCCCATGAATACCGCTCTGAGCGCGTCAAAGTCCATCTCCTCAGACACATACCGCGCTATGTTGTCTTTCTCAACAGACACAAGCTGATTTGCCGCCACAACGCGCTTAAAGCTTTCAGCCGACTCAAAGCCAACAAGCGGATAAGCGGGAGTCTTAACCGTACGCACATTGCACTCCATGTGCTTATACTTCGCAAACTCGCCGGTCTTTACACTCGCGTCACCGTAAGTAGCCATCCCCTTATTTGGCTCGCGCATGGTAAACAACGCCTTATTGTTCTCGTTATTTGACTTCTGAAACACCGGCGAGTCGTTTCCTGCGTCAACAGTCAAAGTCCCGCCGCCATGAATAATCTTTTGAGTCTTTAACTCACGCGGCCCGTTGAGAGTTCCAAACAGCGTGGCCATAGCCGCCTTGTAATAAATACCGCGCTCTATAGACTCCTTAACTACATAAGCGTTTGTTTCGCTTCCCGCGTCTTTCCAATCTACCTGTCCTGCCATAATATCTGCCTCCTGCTTTACTTTTTACGTGTAAATGATTCTCTGCCCTTTTCGACAAGAGCTTCAAGTTTATCTAACTTGTCAACATCTCCCCAACACTTTGAAACCTGAGCCTCATAGTAACTGCGGTCGGTAACAAGTTTTTCAACGTTAATACCGTTATGAATAACCTTAGCCGCTGCTGCCGCTTTTTTAGCCGCCTCAACGCTTCCGCTCTGCGTATCAAGCGTGTTGCTTTTAGCCGATTTCAAAAACGGAGCGAGAGCTTTCCTTCTTGTATCGGCAACAATCTTCTTGTCACGCTCTGCCGCGTTCATCACAACAGGCATATCAAGAGCGGCTGCCGCCGCGGCATAAAACGCTTTGCCGCCCATTTTAACAAGTTTCTTATAGTCAATCCCTGTTTCCCCCGCCCATTGAGAAATCTTTCCAAGACCGTTTTTGAACTTCTCAATTTCAGGATGAGAGCTGTTAAGCTCCCACTTACCGTTATTGAGTATCCAAAACTTGGAAATATCTTTCTCGTTAAGAGCAAGGTCTTTATTGTACTGAGACAGACTCAAAAGAATCTCATTACCCTGCTTATTTATTTCCGCATCCTGCCGCTGCGTATCACTTGCAACTATAGCGCGATTTGCCATGTCCTGAGCCATGTCCTGAGCCGCAAGGCCAATACCCTTTCTGAAAGCTGAAAGAATATCGCTCGCCTCATCACCCTCAAACCCTTTCTCTTTCAGGGCGTTAATGATGCTTGCCTCATCCTGCGCATTCAGGCCGCGCACTTGCAAATCAGCACTCCTGCCAGACTCTATTGCCGCAGCGCGGGCGTTAATTACCGGATCGCCCATGAGACCGTTTAACCGCGCCTCATACTCCGAAAACTTCGCCGCTTTAGCCTGCGCCTCTTCATAAAAGTTGGCAAGCGCATTCTGCGAATCCTCAGAGAGCTTTCCGAAATCTTCCCCTTTAAATCCTTTGATCACGTCATCAGCAAACTCCAAAGCCTCGCCGCCATCCGCACCGGAATTTTTGTCTTCGGTGTCCTTTGCGGCCTTGTCTTTAGTTTCGCTGTCAGCAGCGGAATTTTCGGCTGACTTATCATCCGCGTGACCGTCTTCGCTGCTTTTATCAGAATCATTCGCCGCCTCGTTTACGAGCTTGGCAAAATTATCGTCTCCATTTATAAACTCCTTAATCGTCTCTTCATCCGCTCCATACTCATCGGCAAGAACAGACAGGTCAGGGCCGGAGGCATCACCCGATTCGGAGGAAGCGGGCGCTGCGGGTTCCGGCACGGTAGACCCGTCCAAATTCGTTTCTGTGTTTTCAAGCGTTTCTGTTGACATATAAAACCCTTTCTATTGCGCCATCATCTCAGGCGACATTTGCTGTTGCTGAGGATTTGCCATCTGCATCGCCTCTGCCATTTGTTGATCTGCGTTTTGTCCAAACATTTGTTGAAGCTGTATCCAAAGCTCATAGAGTCCGGGATAATCCGACAGGTCTTGCGCCCTGAAATTTGTCATAAGTCCATGCTTCTGACTTCTCAGGAGATCAGCTTTCGCCTTAGTGAGTTTTGTAACCTGCTCAATCATTGCAGCCTGCTGATCCGCTGCGCCCTGCGCCTGTGCCGCCTGCTCCGCCCTCTCCATCATCTTTTTACCGGTCTCCTGCAAGAACGGATTATCAAGACTTGACAGAAATGTGGCGAACATTGTCCCTGTAGGGTCGGCCTGTAAAAGAGGCCCTGCCGAAGCATTAATTGTAACAAGCGCCTCTTCCTGATTGCGCATTTTAGCAGTGGGCGAATCGTCAACAGGATTAATTTTATACCGGTACCGATGCGCGGTAAGGTCATTTATGACAGAAGCGACATTCCCCTGTGCGTCATACTCCTGAGGCTCGTTGACGTTAACCGTCATTGTCTCACCAGTCTTATCGTCACGAACTTCAATCGTTTCGGAAACGTCATAAAAGTAGGGGATGAGCTTTAATTTCAAATTCTGATGATAGTCCCAACTTCTGTTGATATTGTCAATGTAAGTCGCGTTGACCGTAAGCGCCTGACTTATCTCAGCTTCTTTTGCAATAGCAGACTGACGCGGAGCTGCTGCACCCATCATTGTTTCATTGATGCGCGTATTCTCAACTATTCTTGATCTTATCTGCTCTGCGTACGCTCCCCAATCGCTATTGGGACGGCGCACCATCTCCTGTATCGCTTCGCTCATTGCCCCGCCGGACGCAGATACCATAGCAACACCAACAGGCTTATTCATCTCAGTAGCAAGCACGTCAATGTTTGTTATTGACCCTTCACGCGCCATAATAAGACGGCCTGACCCATTACGCAGATCACTTAAATATTCAGTCTCAGCTACAGCGTTAGCTAAACAGTCGTCAGCCATATCAGCCATCGGGCCGGTTGGTTTATTGGCGCTAACGGCTCCAAGCCAAAAACTACAGGGGAGCATTCCGTTCTCTTGGAACCAGTGCGCTTCATTGGCAAGCACAAGCCCAGACGTAGTAAACACTGTCATCCAAAGCGTTACGGTCTCGCGCTCATAAGGCCCCGCGTAAGTCTGAGCGTTCTCGCGCACCCACATATCCCATCGCTCATCGCTCCAGTCAGGAGGGCGTATCTCAAAAGTCTCTCCGGTATCGTCAAAAATATTTACCCAAACATCCTGCTTCTGCTTAACGGGGAACAGGTGCATGACAACCTGTACAAGCCCTGAGCTTGTTTTTGCGTCAAGGGCGTTGCTCATAATATCACGGAGCCTGTCGCTCTCATCGGCAGATATTGAGCCTTCCCATTGATCAATAGACGAGAGCATAGAGCTATCAGCATTATCAATCGCAAAATGGTCTTTTATCTGCTTTTCCATGTCGGGATAATTATCGAGGAGATCGGCTTTGGTGCGATAGTCAAAGTAGAACATTTCTTTTATGTCACTGCCGTCAGCCTCTCGTATTGTTGGCGGCCCAAACACGCACGAAGCCCACGGGAGAGCGGTCATCTTATACCGCGCCCCGTTTGGATTCCGTGACGGGCGGTCTTTATCAAACATCAAAACATTTGGATAACATGATACAAACGCGCCCGAAAGAGCCTCTTTTATCTTGAAAGACTCAGATGTTTTATTCTCCATGTCTTTCATGACAACATTAATCGTCTCAATCTCTTTTGCGTTGTCCGCCATCTCAGACGCGCTGCCGCGCTCAGTAACAACCTGACCGCTCTTGCGAGATTTCATAGCCTGACCGATTAAAGCCCTTATCGGAGCCTTTGCAACGTGCGGCTCAACAGGGATAGCTTCCTGTTCGCGGTACGCCGCTCTTTGCCTGTCGGTAAAAATATTCCCTTCATAGTAATTTTCAAACTTTACTCCGCGTTCAAGAATAGGCTTCCAAAAGCTAACAGTCTTATTAAGCTGCAATACTTTTTTAGCGGCAAGGAGAGCAACCGAAGAGTCATCCCACGCCTTACCCGATATATCAAGTTTGCTCTCGTCTATGTCAATCTCGCCCTGATACGTTCTCATGCCGCGTGTCTCTTTCCGTGATTAAAACCAAACGGCGGCTTTCTATAGCCCTTTGGAATCTTGCCGTCACAAAATTTCTTATAATCACTGCTTGTCGCACCGTGATCGCTCACATCTCTAAACCCGCGCATTGAGTGCGACACGCACAAATACCTAACGCAGTCCGCAAAGTCCTTAAACTTCTGATTAACATTCTCCGTAACGCTTGAACCCACTTTGCGCCCCTTTTTAAAAGCGTAGTTTTCAAGCGCCCTTACAGTATTGCGGCACTCCTTTTTAACAAACAGACGCGGCAGCGCGGAAATATCATTAGGGTTAGCCGCAAGCCGCATCTCATCAAAGTACAGATACTCGCTGACCCGCTCGTGTCCTATCTTCAAATCGTCAACCGTATCGAGATTAAACCTAAACCCATGCTTTGCGTACTCATTATGCAGGGTCTGCCCGCTGTAAGGCTGCGACTCCCTAAAGCGGTTAGGATCACCAACGCGCATTATGGATGCACCCTTAATCCCGTACGCTGTTTCGAGTCTGTCCCAAATCTCGCACTCCTGCGGAATCGTATACTTGCGCTCGTCAAGCGTTTCGTAATAACCAAAACCGACAGTGTCCGGCCATTCGGCAAAAATGTATAATCTCCCTTGCGGTGTAATCTGCGCCCAAAGCGCCGCAGTTGGCCGCGCCCCGTGAGGGTCGGCAATCATAACAACAGGCCATTTGGGATTTACCGTGTAATTATCAACAACGTGAACATCGCTCTTAAAAGACGGCCATATACGCCCGCCGCCACTAATGGGCGCACCGCTTTTGCGCGCCTCTAACTCCTGCGGACTCCCGCGCATCCACGCCTTTATCATCACGTCAATAGAGGCTTTAGTGAGCACCCCATTTGTTATATACCCGCAGCCCTGCTCATTTTTTTGGAGCGTCACGCCAACAGTCTGTTTAACCTCAGCAGCCATTCTGTCAGTAACCTCAGCGCCGTCACAGTTCTCAAACAGGTGTCCGCGCACATGATTAACTTTCAACTCAGAATCATCGTCAAACTCCTGCACCCACGAAGCCCCGTCAAGCAAAGTAGCGCACATCAAAATAGACCCCTGCGGTCTGCCTTTCTTCGTACGAATCCGCCCAACAGTCTCACCCACAAGATTATCAGGCAAAGGCTCATTAACCCAAACCCGATCACAGGTAGAACCGCTGTGCTTCAAAACGCTTTGATCAAAAGTCCTCACCGAAATAGAGTTCACAACACCGGGTATTGTGGGATGTGGAACATCAATCTGATGGTAGGTACCAAGCTGGTCTTTTGCAGTTAGCTTCGCAGCAGGAAACAACTCTTTGAGCAGCGTAATAACCGACCCGTCCCCCGACATATCAACCGCAGCGCATACAAGCCGTAAAACCAGTTTTCCTTCATCCCGCAGAGGAGCCAGTGAATCATAATGCTCAATAGCGCACTTCGGGAAAGCGTCTTTATTCAAAAACAAACTTCCAAGAGTATAGCCAATCATATCAAGCACAAGGAGATGCGTTTTGCCAACGCCGTTAGCGAACGAAACAATATTTATCGCAGGAGAAATCCCCGTAACACTGTCACGAGTATAAGTATCTTTGAACGCTCTGTATTGTGCGACATTCAAACCGCAGAATAGAGAGGGCACGTGCTTAAGCACCGTCTTGGCTGCTTTAGCAAGCTGCTCTCTATTCACATCTGAAATTCGCTCAACAACGCTCATAACCCCACCCTCATTTTTTTAAACCGGTTCTCCCGCGCCGGAAGAAATTAAAGAAGCGCGAGAAGAACCGGCTGCCCAACACCCAAGATCACTCGCTACTCACCATCTTCAAAAGCTCCGCAGGACTCACAGGCAAGTTACTTAAAAGCAAAACTGCCTGAGTCATCTCATGCGTACTTGACACCTCAACCTTTTTTGAAGCCTCGTGCCCCAAGAGTTTATCCACTTGCGACCGCGCCCTTAATCTGTCAGAAACATCATTGCCCTTGTCATCCGCAACACTCTTGTAAAACTCAACGCTATCCTCAAGCGTATTCCCTTGCGCCATAACAAGCCGCTCCCGCATCTGCGCAGCGGTCTCTTTCACACGAGTATCAGTAAGCGCCCTATTGCTGTTCGGGGAATAACCCGCCATCACAAGCGCCTGTTTATCAGGAACGCCGACAGCTTTAAAAGCTGCGACAGCGTCCCGCTTCTTCTCAGCAGCTTTCCCAACTCCGCGTTTGCGTCCTGGTATCGGCTTTTCTGTCTCAGCGGTTTTCTTCACCTTCTTACGCCCCTGCTTCTTCTTGCGCTTCATCTCAGACGTTTGTGTTTTCGGATTCCATTTGTACGGCATTCTGCACTCCAGTTTTAAACCGTATGAGCCCCCTCTACGCCGCGAACCTCACGGACTTTCGTCCTCTTGCCAAGCCACATAAGCCCCTCTTCAAACCTGGTGATCGCAATAGCGTTCTCACGGCACGCAAACTCGCTCTTCTGAAAACCCTCAAGCCGCGCAATCACCATAGCAACAAGGTCTTCGTTAGTCACACCGTTAACACCAACTTCATTAATCGGCCCCTCCTGAAAATCAATCTGAGCAAGAACTTTTGTCGGCTCATCAACCGACTTCACAGAAAAATGATGTGGCGCATTGTATTTATACTCACTCTCATGAAGAACCTTAGTGTACTTTGAGTGATTCAACGGATTCTTAAGCTCTGTCTGCATTTTTTAACTCCCGTGATAAACGTTTGATTGCGCGACTTTATATTTCCCGCGTATATCTTAACGATAACTAAACAGGGCAAGATAAAAAAAGAAGTTTTTGATATTTATCAAATCATGTCAATAGATGTAATTAAATGTTATTATGTGTTAGAACGGCTCCGTAAATCTGCCCATTCTGAGCAACTTTGCCTCTGCGACAAACGAGAATCTTTGATACGGTGTCTGCGGGGAGATGCAAACAAAAGGCTTGAAATATGTGTCCGAATTGTTTTGAGATGACCTGTAGAGGGCGCGGTGCCCGATAGGATAAACGACACGCCGCTTCGATGGGGATTACCCCCTCCGGGCATATCAAAAAAGGGAGACCCCTATTTACGCAGACCATATAACCATATCCAAATCTATCACGCGCAGTGCCTGTGTAGCACCTCAATTGCACATCATCTGCCTGAGAGTCAGTAGTTGTGATTCTGTAAAGTGTTGCGGGGTAATGGGTTACACACATACGCGCGGGGTAATCTACTACAAAAGTTACTACAGCAAGGGGGAAAGGGGCTTTTTGGAGCAAGTGCTTTGGGGTAATCGGGATTTGAGAATAAACAAAATAGGGGGAATGGTTTCTCGCGTGCGTGCACGCTGTATGTATACGAATACCCGTACAGAAAGCCACTTTTCTCATTCTCTATAAATTGACAAATAATAATGAATAAGAGAATTGTGAGCATCTATTTACTACAGGTATCATTACATGGCTATATAAAACTATACAGGGCTATACGGCTTCTTGTAGCTTATTAATAATTATATATATAAATATTATTTATTAATTATTATTATAAATATTAATATATAAATCTCTATACGCGCGGACGCGATCGCGCATTATGCGTGTACGTAACACGCAGGAAAGGAGAGGTGTTGACAAAGGAGCATAAAAATGTACGTGATGAGATTTCAGAATTTTAGGATTGGCGCTTTAGGACGATAGGTGCTTAATCTGATTCTTTAGACTTTTAATTTCCAAAAGCTGCATATTGTGCCTCTCAATACAAAACAATTGATGAGATAGCGATGGCACAAACAACTTGTCTTCTTTATACGCATAGTGTAATTCCAGTGCCCAATTTTGATGGTAAGGCTTATGATCTGAAATAACTTCGGGGAACTTAAAGCCATCATTTTCATCTAAAAACGCTATTATCCCGGCGTTTTTATAGTTAGCGTTATCGCCAACTATAAATGTTCTCAAAACTGATAAACCTGCCACAATAGCTACTTTTTCCTTGAGATACTTGCTCTTGTTGAGACGGGCGCTATTATCTAATTTTAGTTCGTTCATCGTAGCAACCATAAACGAAGCGGCGCACTTGTGACGATCTAATAGACCGGCAGGATCTTCCATATAGCGCCCCTTTATGCGGCTTTTAACGCCGTCATAGTTGCGCAGCATGAAGATTTTGGAGCTATTAAAATCACTGCGAAAGGCTTGAATTTGGTCTGATCTTAGCCCAAGATTAGGTGAGCCTAAGCGGTTTACCACATCGTCAAAAAGAGCATTGAAGTGTATTTCTTTGGGCATTGAATCACCACGTATCATCTGCTATAATATCTGCATTCGATACTGCATAGTGACCGCCGTTCTTTTCAACGATTTCGTCTAAGCAAACATCGCCATTACTGAACTTCATGCTGTCATCGGCACTGTCTTCGAACATCGACTCTACAGTAGCATCAGACTGTTCTTGCATTGTGGCTCCTTATTATGCTGTAAGTGTGATTACTTGCTCAACAATTGAATATAATTAATGCACACAACTATCAGGCCAATTTTCCAATTTCATCTTACATTTAATTACATATATTGACACGGTTTTAGGGTTAGCGTTTAGCGTTTTCTGTTACGAAGTTGAAGATTGCTTCGCCTACTGACCCTGGAAATATATGGGTAAAGCTGATTATGCCCGATCTCTGATTGCGATAGGACAGAGCCCGTCCCTCATGAGTATAATAAGCTGATGTAATTGTCCTATACTGCTTCGTCCTAACATTAACCTGTTCAAGCTCAAGACTATAACCAAGATTATCCCAACATTTAGTGTAATCTCCATCGCGTTTAATTGCCTCTATTCGCTCCTTTCTTCCATCATTACCATAACCAGTGCAGAGCCAAAATTGTATTATATGCTGATCGGTAAAGCGCATGTTTTCACTCAGTACAAAAAATATATTGTCACCACCACTACCTATTATTTCCCACTTCTCAGACTCTTCTTCAATTTCTCTTAGTCTGCGCCAAGCGTTGCGGACAAATACGGAATCGTCGAATGTGTATTTTGAAAAACCATTATATAGCTGAGCAGCCTTATTACGAGCCATCGGAACAACATCCTCATCGCTCATTATTTCGCTTATTCTAAACTTGAGAGAATTATTAAAAATTTTTGACCAATCTAAGTTATCTGCGGAAAGCGTAAGCGCCACGATCAAAACCAGTAATAGAACAAGATGTTTTTTCACATTTTTCCCCTACGGCCTACAAGCCTTGCAAGCCCGATACCCCTGCCTATGCGCCTCTGTCTTACTCTCAAACACTATGAGATTCTCAGGAAGTATTCTCTGCGCCCATCTGCAATGAGTGAAGTGATATATGTCTGAATTTATGCTGCCCCAAAAGATTAATGCAAGAGTGAGAAATTGCAGAAAGAATTTTTTCATGAGAGTACTCCTGAAAGCGAAAGCGTTGAAAGTTGATGCCTAACGTTTTAAGCGCTCTAATAACTCAATAATTGTCAATAAAGAGGCTGCTACTGCTGCGACAATTTTAATAATAGTAACTAATAACCGCCCTTTCCGCTTTTCTAATTTTGACCCCTCACTGTCAGAAATAACCGCCGGGGCATTGATATTGTCCTTGTTCAGCGATGGAACATTCAACTTCAACCCTATCTCAAATTTCTCTATAGCCGTTTCGATATATTTTTTACTATCCGTTATAATTTTCGTTCTATCATGCCAAACATTATGAATAGTCAAAATCTCTTTTAATCCGGTAAGAACCTCAACACCACCCCTGACCCGGTATGCGTCACTAATATATTTTAGCTTACGCCTAACCTCGTCCTTTTCTAAAGGAGCAGTAACATATCCAGTTTCCTTTTGTATTTTTGGAAAGTTTAAATTAAAATAAGCAAACGCATCTCTTAAAGCATCGTTCATTATAAACTACTCACCCCAATCACTCATGCCACCATAGATGACCCTGAATCGCGACTGTCTTTTTTCAAGTGATACTTTTCAGACTGCAATAAACTCTGTGTACTACCCCAAACAACACCCTTATCGCGCTCATCTAATTGACGATATAAAGCAAGGTATTCTTTTTCGTCTTTCGTTAAACCTACAGATTCAGAAGAATCAAAACCCATAATATAGCACGGAGAAACGCCGAAATATTCTGCCATTTTTATTACGGATGAGCGAGGAATGTTTTCGACATTGCCACTCTCGTAACTTCTAATAGCAGGGTCTTTAACACCGATAACTTCCCCAAGTTCTTTCTGAGTAATTCCTCTCCGTTCACGAAGTCCTCTGATGATTTCTGCCATTTTTGTACTCATACGCGCTCCTTGTGTTAAAGTAATATTATTATAATAGGTAAAATTGTAAAAAAAGTTTAATTTTGTTAAAAAATATCTTGACAGCATTATTATTGCTGTTGTATATTTAAAAGCGAGGAGGGGAAACTATGAAAACGAAGCAGTGTAGGGGATTACAAATAACAGCACTCCTTGCACCGTTTTTTTTGACTTGCGCAATAGCCGTGTATAGGTTAGAGTGCGTAATACCTACTTTAGAAACACCTGAAAAAACCTTATATTCTGCAATTCAGACTTTGGTAATGTTTGCAACCATAGCCTTAGTGTTGTTAAGCGGTAATATGTTTAAAACAAAGGAAAATGATTAAGCATGAACAAAAATTTACTCAAATCAAAAATGGTGCTACATGGAGAAACCGCCAAATGTTTGTGTGAGGCTTTGGGTATTACAGAGCAGAGTTTTTCGCAAAAAATAAATAACCCTGCCGGTGGGCAATTCACACAGCGCGAGATCAAGGTAATCGTAGAGCGATACAGCCTTACAGATAGCGAGATTAAGGATATTTTTTTTACTAATAACAGCAATAATAATGCTGTGGGCACACCCACCACCCAAACCAATAAGGAGTAGAAATGTCAAAAAACCTAAAAGGAACTTTAGAAGCATGGGCATCCCGTTATTTCAGCTATTGGGATAGTCGCTGCGGGATTAACGTTACATACGAAAACATGCACCAAGCCTTTGATGGGTGTGTGTGTCCACCCCACGAAATACACTATCCATCTATACGAGAGGCCATATTGTCAGAAGCAGGTAAAGAAATTACAGGGATTGGGGTATTAGCATGAACAAAGAACAACTAAAAAACCATCTTAACAACAGTCATCTAATGACTGCAATAGAATCTTTCTTTAACATCAGCGAATCTCGTAGAAATCTTGCAATAGCTCGCAAGGTATTGGAACAAAACAAAATATCTACCTTGCATGAACTCAACGCCAAGACTGAGGAGTTGAGCAAGATAGAACGCGGGTACAACGCGCTTTTTGAAGAGGGTTTCGGCTTGACGTGGCAGAATATTTCAATCATCAATAAATACAAAGATACTAACATTGATGAATTACCTAATAATCTCAGTTGGTAATCACGGAGCGTCTTAATGGCTAAAAGTCCGGCAGTACTTTTCTATACATCTGATTTTCTTGTAGGCACTATGCTTATGAATCACGAACAGCGTGGTGCCTACATAACATTACTCTGTTTGCAACACCAAAAAGGACGTTTGTCGCAAACGGACGTTTCGGCAGTTTCTGTTGACAAAACAGTGTTAGAAAAGTTTACGGTTGATGAAGATGGAAATTTCTATAATGAGCGTATGGAAGAAGAGATTGAAAAGAGAAATACACATTGTGAAAAACAACGCTCCAACGTTTTAAAGAGATACCAAAAATCTACCACAGTAGAACTAAATAATATACCAAACTCATACGATGGTAGTACCACAGTACTACCTTTAGAAAATGAAAATGAAAATGAAAATAATAATATTATTAATAATTATTTAAATAATAATATTAATAGCTCTGTATCTGAGAATAATAATACTCCTGTAGATAAATCTTTTAAATCTAACAAATCTCTCAAGAGTCCTATAGTAGCAAACTGGCGAACATCCTTTGAGATTTACCTCGCAAGCGCAACCGAAGCATACAACGCGCTGCGCTCCGATACCGACTGGGTTGCCAAACAACAGCGATACAATCCAAACCTCAATATTCTCCTGTCACTGGAAAAGGCGTTTTGTGAATATTGGGGCACAGAAGCCGGATGGATGCACCGAAAGACCAAAAAGAAAACAGAGGCAATCAACTGGAAAGCAACTTACACCAATGCGCTCTCCATGCGCAGCAATCAGGTTTGGCAGGATAACCCTAAGAAGCCTCTGACCTACCAAGAGGATGTCTTACTTCGCAGGGCACGAGGGGAGGACATCTAATGCGCGATTTATCACCGGGTAACTATGCCGGACTATTGAGCGAGATAGAAGTTGCCCGCGGTCAAGACTTAGCGATTAAGACAGGTAAAGCCATTGAGGAGTTTCTTCGCGGTATTGAATGGGCATCCGCAAAAGACCTCATCAGGCGCTTTACGCGGCTAAAAACTATCCCGTCAAATGTCTACGGCGCTCTGCAAACAATGCACGCAGAACTCCGCGAGAGCGTCAAGACCTCTGAGGCGTGGAAACAGGATAAGCGCGTAACAGAGCCGTTCCGCGAAGATAACAGGGCGTTTTGGAAAGTGTCAATGTTCGCCTTTGAGCATTTCCCGCGTCACGTTGCCGCTTACGCCAAAGACGGCCGCCTTGTTTTTGCCACCTTTGAGCAATGGGAAAAAGCAGGTAAGCCCGCACACTGGAAGCGCATACTCCTGCATATAACTGACAACCCCGAATGGGAAAGGGCGGTGAGCGCAGACGAGATGAACGGCGGGGATACCTACTGCGCTGATTATCTCAACAGGTATTACAACGCGCTTACAAGCTATTTAGAACAGATTAACGAATCGAAAAAACGTGACAACGAAAGGAAGAAATTAAATGCAGCTACTAACTAACAGCAGGCGGACATCGTTCGCCGATTGCAACCGTAAGCATTATTACGCTTACGAACTTGGCCGCCGTCCAATTAAGACAAGTGATGCGCTGCGCTTCGGGTCTCTGATACACAGCGCCCTTGAAGTGTGGTGGAAGACCGGAAGCGTTGAAAAGGTTGATGATTTTTTCAACGGGCTTACAGAGCGGGATGAGTACGAGATTGCTAAAGCGTACGCTTTGATGATCGGATACATGAAAGCGTACGCAGATGATCACGAACATTACGATGTTTTAGCGGTAGAGCCGGAGTTTAGAGCGCCGCTTCTCAATCCCGATACTATGGGCAAGTCTCAAACTTGGGAGCTTGCGGGCAAGATTGACGTTATTGTGCGCGAAAAATCTACGAACAGGATTATCATCATTGAGCACAAGACCACATCCGACATCATCACCCCCGAATCTGATTATTGGATGCGTCTAACTATTGACGGGCAGATAAGCGGTTATTTTGTTGGTGTTGACCTCTTGGCAAGTTTCGGCGTAATCCCAAGTGAGGCAAATAGCTGCCTGTATGACGTAATTAAAAAGCCCATGATGCGCCCTGCACTGGCAACACCGGAAGCTGACCGCAAATACAAAAAAGACGGCTCCCTATACGCAAACTGCCGCACAGAAGACGAATCGCCGGAAGAGTACTTTCAGCGCGTCCTTGCCGATATTGAAGCGCGTCCCGAACACTACTTCGCCCGCCGCGAGACCGTACGCATGGCTGATGACTTAGCCGATTATATGCACGATATGTGGTCTTGCGGTAGAAACATCCGAGAGGCGCAGCTTGCAAAGCGGCACCCGCGCAATGTCAACGCCTGCAATAGATACGGCACTTGTGAGTATTTCGCCGTGTGCTGTAAGTGCGCTTCGATTGATGATGATACGCAGTTTTTAACAGTTGACAATATAAACCAAGAATTATCTACAGGAAAGGAAGTGTCAGCATGACAACAGATTTCGCTTCAAAAATCAAAAAGGGGCCTGTTGTCGCCGGGCCAAGAATCGTGATTATGGGTATGGAGGGAGTCGGCAAGACAACTGCCGCAGCGCAATGTCCGTCCCCGATTTTCCTTTGCGGTGAAAACGGACTTATCGGCAGCGCTTTCTCAGGCATTGCTAACTATGCGCCTGAAAATTGGGCGGACGTTCTTGGTTTTTTAGAGTTTATTTTGGCAGGAAATCATGACTACAAAACACTGGTCATTGATACGATTGACTGGATTGAACCGCTGCTACATTCACACATTAACAAGAGAGATGGTAAATATCTCACCAAAGACAGGGTGACGGACGGTGAATCTATCGAAAATTTTAATTATCAAAAAGGCTATGTTTTAGCGCTTGAAGAGTTTCGGAAAGCGCTTGCCATACTTGACAAAATACGCCTGTCAGGAATGATTGTAGTTCTTAACGCTCATACACATATAAAGAATTTTTCCAACCCTGAGGGTGAAAACTACGATCGTTATGAATTGAAAATTAATGCAAAGCTCGCAGGCCTAATAAGAGAGTGGGCCGATGCAATGATTTTCGCAAAGTATGAAACTTTCACAGGCAAAATCGGCAAAGCAGGAAAATCCAAAGGTATTGGGGGGCAAAAGAGAATAGTTTGCACAGAAAGAACCGCAGCGTATGACGCTAAGAACCGTTATAGTCTCCCTCCTGAAATGCCGCTTGACATGGCCGAAATCTTAGAGGCGATTAAAAAGGGTGAATCAGGTGACACTACCGGCATTGTTGAAGAAATTAACGCGTATCTTCCTTGTGTTGCCGAGTCTAAGAGAGCCGCAATAGCCAACTTCATAGAAGAGCACAAAGGCGATTCTGTGAAATTATCCCAAGCGCTGAATAAAGCTCGCGTACTTGCTGAACAGCAAGAGCAAAAGGGGGCTGTCAATGCCTAAATATCGCGCTCAATGCACAGGCAATGCTCTTGCCGTGTCAAAAGAAAAAGGTACGCCGTCTGTAAAGCTGTCATTTGTGGCATTCTACGAACACGGCGACCCGACAAAGCCCGTTGACAAGCAAATGTACGCTGATCTGTGGCTGTCTGAAAAAGCAATGAATAGAACGCTTGATACTTTGTTTGAAGTGTTCGGATGGTCAGACGGTGATTTGGACGAGTTAAACACAAAAAATGAACTGTTAGCGGGGATAGAGGTTGATCTTGTTACCGAATGGGAAACATACAACGGCAAACCCTACGAAAAGGTTAAGTTTGTGAACGCTCCGGGCAAAGGCTCTATAACCCGAATGGAAGACGCTTCCGCTGCAAATGTCGCAAAGAATCTCAAAGGCGTATTGCTTGCGCACAGACAAAGCAAAAAGAGTCAGGGAGTAGCGCCTCCGAAAGTAGAGCGAACAGCTCTGTCGCCGGAAGTCAAAAGACCGTCAGGGACTTCTCCTGTGACTCCAGTTGTCGGCGGCAATCCGGCGGATAGTGACGATTTACCGTTTTAAGGAGTAAGGCATGGATAATAACGTAAGATGCCATGAGCTTGACGCAAAAAAGCGGTGTTATGAGTGCGGAGCCGAAGAACCTAAAAAATATGTTGTAGTACAAGTCAATGAGAGAGATTTTATTGTGTGTGAGAATTGTTGTGAGACAGTCGGAATACCTAAACCAAGTTAGCAAAGGATAATAAAATGACAAAAGAAAAAAAAGTTGTACAAAATAACCTGACACCGCTTGATGAAACGCCCGAAGCGCCAGTTGCAGGTGAACACGTAGAGGTTTGCCGAGAAGTAACAGAAAAAATATTCAAGCGCGTTATGAACTGGCACCCGCTCCATCAAGCTGCGGAGCTTGCCGGACAGATGTTGCTCGCCAAAGCGGACAACGCCATGCCGCTCTTCGGCGAAGAGTGCAACTTAACAGGGCGGCAGCAGGACTACATCAAGGCGCATATTGAAGTTGTATTCAGAGAAGCCGCTTCCGCCGCCATTTCCAAAGTAAAAAACTTTGAGAGAGAGGCAGAAAATAGTATCGGTCGTATCGTTGTTTCGGAGATGGTAACAATCCCTGAAAAAACCATGTCTGCCATTGGCCAAAGCATAAATCGCGGTGCTGTACTCGCCATGCAAGCTGTGCAGGCAAAAGCTACAAATGATGATTATGACGAAATTTTAATGCGAAAGACTAAGCACGCCGGAGACATAACTATTCCGACAAGAGGAGTGTTTATCTCTACTAACTGCGTTGAGGCAATAAAGGAGAGCATAAATTTTGTTGGAGCTCGCGATGTGTCGGCAGAGGTGGTGTAACCCGATGTTCAATTAAAAACGAAAGGTAAGTGGTGGACATCTAAAATGAATAGACCAAAATTCAAAGCTCCGGTTCCATCAGAATCACAGGAACAAATCGTGATATTCCGGTGGAAACAACTAATGATCAATCGTTACTACGAGCTGCGCACCATGTTTGCGGTTCCCAACGGCGGCCATCGTCACCCTGCCGTTGGCGCAAAGATGAAGCGAGAGGGTGCGCTTGCGGGAGTATCAGATATTATGCTTCCGGTTGCAAAGGGAAAGTATCACGGTCTGTTCGTTGAGCTAAAGCGCAAAGCGGGAAGCCATACGTCTGAGGCGCAAAAAGAGTTTCAAGCGCTTGTTAATGACAATGGTTACTTAGCTGTTGTATGCAGAGGCGCTGACGAGGCGATTGAGACAATTGAAAATTACCTTAACTTAGGAGTATTCACAGGATGACAACATTGCCAATAGGGCTTAAGGGTTATTTCATCGATAAAAGAGATGGTCGTCTATACCACACCGTTGTAATGCCTGATGGCCGGGAGTGGATGACTGAAAACTTGGCGTATGACTGCGGAGACGGGTGTAGCGCATACGGTAACGACCCCGCCAATATTGATAAATACGGCAGGCTGTATACTTGGGACGCGGCTATTAAAGCGGTGCCGGATGGTTGGCGTTTGCCTGATGATAATGATTGGGATAATTTGGTTTCAGCGACAGGCGGTAGTAATGCCAGTAGAAATCTCAAATCAAAATCAGATTGGAATTCTGGCGGTAACGGTACGGATCAATACGGTTTCTCGGCTCTGCCGGGCGGCTACCGCTACACCGATGGCAGTTTCAACGATGTTGGCAATTGGGGCTTCTGGTGGAGCGCTACAGAGTACGATGCGGGTTTCGCGCGTTACCGGCTCATGAGTTGGAACTACGTCTTCGTGCTCGAGTATTGGTACGGCAAGAGTGGCGGCTTCTCGGTACGTTGTTTAAGGGACAACGCATAATGAAAAAACTATTAAAAATCACGATAGGGCTGTTTACTATTGTCGCAATATACACCGCAGCAATGGGAGTCGCAAGAATATTAGGCATTGTCATTGAATCATGGTTGGCGAACAGATGAGCCGCGGCAACTGGAAGAAAACAAGGCCTATTCAGGCGTACTTTCTTGCCTTAGAGCCGTTGGCCTCATTCCCACCGCTTATGCGGTGGATTGAACACGTTTCAATATCTTTTGAAATCGAAGATATGTTTACAGCTTACACGATGAGTCCTATGGGTGGATGGGATAAGCTGTCTCCATATATGCACTTCGACACGCGAAAGGCAATGATGACCACAAAGAACCAGTTAAACTATCAGATCGTTCTTGAATCGGAGCCGGAGAATTGGGATGCGTGGGGAGTAACGGTTAAAGCAGCTAAAGAATTTCACGGCAAAAACTTCCGCGCTATGATGAAAAAACGGAATGCGTTTTGGGATGAAATGAGGCGCTATGAGCAAAATTAAACTGTTAGCACTGTTCGCGCTATGCCTTACCAGTAGCGTTGTAGTTGTCGCAATGGCCTGCTATTTACTTTGGAGATTTTAAAAATGGTGAGAGAGAAAGAAAGGTCGGGTGATAGTTATGTGGAACGCAAAAAAAAGTTCCTGTGGAATTAAAGGCAGATAATAATGAATAAGGCAAGCGGCGTAGAACTGACTGAGAACCAATTCCGAGATTAAAAGAACACGCCGCTTGTCAATTAAAGAAAGGACAAAGATTGAAAACGATTGAAAACGGAATTAGAGGGTATTCAAGCAATTACAATAGATCTAAAACTTACTATGAAGCAGATATTAACTGGCGCGAAGCGGCAATCCTTAGCGATAGAGCAACCGCCTTATATGACAAACGTTGGCAAGCGGCTTGTGAGGTCATTGACATAATCGCCGCAAAAATCGGGTTGGACGCAGGCAAAACTGGTAATAATTATTACGGTGTCAACTGGAATCATGAATCCAAAACGGCTACATCTCCTCTTGCGGACAGAATTGATGAGTGGTTTGATAAGTCGGGTGACAAGGTCAAGTTAAAAAAAAGGATTGCGGAATTAGAGCAGGAAGTTGAAGTATTAAAGAGAATTTTGAAAAACCAATGAATGGCGTTGCCAGTGTCTAAACAAATCGAATTGATTAGGGTGGATGCACTCAACGGTTGCGCTATTTGTCCGATGCGCAAATCCATTTCTGCTGTCTGCGCCTATAATAATAGGTCAATATTTGGATTAAGCGATAAGCCTGATTGGTGCCCCATTGTAGTGCTGTCGGAGGATGTTTTAAAAGCACTAATTGGCCAATTAGAATGGATATTAGGAAACTCAGGTGATCGTATTGTTAGTTATGAGGCAGAAGAACAAGCGCTTAAAACACTGAAAGGACTATTGACAGATGAAAAATAATAGTATTAATATTGGCGACATCGTCACTATATGCCGTAAAAGTAGTGTTAATTATGGCTATGAAGCAAAAGTTATACATATTTGCCTTTATGGAGATTATATAGTACAAACTTTAGATTCCCCGCAGCATAAATACTTTTATAGATATGAAGAGTTGAAAAAGGAACAAAATGTTAGAACTCGACCAACTATATAACATGGATTGCATGGACGGGATGCGAGAGTTTCCCGACAAGTTTTTTGACTTGGCCATAGTCGATCCGCCGTATGGCATTGGTAAAACGTGGAAGAAAAACAGGCGAGGAATCCATTACAAAAATGTTGGATATAACAACAGCCAAATTCCCGACCGTGAATATTTCTGTGAATTAAAGAGAGTGTCCGTCAACCAAATAATATGGGGCTACAATTATTTCACAGAGTTCTTAGGCCCTTCTGGCAGCCTAATTTTTTGGGATAAACACACTGTTCAAAATTTTTACAGTGGGGGAGAATTAGCCTATACATCATTCAGTCATCCCCTTAAAGTGTATCGCCATATATGGGATGGTGCCAAAAAGGGCGGAGAAACCGGTATTGTTACCATTCATCCACACCAAAAACCTATTGCTCTCTATCAATGGCTACTAAAAACCTACGCCAAGCCTGGAGATAAAATACTTGATACACACACCGGGAGCGCATCGTCATTAGTTGCCTGCCACAATGCAGGCTTTGAGTACATAGGCTTTGAACTTAGTGAAGAATATTACAACTCTGCTCTTTGGCGATTGTACAATGCTAAGCTACAGTGCGACTTATTTAACAACAAAGGACTTATAGGATGCCAAAACAAATAAGCATTTTTGACGAGCTGATAGTTGACAACTTCGCCGGCGGCGGCGGGGCAAGCACAGGAATTGAGCTTGCTGTTGGCCGTCCGGTGGATATTGCTATTAATCACGACCTGTCAGCTATTGCGATGCACAATGTTAATCATCCTCATACAAAGCATTATTGTGAAAGCGTTTGGGAAGTTGACCCGCGGGAAGTTACACAAGGCAAGCCGATTGCGCTTGCGTGGTTTTCACCGGATTGTAAACATTTTTCAAAGGCAAAAGGCGGTAAACCCGTAAGTAAAGAGATCCGCGGCCTTGCATGGGTTGCAGTACGATGGGCTGCGACAGTACGCCCGCGCGTTATTATTCTTGAAAATGTTGAGGAGTTCAAAACGTGGGGGCCGGTTTTAGAGGGAAAGCCTGACAGAAAGAAATCAGGTAAGACATTTAATAGTTTTATTGACGCGCTTCGCAAGTTTGGCTATGCGGTAGACTGGCGCGAATTGAGAGCTTGTGACTACGGAGCGCCAACTATCCGCAAACGTTTCTTTTTGATTGCGCGTTGTGATGGAGAGCCGATCACATGGCCGGAACCAACTCACGGCCAAGGAAAACTTCCCTATCGTACCGCAATTGAAATTATAGACTGGTCGCTTCCCTGTCCATCCATTTTTGACACGTCAGAAGAGATATGGCAAAAGTACAAAATACGGTCAGTCAGACCGCTGGCAGAAGCGACACTAAGACGCATAGCGCGCGGATTAAAGAAGTTTGTTTTTGATAACCCTGAACCGTTCACCATAAGAGTTAACCACGCTGATACAGGCGCAAACTGTTTTCGAGGTCAGCAAATAAATGAGCCGCTTGGCACATTGACCGCAAGTAACGAGTACGGAGTTATAACTCCTAAAATAGCACCCTTTACGCGCACCGGAACTTCCGGTTCCATAGGGCAACCGGGAGATGAGCCTGTGGGTACTATACGGGCCGCCGGTAACAGTATGCTTGTAGCTCCAATATTAACCAAATATCATAAAGAAAAATCGGTGCGGGAAGTTCGCGGACAGGCGCTTGATGAACCACTGTTGACGACTGACACCTCAAACCGTTTCGCTGTTGTATCGGCGTTTATGAGTAAATATTACAGCGGTGGACATCAGGGAAACGGAAACGCTGTAACTGAACCGCTCAATACCATAACTACCATAGATCATAATGCGCTTGTTACTTCGCAGATTGTCAAATACAAGGGCGATAATATAGGGCAGCCGGTTACAGATCCAGTGCAGACTATTACAGCGGATGGAAATCATTTCGGTGAAGTCAGGGCGTTTTTAGTCAAATATTATGGGGCAGGAATTGGTCAGTCCGCAGACGAGCCGCTGCATACTATTACCTCAAAAGATCGTCTTGGACTTGTAACAGTTCGCGGCATCCAGTACGCCATAGTTGACATAGGACTGCGGATGTTGACCCCGCGAGAATTATTTGCGGCACAGGGATTTCCGCCGGATTATGTGATAGATGTCGGGCCGGATGGTGAAGCAATATCAAAGGCCGCTCAGGTTGCTTGCTGCGGTAATGCTGTACCGCCGCCCTTTGCAGAAGCTCTTGTAAGGGCGAATTTGCCGGAAATGTGCGGTCATCGGGTTCACAGTATGGAAGACTTACGAAAAGAAATGGTGGCATAATATGTTTTCAAACGGTAACGAAGCTGACCATTGGAGAAGTAACAACTGCGACATCTGTATTAAATACGAAAACGAGAGTGTTAATCGCAAAGACGCTCGCTGCAAGATTGCTTACGACATTGACTTGGGCTATGTCGCAGGGGAATTGTCAAAGAGAGTGCAAAAAATAGTGCTCAACATAAAGTGCCCTTTTTTGAAAACAGAGCGCCTGAAAAGACAGAAGCGCATAAAAAAAGATGTGAATCAGGTGGAATTATTATGATAGAACACGCAATAAAAGGAGATAAAGATGATCGATAAACTATCTAAATGCAAAAACACGCTGTGTAATAGCAATTTATCCGGCACCTGCATTGGCAACCGAAACAAGCGCAGATCATGCAAAAAGGATGATATTCCCATTCATTCGCTTGACGTAAGGATAAGTAATAAAAGGATTAAAAAAGAGCTTAGGAGGAGGGGGAACAGATGAACTGGATTAAACTGTCGGAGCGGGAACCGCCACTTGGCAAACGAGTGATATTAAGAAAGATGGTGGCAAACGTGTGGATGTCTTTTAGAGGCGAGTTATACGAAAGCATCAAATATGGTCGAATAATGTGGAATGTTGTTGGATTTGATAATTTACAAGAGAAAGATAGTTTTACTTATTGGGCGGAGATCGTGCCGCCGGAAAGTGAGGCAAAAAGTGACAACTAAAAATCTAAAGTCAATAGAAACAGTATATATGGTTAATGGAAAATTCTTTTATAAGGGGGGGGGGCAATGACAAAAGAAGTTGATAATCAGTATTATGACAGTCAAGACATCGCTGCGCTAATGAAGATGTCATTACGATGGGTCGTCAAGCATCGTCACAAAATTGTAGGAGCTAAGCGCGTTGGTCGAGTTTGGCGTTTTGCCCGTGCGATTATAGACGCTTATTTAGCGTCAGGAAAAGACATTATAATAAAAAAATGACTGCACCCGCTTCTCCGTATTATATTATGAGAGTGTGTGGTGCAGCGTAGGAAGAAAGGAAGAATCCTACATGGCACTAAAAAAAATAGGCCACAACAAATGGCACGTGCGCGTTTCTGTTCGAGACGGTCGCTTGGGATACCCAATATCAAAACAAGCGACTGTTACCGGAACACACGCGGAAGCGGCTACTGTTGAGGCAGATATGTTCAATGAGCTTAAAGCACGGTCTTTGACATCCGAATATGCAAACACATTTAGCGATGCAGTAGATTTATATGTAAAAAAACTGCGTCTACAAGGCAAGTTATCCAGGCACCATGAGCACATGGTTGGGCTTGTAAGCCGTAAATTAGGGCATATACGCTTAGAAGAATTTACTGATCAATTCGCTGTATACAGAAAGCATCTAATACTATCGCCTACAGAGCACGGCAAGGCGCGTGGCAGCGCTTCGGTGAACCGATACACGGCTATTGTTCGGGCGGTGTTTAATTACCTTGTCGATCTTGAAATAGTTGATAAAAATCCTATCACTGCTTTCAAGTTCCCCAAGCTTGCAGAGCAGCCGCGCGACAGGTACCTTAATCAGGATGAACGCTTAAGGTTGTTTAATACAATACGAGAGCATCGCCCTGAAATTTTGCCCATTATCCAATATATGATTACTGTTCCATGCAGGGTTAGCGAGCTTACGAAAGCCAAACAGGAACAGTATAACTCCTTCACTAAAACTATATATATACCTGATTCAAAAGCAGGTATCCCAATCCACAAGCCAGTGCCGGAGGAGATGTTAAATTATTTTAACAGCATCCCTTCAGACTGCCCCTATCTATTTTATCAAAAACTTGGCGAGGGGGAATATCGTCCACTTACACATCTTCGCTACTTATGGGACTACTGCCGCAAAAAGGCAGGGGTTCCAGACATCCGCATTCACGATTTGCGCCACATAGCGGCAACCGATCTCTACGAGGCAGGAAACGCAGAGAGGGCGATAATGGATATTGCGGGGTGGAAAACCACGATGTTATCCACATATCGCAACAAAAACAGCCTCAGAAGCGCTCAAAAAATGGTATTTTCGCCCCAAGTTACTACAACAGTTACCAATGGATATATTGCAGCGTCCAACACAAATGCCTGTGATATTACCCAAACTCTAAGGTTGGCGGCAGTATGAAGCTCTTAGCAAATTACAACACCATTCCAGTAAGTCAAGAGCCGAAGTTGCTACAAAGTTACTACAAAGCGTGTAAAAGGGTGTTATTATATGTCATTAGATGTAATTTAGATACTCAAAAGATTTATTCTAAAGGCAACAAAAAACCCCTGTAAAACGTTGATTTTACAGGGGTTTAAAGAAGTACACCACTCAGGACTCGAACCTGAGACCCATTGATTAAGAGTCAATTGCTCTACCAACTGAGCTAGTGGTGCATTTTTCGGGTGTGCAAAAAAATCAATTCAAACAGAGTTATAAATTAAATTATGCCGTAAAATATTCAAAGCATTTTTTTTATCTGGCCGCAATTTTGCTCCTTTATATCTTCATATCTTCTGACGCAGATTGCGTATTTTCTTTTTGTTTTGCGTTTTCGCTGATTTCAGATTGTTCATTATCAGACTCGTTACCGTAAAGATTATAGCTCATTCCGGTGTGTCCGCCCCAGTAATCGTCAGCGGCCCAGTCTCTTTCGTGTATTTGATTCATTCTACTAATATAATAACTGCACAGCATAAATATAAGCACGGGCTGATAATTATCAACCCCAGCAGCGGGACACTTTTTGCAAGATTAAAAATAGGTGAAAGGACTGATTGATGGCTCCCAAAGGAATTTTTTGTATTGAGGGACTTTGGAATGACAATCTCAGGGCTAAGGCGTCGGTTGCGCCGA
>Ga0123356_10000330_pt1 | contig 54557 bp, 44 predicted proteins | sample TergutEmb28metaG_2_FD_92546 | JGI IMG/M metagenome (GOLD analysis project Ga0123356, IMG submission 92546) | Embiratermes neotenicus P3 segment gut microbial communities from Petit-Saut dam, French Guiana - Emb289 P3 | ecosystem: Host-associated > Arthropoda: Insects > Digestive system > Gut ...
ATATTCCAAAGTTTATGAATTGAAGTATTGTCTCGCAAGAAACGCCGTACATCAATATATCGAGGTTGAAGCATAAATGCGCTTGGGACAATAAGTCCAAAGTACCCGTCATTCTTTAATAAATGATATCCCTTTTCAATAAATATTTTAAAACTATCTTTATGACTTTTTGTACTATTTGGATAATGCTTTTCTAAATATTTAGTATAATCATCTATATCCGCACCCCAAGGCGGATTCCCAATAACCACATCAAACAAACCCTCTTCCCCTCCGCGTTCTCCGCGTCTCTGCGTCTCTGCGAGAGCTTCTTCTCTTAAGCCTCCAAACTCCTTCTCCCAATCAAAGCAATTAACCCTAATCCGATCATCCTCATTAAAATCAAGAGCCCCTTGAGTATAAAAATCATTCCCAATAAGACTATTGCCGCATTTGATATTATTCTCTAAAGAAGGAAGCAGAGTAGAGGAATATTTAAAAAGCCAGTCCTTATGCTGCTTGCCTTCGTTTTCCAAAAATTTAAGGTACAGGGATAACTTGGTAACTTCTACCGCCTGACTATCTATATCAACGCCAAAAATAGTGGCGGTTAGTATACGCTGTTTTTCCTCAATCGTAAGTTTGTAAGAATCAATACCAGCTTTGTATATTTTATTTTTCTTTAAAGAAGTTTCCAGATTTTTATCCTGAGTATAATAATCAAGATGATAATTCAATAAATACTGGTAGGCGCCAACAAGAAACGAACCAGAACCGCATGCAGGATCGCAAATTTTAATCTGGGCGATTTCGTTCGGCGATTTATTTTTAATCTTTTCGCCGACTGTGTTTTGCACGATATAATCGACAATATACTGAGGAGTGTAATAAACACCACCAGCTTTTTTTACTTCGGGCTTTTCTTCGATAATGGCAGTGCGTGTGTTACCTTTAACACCACGGAAATTAATCGTCTTGCCAAGAAATCTTTCGTAGATACTGCCAAGAATCTCTATCGGCAAAACAGAAAATTCATAAGGACATTTTGGATAATATAAATTGACAATGATGTTTTTTAGTATTTTATCTTCGACATTAATTTTATCGATCCATTCTATTTGAGAAAAAAGACCTGCATTATATTTGATGTTTGCATTAGTAAAAAGATGAATAAGTTTTTCGTAAATGTTTTCTGTTTTGGTTACATCTAAAAGTAAATCTTCGCTTTCTATACCTTTATCTTCTGCAATACGCAGGAATATAATACGGTCGATTATTTTTTGTACTACAGTATTAAGATTGTAGATATTAAGAAATTCATTATTTTTAGCAATATTTTTTGCAAGTTCAACACGCCATTCTTCGATTAGGGCTAAAAGATCTTCATCAACTTCCGATGTACCCTTTTTACCTTTATTTGTTTCAATGTATTTGTCAAAACTACCCTTAAAAATTGCATCTTGCGAAAAAGTATCACGGAAAAAATCAAAGTTTTCTTCATACTGGTCAAAAGTAAAGTATGCAATGCGAGCTGTGCCTGCTTTATCGTTCATATCTGGTTTGATACGAGTATTGTAAACGGCAAATTCTGCAAAGTTGGTTAATATCGAAATTGACAACCCTGCCGAGTAGCCGTAGCGCCGTACCTGATAAGCCGCATCAGCAGTATCTTTTATATTGACCGAAGGCTTTTTTGCCTCCACAAAAAACTTACGCACACCGCCAATGCGGAAACTGTAATCGGGCGCTTTTTGAGACCCATCAATTTTTACTTTATCTTCTCGTACAACATCACGGTAGGTTTCAGAACCGCCTTTTTTGTTGGTAACATCCCAATCCAATAAAGTGAAAAACTCATCGATAAAATCGGCACGGGTATTGGCTTCGTCGTATTTATTGTTTTTATACTGGTCGATATTTGCAGAAAAGCGGGAAACGAGGGTGCGAAGCTGGTCGAGTTGGGTGTCTTTGGGCATAGGTAATTATAGCATAAAAAGTCTTTTTGGTCACTCATTCAAAATTATGGTATTTTATCTTCCTGATATTGGCGTTCAAGGTTACTCCAGAAATGCGCAGGATAACCAAGGGTTCGTTCAAACTTTAATGCAGTTTCTGCTGTAATAGCAGATTTTGCTTTTACTATTTCGTTTATTGTTTTTTTGGAAAGACCTGTCCGCTCCGCAAGAGAGGCTTGGGAAAGCCCTGCATGTTCAAGGTGGTCTTCGTGTACTTCGCCTGGTGTAACAATATATTCGGGGGTATATTCATTTACTGTTAATACATTATTCATATACATCTGTGAGTGTTAACCCAAAGGGTTAATGTTATCAATAGAGTCGAGTTGTTTTTTCCGAGAAAATATGCGTCTTCTGCCTTTGCTCTTCCTCTGAATCCTCCGTGCCCCTGTGTCTCCGTGTGAGGTCTTCTCCTATATCTCTGCGGAATTCCGTGCAAATTCCCACATAACTCCGAAATGGGTATTTTTGCTAAAGCTCGCCGGCAACCTCTGCCACTTCTTTTAGCGCTTTTTTACATTCAACGGCAAACGGCAGGTACGGCCATACGTGCTGCATTTTATTGCCGGTATATAACTTTGCTATAATACCTTGGGTTTTTAATAATTCAAAAAACGCAAGAGCCTGCGGATACATAAATTCATAAGTGCCCGAAAATATATGCATGTCAGGAAAGCCGGAAAAATTACCTAGCATAGAAGCGCTAAGGATGTCTTTCTCTTTAATGCCGGCGATTTTTCTAAACGTTTGTAAATAATTAAAATCTACAAGACGATCGCGTGCGGCGATTGCTTGCATTGCTTTTAAAACATCAGGGTCATCTTCATAGATCATAGCAGGAGAAACAAGAATAAGTTTTTTAGGCATAGAAAGCTTTTGTTGTTTTAGCCAATGACACAGACTTAATGTTAGGCTGGCTCCTGCAGAATCCCCGATTATAACGATGTTTTCCTCTTTAAACTCTTTTGTCATAAAAGAAAATGATTCGTTAAGCATAGTGAGCGCGTCTTTTAGTGTACTATCAGGGATAAGAGGGTAGACAGGGAAATAAACAGGAATACCAAGTGTGCGCACAAGATACGATGCCGCTCTCCAATGGACAAGGTGGGCTTCGAATATCCAGCCTCCGCCGTGAATAAAGAACACTCCGCTGTTATTATTTTTTGATTCTTTAGGTTCGATACGATAGCAGGGTCTTCCTTGTATTATTTTTACTTCAACATTAAACCGCTTATTAATAAATCTAGGCGCCGCTGTAATACGGCTGCCTTTGGTTCTATTTAGATATTTTATTAACTTTTCGACAGGTAGTTTAAACACCTTCTTGTGACTGAGAAAAATAAGGAAAAATTCAACTAATCTGTATTTTAGACTTCTCATACCTCACGCCCTTTAATAATAGTCAAACCAGCCGGGAAGCTCTTAATATTCAATATAAAACCTGCATATAACCTCATTAATGGCTGCCCTGTTTGACTAGAATAATTATATTATAGTAGAATAGAATTAGAAATCTACCTAATTGGAGGAAAACTGTGATAAAAATGTTTTCTGCTTTTACAGAAGAAATAGATGATGTTGATGCCGCGGCAGCCGAAATTCTTAAGCAGCTGGACTTGGACAATTCATTAATGAAAAACTCAATAGGTCTCTTGCATTGCTATAATGAATTTATAGACAGCGGAGTGGTCAGCGCTCTGTGCGAAAAACTGCCATTCGATGTTGTAGGAATAACGGTTCCTTATGTTCGTCTTAGCGGGAAAGCAAGTTCTATGGGGCTTATGCTGAATGTACTCACCGGCGATGATGTAAATTTTATTACTGGTATTTCTGATCCTATTAATACAGGCGGAGGAAACCTAGCACAGGTAACAGAAAAACTTTGCAGCGGTGTTTCTGCCAGATTGAATAATAACGAAAAACCGCCAATGCTTATAACCTTTGGTCCTTTTATGCATGTACTAAAAATTAACGCTGATGAATATATCGATAAAGTGAGCGGTTATTTCCCGAATGTGCCGGTTTTTGGCGCATTTTCCTTTTCCGAAGAAATTGACTTTAGCAAATGCTACACGCTCTATAACGGTCAGAGTTATGAGAATGCAGCTGGTCTTGTCGCGATTACCGGAAATATCGATCCTTCGTTTTTAACAATTTCGGTTCCCGAAAAAAATATTATCGGAGAGCTTGCAACTATTACAAAATCTGCAGGTAATATTATTCACGCTATAAACGGAGTATCTGTAGAAGATTATGTTATATCAATCGGACTGGTCGATAAAAAAGGCGATTTAGAAAAATTGTATTCAACTCCGATGATCGCAAGGCTTGATGACGGCTCGACAGTTGTCCGCGTCTGTATCGGCGGCGACGGACAAGGCGGAGCAATAATGGGCGGACATGTGCCGGAAGGAGCAAAGATTGGTTTTGCAATGCTGGAAGTTTCGGATAATATATCTACAAGCAAAGAAATTTCACACAATGCTCTTGAAATATTTAACGGCAGGAATATAATCGTTTATTCCTGTATGGCGCGTCTTGGATTTATGGGAGCTAACCAGAGAGAATTAGAAGCTAAAACAATCTGCGATATTCTGGGCGGTTCTAATAATTTCTTTCTTGCTTATGTCGGAGGAGAGATATTCCCGCAAAAACTATTGAGCGGAAAATATGTCAATCACTTACAGAACTTTTCTATCATTGTATGTTTGTTATGAGTTGATAAGATATGAGTAATGATACTGTAGAAAGTTTACTGCTTCAAATTAAAAAACTCAATCGTCTCTTGTCGCTTCAGGAAAAAAAGATTCTTCGCGCAGAAATGGTAATATCTACCCGTGACAGGGTAATGGATATGCTTAATAATGAACGTTTGCTTCAGGAAAAAAATATTATCAGCATTCACGAAGAAAACGAACGCCAGCTTATTATGTTAAACGCGGTAGTTAAAGCTACTAAAATAGGTTTGTGGGACGTAGGTATAGTTAATAATGATTTATTTAATCCGCAAAATACTTTTACATGGTCAAATGATTTTAGAAAAATGCTGGGTTACTCCAATGAGAATGATTTTCCCAATGTGTTTAACAGCTGGATGGATATTCTTCATCCCGACGACAAAGAAAAAGCTATAGGTGATGTCGCAAAGCATGTTGCGGATTCGACCGGAACTACGCCTTATGATGTTGAATACAGGCTGATGAAAAAAAACGGAGAATATGGATATTTTCGAGCATACGGCGAAGCAATCCGTGATACAGAAGGACATGTTGTGCGTCTTGCAGGCGCGCTTATGGATATATCAAAAGAAAAAACCACTCTTCTTAATACAGAAAGACTAAGGCAGGAAGCCGAAGTTGCAAGTAAATCAAAAAGTAATTTTCTTGCGAATATGAGCCATGAGATGAGAACACCGATGAACGCAATTATCGGCATGACGGCAATAGGAAAAAAATCAAAAAATATTGAACAAAAGAACAACGCTCTAAGTAAAATTGGCGAAGCATCCTCGCACTTGTTAGGTGTAATTAATGATGTTTTGGACATGGCAAAGATAGAAGCAAACAAGCTGGAACTTGTTCCGATAGAATTTAATTTTGAACGAATGCTGCAAAAAGTATTGTCTGTAATAAATTTCCGCATTGACGAAAAACAGCAGAAGCTGATTGTTAATGTAGACAGTAAAATACCCCGCTTTATAATTGGAGACGATCAGCGTCTTGCGCAGATAATTACAAACTTATTATCAAATGCGGTAAAGTTTACGCCGGAAGGCGGCGAAATTCAGCTTGACGCTTCTTTGATTTGTGAAGTTGACAAAAAGTGTGAGCTGCGTATCGAAGTAAAAGACGATGGAATTGGAATATCTGTGGGACAAAAAGAAAGACTCTTTCATGCGTTTGAACAGGCAGAAGCCGGAATAAGCAGGCAATACGGCGGAACAGGGCTTGGACTTACAATTTCTAAACGTATTGTAGAACTTATGGAAGGAAGCATTTGGGTTGAATCCGAAATCAACGAGGGCGCAAAGTTTATATTTATTGTAAAAGTTCTGCGCAGTAATAAGAGCGCGGATAGTAAAGAGAATCTAAATAATACTGATGAAATTGATAATGAAAATGCATTAACAGCCGGCGAATTCGGCGGTAAAAAATTACTAGTTGCCGAGGATGTAGAAATTAACCGTGAGATTCTTATCGCTCTTTTAGAAGACACAGGGCTGGAAATAGACTGCGCCGAAAACGGCAAAGAAGCGGCAGAAATGGTTGAGTCGAACCCCGGTAAATACGACATTGTGTTTATGGATATCCAAATGCCTGTAATGAACGGGCACGAAGCAACCCGCCGAATCCGCGCTTTTGAAGCCTGCAATAATAGGAATTTGCATTCGAATGAGAGTGGCACGAGTTTCGCGTATAGCGAAACTCGCAGCTATAATAGGAATCTGCATAAGCAGATTCCTATTATAGCACTGACCGCGAATGTTTTTAAAAGTGATATAGAAGATTGTCTATCTGCAGGTATGGACGATCATCTGGGTAAACCGCTTGATATAGACAGAGTGACAGAGAAACTAAGAAAATATTTAAAGTAATTAAAATAATTAAACTTATTCGTCAATTAATTCAATTTTCTGCCCTGTGAGCCTTCCAACCTGTTCGTTTAGTTTTTCGGCTCTTTTTTCCGTATCGTTGTATTTATTAACCGCGCTGGAAAGATGTTTTCCTACGAGGGTGTATTCTGTATAAAACTTGGAGAACTTATCCTGAACCTGCGATAGATCTCTTAGTATTGTTTTTGCTTCCTGTTCGACTTTTAGGCCTTTTAATCCAAAAATGATCGCCATAAGATATGCATAAAAACTGTTAGGCGAGACAGGAATAACCCGTTTGTCCATTGCATAATTTAATAATTCAAAGTCTTTATTTGTAAAAGAATCATTAATGATGGTTTCGTAATAAACATTTTCTGCAGGAATATACATAATGGCAAAATCAAAAGTTCCTTCTGCGGGATTAATATATTTTGACGCTATTTCGTCGATTCTTTTTTTAACGCTTGTTATAAACTCTTTCCTAAAAGATTTTTTTTCTTCTTCGTTGTCAGTGCCGATAAACCTCTGAAAACTTTCAAGCGGAAACTTTGAATCGACAGGTACTATGTTTCCTTCCAGTTTGATTATTGCATCAACCTGTGTCCCGTTTTTAAAACTATATTTAACTTCATAATTTGCAGAAGGAAAAATCTGCTTAAGAAGTTCTTCTAAAAGATACTCTCCAAGATTGCCGCGCAGCTTTGGAGCCTGCAAAATATCCTGCAAAGAAGATATGTTTTTTCCTATGTCTTCCATATTTTTTACAGTTTTTCCCAGAGTTCCAAGCTGATTATGAATATCGCCGAACATTTGATTTGTATTGGATAACTGCTTGGTAATGTTATTTTGAGTAGCGCTGAGGTTCTGGTTCATAACACTCATCATATCATTTAAAAGTTTTTGCTGATTAATCATAGAAGCATTCTGGCTTTCTAATTGTTTAGTTTTAAGTTCGTTAATCTGCCTGTTAAGTTCGATTATCTGCGGCGTTATGTCCATACCTTTACCGGAATACTGTTTAACTAAAATTAAAATAACAAGTAAAAATAAAACAGCAAAAGCGCCAAGTGTAAAAATATCCATAAAATTCCTCCTACAACACAATAACCTGAATAGTGTTAACCGGGTTTTCACTTTCGATTGGAAGACCTGCAACAAGCACTATTTTATCAGAAGCAGCGGCGGCGCCTGATTCCAAAGCAACTTTAGCGGCGTTTCGTATCTTATGTTCTGTTTCTTCGGAATTCGGCGTATGGCACGGATAAACTCCCCAGTATAATTGCAGTTCACGCAAGGTGTGTTTATTCGGCGTTGCGGCAAGAATTGGCTGCCCCGGTCTGAAAGCGCTGAGCAGCCTCGCTGTGTTGCCTCTAAATGTTGGCGTTACAATCGCTTTTGCATTTATAGAAGCTGCAACATCGACACCGGAACGTGAAATAGTAATGCCTAATCTTTCTTTAAGATTATTTTCTTCTACAAGGCACTCGCTGCGGATAGTCTCTATGCGTTCGCGGAACTCGTATGATTGCTCGACAGTGCAGGCAATCTTATCCATTGTTTTTACGGATTCAACAGGATACGCTCCTGCAGAAGTTTCTCCCGAAAGCATAACCGCATCGGTTCCGTCAAAAATTGCATTTGCAACATCGGTAAGCTCAGCGCGGGTAGGGCGCGGATTTACAATCATAGAATCCAGCATTTGCGTTGCAGTAATAACAGGTTTTCCCGCTTTGCGGCATACGCTGATTATTTTTTTCTGAACAAGCGGAATCTGTTCTGTGGGAAGCTGAACGCCTAAATCTCCGCGCGCTATCATAACTCCGTCAGAAGCCTGAACAATATCCCGGATATTTGTCACGCCGTAACTGCATTCGATTTTTGCAATAATTTTTATCGATGAATTAAGATCTTCTAAATAATTTTTAATTTCTGTAACTTCATGCGCAAAACTCACAAAACTTGCGGCGATAAAGTCTACTCCCATTTTTACGCCGAATGCTATATCTTTTTTATCCTGTTCACTCATAATAGGAAGCCCTGCGTGAATGCCGATGAGATTAACATTTTTTCTGCTGCCGATTTCTGCAGTATTGTTTGCACGGCAATTAATAACGCTTCCCGAAACATCAAGTACTTCAAGTTCGAGAAGCCCGTCAGCTGCAAGAATAAGGTGTCCGCTTTTTAATTTAGCAGGCGCGTCAATCCATGAGATAGAAATCTTTGCAGGTGTTTTTTCATGCGCCGCTGTTGTCAAACACCCGTCAACTGTAACCGTGACCAAATCATCTTTATTTATTTTTACAGTTTTGTCATTTTCTACCTTGCCGGTTCGTATTTCCGGGCCCTTGGTATCAAGCAGAATAGCAACAGGAATTCCCAACTCATTCGAAATACGCCTAATACGTTCTATAGAAGCCTTATGCTCTTCATCTGTTCCGTGAGAAAAATTAAGACGCGCGACATTCATCCCCGCAAGAACAAGCTCGCGTACGATTTCATCGCTGCTTGACGCAGGTCCCAGCGAACAGACAATTTTAGTTTTTCTTTTTTGCATTAATAGAATCCTAGCATAATGCTAGCATAATATAAGGAGATTTATAAGATAAGGTCATTAAACGATGTAAATACCTTAAAATAACTTGTAAAGGCGAAAGCATGCTGCGGCTCGGTCAAAACTCCGGCAAAGAGTCCGCCTCCGAGCCTCTCTGGTCTTTACTTCGTAAAGCCCTTTCGGTCTCTCTGGCGGTGACAGCCAGAAATGTTTTGCCGATCCGCCCTTGCTTTCGCCTAATAAAAGGTAATAAATAAGGTATTTTTGCTTTGTAATGGGTTTATTGTTTAAATATACTATCGGTTGACGCTTTTTAGTACAATTTACTCAGTATGCTGAGTATTTTACTCAATATGTTTTACAAATTACTCAATATACTGAGTAATTTGCTAATTATTCAAAGATTTTTCCAGAGAAAAAAACTGGTTTAATCTTTTATCTATGTCGTCTTTTATTGAATTTCCTAGTTTTGTAAGCCTTTTATATAGAAAAGAAGTTGATTCGTCTGTGTTATCTTCGTTTATTGGAACAAAAAGCTGAAAAATATCGACGTTTAGAACTTTTGCAAGCTTTTCCAGTGTTTTATCGCTGACCCATGTACGGCAACCTTCGATATCGCTTATGGTTTGGGTCGAAAGTTCGGTTATTTCTGCTAATTTTTCTTGCGAAAAACCTAAATCTTTCCTTAAAACCTTGATATTTTGCGCTAAAAGCTTTTTAGCCTGTTCGATTTTCTCAGTCAAATACTATCCCCTATATAAGAATAAGATATTAGTTATAGATTACCACTTGACAATAGTGGAATATTACATAACTATTGGTTATAGTAAGAAATTCTGATGTTTTTGCTTTTTTTTTGAGGAAAAGGGGATTATTAATGACTGTTCGTTTTCCTATTGGCGCAAAGTTAATAATATTGATTTCAGTTATTGTAATCGTGTCTCTTGGGTCTATTACTGCTCTTGTGTCGTGGCTTGTTCACGGGGATTTACGGGTATCGGCGGAGGAAAACAACTTTGAAACAAACCGGCGTTCGGCGATAGAAGCGGAATTGACCCTTGCCAATGTGCTTTCCCATTCACGGATTCTGATTAATACTATAACCGCCGATGGAGCGAATAACAATACCGCCCGGGAAGCTATAAATTTCTTTTTTACCGAAAACCCGCAGATTATGTCTGTTTTCTTTATCGCTCCGGGAAGCTTGGAGCAAATATTGATAAACAGGCAGTTCTTTGCCTCGCAGGAAATTGAAACGGAACTTGCAGAAACATATTTTAGAAGCCAAAGAAACGCTATCGAACGGGCGGTGCGGGGAGATACCCTACTGTTGAATGCCGCCCCCCACTTTGCAAAACCGGTACTTGCTTTGTTTTTTCCATGGCGTAATGGAGCGACAGGTGGAGTTTTATTTTCTTCCGAAAGTCTGAACCAGAATTTTGGTGTTGGAACCAACCAGTCTTATATGGTAAATAATGACGGCGATATACTTTCCAATGCCGATTTTTCTCTTGTGCAATCTGCTGCCAATGTTTTGCAAGAGGATTTTTTCCTTTCGATTTTGGAAAGTGAACAAACCAGCAAACAACAATTGGTTGAATCGGATGTTCGTATGTTTATGGCTTTTACCAAACTGAAAATAGCGGATACGATAATTATTACCAGTATAGAATACGATAAGGTGTTTGAGGGGATAAACGCCACCACGCGGCGCAATTTGATCCTAACCTTTGCAGTATTGTGCATTTCTATTGCTTTTATCTGGCTGTTCTCAAAAACAATTTCTATTCCGCTTAAGGCGCTTGCCGTTGTTGCGCATAATATCGAAGGCGGTGATTTTAAAATGGAACTTAAATCAAAAAGCCGTGATGAGATTGGCGTTTTAACAAATAGTTTTTTAAAAATGTGTTCGGCTTTGAATGTTTTTGGCAGATTTACTAATAAAGAAATTGCGGTAAAAGCGATGAGGGGCGAAATAAAACCCGGAGGTCTTCCCAAGCATGCTACGATTTTCTTTTCTGATATTCGTGAGTTTACCGCAAAGTCAGAAAATTTTACAAAGGTTTTTGGTGAGGGTGCTTCTGATCGTATAGTTCACTGGTTAAACCAATATTTTACACAAATGGTAGATTGTGTAGAAAAAACAAACGGTGTTGTTGACAAGTTTATAGGTGACGCTGTAATGGCTCATTGGGGTACTGCTTATTCTGCAGGAAGCCCCGAGAAAGACGCATTTAACTGTGTAAAAGCTGCTTTAATGATGCGTAATGCATTGTATGCAATGAATAAAAATCGTAAAGAAAACGATCCAGCAGATCCGCTTATTAAAATAGGATGCGGTATTAATACGGGAATTGTTACGGCGGGGCAGTTAGGAAGCGATATGCGAATGGAATATACCGTAATCGGCGATCCCGTAAATCTAGCTTCCCGCATAGAAGCTCTGACTAAACCACTTGGCGCTGATATTTTAATTTCCGAAGACACATGGGATCTAGTCGGAGATAAATTTATAACAGAAGAAATGCCTTCTGTAACGGTAAAAGGAAAAGAAAACCCCGTACGTATTTTTGCGGTTATTAATATTGCGGGAAACAACAAAGGTCCGCAGACAATTGCTGACGTACGCAGGCTTCTCGGCGTAGAAGCACCAGAAATTTCAAAGGTAGATGTAAATGCAAGCGAGCAAAAGTTTAAAATCGGTTCAACTCAATAAAATCGATTTTATTGTTATTTTTTTACTTCTCGTAATTGCGGCATTTTGTATAAATTTGTTTAGGATCGATTTACTGCAAACATTAAGTTTAAGAAATGTAGAACCCGTAGGGACTGTTGTTATAAGGCAGAATGTGGTTCAAAGAAGGCTTGCGAGCAGGGTTTTATGGGACAGATTGGCGACAGAGTCGCCTGTATATATCGGAGATTTGATACGTGTTGCGGAATTGTCATCCGCCACTCTTAATATAAAAGATAACGCAATTGATTTATACGAAAACACTCTTATTCGCATAACGCTTGCGCCTGACGGTAAAACTTTGCAGATTATATTAAGCGGAGGAAATATTTCAATCGCTTCTATGCCAAACAGCGAAAAACTGCCTCTTATTATTGACGAGCGTTTAATACAACCGGTTTTGCAAGCTGTATTTAGTGTTGTATCCACAGAAAACGGCGTAAGACTGCGGGTGGATGAAGGAAGCGTATATGTAACAGAAGATGAGCAGATACGAGAAATACATGCGGGAAATGTTTTTGAGTTTGAAACGCAAACGGATTTTGTTCCCCGCTTTGAGCAGATGGTTTTTGAGCCGGAACCTGAAACGGTTAGTTTAGCACAGTGGTATTTAACTATTGTACCGTATGAGTTTTTACCATCGATTGCAGCAAGTAGTGCTCCCGAGCCCGTTGTACAAGATTCTCTTTTACCCGCACCACGAGGACTGGTGCCTGCAAGAGGACATCGTTTTACAATGAATGATTTGTATACACAAAGAAATCTTAGTTTTAGCTGGCAAGCAGTACAAGGCGCTAATGCTTATATATTAACAATTTATCAACAGATAGAAGGCAGAAGACGACAAGTTTACCAAACTCAGGCATTAACAAGAACAAACTATGTATTTGAGGATTTGCATTTGTTAGATAGAGGAACTTTTATTTGGCAGGTAGAACCAATAAACAGAGAGCAGAGCGGATTAATTAATCAACGAGGCAATAGAGCAGATAGTTCATTTATAATGGATATTCTTTTGCCGGGAGCTATTCAAGCTGAAGGAACGGGAGTTTTAGATGAGTAATAAGAGTTTGCTTATTATTTTATTCATTTTTTTACTGACTCCACATCTCTATTCGCAATCAGATACTCTGAACGAGCAGCGTTATGCAAGGCGAATTGTTTGGAGAGGAGGAGAAAATGCACTTCGTTACTTAGTAGAAATTGAAAAGTTAGAAAATAGGAATTATCAAAGACATCTGCGTGAATATACTACAATGCTTTATATTGATGTTTCCTTAACGATTGGAGAATATCGTTTTCGAATTATCCCTTATGATATTCTTGGCCGCCCAAGCGAAGGTACGCAATGGATGAATTTTGAAGTTAGATTAACCGTGAGGCAGCAGCTAAACGAAGTGCTTATAATAGACGCTGCCGATTATAGCTCGTCAGGCGAACAGAAATCCGAGAGTGAATCTGCTGCCGCAGAAAGAAACCATCGGTTTAATACCGCAGGTATATCCATAGGTTCTTCTTTTATTGATCCGTTAGCTATAATTATCCTAAATGGAACATATGCGCCGTTACAAATACAAAATATATTTTTTGAGATTGGCTGTGATTTTGGTTTTCTTAGTATTTACGATGATGTAGAATTATTATTTTGCGTATATCCTTATATAAATATAGGTTATTTTTTGCCTTTTAATAATAAAGGCGGTATTTTTGCAGGTGTTGGAGCCGGTTATATGATAGGAGTGTATCACTTTGAAGACGGCAAAGCTGATATAAGTGTTTATGGAATTAACTTTTTTCTTGGAATTAATCTTTTTGATATGATTAATATTTCGTATACATTCAGAACAAACTTTGACAATTCTAGCAATAAGTTATCGATTGGATATGTATACAGGTTTATGGAATAAGGAAAAATAAGGAGCAAAAAATGTTAAAAAATAAATTAATAGCCAAATACAAGTTACTTTTATTAATAATTATACCTTTGATATTAGCTAGTTGTATGTTATGGGGCGATTTGGAAGAATTGCGAAGCCTTGCAAGTGGCGATGGCGGTGACAACGGCAATAATTACACTCCTGGTTTGTCTTTCACCTTAATAAATAATGGAACAGCATATTCGGTATCCAGAGGTACAGCGACTGATTCCGCAGTTATAATACCTGCAATTTTTAATGGATTGCCAGTAACGATGATAGAAAATAATGGATTTTTAGATAATACAGGTATAACGAGTATAGTGATACTTAATGGTGTGACAAGTATTGGTCAATTTGCATTCAGTGGTTGTACAAGTTTAACGAATATAACAATACCTAATAGCGTGACGTTTATTGGTTACGGTGCATTCGGTGGTTGTACAAGTTTAACGAGTGTAACTATACCTGATAGCGTGACGCGAATTGCTGATAGTATGTTCGTAGGTTGTACAAGTTTAACGAGTGTAACTATACCTGACAGTGTTACGAGTATTGGTTATGGTGCGTTCCAGAATTGCACAAGTTTAACAAGTATAATTATACCTGACGGTGTGACAAGTATTGGTGTCGGTGCGTTTCGGGAATGTATAAGTTTAACGAGTGTAACTATACCTGGTAGTGTGACAGATATTGGCAGTCTTACGTTCGCTGACTGCACTAACCTCACGAGTATAACAATACCAAGCAGTGTAACGAGTATCGGTTCTGAAGCATTCTCTTTTTGCACAAGTTTAACAAGTATAAGTATACCTGACAGTGTCACGAGTATTGGTTGGGCTGCATTCTCTTTTTGCACAAGTTTAACAAGTGTAACAATACCCAATAGTGTAACGAGTATTGGTGATTCTGCATTCTTTGGTTGCACAAGTTTAATCAGTGTTACTATACCCAGTAGCGTGACAAATATTGGTAATGGTGCATTCAATGGTTGTACAAGCTTAACAAGTATTACTCTGGTTACTATTACAGAGGCAAATTTTGGTACTGCTCCCTTCCCAGGAAACTTACGTACAGTTTATTTTGCTGGTGGTGGTGGTGCTGGGACTTATGTAACGAGTAATCCGGGGAATGCTGCGGTTTGGGTGAAGGAGTAGGGGTTTTGGGGCTGCTCGGGGGAGAGGCGGGTGGCTCTTTTAGGAGCGGTTTTTAGATGAGTAGCTATGTTTTTAAAGGAGATTTTTTATGTTTCTGGATATTAAAACTATTTTATCTGTTTTAGAAAGCATTTTTGTAATAATTGGAGTATGTTTTCTGGCAATACAAATTAGACAGCAAACAAAAATAGCTGAGGCAGACCATGATAGAATAAAGAAGCAGTCCACAATTGAATTCTACAATCTTATTTCTACAGAAAGTCAAATTTTTATTGATTATATAGGCAATAAAATTGTGGATTTGGAGATGATAAAATCTGATATAAAATTAGAAAGAAGCGTTACGAAATATCTTTCTCGTTTAGAGCGACTTGCTGTTGGTATTGCTTCTGATATTTATCATTTTGAAATTCTTTGCCATGTGGTTGGCAGTCACTTTTCTAAAATATATAACCAGCTAGGAATATATATAAGGGAAATGAGAGAAGTAAATAAAACTCCAAGGCGCTATTATGAATTTGAACTTTTAGTAGAGAGAATTGAAAAGTATAGAGGAGAAAATCCAACAAAAAACGTACGCGGTAATGTTACGGTTAGTTCATTTGATTAATATTTAAATGTTTTATTAATAATATAAGGAGATATAGATGATAGTACTTACAGAAAATAATTCCTTTCAAAATGTAGATAAAGTCATACGTAGACAATGTGAGGATATTGATCAGATAAATGATTTTTTGCAATATTGTATGCAATTAATATTCTATGAAAATACATCCATTATAGGAACTGTTAATCGTAGTGTTCTTGATGATTCAATGAATTTAGCAAATAATTTAAATAACGTCTATTCAATTAATAATATTAATTACGAATTAATTAATGATGACTCTGGAAAAGCAATTAGTATTATTAAAAGTGTTTCAGATGACATATATTTAAGACTTAATAATTTTAAAGATGAGTATAAAAATAAGAAAGAATCTGATGTAAGGATATATTTGCCTGCGTTTTCAACAAAAATTGAAGAATTAATTACTGAAACTACAGAAGCAATTAAAGAAAGAAATGATAAAATATTTGATAAATATTTACCTTATTCATCTTTTTCTTATGATTCATGTTTTTTTAAAATTATGAAAGCAAATCCATTAATTATTGACGAACTATTTAAAATAGTAGATGAAGTTGGATGGAATAAAGCTATGACGTTAGGTTTATTAGCAGAAATACGCCTTATGACTAATAGAGCATTAGCATATGAAAATAGCCAAGCATATTTACCATCAACTAAAAGAAGTAGGTTAATAAATATTAGTAAGCTGATATTTGAAAAAGTTGAATCAGAGTTATCAGAAAAATCTAAACAATTTAAAGTAGAAATCCCATCAATTGTTGAACATTTGGTTGAAAAAGGAAAAGGTAATCCAAATGATATTATTAAAATAACTTGCGATTTAAGAGAAAAATTTTTACCTTTTCGTGAATATATTGATAATAACGAAACAATAAATAATAGGGAGCTGGATAATATCATAAGAGATATTATTGATAAATATTTTAATGGATATAAAAAAGGTAGGTTAAAAATATTTCTGGACAATATATTAACTTTTATAAAAATAGATCCTGTACCCATCCCATTGCCAGTACCTAACATAATAAAAATGGATAAAGAGTTTAAAATTAACAAATGCGTTCAGGTCTTTGCAAAAGTAGTTGATGATATGGAGAATAAAGGGAGTATTGGGTATAAGGAATTATTAATAAAAAATTGCATGAAAGATTAGTTATTAATATGTATTACTTTATCTTTATGCTTGAAAAAGGTTGTAAGTGTAGCAGTTTGCTATATTAGGTTTGTAAAAAGAGGATATCAGAAAATATTAAATTTGTCTAAAAGGAATAGAGTTTGTCATTTGAACGATAAAACGTTTAGCGGGAGAATTTTGTAAGAAATGTATTTTTTTTATTACTAGTTGAGGTGCAGGAACTTATACAAGAGCGGTGGGATCTAATAAATTGTTGAAGGAATAGAAGTGGGGTGATCTGAAGATCGGGCGGCGGTGTGCGGTCTTTTGGGGTGGTTTTTTTGGTTGGGTAGATTTTTTGAAAGGGGGGGGAGATAATTGTGAGTGAACAGTTAGAAAATAGCAAGTTATCGAAAGATAAATTAGCAAGTTTATTTTTTAATGAATATCAATATAGACACTCGTTATTGTGGTCTACTATCAAATTCTATATTATAATAATTGCATCTCTTTATGCGTATCCAATGTTTTCAATTAATGCTGATGATATACAAAAATTTAACTTCAGATTAATTATATTTCCCATTTCCGGTTTTTTAATAACATTTATTGGATGGTGGCACATTAGAAGTGAAGCAGATAGGTTTGATGTTGTTTATAAAAAATATAATGAAATACGCGGACAAGGAAACAGACCAACATGGTTGTATACAGGAAAAAGAAGTTTTATACAACAATTAATCTCAGAGAGTATGAATAAGCTAATTTTATCTTTATATTTCATATTGTCGTTGATTTTTTTCCTTTTTGGTACACTCATGATTGTTGATTATTGTTTTTTTGAAAATCAAATTCATCCGATTATGTATTTGTCAATTCTACCCATACCTATTCTCTTTATTATTAAGTTTTTAGTAACAATTTTATTTAATATGATGGTACATAATAAGAAAACAGTAATAAAAGATTGCGGTAATTGTATAAAAAGCACAGAAAATGAGGGTGCGTAAGAAATAGCTTTTTGTTATAAATATAAATAATGAATATCGTAATTATTATTTTGGAAAAAAAGATTACATTTAATACAAGCGCCTGCAGGTATCAGTGGAAATATTACAATACTCAACAGTGTTACGTGTATCGCTGATGGTGCGTTCTCAGGTTGTACCAATTTGACGAGTATTGATGATTGGGCGTTCCAAGGAGTTTTATCGAGAGTTACCATTGGAACTATTTCGGAAACAAATTTTCATACTGAGGCATTCCTCGGTAATTTACCTGATGTGTATTTTGCTGCTGGAGGGGGTGCGGGGACTTATACCAGAGCGACAGGGTTGAGTGCTTGGGTGAAGGAGTAGGGGTTTTGGGGCTGCTGGAGATCGTGCGGTGGGTGTGCGGTCTTTGGGTTTTGGTTCTTAAGATTGAGTAGATTCTTTTTGAAAGGGAGAGATAATTGTGAGTGATGAGCGTGTAAAAGTTTATAGCAAAAAAGTAGTTAATACGGTAAGAACTGGAGGGTCATTAATTATTTTTATTATTTCGTTATCTTCTTCTATTATTTTTCCTTTTATTACTTATAAGCTGCAGGAATTAAAATATTTTAACATAGAGCCTGATAAATTATTTATTATTAATTTTACATGCGCTGCTGCAGTTTTGATAGTATCAATTATATTATTCTTTATTGGTACAATGAAGAAATTTCATGATTTTATTTTAAGGAATCATTTAACAGAACTTAATAATCTATCAGCTAAACTTAATAGTAATATTTCTGTAAGTAAGGAAATGATAAAAAATATAGAAAATAGTAAATATTATATGGATAATCCAAAAATTATTAATGACGATGAGATGTTTTTTAAGTATTTGAATAGAGCGCAAAATAATATTGATAGTGGTAGTATAAGATTAACAAATTTTTCAAAAATGCTCATTAATGATGAAGAGTGTGGCCGGGATGGTATTAATAATATTAATGATTATTTTAATAAAATATTAAAAACATACAAAGAGAAAACAAATAAAATAGCTGTTTATAATATTGTTTCAATTCATACATTGGAGAAATTAAACGAATGTAAACGCCTGGTTGAAAAAGCCAATGCAATGAAGCTTGCTAATTTTCACTTAGCATATTTATACATAGAGGAAGACTTTGAAAATAATCTTCCTAACGTAATTGGTGTACAAATTATTGGGGATGAAGTTTTACTTATGCATCCGCAATTTGCACGTCTTTCTAATAATGCTGATAATGAAAAAGCTATTCATATAAAAAGTAAAGTAATTGCAGATATGTATAAAAATTATTATAAATTATTATGGAATGAGATAAAAGTTAATAAAAAACGTGGTTTTTTGCTTTATGATGGAGAAAAAAGGAATACGTCAATAAATAAATATTGGACAGAGATCGAAAATGATGTAAATATATATAATGGAAAACAAAAATCTTGTGAAAAAGAATATCAAAAAGGAAAAAAAATATAAAAGGTCTTTTTAAAAAAATATTTCCATATTTTTTTGATAATAATAAAAAGGAGATAACGCAATAATGTATATCTAACAAGTAACAGCAAAAATACCTGCTACCATTTTTCCATAGTGGTTCTAAGCGCAACTACAAGCTGCCACACATACTCCGTGAAACTCTGTGGTTAAATTTCTTCCTCTGTAAATGATTTATGATTTACGTGGAAAGAAAGTTATGTTAGATAGCGACCTTGCGGCTTTGTATGAAGTAGAACTAAAGGTTATGAATCAAGCTGTAAAGCGTAATATAAAACGGTTTCCATCAGATTTTATGTTCCAATTAACTGAAGAAGAATGGAGAAATCAAAGGTCACAATTTGTGACCTTTAGCAAGGATACCAGATTAATCGGGGCAGACTTCCTTTTTCCCCCTAGGAATATATAGCAATTTTTCTCTAATAATTATGAAAAAATCTCCATTTTTTGCTGTTTTGCTTGACATTTTGAAGTACTGCTACTATACTATAGACAAGCATTTTAATATAACAGTTAGCGTCAAATTACTGACATTAACCTTTTGTGTTTTTTGGCACAAAATAAGCCTTTTTTGGTGTCTCCTTGGAGAAAACCGTGAAACAATTGGAAAAAGAATCACACAATAAAGAATTTCGTCTTAATAGATATTGTTATTTAAATATCGAAAAAATAATACAGATTTTTTACTATATACAAAAATACTCAAAAAGCAGTTCCAAACTTGAACTAATTAAATATTTGTTTTTTGCAGACAGGATAAATATTAGAGAGTATTTCTCACTTATTTCTCTTGATACATATATTGCGTTAGAACATGGTCCTGTAGCTTCTATTGCGTTAGATATTATTAATAAGAGTACAGAATACCTTAATAATTACGAAGAAAATGAATTAAAATATTTAAACTATATTAAGATTAATGGTAAATCAAACAGGAAAATTAATCAGATAGGTTTTGATCTTTTAAGTAAAAATGAAATGAAATCTCTGGATAAATCAATAGAATTATTTTCTGGTAAAAAGCTTGTGGATATTTCGCATGATTATCCTGAATGGAAGCGTTTTAAGCTTCTTTTTGAAAAAAAATATATTTCATCACGGCCTATTCACATGGAAGATTTTTTTAAAAATCCTGATATAAAAGATTCTCCTGCTATAAATAAATATTTTAATAATGAGGATCCTTTATACAAAGATGAGAATTATTTAAAAGAAGCAAAGCAGTTTTACATGGAGAGCTTGGGACAATATGCAGTATGAAATTTCCTGTGGTTTTGCCTTTTATGGATTCATACCAGATGGTTCGAATGAGCAGCATTTAGGTGTTGTATTAGGGGTAAATGACCTAATACTAAAATATTGTTATTGCACATCAAAAAACAAATATAAGTATTTACATTTTAATGAAATTGATTTTATAAGAGTGCCAGTGTCACTAATGGAAAAATATTTCTATAATCCGCAGGAAACTTATATTTTTTTGTCTCAGAGGCATATTATTGATATGTATTTAGTTACATTCAACGGCCGTATTTCCAGTTCCGAATACGATGTAAAAGGACAAATAGATAATGATATAATTATCGCAATTTTTAATAAAATCAAGAATTCAGAAAACTTATCAGAACGATTTAAAAATGATTTTTTCTCTTTTGTTGAATGATTGAAAGAAAAAAAGAACTAATCTTCATGCGCCTTCTTTACTTTCATAGTAAAAAAAATATTTTATTCCACTGCTCCTCTGCGAGAAAAAATCAAATCCTTTATATCTCCTTAAACTCCGTGCAACTCCGTGCCCTCTGTGGTTAAATATCCTTACTGCAAAACATCAATCAAGATTTTAATGAATTTATTGGAACTACGTATATGCCGTCTTTGCGTTTTCTGCCCAAACCGCCGCCTGTGATTACGGCAAGGCAGGATGGTTCTCTTGCACCGTTTGATACCATTTTATTCTTTAATCTAATCAATGTTTGGGCGGCTGCTTCTATTTGGTTTTCGCCCAATTTTATTTCGAATGCGCCCCATGAGCCGTCTTTCATTTCGGCAATTGCATCGACTTCCAGGTTGCTGTTATCACGGTAATGATAGAGAGAGCCGCCGTGGAATTCTGAATATACGGCTAAGTCTCTAAGGCATAAGTTTTCGAACATAAAACCAAAAGTATTTAAATCTTCAAATAAACGCTGTTTTCCAATTCCAAGCGCTGCAATAGCCAAAGAAGGATCTGCAAATATAATCTTGGATGACATACGTATTCTTGTTTTTGATCTAATCCCCGGATCCCAGCCCGGTATATCTTCTATTACAAAAATTCGCTTAAGATCGGCTATATATTCAGAAACACTGTTGCGAGAAACGGCAGTATCTTCGTTACTTTGATTTTTTCTTTTTTCTCCGTCAATATCTTTGGTTAATGTGATTTCGTTAACTGTGGTGGCGTTGTTTCTGGCAAGAGAACGCAAAAGAACATGCAGCTTTGCAGGATTTCGTTTACTAAAAACGCCGTTAAATAAATCATTTTTTAAAAGCGCTTTTACATATTCGATAGAAACGCTGCCGGCTTTTTCGATAGGCAGATTAAGCGCTTGAGGCCATCCTCCGCGAATTGTTATATCAATAAGACGGGCAAGATCAATATCAGCAGTAAAAGGCTTAATTCTCTTATTAGAAAATAATGAAGCAAAAGACACTATTCCATCAGAATCGCCGGATTCGTAGAGGGTCATAGGACGCATTCTAAGAATAGCAATCCTGCCTGCTCCGCTGTGCATATAGGATTCTTGCGGCGGAGTTACAGAACCTGTTAGAATATATTTTCCAAAACCGGGAGCTTTATCAATGTTGAATCTTACAGCGTCCCAAATTCCGGGAACTTCCTGCCATTCATCTATGACACGAGGTATTTTTCCTTCTAATATTAAGGAAGGGTTAAGTTCGGCTCTTTTTCTATTACTGTAATTACCTGCCGGATCCATGATATAAGATACGCTGTTTGCCTGATAAAGCGATGTCCATGTTTTACCGCACCATTTTGGTCCTTCTACAGAAACAGCGCCAAATAGGCTTAGGTATTCTGTAAGCTTTTTATCGACGAGCCTTTTTTTGTATCCATCTTGTTTAAGTGCCATATTAAAAGTATACAAAAAAAGTGTGCAAAAAGCAAGTCAAAAAGTGTGCAAAATGCAAGTCAAAAACCATGCAAAAAGCAAGTCAAAAAGTGTGCAAAAAGCAAGTCCGCCGAACCCTTATTCCACCCGTTGAATAAGCGCGCCCAGAGAGGAGAGTCTTTCCGGCAGGTGCTCGTAACCGCGTTCGATCTGGTAGACATTACGGATTATGCTCTTTCCTTCGGCGCACATGGTGGCGATAAGCATTGCCATCCCGGCGCGCACGTCAGGGCTTATCAGTTCTGAGCCATGAAGTTTAGCGGGACCGGAAATAACTGCGCGGTGCGGATCGCATAATACAATGCGCGCGCCCATGCCGATTAATTTATCGACAAAGAACATACGCGATTCGTACATTTTTTCGTGTATCAGTACGGTTCCTTTTATCTGTGTAGCGACTACAATTACAATGCTTAAAAGATCGGGCGGAAACCCGGGCCATGGAGCGTCGTCTATTTTTGGAATCATTCCGCCGAGGTCGTGGTTAACTTCCATACTTTGATTTTTTGGTACATGGATAATGTTTCCTTCGTGCGCCCAGACAATGCCGAGTTTTCCAAAGGCGATTTTTGCAGGGCGCATATCAGCAGGACGCGCTCCTTCGATATGAAGGTCTCCGCCTGTAACGGCTGCAAGACCGATAAAAGAACCTACTTCCATAAAATCAGGGCCGATTTCGAAATCACAGCCGGAAAGTTTTTCTACTCCGGTAATTGTAAGTATGTTAGAGCCGATTCCTTCTATCTGCGCGCCCATCTGTACAAGCATATTGCATAGATCCTGAACGTGAGGTTCTGACGCGGCATTTGTTAAAATTGTTTTTCCTTTTGCAAGGACAGCTGCCATAACGGCGTTTTCTGTAGCGGTAACCGACGCTTCGTCAAGAAAAATATCCGCTCCAATTAGAGTCTTTGCTGTAAATGTAAAATTATCGCTTACCTTCACCTTAGAGCCTAATTCTGTAAGCGCCAAAAAGTGCGTGTCCAGCCTTCTTCTTCCGATAACATCGCCTCCGGGCGGAGGGAGAATGACTTTTCCTGTCCGAGCTAAAAGAGGTCCTGCAAAAAGAATCGAAGCTCTTATTTTTTTTGCTTCTTCTCCTGGAATCTCAGAAGATTTTATATCTGTTAATGAAAGTTTTCTGACATTGGACCCCAGAGTTTCTACTTTGCCTCCGAGAGCTGTAAATACATCAAGCATAACCCGAACGTCTTCGATATCGGGAATATTCCGCAGAATAACAGGCTCATCTGTTAAAAGAGCCGCAGCAATGCAGGGCAGAGCGGCATTTTTATTTCCGCTTACCTTGATTGATCCGTTTAATGGAACGCCGCCGTTTATCAAGTATTCACTCATATATAAAATGTAGCTCAAAAACAGCGGCACTGTCAATTACAGGAGTGAGATCTTGAATTTTCTTACCATATATGCTATAAACACAAGATGAAGAAAATTAGTTTAATTTTATGTATTGGAGTTTTAATAATTTTGAGTACTACAGAAACATTGGATGCCCAAAATCTGGGCGATGGGATCTTTGCGCGGATTACAACAAATCGCGGTGAAATTATTGTGCGTCTGGAATACCAGCGCGCGCCGCTTACAGTTTGTAACTTTATTGCTCTTGCAGAAGGCAGAATGGATAATCTCAGGGGTAGACGGTTTTATGACGGGCTTTCCTTTCACAGGGTTATTTCCAGAGCAAACGGAGATAATCATGATTTTATGATTCAGGGCGGCTGTCCGCAGGGGAATGGCAGGGGCGGACCCGGTTATAGTTTTCCCGATGAAATCGACTCCGCTTTAAAACATGACAGACCCGGCGTTTTAAGCATGGCAAATGCGGGTCCCGGAACCAACGGCAGTCAGTTTTTTATTACTGTCGCTCCAACTCCGCATTTAGACGGAAGACATACGGTTTTTGGTTTTGTTGTTCAGGGTCAAAATATTGTAAATACGACAAGACAGGGCGATCAGATTAGGCAGATTACTATAATACGAAACGGAACAGAAGCAAACGCGTTTAGGGCGGATCAGGAAAACTTTGACAGATTGCTTGCGCAAAGAGAAGGCGCGGGCGCAAACAGCCGTCAGGCGGATCTTGCAAGGATTAATTCTGAATATCCAAACACAGAGCGGACAACTTCTGGGATTAGATATATTATTCAACAGCAGGGAAGCGGAAATAAACCAACACGCGGCAGAACTGTAAGCGTTCATTATACAGGCAGGCTGCTTAACGGCACTGTTTTTGATGATTCTAGATTAAGAGGCAGTCCGATTGAATTTCAGGCTGGAACAGGAAGAGTAATTGCGGGATGGGACGAAATGGTTATGGATATGAGAGTAGGCGAAAAGCGGCTTGTTATTATTCCGCCGGAGCTCGCATACGGTAATCAGGCAGTAGGCGAAGTAATTCCTGCCAATAGTTTTTTAATTTTTGAGATGGAACTTGTCAGTGTAAGGTAATTGAAAATGAGTGACGAAGAAATCACAGACGTAACCGCAGAAGTAAAAGGAATGGAAGAAATTACCGGTAAAAAGGTATTTTTTCTTTATCCTACGGCGTCTGTGCAGAATCAAGTTATAACAGAATTAACGCAGCACGAGATAGAAGTGTATATCGCAAAAGATCATATGCGGCTTTTGCGTGTGTTAAAAAAGTATAACAGTTCCATTGTTTTTATTAATATTGATGAGAGCATTCAGGAAGCGGAATGGGAAAAGTATATTTTAACTATTCGTAATACTGCGCCGAATGTTAATGTTGGAATTTTTTCTTCCAGCTCCGATGAAGAATTAAAAGCAAAATATATCGAAAAACTAAAAATCACATGCGGATTTATGACATTAAAGCTTGATATGAGCCGGGCTGGAAAAAAAATCATGGATATTCTAGGTGTTATGAATGTAAAAGGACGGCGTAAATATCTCAGAGCTTCTCTTGAGCGGGAATCAACAGCGACAATGAACATGCCGTTTAACGGAGACTTTATTAATTCTGCTATAAAAGATATAAGCGTTGTAGGTATTTCTGTTGTCTTTGAACATGATCCCGGGCTTAAAAAAAATGCGCTTTATAAAGATATGCAGATAAGGCTGCAATCTATGCTTATTAAAGTAGAAGCTGTCGTGTTTGGCTCGCGTGAAAATTTAGGCGAAAAGATTTATGTTTTGCTGTTTACCCAGCGAATCGACCCGGATGTCCGGGTCAAAATCCGCAAGTATATTCAAAGTAATCTTCAGAGCAAAATGGACAGCGAGATTAATTAATCCCGAATAATTTTATACCTTCTCCGGGGAACTTTTTCTTTACTTCTGTAATTGCCTTTTGAATGCCTTTAGCTTCATCTTTTTCGCACCAAATAATTAAAGAAAAATTTTCTTCCGGCCAGACAGCGTCTCCCATGCGCGGACCGCAGGCTCCGACTCCCAATATATTGGGAATTTTTGTATAATATTTGCCAACTTCTTCTTTTGCAAGAGCTTCCAGTATGTTTTCTTCTACAGAACGGTTTGCGATTATTTCTACACGAATCATGATAACCCCTCTCTTGTTTTTGCGCGGCCTTCGCCGGCGGCAATTCTATCGCGCTTTTCCTGAGCTTTTGCGGCTCGCTTGTCAGAATGTTTATTAAAGATAGCATAAACTGTCGGCATTAGGAATAATGTCATCAGCGTACCGAATGAAAGTCCGCCAAGAACAGTTTTGCCGATTGGAGCTACAAGTTCTGTACCTTCGCCAGGGAAGAATGCCATTGGCACAAGTCCGAGAACAGTTGTTACTGTTGTCATTAAGATTGGGCGAAGACGACTGCGTGCGGCTTCTATAATTGCGTCATTTAACGCATATCCTCGTTTGCGAAGAAGATTTGTATAATCGACAAGAATGATACCGTTGTTGGTTATAATACCGATTAGTACAAGAAGTCCTACCGCGGTAAGAACATTAAAGATAGTATTAGTAATAAGATATATCGCAACAATTCCTACTATAGAAAGCGGAATTGTAAAGATAATGATAAACGGAGATTTAAATGATTCAAATAGACTTGCCATTATTCCGAATACAAGGAAAATTGCAACAACACAGATGAGTACGAATCTTCCGAATATTTTAACCATTTGAGTATTTGCGCCGCCGTATTCGATTGTTACATCATCTTCTATGGGGATTTCTGATCGTATTAGATCTTCAACCATAGTTTGCAGATGGTTTGTTCGCACACCGGGTCTTGCTCTTGCTGTTACGTGAATAACACGGCTTTGGTTTTCCCTGTTAATTGTCATAGGTCCGACGCCTTCCTGATACTGGACAAAGCTGGAAAGCGGAACCCTTCCTGCTATCGCGCTGCTGATAAAAATATGATCAAGTGCAGGAAGTGTGTTTCGATCAGCTTCTGCAAGGATCAGAATAACATCATAATCCTTGCCGCCTGATTTATATCGTGTTGCTGTGACACCGTCAACTGCGGCTCTGATTTCGTTTCCTACTGTAAAAGTATTAAGTCCAAGCGCATACATTTTTTCTCTGTCCAGTACAATTTCGTACTGAGGCAGGCCGTCTTTTAAGTCAACCTGGGGCTCTGTAACATAATCATCAAGTCTTTCTTTAAGGAGAGCAGCTATTCTTTCACCTATTGCTTTTCCTTTTACAAGATCATCTGTTCTTAAAATGATATCGACATTGCTTCCGCCCATCATTCCGCCCATCATTCCGCCGCCGAAAGAGAACATTACACCAGGAAACTGATCAAGGAAGGGTTCTAGAATACTTTGAATTTCATTTGCGCTTTCTTTTCTTTTTGAAAATTCCGGAAGGCTTATTCTTAGAGAGCCGGAGTTACTTGTACTTGCACCAAGAGACATTAACCCGCCGCCTCCGGCGCGTAAAACAATTCTTTCATAGCCGATTATTTCTCTTTCGACTATAAGCTGGAGTTGTTTTAAGACAGCTTCGGTTTCCTGAAGAGGAGTTCCCAAAGGAAGGGTTGCAGTTATATTTACATTGTCATTTTCTTGCTGCGGCATAAATTCCCAGCCGATAAACCAAATAGACACAATACTTACTACAAACATCCCTGCGAGAACAAGAATGACTTTAAGTTTATGATTTAAAATCTTTTTTACTGTTTCTTTGTATTTTTCGTCCAGCCAGATAAAAAACTTTTCAATTTTTGAATCATATTCTGCAATTTTACCGGTTAGAGGAACTTGTTTTCGCGTAACAATCGGAAGATAATGGCTGCAAAGAACAGGAACAAGGAAGATCGCTGTAAAAAGCGATATACCAAGCGAAATTACAACTGTAAAGGCGAGACCTGAGAACATTTCTCCAGCCATTTCCAAGAGACCCTGAAACATAACCATTGGAGCAAATACACAGATTGTAGTAAGAGTAGAAGCTGTTATTGCAATTATCATTTCTGATGTTCCAAGAATAGAAGCTGTTTTTAATTTTGCGCCTTTTTCGCGGTAATGGTAAATGTTTTCTAAAATTACGATTGAATTATCAATTAACATTCCTATTCCGAGAATAAGTCCTGCCATTGTCATAAGATTAAGCGTTAACCCTGCAAAATACATAAACAGCATTGTTATAATTACCGAAACAGGAATGCTTATACCGATAATAAGCGTTGGTTTTAACGCGCGTAAAAATACAAACAGCGTTAAGATAGCAAGGAACGCGCCCATAAATGCAGTTGATGTAACCTGATTAAGAGAGTTTTCTACAATATCAGTGCTGTTAAAAAGTTCTGATATTACTATATCCGGCGGAAGCCCTCCTCTGATACGATCCAGCCTTGCTCTAAGTTCTTTTGCTGTCTGCACTGAGTTTTTTCCGCTCTGTTTTTGAACAGATAATGTGACCGCAGGCTGTCCGTTTACATAAACAACGCTTGATTCATCACGGTAGCCTTCGTATACGCTTGCAAGGTCTCTGAGAAAAATTTGACGAGGCATTTGCATTTGGTTTCCGACGACACCGCCGCCTCTATGAGCTACGACTGTATTCTCGATATCTTCCAGTGATGAAAACTCGCCCATTGTTGTCAAAATATAAGACATACCGCCTTCTGTTATTGTTCCTGCGGCAGTTTGAATATTCTGCGCGGCAATCATCTGCTGTATCTGCGTTATCGTAAGATTATATGCTTCAAGGCGGCTTTGAGGGATTTCTACGCGGATTATCTTTTCTCTGCCGCCGTTGACAGAAGCGGTAGAAATACCCGGCGTTTGTTCTATTCGCGGAACAATTGTGTCTTCCGCTATTTCGCGCAGTTCTTCTGATGTGCGTCTGTCAGAAGTTACCATTAATGTCATGATTGGAATCATAGAAGGATCAGCTTTAAAGATAATAGGCGTTTGCGCGTTTGCAGGCATGTAGTTTCTGACACGTTCAAGCGAATCACGAATAGAGTTTGAAGCTTCGGAAATATCCGTGCCGTAGGTAAACTCCATAATAATTAAACTTAATCCTTTACTGGACATAGAAGTAACATTTTCCATGCCCGAAACGCTTGATAAAACAGCCTCCAGCATTCTTGTTACAGAGCGCTCGACTTCTTCTGGACCTGCTCCTGTGTATGAGGTAACTACTGCTAAAATGGGAAAATTAATTTCCGGATATAAGTCGATAGGCAAATTTAACATTGCAAATAAACCAAGACCAATTAGCAGGAGGAATATAATTAATATTGTTGTCGGGCGGGAAACAACCCCTTTTACTAAATTCATAATTGTTCCCTTAACGGAGAAATACGCTCAATAATATTTACTCTTGAGCCGTCATCCAATAAAGTGTGCCCCCTCACTACGATTTCTTCATTAGGTGCAAGTCCGTTTAATATTTCCATCACGCCGTCAATTAGAATGCCCGGCGTAACAATTCTTTTTACTGCTATTGTGTGCTCCTGGTTTTCCGGATCTTTTTCGATAACATAAACATACTGTTCCCCAAATCTGTTTGTTACAGCGCTTGCAGGGATTTTTACTATGTTATCTTTTCGTTCTGTAACAACGCGCACCTTTGCAAACATTCCAGGTTTTAATCTGGAATCTGGATCGCTAACATTAACTCTTACTTCCATTGTTCTGGATGCGAGATCTACAGTCGGAGCTACTTCGCTTACTGTTCCGTAAAAAACTTCTCCGGGATATGCGTCAGTAGTAATTTCGCATGAAAGATTCAACGCCATCCTTGATATAAAACGTTCTGCTACATTAAGACGTATCTCAAGTCCGCCGCCGCCTGCTATTCTTGCAAGGGGAACAGCCTGAGAAACCATCATCCCAACCTGCGCCGGAATCATTGTGATAGTTCCGCTGATCGGAGCAGTAGCTATGCTGTGTCTGAATGTCATACCGGGGCGTGACGGGTCAATAGCAGCTATTCTGTCTCCTCTATTAACCCTGCGTCCGACAGTTACATAAATTTCCGCTATTCTTCCCGCGGCTTCGGGCAGGACATCTACAGTAGAACCTGCGATAATGTCGCCTGAGAATGTAATATAGTCTTGAATCTGTCCTTGAACTACCAGAGTTGTATTGACAGCAAATACAGGTCCTTCATGTTCCGGTTTATTCCTGCTTTTATTGATGTTAGTAACTGTCACTATTACAATTACGGCGGCAATAAGCACGCAAACAGAAATAAATATTAATTTTGCTTTTTTATTTTTTAAGATTTTGCTTATCATTCTACACTCCTTGTTGCTGCGGAATTTCCGCTTAAAGTTCCAAACGGAACGCCGATGGAATATTCAAGGTCAATTAGACCATTAAGATAATTAAACTGCTGTTCGAGAAGCTGAACCCTCGCCTGATGGAGAGATTGTTCAGCGTTCTGAACCTGAAAGTAATCCTGCAAGCCGGCTCTGTAAGCCTGTTCTGTAAGACGGTATGCCTGTTCGGCAAGGCTTACAGTCTGCGCCTGCGCTTGAGCGTTAAGCCGTGTTCTTTCCAGTGAAAGAACCGTATTGTAAACTTCTATCTGTGTGCCGTTAATCAATTGAGCAAGACCCATATTTGCTGTTGCTAATTGATCATTTAAGTTTTTTAAAGCTGTGTTCTCTGATGTAAAAGGGATAAGTCCGTTTAAACGAAAACCTAATGTGATTCTGAACATTCCCTGACCTTCGCGCCATCTGCTAAAATCAAACCAAGGATCAGCCCATGGATCGCCGCTAAAAGAAGGTGCAGTGTTCCATGAGAGAGAGAGAGTAGGAGTATACAGCCGGAATGTCGTAGATGTCTTTATGCTGTTTAGCATTAAAATATCCTGTCTTAATTCCCGGATTTCCGGTCTGTTAGCTGAAGCCATCGATATGATCTCTGATAGATCCAGCGCAGCATAATTACTAGCGCTTTGCACTGGAGTTAGTTCAAATTGTGTGTCAAACGGCAATCCCAAAAACATTGCAAACTGCGCCATAGAAACTTTTAATCCGTTTTCTACCTGATCAATAACGGGACGCATATTTTCTCTTGCTACCCGCGCTTGCAGTAATATTAATTCCGGCGCAAGACCTGCATTATAATTTGCCTGCGCCATTTGTACTTGACGTTCTACGTTTGCAAACGTTCCGCGTAATAGCGCGATATTTTCCTGAAGCAGCAGCATATTGTGGTATGCTTTGCGGACATCGCGTTCCAGCTGAATTTTTGCTTTTTCAAAGCTGATTAAGCCTTTTTCGTAATCGAGCCTTAGCCTGTTCATTTCTTCGATCATTGCAATATTAAAATTAAGCGATACCGAAAGTGAAGCGGACAAATACCATAATTGACTGCTTCCCATTGTCATTGTCTGTCCCATAAAAGTAAATGACTGCATTTGTGACTCGTTAAACCTAAGCAGAGCGCCGCCGACATCGACAGTCGGAATAAACTGGTTCCATGACAGATCCGAGGCTCGTCTTCTTACTGCCAAATTAATGCGCGAAGATTCGAGACTAAGATTGTTTCTTATAGCAAGTTCTACAGCCTCATCCTGAGTTAATTTTACTGCAGGTGCAGCCGCGGTTTCCTGAGCGTAAATGTTTGCGCATAATACAAGGATTACTGCAAAGAACAACAAAGATCGAATGTACATTAGCTCAATATAGCGTTTCTTTTTCATCGTGTAAAGCCTCCAAGACCTCTAATTACAAATTTATATAACATTCTGATTAAACTATTTTGTTCAACTTGAGCAGTTTTATCCGGATTGCATAACACATTTATAAGTAAAAATAATATCCAGTGAGATGTGCGCTGTTTTTCTTCGTCTGCTGCGTTATGTAATGATTCAATATTAACGTCTTCGAACAGCCTGAAAATTTCTTCTTGCTTTTCCGGTTTTCCGATGTCGAGCTTTCGCGTGCGTATCCAGTTCATTGCAACAAGAATTTCATGCCTAGAACGAAGATAAACAGAGATCGAATAAATACCAAGATATAGCTGCTGCGAAGCGTCTTTGGATAAACTAATACCCTGTCTTGCAAATTCTATTATACGTTTAAATTCTGTAAGGAACAAACGGCGGAGCATATCTTTTTTGTTTTTAAAGCGTCCGTAAAGGCTGCTTTTGGACAGCCCCAGTTTTTTTGCGACCATATCCATAGAAACATCCCACGGACCGGCTTCGGCAACTGCTTCTGCGACAGCTTTAAAAAAAGGTTCGGCTTCGGCATTAAGTGGAATTTCATTCACCTGCTCTTCTAAATTTTCAAAATTAATATCTGTTTTTTGGGGAGAAAATCCAAGTCCGTATTTAACTGTTTCATTTATTATCGATGTGATCTCCTGTATCTGCTTGTCAGCCGGGATATTTTCCATGGATTTATTTTTTTTATGAAAATGCGACATAAAAAATGTAAGAGTAGCAAAAATAATTCGCGTTAGTTCCGGCTCGTATGTATATTTTTTATTTATTATAAGCTGAAGAATCCCAATATCCGCTCCTCGGGATTTTAAAGCCTCCTTTAAGTTATCACGGTTTTGAATGTTAATAAGGCAAAAAATCAAAGAATAAACATTCCTTGCAAAATAGAAGGAAATACTCTCTACTATTGCTATTATTCCTTCGTCAGGATCATTTAAAGTAAGAGCCTTTCTAAAATCTTCTATATTGGAAGCTGCAAAGTCATCAAGGAAATGTTCGGTCATTGCGCTGGTCAATGCCTGCTTGCTGGCAAAGTGGCGGTAGAGAGCAGGTTTGCTTACACCCAGTTCGTCAGCTAGTTTGGAGAGGGATGTTTTTCTGTAAAAATTGCGCCCCCATACTTTAAAGGCGGCGTCTACTATTTCTGTCTTTGTCATGTTAACGACCGTTCGGTAACTAGTAATATAACAATTTAGAAAAAAAAAGGCAACAGGAACATAGCTAAATTTGATGTATTAGGTTAAAATAAAAGAATTATTTTATTAATATAAAGGAGAAAAATATGAGTATTCAGGTCATTTTTCTTATAATACTTGGTGTTGTTTCGGTCGTTTATCTGGTAACTTTGGCTTTTAAACCCGGTTTGTTTCAATTTATTCTAAAGGGCTGCCTTATGCCCCTTGTTTTTGGGGTGTATTTCTTTGGCACAGGGACAGTTTTTTGGCCAATAGTGCTGGCTTTGCTTTTTGCGTGGATTGGAGATGTACTGCTGGTAAGAATTACTAATATTCTCTGGTTCAAACTAGGGCTTGGGAGTTTCCTTATCGGACATATCTTCTATATATTAGCAATGAAAGGATATATCCTGCCTTTAAACATTCCTGTTCTTATCTCGTCGGTTATTGGAGCAGTGATTTTTGGGATAGTCGCATACAGGGTTGTAAGACCCAGCAAGCAAATGAAAATTCCTGTAATAGCATACGAAACCATCATTATGATTATGGCAATTTTTGCCTTGCAGGTTTTCTTTGCGCAGTATATTACGCACAAGGCTCTCTTTGGCGCGCTTATTTTTGCAGGGAGCGTTTGTTTTGTGGTTTCTGATACACTACTCGCGCTTAGAACTTTCCGAAGAGTACGCATTTATTTTGCTGTAATGGTCACTTATATCGCAGCCCAGCTTCTCATAGCATTAGGATTTAGCATGATATGAATGTAGACGCTAAAATACCTACTCAATCTTTGTAAGAACGAACTCTGTAAAATTAAGCGTTACAGGTCCTATGTTTCTGTCGCGGCTTGCAGTAGTAAAAATCATTGCGTTTGATACCGGACGGGAGGTTTCTGCCCTTGTGTATATTCTAATTATTATTTCTGCAGTTACTTCTTCGCCTGCTTTAGAAGCCGGAAGCACAGCGCCGCCGTTGCTGTTATTTGGTATTGATATTCCAACCTGTCTCCACGACAGAGCTGTCCAAGGGTTATAGCCTGCAAAACCGACGCCTATTTCATTTTCTAAATCCCGGCTTGCGGTATATGTAACTTTGAGTTTATAAACATCGCCTCTGCTGAGTCTGTGTCCGTTTAATAATCTTGGGTTTTGTATATCGCTTTGATAGTTTGGAGCATTCACAAAATTATCAATTAGTTCAAGTTGAAATTCTCCAAGCGAGACTTCTGGCAAATTTAATATAACAGGCTGAGGTGAAGTTTGTTCAGTTGGTCCAATGTGTTCTGTGTGCTCCGGTTCCTCAGCGGGTTTTGGCGGAAACAGCGAAGTAGGAAGACCATGACCTCGAAGCCTCAAACCTGTTTCGTTATTTCTGTTAAACTGCCAGCCGATTGTAAGGCTTGGGCGCATAGAAACTCTTGGTTCAAAGTAATGCAAGAATACAAAATCAATTCCCGCTTCTGCGTACATATCTTTCCATATAAAGTACTGAACCGAAGCGCCGGCATTTGTAGCAAAAACAGGCTCATACACTCCCGTGTTATAATTATAGGGATTAGAAATACCTAGTCCTGCATGAAAATTTAATTGCCATTTTTCTGATAATACACGCTGGTATATCGCTCCTACCATAAATTGACTTAAAAGATCCAAGACTTCATAACCCGGTGAGGATGTTTCAACACGATTAATACGTTCAAGAATGCCAAACTCAAACCTGATTCCAAGTTTGTTCTGTCCCCAGCGATGCGGGAGATACGCATAACGCAAACTTACCCCGCCAGCGTTAAAGTTACGTAATGCTTGGATGTAAACACCGCCGTCGGTTTTGATCAATTCAAACCCCGATAATGGAATCATAGGATGCCAGCTTAAAGAAACAAGATGTTCACCTTTTGGAGGCTGTGTTACAGGTACAGAAAAATCTTCGCCGCGGCGTGCAGCTTCTATTACTTCTGCCTGTTCTGCCCATCTTCCAAACTGCCAGCCAATTCCAATATGCGGCCTAAACATTAAATGACTAAACTCAAAAGTGTATTGTATATCAAGTCCCGCTTCTAAATATAAATTTTTCCAGACAAAAAATTGCGCAGAATAACCAAAGTTTAGAGCAATGTCTTGAATTTCGTTAAAATTAGGTTCTCCTGTGTAATGGTAACTTTCAAACATTATTCCAAAGCCGAGCCTAAAATTATGCTGCCAGCGTTCTGTAAAGGGGACTTGATAGAGTACATTAAAAATTATACTGTCTGTTGCGTCAAAGAAAAAAGTTAAATCATTATGTCTAGTATAATTTCTATAATTATTATTATCCAATAAATTAAAATGCAGCTCTAAGCCAAAATTACCTATTTTAGTCTTAAGCGGTATCCAGCCGAGGCGAAAGTAAAAACCAAGCGGATTTAAATGTTCAAGCTGTCTTTCTAAAACTTGAGCTTCTACAAACAATGCGTTTTCTATGTCAAAGGCAGCAATCATCGGTGAGTAACCAAACGAGAAGGTAAAATCTGTATTGTTTCTATATCCTACCCGAACCTGTCCAAAAGTAGACCATAATCCTCCGGGATTGCGGATAAATATCTGATATGTGCCGCGTCTAAGAGAGCCGCTTTCAAAACTTAAGCTGGCATGATTTCCTTCTACTTCTACGCGTTTTGGAAAAATAACATCATTGCGGCCTTCTAATGATACTCCCGACCAGTCATAATTTGCCCTGTGTCTGACAAGCGCAAACTCAGAAACATCAAAAAAATCTCTTCCGTAAATTATTAGTACGTTGTTGGGATCCGGCAGTTCAAAAAACATGCCGTAATGCGGCTGATAACTTATAGGTACAGGTTCGAGCCCTTCGATTATTCTAAACTCCTGCCATTCGGAAATTCCTTCTAATAAATTCATTCTGTTAATTGCAGTAATTCTGTAGCGGTAATACCCCGCTTTTAATGAGACTTCGATCGAATTAGTATTGGTTATTATTGTTTCCAGCGGAATTATCTGCGAACCATCTATTTGTTCTAAGTCTACTTCGTACCTTAGTGTATTGGGAACTTCCGGAAATGTAATAGTCTGAAAAAGCACAAACCCGTCACTTGTTCTTTCTACGCGGTTGGCTTCTTCATTTGCAAATACAGGGATAACTATTGTTAAAACAAAAAACAAAAATAAAAATTTCTTAACGGTTGCCATATAGTTCTCCCGGATCATTTGTCGGCAATGCCCTTGTCGGGATATCTCCCGGAACTACGGTAAACCGTAAAGCGGCAGAAGGAAGTTCCTGCCAGTTATTGTTTCTGCCTTTTTCATAAACCTGCCACACATATTCGCCGTTTGGCAGAGAAGATGGATTTTGCATTTCGTACATTTTACCCGTAACCGGCGCAGGCTGAATAACGGCTTGTCCGTCAGCGCGGTAAAGCGCAAAGAGATATTCTCTGCCGTCTCCGTCCCATGAAAAATAAATAGACTGCGTGGTTCTTAATTGTTCAGAAGTTACTATATAACTGTTTGTCGGGAAAGGATCAGCAATCGTACTTGATTCTGAAACCTGCAATAAACGCGTCAGCGGATCTTGCGGCGATAGAGGCGGCGCCGGCGGCAATGCAGGCGGAGGTGTTACGGCAACAGGCGGTGTTACAGGCTGTGGTTGAGGCGCTGGGGTAACTGCCGGAGGCGGTGTTGGTGTTGGTCTAGGCTGCGGAGTAGCTCCTATTGGAGGCGGTGCAACCGGCTGAGGCTGAGGCGCAGGAATTGGTTCCGGAGCCGGCTCAGGTCTTGACGGCTGCCTCGGAGCCGCAGTTTCGATTACTTGAATTGAACCGGAAGGATATACAGGGTTTGCTATACTGCCGTCAGGCGTTACTACATAGGCGCGCCACCAGTAAGAACCAAAATCCAAATTTACTGTAGCCGATGATCCTGTTGATTCGGCAGACGAAACTATCTGCGAAAAATTACCATCCAAAGCGGCTTCTACTACAATTTTTGACTGCGGATCAATATTTGATTTATTCCATGAAAAATTAACAGGAACAATTTCTCCCGGTGTGCCGGAAACGCGCGCAGAAGGACCAAAAGATGTTATAGCTATCATTGGTTTTTCTTCGCGCTGTCCTTCGTTATTTACTGCCAAGACTGAGCCGGATGAAACAGTTTCTCCGTTTAAACGGGCTCTGCCTCTTACAACAGACATATTTAAACCGTCATTGTTCCTGTCAAGACTTGCCTGTCCGCCAACAATTACTTCTGATGTGCCGGTTTGAATAACTACATCCCGAGATCCGGAAGTTACTTCCAGCCGTCCTCCGCTTAAACCAATTCTTAAGCCTTGTTCATCACTATAAAAAATTTGTATAAGGGTGTTTTCGTCAAGTGCAATAGTCGTTTCTTCGTCTCTAAAAATTATTACTGCTTCTGAGAACTCTATTGTACGGATTGTATCGCCGTTATATAAAGGCGTATTCTGTCTAAGCCTGTCCCATACAACGCGATCTATAAATTTTCTCTGCGCGGTTCTCTTTTTAAAATATATCCTGCCGATTTCTTCTTCGTTTAATTTGGACAGAGTGCGGTTATACTCACCCCAAAATGCCGCTCCCGAGAAAATGGATCCGGCTACACAGAGAAGGATGACAACAATGTCAGCCTTTTTCAATTTTATACTTTTTTTCTTCTGCATTTGTATCAACCTTGCTGACATCCGGAGGATCTATACCAAGAAGTTTTCTTACTTCTGCCAGTGTCTGCGGTCCTGCAGCGTCTTTAAGATTAACAACTGCAAACATTCTTACCGGTTTTTCTTTGCCTTTTACTGTAACAGGCGGCATTTCTTCTGTTATGAATTTATCTCCGACAAGATTCCAAGTATCTTCTGTTATTAGAATATCTGTTCCAAGCGGTTTGTTAAGCGACTCTGTGCGGCTTGCAAGATTTACAGGATCTCCGATAACTGTGTATTCCATGCGCTGTACAGAACCAAGCTGTCCCGCAGTTACAATACCCGTATTAAGACCGCAGCCCATGTTGATTTCGGGGTTTCCGGGATCATCCTTTTTTCTGCGCTGATTTAATTCATGCAAAGCGTTGCGCATCATAAGCGCTGCTTTAACGCCGTTAAATGCGTCTTTCTCGGGGCTTCCTGCAGAAGATGCAGTACCCCAGTGCGCCATAACCGCGTCTCCGATAAATTTATCAACAACGCCGCCTGTTTTTTCGACGCAGTCTACCATATATGTAAAGTATTCGTTTAACCATAAGACGATTCGATCAGAAGCATCGTCTTTAAATTTCTTTGTAAAGTTTTCTGATTTTTCTGTAAAGCCTCTGATATCAGAGAAGAAAATCGTAGCATGCTTGGGAAGTCCGCCGGGTTTTATTTGCCCTCTCATTGCCTTAAGCGCGATTTCTTTATTAACAAAACGTCCAAAGATATTTAAGGCGCGTGTCATCTTGCCGAAGCTTTCGGTTAAAAGCCCGATTTCGTCATTACTTTGCGGTTTGAGCTTTTGTTCAAAATTACCGTTTTCTATTTCGAGAGCGGCGCTGGCTAAAATCCTGACAGGACCGCTTATAGTTTTTGAGAAGAACCAAATGAATAAAATTGCCATACATAAAACCATAAGCGCAAGCAGTCTGTTTTGCCGTGTTACGCTTCTGACCGCTTCAAAAACAACATCGTGAGGAATGGTTGTAATTACAATCGTGTCTGTCCCGCCGATAGGAATATATGCGCCAAAATAACGCTTGCCTTCATTGTCTTCGAATGCGATTTGTCTGCCTTGAGAGCTGCTGTCCTGCAGCGCTTCTTTTACAATTTGCATATCAGAAAAATCTGCGCCTTCTAGAACATAATCATTAGAAGGGTGAAGCAATACTGCGCCGGAATTATTTACAAGAAAACTTGTGTTAGTTCCTATGCCGAAAGTTTCTGACAGGTTGTCCGGCATAAAAAGTACTTTTACAGTCTGCGCGCCGGTGTCAGCGCGGTTTAATACCGCGCAAAGCATGGAAAGTTCAAAAAACTGAGCTGCGTTAAAAATCGCCATGCCTTCTGTAACAGATGCGGAAGCTGCCGAAACCCGGTCAAAATATCTTCTTATTGTGTCACCAGTTAATTTATTAGAGAGCAGGAATTTATCGTTATAAATATAAGAAGCTCTTCCGCCTTGTGTAATGCTTATAGCCGCAATGCTCTGGTTAAAATCAAAGAATTCGAGCTGAGTCTCTGTTGTATCTCCAGAAAGACGATCTGCCATTCTTAGGTACATAATTACTGCCGCATGAACAGACTGAAAAGCGCTTTGAACCTGCTCGCCTGCCTGCTGGTTTATCGTAAGATTGCTGGCTTCTGCCGTTAATTTTACGTTTTCTGTGCTGATATATGAAACCAAAGAAATTACAATCCCCAAAGATATAAGTAGCAGTACTGATATAATAACAACCAGTTTTATGCCTATTGGAAACTTAACCCGTGTTTTTGCCTGTTTTTGAGACATTTCTCACCTCAGTAATGTACAATAAAGTACAATTTGCTTTGTATGAGTATCTTATATTTAAAAAAAAAAGTCAATGTAAAAAACGAATATTGACATTAAGATATTACATTTATAAATTGAATAATATATGGAAGTTTTGCAGAAAATATACTCTTGGATGCCTCAGCTTTTAAACGGAGCATGGATAACCGTATCATTAACTTCGTTATCTGCAAGCGCCGCTCTTTTTATTGGTTTTTTTCTGGCTTTGGGGAAAATGTCAAAAAACGCTGTTTTAAGAAAACTTTGCGGCGCTTATACCTTTTTCTTTAGAGGCACTCCGCTTTTAATGCAGTTATTCTTTATTTATTACGCTCTGCCGTCAATAATACCTGCATTTACTATTAAGAGCCGTTTTTTGGCTGCTTTTATCGCGTTTTCACTGAACTGCGCCGCTTATTGCGCAGAAATTGTAAGGGCTGCGATTCAGAGTATCGATAAGAGCCAGTACGAAGCAGGGCGGGTTCTCGGGCTGACTTATATGCAGACAGTGCGTCATATAATTCTCCCGCAGATAATAAAACGGCTTATACCGCCAATCGGCAATGAATTTATAATGATGTTAAAAGATGTTTCTATTGTTTCAATGATTGCGTTAGTTGACATCACAAGGGCAATGAGAAGCATAGAAAGTTCGACAGGTTCTGCGCTTGTATATATCCCGGCGATGTTTTTATATCTTGTTATTACCGCTGTTTTTACTGCGGTCTTTAAAAGACTGGAAAAGAAATATTCTATAGAAGCGGGGCAGTAACCTGTCCGTAATGCAGTTCTTTTGGAAATATTTTAATTCTTAACTTTTTTTCCATTGCGGCAAGAAGGCGCATTTGCGTTTCATCGCCGATTGTTACCATAACGCCGCGTCTGCCTGCCCGCGCAGTGCGGCCGCACCGGTGAATATACACTTCGCTGTCCTGCGGCACATCAAGAGAGATTACATGCGTTACGCCTGTTATATCAAGGCCGCGGGCAGCAAGGTCTGTGGAGACGAGTACATTTTTTTCTCCGCTGCGAAAATCGTCAAGCGCCGCTTTACGGTCATTTGCAGACAGCGCTCTTTTGCCGGCTTTGCCAAAAAGACCCACAGCATTTATATGGTGATACTGAAGGCGCGAAAGAACAAAAGCGGCTTCGTCGCCTCTGCTTGTAAAAATAAGAACTTTTACAGCGACCTTCTTTTTTTTTGGAGTGTTTTGTACTGCGGATAAAAACGAGCGCAGTGTCTGGTCTTTTTTTCGTTTTTCGCTGAATATTGCCCAGTGTTCTATTTTATCTCGGAGTATTTCGTTGTCTTCGGATTCTATAAATGATAACTTGGAAAGAGCGGCGTTGTTTAAGTTTAACGCAGATAAAAGCTTATCTTTGTTTTTTATATTTATTGTCGCAGAACACGCGCCGATAACAAAATCTTTATTGTTTTTTGAATAGCGCATTATGAGGTTTAAAAGTTCTGTTGTGTCGTCTATCATTTCGTCACTGACAAGCCTGTCTGCTTCGTCTAATACAAGGGACTTTAAATTGTTTAATCTTATTATTTTTTTTCTTGCAAGGATTAACAGCCTGTTGGGACTGCCTATAATAATGTCCGGCTTTGTATTTTTTAGATTTTCTATCTGGCGTTCGATATTAACGCTGCCGATTAATAATACAGATTTTAATTCTGTGCCTTCTAATAAATATTCAAGCTCGCTGTTAATCTGCGTGCATAATTCCAAAGTTGGCGCTAAAACTAAAAGCTTGATTCCTTGAGAGTCTTCTTGGATTAAGCTTAACAACGGTAAAAGATACGCAAATGTTTTTCCCGTTCCTGTAGCAGAAGTAAAAAAAACACTGTCTCCGTTTAATAAAAGAGGAATGATCTTGTTTTGAATATCCGTCGGGTCTTTTATTAGGCGTTCTTCCAGCCGTTTTACAAAACAGGGTGTTATGCCCAATTGCTCAAAGTTATTTGACATTAAATATTTTACCGTTTTCGGTGTTCTTCGTAAACTTTAAGCATATTATTAATAAAATTTTCTACAGAGTATTTTCTGGAGATTTCTTCGGAACGCTGTCCCATTTTATTTTTTTCGTCTTTATTGCTTAGAATTTCCAGAGCTTTTTCCCAAAGTTTTTTATCGTCTTCCAGCGCCCAGCCGTTATCTCCGTCAACGACCATTCCGGCAATACTTATATCTGCCGCCGCTACAATAGGAAGACCGGATGCCATTGCTTCTATAAATGTAATAGGATGAACTTCGCTGTGTGATGCGCTCATAAAAAGATCAGCCGCTGTATAAACAAGGCGTATTTCGTCAGGCCACCGCAGATAACCCGTAAAAATAACAGAATCTCCAAGGCCAAGTCCGTAACAATGCTCCTGCAGGGATTTTTTGTCAGGTCCGTCTCCTACAAGCATTAATTTTACTGTACTGCGTCTGGATTGGATTTCTTTAAAATTTTCCAATAGGGTTCCTATATTTTTTTCGCCGCCGAATCTTCCGACAAAAACAATTAATTCATCGCTGTCGCTAATGCCGAACCTTTTGCGTAATTCCTGCGCGTCTTTGTTTATGCTTTCTGAATGTTCGTAAAATATAGAAAGGTCTATCCCGTTTGGAACAACCTGAACCGGAAGTCCGATTTTTATTTCTTCTAAAAAATTCTTTATTTTTATCGAAGGAGCTACAATGCACTTTTGACTGCGCAAAATCCTGCGCAGGTAAGAGCCTAGATTTTTTCTTAAATAAAAATTCATCGGGAACGGAGCGTACTTTAAATAATCTTTATAAAAAGTATGCAAAGTATGAACAGAAGGAATTTTTAGTTTTCTGCTTACAATCCGCGAAGCAAGATACAAACTAAACTCTGTATGAGCATGGATAATATCGATATTAAGGGAGCGCATTTTTTTTATCATTTGTTCTGCGATAAAAACGCCCACGCGGTGCTGAGGTTCGTTAGGAAACTGAAAAGAGCTTGTTCTTATTACATTTTCTTCGTCAACTGCATTTGGATGCTGAACAGTAAAAACATAGACAGTATGCCCCCGTTTTTCCAGTTCTGTTTTGAGCGCTCTAACCACCGTAACTACCCCGTTTATCTGGGGAGTATAACAATCGCTAAAAATTGCAATATTCATATTATGTAATTTTACTCTATATGTCTTGTATGGGCAAGGTTATTCTTGGTCTATTTTAGCAATCAAAAGCTTGTTTATCCGGTTTCCGTCTTTATCTGTAACTTTAAATCTATAACCCTGATAATCAAAACTGTCGCCGACCCGGGGCAGTTCGCCTGCAAGATGGAGTATAAAACCTGCAAGCGTATGAAAATCGCCGTTTTCTCCAAGGCTGCCAAGGGACAGAGCCTGAGCGGCGTCGTCAATGTTTAAAGTGCCGTCGGCAAGATAGGTGCCGTCTCCCTGCCGAAGCAGAGGTTCTTCGTTTGCTTCTGGCGCAGAAAGTTCTCCTACAATTTCTTCTACTAACGCTGTGATAGAAATAATGCCTGCAAGCCCTCCGTATTCATCCATAACAAAAAGCCAGTCGGACTGTCCGTTTTTAAATGATTCAAAAGCTTTTATCGCAGGCATTGTTTCGGGAACAAACAGCGCTTTTTTCATTATAACGCGCAGCCCCTGAGGGACTGACTGCGAGTAATCGAGAATAATATCTTCGAAAAAAACCATCCCTGCGATTTCGTCAGGGCTTGCGTTTCCTACAGGAAAACATTTTTGTTCCCTGTGTTTTATTACCTGTTCGCGTATTTCTTCGTATGGAGCGTTAATATCCAGCCATTGAATTTCTGAGCGGTGCGTCATAAACGCGCCAACAGGACGGTCGCCGAGATAGAAAACGCCTTCTACCATGTCGCGTTCTTTGCTTTCTACAACGCCGGATTTTTCGCCTTCTATTAATGTGTTGCGGAGTTCATCCTGAAGTTCTTCTTCTGTAATGCTGTTATCGGTGATTTCCGGTTTTATTGCTTTGTCAAAAAAAGACGCAAACTTTATTGCAGGCAGTGTAAAAGGTATCATCGGTATTGAGAGAATCTTCATAACCGGCAAAAGAAAAGCGGCTATTTTTTCCGGCTTTGTGCGCGCGGCAAGGCGCGGCAGAGCGTCTCCGAATAATGTAATGATCACTCCCAGAATAATTAAAACAACCGAAATTATTATATTAGAAATAAATGAATTAAAAAAAGAAGCGAATAATAAAAATACAACAAGAAAAACCGAAAAAACCTTAAATATATTTTTCCATAAACGGCATGCAAATAAAATACTGTTAGGGTTTTCTGTTACTTTAAGAACAGCTTTGTAATGTTTGCCTTGTTCTTTTTCTAAGCGTGATTTTCTGCATAAGCCAAGCGCGGATTCAAAAAGCGAAAAAACTCCGCAGAATAAAATTAAAGTAAACGTGAAAATTATAATAAATGATAAAAAGTCCATGTTAAGTGTCAATCTCCGTACGGTTTAAAGGCCGTACAATAGAAAGAACATTAGGCGCAGTCTGAACCATTTTAATTTTTCCGTCAGCTGTAAACTCGCCGAATATCTGCACGATAGGGAAGCGCGGGTTTTCGGGGTTAACGTCAACAACCTGGCCTTTTTTGTCGTTGGATAAAAGAACATAAAGACCAATAGGATATATAGAAAGCGAAAGAACCAGCGCTTTAACGACAGTGTCATCGTATTGCTTTCCTTCGTTTTTTAAAAGTTCCAGCATGCCTGTGTAGCCGTCTTTTGCTTCCTTGTGAGGTCTCTTTGAACTGAGCGCTTCGTAAGAACAGGCAACGGCTATTATCTTGGAATAAAGGCTGATTTTATCTCCCATTAGTCTTCTTGGATATCCGGTGCCGTTTTCGCGTTCGTGGTGTTCCAAAGCTCCAAGGCAGACAGGGAGAGGAGCATTAAAGTTTTTTAACATACTGTAACCAAGAACCGGATGGGTCATAATCGCTTTTTGTTCCTGCGCATTAAGCGGTCTTTGGCTGAGATAAACCTGCGAAGGCAGTTTGAGCATGCCGACTTCGTGGAGGAGAGCAGCGACACCGAGTTCGATTAATCTGTAAGGAGGAAGCTTTAAATAAGAGCCGATTATAATAGAAAGAATTGCCGAACGCAGTGAATGGGTAGCAAGATAGTTTTTTCCTTCGGCTGGTTCTACTTTCTTTAATATCCTCATAAGAAAACGGCGGTCTTCTTTTACATATTCTACAATATCTTTTATTTTTTCTGTTACAGCTTTAATTTCAAGCTCATTGGAAACAGCGGCTTTAACAAACATATTTTCTACATAGAATAGGAAGGTATTATAAAATTCTTCGGCTTTATCCAGCTTATCGCCGTCTGTCTGCTGACCGGGACCAACAGCGCCGTCAGAAGCCACATAAGCGGCGGCTTCACTGGTTGCGGCATATTCACTGCTTGTTTCGCCTTCTGAACATACCGATTTAAATCTCCATTTTTCGAGGGAGCTGAGAAGTTCATCTGTAAAGGGCATTTCCGGAGCTGTTAGGACAAACGCCTGATCAAGATAGGTGTTTTTGGTGAAAAAGCTGTTAGGTTTTATTTCCGTTAACAAATAGTTTTTCATTTTATCCCCACGTTGACGTAAAAGGAGCTTTCTTCTATGATTCCCTGTAGAGCCATATTAGGAGAGTTCCGTTTGAAATTTAAATATCTGATCATCGCTTTCAGCATTATAATCCTTATAGTAATATTAGTCATCGCCTTGCTGCCGCTTGTGCTCTCTCGTTCGGCAGACAGCAGCGAATTTGCGGTAAATTTCCAGTTTCTTTCATTACCGCTTTTAATCTTCATGGTTCTGCTCCTCGTCTGCATGAGCATATTTTTCTTCCTTAATTATCGGCTTCTTTCGCTCTTAGAAAGAGAAGATTGGCCTGCATTAGCGTATTATTTAGAACAAAAAGTCTTTGTAAAAAACAGGTATAATTCTCGCAATGTCAGGCTTTTGGCGAGCTCATATCTTGTTATTTCTGACTATCTTTCGGTCTTAAAGCTGGAAAGCAAGGCAAACCTTAAAAAACCGTCGGTGATTAATAAAAGCGTTCTTATATTCGGGTCAGCGCGGATTTTAAGCGGTAATTACGGCGAAGCGGCGGCTTTCTTTAAGGCTCAGCTTTCTAAATGCAAGAGTAAAGACAAAGAATGGGTGCGGTGGTTTCATGGTTTTTCCTATCTTTTAGCAGGAGCATTTAATGCGGTAGAGTCGGAATTTTCGTCTCTTGCAGGTTCGTCAAAAGATGCGTTTATTACCGGGCTTTCGGCATATTTTCTGTATAGCTCTATATTGAAGTATTCGATGAACCCCGAACAATGCAAAAATACTGCAGAAAACGGCAAACAGAGGGTAAAAAAAGTATTCTCTAATATAGAAGATTGGACAAGAGAAGCAGATAGAGTAGGAACCGATATGCATATTGCCATTGTCAGAAAATACATTGACGAAGCAGGCAAATGGATTTGGGACTTACTGCCTCCTCCCCCTCCGCCCGAACCAAAGGATAGGCGTTCATCCGACAGGCGCGTATCAGACAGACGCAAAGAGGGCAGAAGCACAAGCGACAGGCGCACAAGCGACAGACGTGCAAGAAAGGTTATTTATTAAAATGAAAAATATAGAAAAATCTTCGAAACTTAACAATGTTTGTTATGACATCAGAGGACCTGTTCTTAAAGAAGCAAAACGGCTCGAAGAAGAGGGTTTTAATGTAATCAAACTTAATATTGGAAGCCCTGCAGCTTTTGGTTTAAATGCTCCTGACGAGATTATCCGTGACATGGTAATTAATCTTCCCAACGCTCAAGCTTACGGAGATTCGCGCGGACTTTTTTCGGCGCGGAAAGCAATTATGCAGGATTTTCAATCTAAGGGCGTAATGGACGTAGATATCGATGATGTTTTTATCGGTAACGGCGTAAGCGAACTTATATCTATGTCGTTGCAGGCTTTATTGGATACTGGAGACGAAGTGCTAATCCCAATGCCGGATTATCCTCTTTGGACAGCTGTTGTTACTCTTTGCGGCGGTAAAGCGGTTCATTATATTTGTGACGAAGGTTCGGGCTGGAACCCCGACATTAAAGATATTCGTTCTAAGGTTACATCAAAAACAAAAGCGATTGTTGTAATCAATCCAAATAACCCGACTGGCGCTGTTTATGACAGAGCTATATTAGAAGAGATCGCAAAAGTCGCGAGAGAAAACGAATTGATTGTATATGCTGACGAAATTTACAGCCGGATAATTTATGATGACGCTGTGCACATTCCTTTTTCTTCGGTTGCGCCGGATATTTTATCTGTAAGTTTTGACGGCTTAAGCAAAACATGGCGCGCTGCAGGTTTCCGCGCCGGATGGATGACGCTTTCCGGCAATAAAAAAATTGCAGCTGATTATATCGAAGGGCTGGATATGCTTGCAAATATGCGCTTGTGTCCGAATATGCCCTCGCAGATGGGGATTCAAACAGCTCTCGGCGGATATCAGAGTATAAAAGATTTAATTAAACCCGGCGGGCGGCTTTATGAACAGCGCAATACTGCGGCAGAATTTATCAATCAGATTCCGGGGCTTTCCTGCGTTACGCCCAAAGGCGCGCTTTATTGTTTTCCAAAAGTAGACACAAAACGTTTTAACATTACTAATGACGAAAAATTTATGCTGGATCTTCTGCGCGCCCAGCGCCTTCTTCTTGTTCATGGTACAGGTTTTCATTGGGATAAACCTGATCATTTTCGCATTGTGTTCTTGCCGGACAAAGCGACATTAACAGATGCAATGAATCGCCTCGGTGATTTTATGAAAACATACAAACAGGAATAGTATGAATCGTTTTTTACTTGCGGCACTTCTGTTTACAATCTCTTTTGCGGCAATTGCGCAAAACACCCCGGCGCAGACAGCTCAGCAATATATTGACATCGGGAACAGGTTTAAAGATAGCGGTGAATACGAAAGAGCTATAGAAGCATTCTCAGAAGCGATTAGGCTGGATCCCGATAACTGGGAAGTATATGACAAACGAGCATATGCAAAAATGAGAATTTTTTTTACTGATATTATCGAGATACAACTTGAGTATACATTAGAACAAAGTGAGTTATTAGACAGCGCAATTGCAGATCACACCCATGCAATCAGGCTGAACCCAAATGATTCACATTCATTTGCTAATCGCGCAGTCGTATATTCATATAAGAACGAAAACGATCTTGCATTTGCCGATTACGATCGTGCACTAGAACTGGAACCTGATATGCTTCATGTATATCATAATCGCGGTAAGCAATATTTTAACCAAGGCGATTTTGAAAAAGCTATAGAGGATTTTTACAGAGCTGTTCAGATTAATCCCAATCATCCAGAGGCATATTTTTTACTTGGTTATGTTTATACAGAAATGGATGAATACAGGAATGCAATTATTGAGTTTAATCAAGTTATACAATTGGGGCATAAATCTTATAATGTATATTACGGCCGCGGCAGAGCATATGCTTTTCTTGAAGAATACGAACAAGCAATAGCAGATTTTACTCAAGCTATTATGTTAAACGCTGCTTTTATATATAGTTATATCAGTATGGGAACAGTTTATAGTGAAATGGGAAATTATGAAAGAGCTATAGAAGCGCTTAATCATGCAATAGGGCTCGAACCTGACAATGAAATTGCGTATTATAACCGCGCTGTTGTTTATGACAGAATGGAAGATTCCCCCAAAGCGATTGCAGATTTGTTAAAAGTACTGGAGATAGACTCTTCTTTTACTGAAGCGCGTGAGTTTCTGGATAGACTGCTTGCTCACCTTGACTAAACTGCGAAAATAGCGCACCATTATCACATGACTCCCTTAGGTCGTCGAGCGTAAGGAAGTTATTATAGGCGCCGCTTGCGCGGCTTGCGCATAAATACAATTTGGAGGAAAAATATGAGTTTAATTGAATACGTAGAAGCTCGTGAAATTATCGATTCAAGGGGAAACCCAACAGTAGAAGTTGATGTAATGCTGGAAGACGGTTCTTTAGGCCGCGCTGCAGTACCTAGCGGCGCTTCTACCGGTGAACACGAAGCAGTCGAGCTTAGAGACGGCGACAAAGGCCGCTATCTTGGCAAAGGTGTTTTAAAAGCAGTTGACAATGTAAATAACATTATTGGACCTGAATTAATGGGGCTGGATGCTCTTGAACAGGTCGATATCGATAAGACAATGATCGAACTTGACGGAACCGAAAACAAAAGCAAACTCGGCGCTAACGCTCTTCTCGGCGTTTCTATGGCAACAGCCCGCGCGGCAGCTGAATTCCTCGGCGTTCCGCTGTACAAATATCTCGGCGGATTCCATACAAATGTTCTGCCTGTTCCAATGGCTAATATTATTAACGGCGGCAAGCACGCTGACAATTTAATTGACTTTCAGGAATTTATGATCATGCCGGTTGGCGCAGAATCGATGAGAGAAGCAGTTCGCTGGACAGCCGAAGTTTTCCATGCGCTTAAAAAGCTTCTTCATGATGCAAAGAAAAGCACAGCAGTCGGCGACGAAGGCGGCTTTGCGCCTGACATTAATAACGATGAAGCTCTCGAATACGTAATGAAAGCAATCGAAAAAGCAGGATACAAACCCGGCGAACAGATGATGATCGCACTTGACTGCGCAAGCTCCGAACTTTTTGATGAAGGCGGCAAAAAAGGCTATAAGTTCTGGAAGTCCAACCCTGATAAACTTTTTAGTGCAGACGAAATGATCGAGATTTACACCAAATGGATTAACAAGTTTCCTATCATATCGATAGAAGACGCTCTGGATCAGAATGACTGGGACGGTTATGTAAAACTTACAAAAGCGCTTGGATCAAAGATTCAGCTTGTTGGCGACGATTTCTTTGTAACAAACACCAAGTTCCTCGAAAAAGGAATTAAAATGGGCGCTTGTAACTCAATTCTTGTTAAAGTAAACCAGATTGGTACGCTTACAGAAACTTATGAAGCTGTAGAAATGGCAAAGAGAGCAGGTTATACCGCGATTATTTCGCACCGCTCAGGCGAAACCGAAGACGCATTTATTTCTGATCTTGTTGTCGCGTTAGAAACAGGACAGATTAAGACAGGTTCAATGAGCCGTTCGGATCGTACAGCCAAGTACAATCAGCTTTTAAGAATCGAAGACGAGCTTTCCGGCATAAGCCAATACGCCGGCCGCAAGGCTTTCTATAACATAAAATCTTAAGAGAATTTTACCACTAACCACACGAACTTGCGCTAAGATATCTTACTGCGGGTTCGTGAGGTTCGTGGTTATAAATTTTTATATCAAGTATTGTCGATGAGTGATCAAATAATACCTATAGACCAGCTTCTTCCCAATAAACTGCATTTGGTTGCTCTAATGGGGCGTCCGATATTCCCTGGGATTTTTACGCCCATTATGATCGGCAACCTTACCGATGTTAAAGTAGTCGAGGACGCCAATGCAGGCGATGGACTTATAGGGCTTATCATGATGCAGCATGAAACCGACACGCCCGCGATTACTGATTTATACACAGTCGGTACTGTAGCCAAAATCGTAAAAAAAATAAATCTGCCTGACGGCGGAGTTAACATATTTATTTCTACATTAAAACGCTTTAAAGTAAAAAAAACTCTTAATGCTTCTAACCCGATTGTCGCGGCGGTTGAGTACCTTGAAGAAGAAGAAGACAATACAAGCGAAGTTAAGGCGTTAACACGAGCGTTAATTTCTGAGATGAAACAAATAAGCGAAAACAATCCGTTGTTCTCAGAAGAAATGCGCCTTAATATGATTAATATCGATCATCCCGGAAAAATAGCCGATTTTATCGCAAGTATTTTAAATATTGATAAAGCCGAACAGCAAAAAATACTGGAAATATTAAATGTAAGAAAGCGCATGGAACAAGTGCTTGTTTTTATCAAAAAAGAACAGGAGCTCTTGCGCATACAAAAAAAGATTCAAAAAGAAATAAACGAAAAAATAGAAAAATCTCAGCGTGATTATTTTTTAAAAGAAGAACTAAAGGCAATAAAGCAGGAACTTGGACAGACAGTCGATGCAAAAAGTTCTGATTTTCAGCGCTTAAAAGAAAAATTTGACAGTTTTAAATTTGAAGGCGAAATAAAAGAAACTATCGAACAGGAAATGGAAAAATTCAGCATGATGGAGCCGAACTCTGCAGAGTTTACCGTTACCCGCAATTATTTAGACGTAATTGCGTCTCTTCCATGGCTGGATCCCGCTCCAGAAACATTCGAACTAAAAAAAGCGCAGGAAATACTGGAAGCGGATCATTATGGGTTAAAAGATGTAAAGCTGCGGATAGTTGAGTTTTTGGCTGTTAGAAAACTGCGCAAGGATACAAAAGGTTCGATCGTCTGTCTTGTCGGACCTCCCGGAGTTGGAAAAACTTCTATCGGTAAATCAATTGCGCGCGCGCTGGGAAAACAATTTTTTAGGTTTTCTGTCGGAGGAATGAGGGACGAAGCAGAAATAAAAGGACACAGACGCACATATATAGGCGCGCTGCCGGGAAAAATTATTCAAGGATTAAAAATAGTTAAAACAAAAGACCCGGTATTTATGATAGACGAGATCGATAAAATGGGGCAGAGCTACCACGGTGATCCTGCAAGCGCATTATTGGAAGTGCTTGATCCGGAGCAGAATATTTCTTTTAGGGATCATTATCTTGATCTGCCGTTTGATATATCCCATGTCTTTTTTATTGTTACTGCCAATACATTAGATACAATACCTGTGCCGCTTTTGGATCGAATGGAAATTATTCAGCTTCCCGGTTATATCGATACGGAAAAACTAGAAATTGCAAAACGCTATCTATTGCCTAAAAGCCTCGAAAAAAACGGACTCAAAAAAAATCAAGTTAAGTATACAAAGGACAGTCTTTTACATATCGCAAACTGTTATGCGCGGGAAGCGGGTGTTAGGAACTTTGAAAAAAACCTTGATAAGATTCACCGCAAAATCGCAAAGCAGATAGTGGATATCATGGAAAAACCGAGTGCAGGTGTAATAGAAAAAGATGTAGTTAAAGAAAACGCACCGGAATATACAACAGCCGCTGTGCCAATGCGTTTTGATATTGATAAAAAACTGGTAGAAAAACAGCTTGGTAAACCGCTGTTTAGAGAAGATGATATTAAAACTGCGGACAAGCCAGGGATGTCTGTCGGATTAGCATGGACAAGTATGGGCGGCGATACGCTTGTTATAGAAGCTGTTTCGCTTCCCGGCAAAGAGGGCATTACGTTAACCGGTAAAATGGGCGATACAATGAAAGAAAGCGCTGAAATTGCAAAGACTCTAGCGCGTAAAATGGCAGTTGAAAAATATAATGTTAAAAAAGAATGGTTTGATAACAACCATATACATCTGCATATTCCAGAAGGCGCAACGCCGAAAGACGGTCCTTCTGCAGGAATTACAATGGCGACTGCATTGCTCTCGCTTATGCGCAATAAAATTGTCACGCCAAAACTTGTAATGACAGGAGAGCTTTCTTTGACAGGGCAGGTGCTTCCAATCGGCGGATTAAAAGAAAAAACAATCGCGGCGCGCCGAAACAAAGCAAAGTATATTATTTTTCCAAAACAGAATGAACGTGATTTGGATGAGATACCGGATCATGTTAAAAAGGGAATAGAGTTTCATGCAGTCGAACGCTTCGAAGAAGTATTAGCTTTAGCTTTACCAGATTAAGAAATAACCACGGAGGTCACGGAGTCGCACGGAGTTATTAGTGCTGGAAGCTTCGCTGCAAGTACGAAAGCTAATTCCTTCTCCGTGAAACTCCAAGCAACTTTAGTTGCAGTACTCTGTGGTTAAATATTCTTCTTTTCTTGTTCGGTCTGAACGATTTCTAAAATATCCGGTCTTAAAAACAATACAAAACCGCAGTAGTAATCGATCCATTCCTGCTTTACCTGTTTTTCTTCGATAGCGCGTAACATACCGGATATGATCATATCCATTTCGAGCTTGGCAAGAGGAGCTTCGTTATTGTCAGTTTCTGGCTCTGCCGGTATAACCGCCGGAATCGGTATATCAGGATTAATAGGAAAACCTTTTTCTGATGTAAATTCTTTTTTAAAAATTTCCGGAACAGGTAAAAAAACTAGGCGGTTCATGTTTAGGATGCGCCGTTTTGATTTTCTTCGTCAGAAGGATTTGTGCGGTAATCAGCGCGTGTAGAAGTAAGCATATCGTTAAGGCGTATTTTATAACCCATTGGGACGGCAGCTTCGTCAAAAGTAAGACCCAAGGCAACCATTTCTTTTTTTCCTTCGACATTTTCGGCGCGGATAAATTTTCCTTTTATCAAAAATGATTCTCTTGGGTCGTTAAAATCAATGCGCACTACAGCTTCTTTATCCATAACAAATTTTGCGACACCCATCATTATTATTTTTGTACCGGAGAAAGAAAGGTCTCTTAAAATACAGCGTCTTGGAACACCCTGTATGTTTACAGAGCTTTCTGTAGAAATTATACTAAGTTTTCGCATATTATCCGGATTTAACGGAATGCGGACATCTTTTCTTTTGGAAGAATTTACATTTGCATCAAGTACCCTGCCAATGATTTCGATAAAGTCGTCGGGAGGACGATTAGAAAATTGAAGAGTAAACATATTTACATCTTGTGAATTTCCGTAGGGAGCAGTTGCCATGACGCGGGCTGCGACAAAGAATGTTACTGTATTTGACTCTCCGGGCGGCCTAAAACAAAAGCGAAGGTTTACAAAGTTATTTGTTGCCTGCAGTTTTCCAAGCAGCCCTGTTTTTACATTGGCGACAACTTTAGCGCCGGAAAATGACGCTGTATAGACGACGCATGGCCAAAAATCATTGCCGGTTTTTAGATGTACCTGTTGTGTCAAAAGACCTGTAACTTGTATCATGTCCTTTGTAAAAGTTACATCTATTTCCTTAAAGCGCTCATAATAAACTGTTATTTTTTGACTTGTTAGTACTCCCATACTCCATATTATAGACAAAAAATATTAATTTTGTCTATCCCTATAATAATTCGCCCCTACCTGCGGCTTTTATATTATCGGTAATATCTCGAACTTTTTGAGTTTGTCCTTTTCTGGTAATCAGAGCAGATGCAGGAGAGCCGTCTTTTCCGGAACGAATCACTACAATTAGGTCGTCAACCCCGGCAAGAGCCACAGGAATGTCAGAGTCGACAAAACAGGTGTTAGAATCCGCTCTAAATACTTCGGAAGCTGTATTATCGTATATTTTAATATATTCTTCCCAGTTGCCTATATCGATCCAGTCAAAACTTGTGCGTACCATCGATGTTTCTGTGCATTTTTCGGCAATTGCATAGTCAAACGAAATGCTCTTTGTTTTATTATATGCAGAAGCAAGCCCCTTCCATCCTGTTAGGACTTTTATGCCCTTAGAGGTTGAATAGTCAGCTTTTTTTGGTTCTTTTAATTTGTCAAAAGGTTCATAAACATCCGGCGCATGTTTGTTAAATTGTTCTTTTATAAACTCGGCGCCAAAAGCGAACATTCCGGAGTTCCAGAAAAACTTTGAGCTGGCTCCGTATTTTTTTGCGGTCTCAAGATCGGGTTTTTCATGAAACGCAGCGACTTTAAATACAGGTCCCTTGCCGTCGGATGTTTCTATATAACCGTATCCTGTTTCCGGGCGCGCAGGCGGTATTCCAAAAACAACAAGCTGTCCGTCTAATGCCGCTTTTTTGGCGAGCAGGGCGTCAGATTTAAATACATTTAATGGTTTAATAATATGATCGCTTGTAAGAACAAGCATGGTTTTTTCTTTTTTTGTACTGCTTTTTGAACCGCCAAAAAGAGAAAAAGCTGCCGCGCAGGCTGCCGCAGGAGCCGTGTTTTTTGCCGAAGGTTCTCCGATTACTATTATTCTTTTTTTATCAGCGGGAGAAAATGCCGAAGCGTCTCTAACTACATGAGGTACATGAGATTTACCGGAAATAACGATAACGCGTTCTCCAATCAAAAGCGCTCTTTCTAAAGCCATAGAAAAAAAACTTTTTTTGGCAGAAGCTGACGCGGATAGAAACTGTTTGGGAAGGCGTGAACTGCTTGCCGGCCATAGCCGTGTGCCCGAACCGCCCGCCATTATAAGGCAATCATTAAACATGGCTTATTATATAATGAATCCATAAGAAATTAAACCACGGAGTTTCTATGATTTAAGTTATCTGGAAAAGTGGTACTCTGGTCTGACGGGATCAGGGAGCCGGCGGAAGGTTTGATTCGTGAAGTGAGGAAATCAAAAAACTGA
>Ga0123356_10000331_pt1 | contig 54509 bp, 43 predicted proteins | sample TergutEmb28metaG_2_FD_92546 | JGI IMG/M metagenome (GOLD analysis project Ga0123356, IMG submission 92546) | Embiratermes neotenicus P3 segment gut microbial communities from Petit-Saut dam, French Guiana - Emb289 P3 | ecosystem: Host-associated > Arthropoda: Insects > Digestive system > Gut ...
CGCTCTTTTGGAGAGAGGGTTGCTCTGAACATGCCTATTCAAGGCACGGCGGCGGATATAATGAAAATTGCGATGATAAATGTTTCCCGGAGACTGCGCTCGGAAGGTTTGTCAGCAAAGCTGATACTGCAGGTACACGATGAGCTGATTGCAGAGTGTCCGGAAGGCGAGGCGGACATTGTCGGTGTTGTTTTACGCGAGGAAATGGAAAATGCGGCAAAGCTGTCCGTGCCGCTGATAGCCGAAACGAGAGCGGGAAAGAGCTGGTTTGATGCAAAGTAAACCCCAATGCCCCCGGCACTTTTATGCTCCGGTCAAGTCTTATTGATTATAAAAATGCAGGAGTAGTTGTTTGGTTAGTATAACTTTGGCAACCGGGGACCATTTGCCGCGGGTTTTGGAAATAATGAAGGAATCTGTTTCGCCTGTTTGGACAAGCAGTGCTCTTTTGCACGAGATGCAAAAGGGAGATTCACTTTTTATTGTTGCTGTAGCGGATGGCAATGAAACAGGAAATTCTTCTTTATGCGCGCAAGACAGAGAACCGTCCCCTGTCTTGTTGGGGTTTGCTGTTTTTCGGCAGGTCGGGGATGACGGGGAGCTTCTGCAGATTGCTGTTGATAAGTCAGCCCGGCGCAAGGGTGTCGGCGGACTGTTGTTGAGAGCAGCTCTGGATTATGCCGGGGATAATATGCTTAAATCGGTTTTTCTGGAGGTTCGCGAGAGCAACGAGGCGGCTGTGCGTTTATACAAAAAGCATGGGTTCAGTTTACTAAGGGTTCGGAAGGATTATTATGATTCTCCTTCAGAGGATGCTTTGGTTATGAAAAGAGTATTGGAATAACGTCCGCAAGCCCGGGTTATTTCGCCCGGGAATTGCTTCGATATGTCTGTGGCTAATTTTGGATTATCTCTCCCGGCCAGTCTAAAATGCCTCCGAAATCGTACACTTTTAAGTATCCCATTTCAATAAGCTCCCTGGCGGCACTTTCGCTTCTCCTTCCGCTTCGGCAGTATACCAGTATTGTTACTGTTTTGTCATCAAGAATGATACCTGCCCGCTCACTAATCTCAAAATCCGGCAATAATACTGCGTCGGGGATATGACCTTCGTCGTACTCCTGCTGTGTACGGACATCAAGAATCACTACAGCACCCTCCATCATTAACTGTGCTTCATGAGGCGTTATTTTTATATACTCAACTGTATCATTTTTTTGCTGCCCGCATCCTGACACAGCGGGCAGCATAGTTATTGCAATCAGCATTGATGTGAGACGCTTCATACTTATAACCTTTTCATCAGTAATATCGGGTTTTTGTATCGACCAGAGCGCCGTTTACATACAGGTATATGGTCGGGAGAGCTCCGCTTATCATTTGAGTCGTGAGCGGCGGAACTTCTATTGTTGCGGTGATGATAATATTGTACACATTTGCTTCCAGTGTATATGATTTTCTTTCATTTATGCCTGTTCTTTCCGCATAAACCATGTCATTAACTATAAGCTCAGTTGTTTTCGTTGTTCTTTTTAAAGCAATGTCCACATTATTATAGTTATACTCAGCCAGAACCCTTCCCCTTTTTGCGGCTTGTCTTATTGCCGCCGAAGGGGGTATTTGAGCGACCGGTATTGTTCTTTGTTCTGCGCCCATATTCCCTGCCTCTGTTCCTGTGTTGTTTTGACCATACTGCATCGTTTCGTCAAGCGGCGGCAGCTTTCTCATTTTAGCCCAGGCTATTGTCCCGTTTATAAGATGGAACATAATCCAGCCCATAAACAGCAGCTCAATTATCGAGAAAACTTCAAGGTCGCCTGCCATTGAAGCCAAAAGCAGAAGCGTTACAAAAACGTCGATTGAAAAGTACGCGAGCGCGGCTATTATAAAACCTTTGTAGTTTTTGGATAGCACCCAGAAAATGCCATATAAGGACACCGAGGCGAATGCCGCAATTATTCCCAAAGATGAAAATGAAAAAGTGTCGGTCAGTGTATAAAACACAGAATCAAGAAAGAGGAAATATAACGGTATGCTTGCTGAATAAAGAAAATAAAAATCCGCGTTCGTCAGTGCCAGTACAATATTCACGCAGGTAAAGGCAATTACAGCAAGCAGGTTGTTCCTTGATAAAGTAAACTTCTTTTCAAGATTCTCCTGTGTTCCGGGTGTTAGCATATTTGCCGTGTTTATTGCTTGTGCTTGAGGGTACACAGGCGGCTGTACTTGCGGATACACGGGCTGCTGTGCTTGAGGGTACACGGGCTGCTGTACTTGCGGATACACAGGCTGTTGTTCCGGTGGGTACACGGGCTGCTGTTCCTGCGGGTACACCGGCTGTTGTTCCTGCGGGTACACGGGTGGCTGTTCCTGCGGGTACACAGGCTGTTGTTCCTGCGGATACACGGGCTGCTGTTCATGCAGGTCTTCAGGCTGCTCCGTCATATTATTTTCTTGAGAGTCCTGCGCCTCTGCTGTATCTGCCAGGTTCGCTTCAGACTGCTGAGGTGCTGCCGGGGTTTTATTTAAGACGGCACCGCATTGATTACAAAATCTTTTATTTTCTTCATTTGGTTTTCCGCAGTTGTTACAATACAAAAACATCACTCCTAAAATATATATCTGTTTTATCTCAATACATCAATGATTTTCCCCGGTTTACCGCCAATCTGCCGCTGTTATCACAGATGTAGAGTCAAACGCTTGAATTATTTACGTCAGCATACCTTGCAGTACTGCCATAAAGTCGTTTAATGCACACGCATATTCCGGGCTTCCCACTGTCTCGACATAGCCTTTTTCTACGCCTTCCACAAACTCGACCTCTTTACCCAGAACCTTAAGAGCTCCGTCTACGGACAGGAACCGGAAAAGCACAAATGGCGAGCGGCGTTCGTATACTCCGTGCCCTGATTTCGATTTGCCTGCTTTGACACGCAGATAGCAGGCAATGTAGTCAGGCCTGCCCTCATGCTCCACCCGAAATTGGTATATCCTGTCAGGCTGCCTGAGGCAGAAATCCTGCATATCTTTGTCGCCCAGTTTGTTTAGCTGGCTGAGCGCTCGTGTTACCATGTATATGCTGCACTTTACTTTCAGGGACTTCTCAACAATGTCCTTGAGTTTTTTATTATCCCTGGTCATTATTTTCAAGCCCAGAAGTAATGAAAGCACATTGGGGAGCAGGCTTAGCCTGCCTTTGAGTGAAGGGAGCGCAAGCCCGCCCTTTAACAGTGCGTTCATTTTAGGGATTGTCGAGAACGTGAGTGCAAGGTCGGGTTTTTCTGCTTTTCCCTGTACTACACTCACAGTTCCGCAATCGAATATCAGGTGGCAGAACAATGGCTCGGTATCGTCTAAAGCACCGAATTGAACCGTTGCTTTAAAGCTTTTAAATTTCTTGTTTAGCTTCGGGTTGTCATCTAATAATACCTGCATAACAGGAAATGCCGCATTGAAAAACAGCTTGGCTGTCAGCAAATCTTGCGGGGAAGCACTCATAATTCATGTCACCCCCTAATCATCGTCCCAGTTTTCGTCGGCTTCAAACTCCATGCCCATGATTTCACGCACCTTGTCTATGATGCCGTTTGCATCGAGACCGTAATGTGTGTACAAATCCTCTGCATACCCGATTGTAGCATATTCATCCTCAAGTCCGTGTTTTTTAAATACACAGCCTTTACCGGATTCTGCTATTACGGAAGCGACCGCATCCCCCAAGCCTCCGATTACATTGTGTTCTTCAATGGTCAGGATTCGACGGGTTTCATCTACCGCGCTGAGTATCGCTTCGCGGTCTATCGGTTTTATTGTATGCATATTAATTACCCGTACGCTCAGCCCGTCATTTTCTGCAAGTGTCTTTGCCGCGTTTAAGGATTGGAGTACTGCTACCCCGCAGCAGATTATTGTCAAATCTGTTCCGTCGCGCATTGTTACCGCTTTTCCTATTTCAAACAGATAGTCGTCTGATTCATAACAGGGTGGCTCAAACCCTCTGCCGACACGTATATATACCGGCCCCGGAATGTCAAGGCAGGCTTTTACCGCTTTTGCCGTCTCCGTTCCGTCGGCTGTACATATTACTGTCATGTTTGCCATTGATCGCATTATTGCAAGGTCTTCTGTACAGTGGTGCGTTGTGCCGGCATGACCGAAGGATATGCCTGAGTGTGTGGCGATTATTTTTACAGGGAGGTTTTGGTATGCAACATCCGTTCGTACCTGCTCGCAGGCGCGAAGACTGGCAAATACCGCCATAGTTGACGCAAACGGTATCAAGCCTGCTTTTGCAAGTCCTGCCGCTATACCAATCATATTCTGCTCGGCAATACCGACATTAAAGAACCTGTCGGGGAATGCTTCAGCGAAATGGATAAATGCTGTTGTCTTTTCAAGGTCAGCCGTGAGACCGACTATCTTATCGTTATGCTCGCCAAGCTCAGCAAGGGTGCGTCCGTATATCTCGCGAGCCGCCATGGTTGCAGCATCGTAGGCGTTCCAGTTGGTACCTGTAACTACTGACATCTCATTCCCCTCCCTTCATGATTGACGCTTTTGCTTTCTCGCAAAGAGCGGAGTCGCCTGATGCGTAATGCCAGACAACATTATTTTCCATAAAGTCAACGCCTTTGCCTTTGATCGTGTCGGCGAAAATCAACACCGGTTTGTCGGTTGCAGCCCAGGCTTTTTCAAATGCCGCATCAAGCTCGTCAAAATCATGGCCGTTTACTTCGATTACCTCCCAGCCAAAAGCGCGCCATTTGTCTGCGAAGGGTTCGAGTGCCATCACATCTTCCGTGAATCCGTCTATCATCAGCTTGTTCCGGTCAACGATGCCGATAATATTGCCCAGCTTGAAGTTCGCCGCCGCCATTGCAGCCTCCCAAACACTACCTTCGCAGCATTCGCCGTCTCCCATAAGGCAAACGGTTTTCCAGCTTTTTTTAAGGTATCTCGCACCCAGCCCCAGTCCTACTGTCATGGACAAGCCGTGTCCGAGCGAGCCGGCTGACGCGTCGCAGCCGATCACCTTGTTTCCGTCAGGGTGCATAGCAAACGGAGAGCCGAAATGATTAAAGCTCTTAAGAAGTTCTTCTTCAAAGTACCCCCGCTTTGCGAGTGCCGGTATGTACCCTGCCGCAGAGTGTCCTTTTGAAAGTATGAAGCGGTCGCGCTCTTCCCACTGCGGTTCTTCGGGCCGGATGTTCAAGTATTTGAAGTACAGTATTGTGAGTATGTCTGTTATACTCAGCGAGCCTCCCACATGAGCTCCGCCGGACCATGACATTACGTCGATGATTGTGAGGCGCAGTTCACGGGCTGTGTCTTTGAGTCTTTGCTTTTCTTCAGCCGATAGTGCCATGTCTTTGCTCTCCTTTCGTCTCTGTTCTATATGTGCTATTTTACTATTTCGGGCATAATTTAACAAGTGATATTTCATAATACTTCCGGACAGCAACATTGTTTGCCTTGTGTTATTGCCTTTATCAATACTTTTTCTTGACATCAGTCGATATGTGCGTTATTATTAGGCGAAATTTATATAGAAAGGAGTAAAAGCCATGGCAGCTTCACGTAAGATTCTTCAAGTCAATAAAGGTCGATCAATAGGGGTAGTGCGCCCATTTGCAAGTGTTGTCAGGCTTTTACTGTTTTGTTTGGAGTAGTGTAATTTCTATATACTGCATCTGATAACAGTCGAAGGCTTGCGATAAAGAAAAGCCTTCGATTTTCTTTTTTGAGAGAAGAAGGCCGGATGGTGAAAAAATAATTACAGAAAGAGAAATATGATGAAAGTTTACAAAACGCTCCCTGACGGGACAGAAATCGTAGAATATGAGGACTCGCTTGCTCAGGCAGTCGCCGATATGTGGAATAAAAGCGGCGAGGGTTGGGGCGGTTCGTTCGATACGGGCATTTACACTGCTGAGCGCGTGATTTCCAAGCGTGCAAGCGGCGTGTTCTTTAATGTGTATATTGCTATGAAGGATGGAGAGGCTCTCGGGTATTGCAGCTTTAACAGATATTATAAGGATGCAGACACCGCATATGTGCATCTTTTGAATGTCCGCCCCGATTATCACGGAAAGGGTCTTGGCAAAGAGCTTGTTTTAATGTGTGTAAACGAGACCATAGCAAGAGGAATGCCAAGGGTCGATATTCACACATGGCCGGGGAATACCAAGGCTGTTCCAATGTATAAGAAGTGCGGTTTCCAATGGGAAGACCGCGCCGATACCACACATTTAAGCAATTTTATACCAACCGTGCTTTCGACAGAGCCGGTAAAGGACTTTTTCAAAACAGCGGATTGGTATGCTGACTCCACGCGTAAAATTGAGATAAAACCCGATGGAAGAAAAATCAACAGGTTCGAGCTTTATGAGTATGAATGGGAGAAGAGCAATGAGTATCTTCGTGTCGGTTTCGAGAAGACCGGACGCAGAATCAATTTAATCGAGACAAATGATTATTTGGTCGAGATGACCGCAGAAAATCATGACCTTGCATTCGGCTTAAGCTATTCATGCAGTTTTTATGTGAAGAACAAGACCGGAAAAGAGTTGAATGTGTCGATTACCGCAAAGGACAACGATGTTATCAGCTTCAAGGGGTCTTGGGGCGGCAAGGTTGAAGGCGATGCAGCTTTTGACGGCACATTTTTCGTCAACGCAATAACGGAAGCGCAGGATGATATGCGCGTACACCCCTGTGTCCTTGCCGATGTTTGTATCAACGGAAAAACGGCTGAGTTCGGGTTGGGCATCGAGCCGAAGTTCCCGGTCACAGTCAGCCTCGGAAGAAATCGCCGGGTCGCGAAGCCCGGTGTCAGCGAGGATATTTACATCAACATTAAAAACGGCTTGTCTTCAGATTCAAAAGTCAGCTTTACACTTCCACAAAATCCATTGTTGCAGTTTGAACAAAATGAGTTTGATATCAGGCTGCATGGCGGTAAGGACGCGTCTGTTAAAACGACAGCGCTCGTTCTTGACTGCGGTTACAGCGGCCTTCCCGTCACATGCACCCTTGCCATGGATGCCGGTGAAATCATTGAACTGGCGCGCCCGCTGCATATTGTCAATCAGGGTGTTTCGGGGCAGTTCGGGTTTGAGACAGACGAATTTTACGGCGCAGCCAACGGACTGTGGAGGTTGATACACAACAAGAAAAACAATGAAGTGAGGTTTGACCGCCTTATTGAGTCAGGATTTTGTGTTTTCATGATCTCGCAGCTCGGCAAGCCTTACGATGATGAGTTCAATATAATGAAGCCTTCAGATGTCAGGGTTTCGCAAGATGGAGCTTTTATCAGGCTCGAGGCTGATTACATATCCGGAAAATTTACCGGTGCGAAGCTGACCGAGATTTACGAGTTTGATTCCGCAGGTTCATTATACCGGCGGCACAGGGTCGCGAATATCGGGAATTCTGAAATCGATCTGTCGGTAATGGCTCAATTCTGGTCAAATGCCGGGAAAAGAGCGGTTTACCCGTACGACGGCGGCATACATGAGGTTGCAGATAAAATGAACTTTGGTTATGACACCCTTGATAAGGAAAAATTTGATGAAAATTGGGTTTTTGACGCGGGCAGCCGCTGTCCTACAGGTATATACTGGCCCGTACAGTACAAGCCTGATTTCAGATGGGGCGATCTGCTTGTGTTTGAATTTTCAACCGGCACTCTATCCTTAGGTCAGTCTTTTGAAACAGACTCAATTGTTTATATGTGTGATGTTTTTAAGAATTTCCGGGATTTCAGAAATTACGTGCTTGGTGTTTATGAAGACCAAACGCCTTTGACGCACAACCACCTTGAGTACCTTGCCAACGGCGGAAATCCTGTGCTGACTTCCGATGTTCTTGAGCTTGTCGTGCGAAATAATCGACAGAACATCCGCAACGGGCATGTCTCCGTTTCATCGCCCGATGGCATATTTGCAAAGGAACAACAGGTAAATCCCAAAGATGAGCTTCGCGAAAACAACACCTTCCTTGCTGCGGTAGCCGTGGAACACACGGGCATCGGGTTGGCTGACTTTTCCCTGCATCTTTCCGGGTATGAGGTAGATATCAGACGCGCCTTGATGATTACAGATGGTTCTGTGATTAAAAACGAAGAGAAAGATGGCACCCTTTCTGTCGAGAATGGCAAGCTGTCGTTTAAGGTGTCGCCGGGCTTCTCCGACGCAATGTATTCGTTGCAGTATGAAAGTAACGAGTGGCTTTTCTCGGGATTTCCTTCACTTGACCCTTACGCCTGGTGGAATCCTTTTATAGGCGGAATAAAGACACAGCTTCAGCGAATGGGTAACACCTTTGTTGTACGCGAAAAGATTACAGCGTCCTTCACGTCGGAAGCCGATAATTTCGGCAACATCTGGAGCGGAATCCGCTCAGATGTGTACATAGAGCAGTTCGAAGAGTATAAGGGTATACATTACTCGCAGTATTACCTGACATTACCGGGTGTTCCGGTTTTATGCCACTTCTTGAGGATGGAAAACGGCACAGGCCGCTATATGGATGCAGAGCTGTTTTCAATGATTATGCTGGCTGGCAAGGATTCTTTGACAGAGCTTTGCGCCGATATGATGGATGGCAGTATTCATTGTAAGGTGCGTCCCGGCAGCGTTGACGAAGAGTATGCATATGACCGTTTGGTTACGATAACCCGCGAGGGGGAGAGTCCGCGTCCTGAGAAGCTATATATATATAAGGATTCTGAGCGCGACAACGGCAGTCATTGCATAGGGATGGATGATAGTATTGTATACTGTGATTTTAATATGAAAAAGAGCGTGCCTGACGGCGGGAGCTATACAACAATGCCGATTTTCTGTATACTGTCTGAGAAGGAGCTGGCAATGGATGACCTTGAGGGTCTGAGAAGGACGGTTTTTCAGGAGGGTTTTACCGGTGAAAATAGTTGATGCGCACGTGCATTATTCCCGGATTGCTTCCTTTGAGGAGTATGCAAAACATACCTCGAAGGTTGATTACACTAAGCGGGGTTTCCTCTGCGAGGCTTCTGCTAACGAGGTTGTCGGGTCGGTATGTATGGGGCTTGTCGAGGCTGTGAACAGCGGCTTTCCTGACGTTAACGCAGCTATGCCCATGGTTGCGGATTTGGAGGAAAATCTGCCGGAGGGCATGTCGCTTTGCCTTGGCATAAACCCTCATACGCTGAATGCCGACAGCCTCGCAAGGACAGAAGATATGATCGGGAGCAGCGGTTGTATTGCAGGAATGAAGATTTATGCAGGCTATTATCATGTCGATATTACAGACCCTTTGTATACACCTGTGTATATGCTTGCCGAAAAGTATGATATCACTATTGTGGTGCATACGGGAGAAACTTTCTCGAGCAGGGGTTTGCTTAAATTCTCGCATCCGCTGCGGGTTGACGAGCTTGCCGTCGCACATCCGGAGATACGGATTGTCGCCTGTCACCTCGGCGCGCCGTGGGTTTTTGATGCTTGCGAAGTGGCTGCAAAAAACCCGAATGTATACCTTGATCTTTCAGGCATACTTGTCGGAAGTGATGAGTATATTAATCGTCAGGCTGCCAATCCCCTTTTGCTGGACAGATACAGACAGGCTCTTGTATTTTTGGATAACTACGACAAGGTTTTGTACGGCACGGACTGGCCTTTGACCCCTATGGGTGCATACTTGGATTTTTGCAAGAAGCTTGTTCCCGCAGAAGTGTATGAAAAGGTGTTTTACGAAAATGCCATAAGGGTGTATAAAATGTGAAATGCTATTTCATGTGAATCATTATTTAATGATTCCAATCTAAAGGAAATCTTGTTATAATACAATTCGTTTTGCGGGGTGCGTATTTTTTGAAAGGTTGTTATGAGTAGCTCTCATATTTTTGTCGAATGAACATTTTTGCTATCGAGACTTCATGCGATGAAACTGCGGTTGCGGTTATGCGCAACGGGCGCGAGACGCTTTCGAGCGAGCTTTTTTCACAGGCGGATATGCATGCCTTGTATGGCGGTGTTGTGCCTGAAATCGCATCAAGAAACCATGCGGCTGTCATCGGGCGGCTCTCAGAGCTTGCGTTAAAAAACGCAGGCATCGCAAAGGAAGACATAGATGCCATTGCCGTGACTTGCGCACCGGGGCTAATCGGCGCTCTTCTTGTTGGTGTTAATTACGCCAAAGGGCTTGCGCTTGCGCTTGATGTGCCGCTAATTCCCGTTCACCACATCAGGGGGCATATCGCGGCTAACTATATCGCTTACCCGGAGCTTGAGCCGCCATTTCTGTGTATTATAGTTTCGGGTGGAAACAGCCTTATCGCGGACGTACGCGGGTACACTGATATCTGCATAATCGGGCGTTCACGGGACGATGCTGCCGGAGAGTGTTTTGACAAGGCTGCACGGGTATTGGGCTTAGGTTATCCGGGCGGTCCCGCGCTTGATAAGCTGGCTCAGGGCGGTGATGATTCACTTTTTGCTCTTCCGCGCCCTGTTATAGACGGCTTCCCTTATGAGATGTCCTTTTCCGGTTTAAAAACCGCAATTGTAAATATCGTTCACAACGCAGGGCAAAAATGCGAGTTTCTTGATACCGCGTCATTAGCGGCTTCGTTTGCGCGTACTGTGAGTGATATTCTTGTTCCGCGGGTTATGATGGCGGCGGCCGATTTGGGTCGCGATAAAATCGCTATTGCCGGGGGGGTCGCGGCTAATTCCCGTATCCGGGCGGACTTTTTAAAGGCTGCGGAGGAAGAAAACCGTACACTTTTTATCCCGCCGCTTAAGCTCTGCGGTGATAATGCCGCTATGATCGGTTGTCAGGGTTATTACGAGTTTCTTGCGGGTGTTCGGGGAGACATGAGCCTTGATGCTTATGCTACAATGGATGCGGACAGCGAGTTTTAACATGGCGCTTTGTTTAAGACGGGGCTTGAGTCAAATAATTACAGAATGGTCAATAAAATGGAAAGCATAATTAAAACGGAGAATCTGGAGTTCTCTTACTCTTCCGCCGACGGTTCAGTTGTTAAACCGGTTCTGAACATGCTTAACCTTGAAATTGAGAAGGGTACCTTCGTAGCTGTTATCGGTCATAACGGCTCGGGCAAAACTACGCTTGCCAAGCAGTTTAACGCCATTTTGCTTCCGAGCGGGGGACGTGTATTTGTCGATGGCATGGATACCTCATATGAGGAGCTGACTATCGAGATACGCCGCAGGGTCGGGATGGTTTTTCAAAATCCCGATAATCAAATCGTCGCAACTGTCGTTGAGGAGGATGTCGCTTTTGCTCCCGAAAACCTCGGATATCCTTCAGATGAGATACGCCGTCGTGTTGACGAAGCTTTAAAGATTGTCGGCATGTATGAATATCGCGAACACGCACCCCATTTACTGTCGGGCGGGCAAAAGCAGCGTGTTGCGATTGCCGGTGTTTTGGCAATGAGGCCCGAGTGTATTGTTTTTGATGAACCGACCGCTATGCTTGACCCTCGAGGCAGGGAGGATATCATCAATATAATGCGCGACCTGCGTGATAACCACGGGGTTACCGTTGTTTTGATTACGCATCACATGGATGAGGCTGTGAATGCCGACAGGCTGATTGTCATGTCGGACGGCGATATCGTTATGGACGGTAAGCCGCGTGAGGTTTTTCGCGATATAGACGGACTGCGCAAGACCGGTCTCGATATTCCGGAGACAGCCTTGCTTTTGCGTGAACTGAAAAACGACGGCTTCGAGCTGCCGCAGGATGCGTTGACGGTGGATGAATGCGCAGAGGCGATTTTTGCATCGCTAAATATCAAATAAACCGGATTTACGCTTTGAGTATTTTCGCAATATTTATCAGCCGGAGGATTAAATGCCGCTTATCAGAACCGAGAGCTTAACACATGTTTACAGCGTCGGCACGCCGTTTGAGCGTGTCGCTGTGCGTGATGTTGATTTTACTGTCGATAAAGGCGAGTATCTCGGTGTGATAGGAGCTACCGGCTCTGGGAAATCAACGCTTGTCCAGCATTTGAACGGGCTTTTAAAACCAACTTCCGGACATGTTTTTTATGACGGAACAGATATTCACGAGTCAAAAAAGCTTACAAGGGAAACGCGGTTTAAGGTCGGGCTTGTTTTTCAGTATCCCGAGTATCAGCTTTTTGAATCCACTGTCTTTGATGACATTGCTTTCGGTCCGAAAAATATGGGGCTGCCGGAATCTGAGGTGCGGGAGCGTGTGTATGAGGCTGCCGGTTTTGTCGGGCTTGGTGAGCCGCTTATGGAAAAATCGCCGTTTGAGCTTTCGGGCGGAGAAAAGCGGCGCGCTGCGATTGCCGGTGTTATCGCCATGCGTCCGGAGGTGCTAATCCTTGACGAGCCGACAGCCGGGCTGGATCCGCGCGGGCAGGCCGGAATCATACGTAACATCATGAGCTATAAGTCCTCACACGCCGCAACAATCATTTTAGTAACGCATAATATGGAGGAGATAGCGCGCAGCGTTGACAGAATTGTATTGCTTGACAGCGGCGGCATCTCTATGTCCGGCACTCCGGCTCAGGTTTTTTCCGAAACTGAGCATCTGCGTAAGCTTGGTCTTGCCGCACCAAAGGCAGCGATGATTGCCGCGCGGCTTCGGGCTCTCGGTTTAAATGCGCTGCAGGGTATTTACACCATAGAGCAGTTGCACCGGGCTCTACGTGATTTAAAAGCCGGAAGCGGAGGGGTTATGCCCGGGCGGAAGGGGTGTGCAGATGCTTAGGGACATCACTTTAGGCCAATACTTCCCCGGTAACACGGTTGTTCACAGGCTCGACCCCCGGACAAAGCTAATACTCATGATAGTGTATATAACCGCATTGTTTATGGCAAAGGGGCTTCCCGCATACCTGTTTATGTTTACCGTGCTTGTGACTTGCATTATTATATCAAGAATCAGGCCGGGAGCGATTTTTCGCGGTCTTCGTCCTATCTTTATTATTATTATTATTACCGTTGTTTTAAATATTTTCTTCATAAGAGGGGAAACTATTCTCTTTCAGTATCACGCGATTGTAATTACCAGAGAGGGTGTTGAGACAGCCGTGTTTATGGCAGCAAGACTGATGATGCTTATTGTAAGCACATTTCTTCTGACCTATACGACCTCTCCGATAACCCTGACAGACGGCCTTGAGCGGATGCTCACCCCGTTAAAGAAAATCAGGCTGCCTGTCCACGAGTTTTCTATGATGATGAGCATAGCTTTGCGATTTATTCCGACGCTTATCGAGGAAACAGACAAAATCATGAGCGCGCAGAAGTCTCGCGGCGCCGATTTTGAGACGGGCGGGTTAATAAAAAGAGCCAAGGCGATATTACCCCTCATTATTCCGCTTTTCATCAGCGCGTTCCGGCGTGCCGACGAGCTGGCAACAGCGATGGAAAGCCGCTGCTACCACGGCGGCGAGGGCAGGACAAAGATGAAGGTCTTAAGATTCTCCGCAAGGGATTTTATTGCGCTGCTGCTCGGAGCCTGTATTGTGGCTGCAGTGGTGCTGCTCGGGCAAGTAGAGCTTGGGATATAGGCGGCAAATACGCAGACGGATTATGCGCGGGCTGTAAGTATGCAGATGGAAAACAAGAAGATGATAAATACACAGGCGGTAAATACACAGATGGAAAATGCGAAGGCGGCAAATAACAGGAACATAGCTATGCGGATAATTTTTGACGGCTCGCGTTATCACGGCTGGCAGGTTCAGAAATCTGAAACTACTGTTGCCGGGACACTTGAGTCCGCTCTTTCACAGATATGTAAACAAAGCATAAAAATAGCCGGCTGCGGGCGAACAGACGCCGGGGTGCATGCAATGATGTATTGCGCTAACTTCAAAACCTCATCGGGCATCCCGGCGCAGCGGCTGCCGTTTGCTGTTAATGCGCTGCTTCCGGCGGACATAGCGGTGCAAAAAGCTATGCAGGTGCCTGATGATTTTAACGCAAACCTTTCCTGCATAAAAAAGGAATATACATACAAAATTTTTAATTCACAGGTTCGAAACCCGTTTTATTCGGGCAAGGCGCATTTTTACCCGCAAGCACTGAATATCGAAGCGATGAGGAAGGCTGCGCAGCATTTTGTCGGCACACATGACTTTGCGGCAGTGCGCTCCGTAGGGACAGAAACAAAGACAACAATTCGGACCGTATTTTGGTATGAGGTCGAAGAATGTGGGGAGTTTATTGAGATGCGGGTATGCGCGGACGGCTTTTTGTACAATATGGCAAGGGCTATGGCGGGAACGCTTTTGTATGTTTCCGAAGGTAAAATATCCCCGGATGAACTGCCGGATTTGCTAAAGCAAAAGGATCGCAGACTCACAGGTCCTACAGCGCCTCCGGGCGGTCTGTATTTGACCGGGATTTGGTACGATGGTGAGATTGAGAAAATGTTCATGTAAATTGTGTTTCTTTTTTCGTGAAAACATGATATAATTTTTAATTGCGATTGAAGCGATTCGCTCCAGGGGAGAAGGCTATGAGCGGCGATAATGATAAAAAGAGAAAAATGCATAATATTAAAAGACTCTCTTTATTGCTTGCTGTCCTTGCCATACTTGCGCTAATAGCGGTTGTTCTGATATTTGGCATCGGTTCATGTTATCCCGGACTCTCCGGTTGCTTCTCTTCGAGTTTACCCGCAATAACGGTCGATGAATTTAACTTTGATGTCGGACGCAGCAGGGTGTTTATTAACATAGAGGGCTCTGTTGCGGCAGCCGGCACACTGGGTATACAGGTTCTTGATGCCGGAGGGAGCGAAACACTCAGAGATCCGTTTCGCATGGGCCGGCCGGCAATCAAAGGCTCTGCAGGGCGGTGCATAGCATTTGACATAGGCGGTTTTACCGTACGCGTATTTGACTCTTCGCAGGTCAACGCTTCAATTGAAACGGACGGTCGTATTGTATCTGCTTCGATTAATCAAAACGGTTGGTTTTGTGTGGTCACACAAGAAAGCGGAGGTATAAGAGGTGTTGTGACTGTATATAACAACCTTGGCGAAGATGTATACAGGGTTGCTCTCGGAGGCGGTTATGCTCTTTCCGCCGATCTGTCACACGATAATAAGGACCTTGCCATTCTTAACCTGACCGATAACGGCAGCAGAATTTCTTTTTATCGCGGCATTGATGTAAATGTAGAATCTGATTTTTTGTTTGATCTGCCCGATGAGTTGATAATAGATATATGGCATAAGCCAAATGGCGATTTGCTGGCAATTTCCACCGGTTCATTATATCTTATTGACAGGGCGGGAAACAGCAGCATTTTATACACATTCTCAGAAAAGCGCCTCGGCGGATACACAAGCGGCAATGATTTTATCGCTTTTCACCTTTACGATTACGGCATAGGTCACCGCGGCAGGCTTGTAACCATCCTGCCTGACGGAAGACCTCTTGGAGAAGTAGTTTTAGACCGGGATGTTATATCCATGTCAGCCGTTGATAAATCCCTTGTTGTGCTTCAAAGCGACAGCATAACGTTTTTAAACGAAAAGCTGGAGGAGCTTTCTGTTTCCGGGGATACACTCTCTGTAGCAGGCGCGAGTCGAATCCTCGCGGTCAGAGAAGGCACGGCTCTTGCCACAAGCGATAATTCAGCAGTTGTAATAAGAGGAGAGGGGGAACACTAGGACGTGACCGCATTTTTGATTGATGTTGCAGTTATCGGAACTGTTGCCTTTTGCGCCTGGCGCGGCTATAAAAGCGGCCTCATTCGCGGCGTATTCGGTGTTGTTTCTCTTATTACGGCTCTGCTCGTTGCCAATATCGCCGCTCAGGCTTATTCGGACGATGCCAACGATATGCTTATACCCTTTGTCAGCGGCATACTGGAATCAACAATAACAGAGATGCATGAGCAGGGCATTGAATATCAGGCTCTGGCACATGACCATGAAATTGAGGACACGGATTTTGGAACCGCATACACCGCTCTCAGGCAAATCGGGTTGCCGGAGGCTGCGGCAGTAATAATTGCAGAGCAATCTCTGGAAACAGGCGAGGAAGAGGATGAGGATACGACGGGACGTTATTTCTCGGATGTCATTGCCGAAAAGCTGTCTTCGGCTTTGTCGTACGTCGCTGTATTTGGTATAGCATTTCTATTACTGGCAATTGTTTTTGCAGTTGTCGGAAATCTTGTTGGTTTTGTTTTTTCGCTGCCCGGCTTAAAGCTGGTTGATATAATCGCCGGTTCCGCTCTCGGCTTGGTTAAAGGTTTGATTGTTATATATACTGTAGCTGTAATTATCAGATATTTTGGATTATTAATGCTTTCAACAATCGAAAGCACAACTATATTACAGTATATTATCAATAACAACCCTATCGCTAATATCCTTGGAATTTAGGGCTTAGCATTTATACTAGGTGGTGTCATTTTGAAAGCTGTCCCGAATATTATCTCTATTTTTCGCATTTGTCTTGTGCCGGTTTTTATTGCCGTATACATTCTCGACGACCGCGATATTAAGTATTATGCAATTCTTGTTTTTGCAGTTGCCGGGTTTAGCGATATCCTCGACGGTTATCTGGCACGCAAATTAGAAGCCCAGTCGAAGCTCGGCAAGCTGCTCGATCCGCTGGGAGACAAGCTTATGACTTTTACGGTCATGGTTTGCATCACTGTTACAAATATTTCCAAGCCTATACTCATTGTTGCTGTTGCGGTGTTTTTCGTAAAAGAGATTTTAATGGGCATTGGCGGCCTGGTCTTGCATAAAAAAGCGCGCATTGAATTGCCGCCTGCTAATTTCATAGGGAAGGCTTCAACCTTTTTGCTATTTTTCGTATGCGTGACATTATTATTCTTTAGCGAGCTCCCCGGTTCCATCGTATTTGCACTCGCATCCGCAGTAATATTCCTGACATTAATAGCGCTAACAGGGTATATAATCTCATATATTAAAATAATGAAATCCAGACCAAAAGATAACGGAGAAATCGAATGCAACCAACAATCTGTTCAAGATGTAGAAGAAGCCCCGCTGTAATCTTCATTACACGCATTGAAAACGGGCAATCCACGAACGAGGGTATTTGCTTGAAGTGTGCGCGCGAATTAAATATTAAGCCTGTTGAGGATATTATTAAGAGGATGGGGCTGACCGATGAGGATTTGGAAAGCCTCACCGATGAAATGATGGAAGCGATGGGCGGACTGGAAAGCCTTGCTGAACAGGAAGACAGCACCGAGGACGGAAAAACCGCTACCTTTCCGTTTTTAAACAGGCTCTTCGGCGGGCCTGACGATTCGCCGCCACGGGACTTTCCAAGACCGGGGCGCGACCCGAAGGAGCAGGGCTCAGGAGGGTCGGGAGGACATACGGCATCCGGCGGGCATGGCAGCAAGAGACGTAAATATCTGGAAAGCTACTGTATCTCGCTGTCGAGAAAAGCGGCGGAAAGCAAGCTTGACAGGATTGTCGGGCGCGAAACCGAAACAGAGCGTGTCGTACAGATACTCAACCGCAGACAAAAGAACAACCCCTGTCTTATAGGCGAGCCCGGTGTTGGCAAGACCGCTATAGCAGAAGGCCTTGCGCAGCGGATTTTCAGCGAGGATGTACCCTACAAGCTGCGAAACAAAGAGGTTTATCTGCTGGATTTGACAGCTCTTGTTGCCGGCACACAATTTCGCGGTCAGTTTGAAAGCCGCATGAAGGGGCTTGTTGAGGAGATAAGGAGCAATGGCAATGTCATTCTTGTTATAGACGAGGTTCACAGTCTTGTCGGCGCGGGAGACGCCGAGGGCTCAATGAATGCCGCAAACATCCTCAAGCCCGCACTTTCAAGGGGAGAAATACAGGTAATCGGCGCAACAACATTTAACGAATACAGAAAGCACATAGAGAAAGACGCGGCTCTTGAGCGCAGATTCCAGCCTGTCATTATTATGGAGCCTTCCATATCTGAGTCTGTGGAAATAATAATCGGAATTAAAGGGTATTACGAGGCGTTCCACGGGGTCGCTATTTCCGACGATATTGCACGGCAGGCCGTAATCCTCTCGGAAAGATATATTAACGACAGGTTTCTGCCTGATAAAGCTATCGACTTGATTGACGAGGCGTGCTCGGATATGAATTTAAAAAGCGAGATTATCGCCCGTAAGGAGGCTATTAAAAAAGAAAAAGCCGACCTTCAGAAGGAGCGGGATTTGATACTTTCCGCCCCTGACGGTAATGACTACGCACGAATCGCGGAAATCCGCAGCCTTGATTTCCGCCTGACGGATGAACTCGACAGGCTTGAGTACGAAGGCGCTCCGGCCCTGAGCATTGATAATTTAGCGCGCGTAATCGAGCTTTGGACCAAAATTCCGGCTTCAAATATCCGCGAGGATGAGTTTAAACGCCTTTCAGAGCTTGACAAGCGGCTGAAGGAGAGCATAATCGGTCAGGATGAAGCAATCGATAATGTTTGTGCGGCAATCAGGCGCAACCGGGTTGGCATCTCATCAAAGCGCAAGCCGGTATCCTTCATCTTTATAGGCTCGACCGGGGTCGGTAAAACTGAGCTTGTGAAGCGGCTGGCATCAGACCTTTTTGATTCTCCCGAATCGCTGATCAGGCTGGATATGTCCGAGTTTATGGAAAAGCACGCTGTTTCCCGCATTATCGGCTCACCTCCCGGTTATGTCGGCTATGACGAAGCCGGTCAGCTTACAGAGAAAATTCGCCGGAAGCCTTACAGTGTCGTGCTTTTTGACGAAATTGAAAAAGCACATCCGGATGTTATGAATATCCTTCTCCAGATTTTGGATGACGGGCATATAACTGACGCTCACGGACGAAATATCAATTTTGAGAACACTGTTATCATTATGACCACAAACGCCGGAAGCGACAGGAAGGACGGGACTGTCGGCTTTAATCGCTCGGCGGATGAGCAGGGCAAGGAAAAGGCGGAAAAAGCACTTAAGGATTTCCTCCGCCCCGAATTTCTCAACCGTGTTGATGAAGTAATTTACTTCAACCACTTATCGGAGGAGGATTTTAAGTCTATCGCAAAATTAATGCTCGATGAGCTGCGCAGTTCCATGGCGGAAAAGCCTATAGAGTTGCGCTACGACGACCGCCTCCTTGAGTATTTGACCAAGAAGTCTTTTTCTCAGGCTTACGGTGCCAGAAATCTGCGCCGGTTGATTCAAAAGGAAATTGAGGACAGGATAGCTTCTGAAATGATTTCTAATTATGCAACTCCAATAACGCAGGTCGATTTGACAGCTTTAGAGAGCGCGATTCAAATTCTGGCTGTAAAATAGCGGCAATACGGATTGTATGTGGTATTTTGTGATATTTAGCCGTCACAATATACATTAAATAAAAATATTGACGTTTTATATGGGAATATGTTAAACTTTTTCGTAGTTATCTACAATTTTAAGGGGGATTTAACATGAAAAACATGAAGGTTTCAAAAAAACTTATTGTCAGCTTCCTCATTATCGCCGTTTTAACCGCGATAGTCGGTGTTGTGGGCATCTATGGCATGATGCAGATAAACACATCATTTGATGAAATGTATGAGCTGCAAACAGTTCCGATGCCGCAATTGGGCAAAGCTATTGAAATGCTGCAACGTCAGCGCGCCAGTATGCGCGAGCTCATTGTGGGGGCTGCCGTCGAGGACTTTGATATGATGGACAGGGCCAGAGAAAGCGCAGACACCTATCATGCTATAATGCAGGAGAACCTTGATTCTTATTTCCTGACTGTCAGAGCGCCTGAAGCAATACAGTTGTTTGAGGAGGCTCGAATGCTGTATGACACGCAATTCAGAGTGGGCTTTCAGCGAATATACGAAGGCGCTAAGGGCGATGTTGATGCCGCAGACTTGTATACGATAATGAGAGAGTATACAGAGGCGACAAATAAAATCGTTGACAACTTCGACAAATGTCTGGAAATGAAAATAGATGTTGCTGCGGATGCCGCCAATTCAGCTTCCGAAATGGCGGATATGCTGCTTGTTATTATCGTAGTTGTGCTTGCAATTTCACTGTTCGCCGCAGTGGTTCTCGCGCTATACATTTCCGGCCTCATCAGCAAGCCGCTGATTATACTTTCGACATTTATGAATAAAGCCGGTCACACGGGTGATATTGCATTATCACCTGAGGATATGAGTTCTATCAATAAGTACAGCGTTATTAAGGACGAAATAGGGCAAACCATAAAAGGCAGCGCGGCATTCCTTCAGCATGTTACCAACATTGCCGGCAAGCTGGAAACCATAGCGAGCGGCGATTTGACTGTTGATGTACATCTGCTCTCCGGCGCGGATACAATGGGTAAGTCCCTTGAGCAAATGGTTGGCAATCTTAATAATATGTTCAGTAATATCCAGACATCGACCAGTCAGGTTTCGACCGGTGCCAAGCAGGTCGCCGACGGAGCCCAGGCTCTTGCGCAGGGCTCGACCGAGCAGGCTGCTTCTGTTCAGGAGCTTTCAAGTTCGATTGCCGAAATCGCAAACAAAACTAAAGAAAACGCAGAGATTGCCGGCAGGACATCGCAGCTTTCGGAGACAATCAAGCAAAACGCCTTAAAGGGCAGCTCTCAGATGGATGATATGATTTCGGCTGTTAAAGAGATTAACGATGCAAGCCAGTCAATCAGCAAGATAATCAAGACAATAGACGATATTGCCTTCCAAACCAATATTCTCGCACTCAACGCCGCTGTTGAAGCGGCACGCGCAGGTCAGCACGGCAAGGGCTTTGCAGTTGTCGCCGAGGAAGTGCGCAACCTTGCTTCAAAAAGTGCCGAAGCTGCCAAAGATACAGGTGATATGATTCAAAACTCCATGGAGAAAGCCGAGTATGGTTCTAATATTGCAGGCGAAACTGCGGAAAGCCTTAAGGACATCGTAACCGGCATCAGTGAGTCAAGTGAGCTTATCTCCGAAATAGCAAAGTCTTCGGAGGAACAGTCAATCGGTATCTCTCAGGTAAACACCGGCATCGACCAGGTTGCTCAGGTCGTTCAGCAAAACAGCGCAACTGCGCAGCAGAGCGCTGCGGCATCAGAAGAAATGAGTAGTCAGTCCACAATCCTTGAGGAGTTGATTTCTCAGTTCAAGCTTAAAAAAGCAAATATGCCTTTTGCCGGCTTGCCGACTCCGGATCGCCGGCCGAGTCCGGCACCTGTTGAGGATTCAGGCGGTTATGCCAACGATTTCGGGTCAGGTGATTTCGGAAAATACTAAGGTTACACAGCGGCGGCGGTTTTGCATGCCACAGGTTTTAGATTGTATTCAGACAAGGGGTGATTATGATGAGTGGTGAAACAAACATAGGTGCAGATAACTCAGCATTGGATGAGTTAAAGGAAAAGCTGCGCAATGAACTCAGGGAGGAACTGAGGCGGGAGCTACTGGGCGAGGAAGATGAAGAAGAGCGGTCGGAAAAGGATTATCCGTGGATTGTGTTCGCAGTGGACGGTACGGAGTATGGCGTAAACAGCAAGAATGTCTTGTCAATTGAAATAATCGGCGAGATAACCCCTATCGTTGATGCCGCACACCACTGTCCGGGTATAACCCAGTCGCGGGGGGATATGATAGATTTGCTGGATTTGCGCGCTTTGTTCGGGTTGGGCGATTATGTATCTGCAAAAAATGCTGATAATGATCGTGTAATGATGATGGTAATCGAAACAGGGGACAAGAAACGCGGAGTAATCGTTGATGAAATCGTTTCTGTGGAATATATCACAAATTTCATCGAGGGTGTCGTAAGCGAACATGCGGGAGCCGTTACTTCGCAGTACATTCGTGAGGTAGCTACACGCGAAAAGCTGGACAGTCCTGTTCTGATACTTAATCCGGTGAGCTTGAATTCGCTTTAATTAAGTGATAATGGTCTATTTCAAACGGACGTATCATAACAGGGGGTACGTCCGTTTAGATAATCTGAGAAACGTGTCCTGTCGGCAGCTTAGGGGATATAAATGAACATTCGCAAAAGAATCCTTATATCAATGATTGCCCTGACGGTGCTATGTGGCATCGCTGTATTAATTTCGTCTATAATGCTATTTAACAGAGAGCTTAACATAAACATGCGCGAGAGGCTCGATGTTGCCTCTGCGGTTGTTATGCACGAAATTGACAGCTTGAAAAGCACCGCAAGCATTGCAGCCATGGGCATGGCCAACAACCCTGATTTGATTGAGGCTTTTGCAAGCAGTGATTATGAAAAAATTGCATCCACGGCAAGCGCTTTAATAAACGTGACCCAATTTGATTTTTGTACTGTTGTTGACCGCGAAGGGAATGTTTTAACGAGAACACATGACCCCGGCAACACTGACGGGAGTCTTGCCGATTTGCCCCATGTCAGAGAAGCGCTGGAAGGAAAAAGTGAAACCTTTATTGTTGCGGGAGTTACTATAAAGCTGGGTATAATGGCAGGCTCACCGATTTATGACAGTGATATGAACATTATCGGGGCTGTTTCTTTAGGCTATAGATTGGACAGCCAGGAGAGAGTACTCGGCTTAAGAGACCTCACCGGATGCGAAATAACCTTTTTTCTCGGCGACGAGCGTATTTCCACAACACTGGTTGATGAGAGCGGTTCGTTTATTTTAGGATTAAAGGCTGCCGAGGACATCAGCGAACATGTTTTAAACGGAGAACAGTTCAACGGTTTTATCGACCTTTTAGGCAGGAATGTCCTCGCTGTTTACTCACCGCTCTTAGGAGAGGGCGACAGAATTGTCGGAATGATGTTCATCGGATATTTCACGGACGAGGTAACAGATAAGGTTATATATTTTGTTATCAGCGGCACTTTATTAACCATTGCCGTGCTTGTAGGTTGTGTTATTACCGCCATGTACTTGTCCGGATTTATAAACCAGCGATTAGGGAACGCGCAGAAAAGGCTTGCCGAGGAAATGGATAAAACAAAAGCGCTGTCTCAATGGTATGAATCAATCCTCGATGCAACACCGCTCCCTATATCTGTCACTGACGCCGATATGAACTGGACATTTGTAAACAAGGCTGTTGAAAATTTCCTCGGGACCCGCCGGGAGGATATGATAGGCCTTCACTGCAGTAATTGGGGCTCAAGTATTTGTAACACATATGCATGCGGCATCGTTTGCGCAAAGCAGGGTTTAAATAAAACCTACTTTAACCATGAGGACAAGTCTTATCAGATTGATATATGCATTATTAGTGATGCCGATGATAAAGCAACAGGATTTATTGAGGTTATGCAGGATATAACTTATATTCGCGAGCATGAGAAGAAACTTCAGGCGGTTAATCAGGCGGCAACATTGCTGCTTGCGGCAAGTGAAAATAAGGATATAAGAGCGTCGCTTATTAAAGGCATGGAGATAGTCGGAGAATCAATAAACGCCGATCGTATCCATATCTGGAAAAGCGAAGTTATCGGCGGAGAGAACCAATATATCCGGGAATACAGTTGGATGAGCGAAACCGGAAAGCGGAAAGCGGAGATTCCCGGAAGGTTGAAAAATCCGGGCGGCAAGAATCGCTTCGGCTGGAATGATACATTTATGCTGGGAGAGAGCATAGGCGGCCCCGTAAGAAAAATGGCGGAAAGCGACCGTATCTTTTTCAGCGAACTTGATATAAAATCAATAATAATGATTCCTCTGTTTTTGGAAGGGCGGTTCTGGGGCTTTTTCAGCGTTGACAGTTGCACGGAGGAGCGCGATTACACCGATGATGAAGTAAATATTCTCCGCTCAATAAGCCTTATGATGGCAAACGTAATTAACCGCCGTTCATTATTTGAAAGAATGAATGAAGTAAGGGAACGCGCAACATTGATGTTAAATGCGTCCCCCATATGCGCACAGATTTTCGACAGGCAGTACAATGTACTCGATTGCAATGACGCGGCTTTGAGCATGTACGGGTTTTCCAGCAAGCATGAGTTTGCGGAAAGGTTCTTAAGAGATTGCTCTCCCGAGTTTCAGCCGGACGGACAGAGTTCCTACAATAAATCCATAGAGCTTATTGACAAGGTTTTTCGTGAGGGCTACAGCGTTTTTGAATGGATGCATAAGATGCCGAATGACGACACTTCCATTCCCGCGGAAATCACCCTTGTCAGAGCGAGATATGGTGATGATTACGTCGTTATAGGGTATGCAAAAGACATACGCGCTCAAAATGCATATCTTGCCGAGCTTGAAAAGTCTCAAGAGGAGCGTGTTGCACGTAATGCCGCAGAGGCGGCAAGCAGGAGCAAATCGATGTTTCTTGCCAATATGAGCCATGAAATCAGGACCCCAATGAACAGTATAATAGGTTTTGCGGAGCTTGCCAAGGACGATGATGTTCCCGCAAAGACAAAAGAGCATCTGGGAAATATACAAGAGAGCGCAGAATGGCTGCTCAGTATTATTAATGATATTTTGGATATTTCTAAAATTGAAGCCGGAAAAATCACGCTCGAGAGCATACCCTTTAATTTAACTGATATTTTCTCATACTGCCAGACTGTAGTCTTACCCAGGGCTCTTGAAAAAGGCATTTCGCTTTATTGTTATGCAGAGCCGATTGTAGAAAAAAAGCTGCTCGGTGACCCCATCAGGTTGCGGCAGGTACTCATAAATCTGCTTTCCAACGCCGTAAAGTTTACAAATGTCGGCACAGTCAAGCTCTTGTCAACCATAACGGATATAGACGAGAGCAGCGTAAAAATATATTTTGAAATTAAAGACAGCGGCATCGGTATGAGTGCCGAGCAGATTTCCGAGATATTTGAACCCTTTGTGCAAGCCGACGACAGTGTTACAAGGAAGTTTGGCGGCACGGGTTTAGGGCTTGCAATAAGTAAAAACGTAATCGAGTTAATGGGTGGTAAGATTGATGTGGAAAGCGCAGACGGTGTGGGCAGCAAATTCTTCTTTGAGCTGGAGTTTAACTTAATAGACAGCGACGAGAGTACACCGGATGAGGAGGATTCAGGGCGCGAGCTTGAAAGACCTAATTTCATTGGCGAGGTTTTGATTTGCGAGGACAGTAAGTTGAACCAGCAGGTTGTATGCGAGCATCTGCTCAGAGTGGGCTTAAAGACCGTCCTTGCCGATAACGGCAAAGAAGGGTTCGATTTTGTCGAAGAGCGCGTGAGAAAGAATAAAAAGCCTTTTGATTTAATCTTTATGGATATCCAGATGCCTGTTATGGACGGGTTAACCGCAGCATCTAAAATTGTGGAGCTTGGTGTAACAACGCCTATAATAGCGTTAACGGCAAACGTTATGTCAAATGATCTGGAAACTTATGCAGCCAACGGGATATTAGAATGTGTCGGAAAGCCGTTTACAACCAGAGAGTTATGGAAATGTCTGATGAGGCACCTCCCTGTTGAAAGCTATACCTCCGTAGAGAACAACTATCAGGCGGCAAGGGACAGGGAGCTGCTGGATAAGCTGAGAATTAACTTTGTAAGTGCGAATAAAAGCACATATGAGAAGTTTGTTAACGCATTGGATTCGGGTGATATCAAGACTGCGCACAGGTTGGTTCATACACTCAAAAGCAATGCGGGGCAAATAAAGGAAACGCAACTGCAGACGATTGCGGCAAAAACGGAGTCAACCCTTATCGAAAGCGAAGAGCTTATAAACGACGATCTCCTGCGCCGCTTGGAATTTGAACTTAATACAGTTCTTGAAAAGTATGCTTTCCTGCTGGTTGAAAAGGAAGAGAGCAGGGCATTGATAACCGATGTTGACGATATACGGCGTATTTTGAAGAAGCTGGAGCCCTTGCTCAGGAACAAAAGCACCAAGTGCTTAAACCTGTTAGACGATATTTATACCATTCCGGGGACAAAAGAGCTTGCATGCCACATAAGGGAATACAACTTCAAAACCGCACTTGCAGAGCTTGAAAGCCTTAAAACTGAATATGGAGTTAAGTAATGGAAGGATTATATAAAAACAGCATTCTCGTTGTTGATGACGAGATATCAAACATCATCACGTTGACCGATATTTTGGATTCGGATTATGATGTTCGCGCGGTAAGGGACGGACGCGAGGCTATAGAAACCGTGGAAACCGATTTGCCTGATGTTATATTACTTGACATTATAATGCCCGATATGGACGGTTTTGATGTTATTGCTGTTTTGAAAAACTCGGAGCGGACGCGGGATATTCCGGTTATTTTCATAACGGGGCTTGACGACATTAATTCCGAAGAAAAGGGGCTTGCGCTCGGCGCGGCAGATTATATTACAAAGCCTTTCCATACCTCTGTTGTTAAGCACAGGGTTCAGAACCAGATAAACATCGTTGAACGGCACAGGCAGCAGGCTTTAATGGCAAAAATATCCCACAGCTTCTTATCAGGCATCAGTGTTGAATCTGTTTTCACGGAAACGATGAGCATGGTCGGCAAGTTTATGGATGTGGCGCAAATACTGTTGTATAAATTTGAAGATGACAGCACAACACTTATTTGTAAAAATGAATGGATTAATCCAAGGTTGGGTCTGGATTCGCGTATAGGCAGTGTGTTTAATCTGCAGGAGCCGATGCTTACGGTTATGCAAAGTCTTCTTTCCAGCAAGGAGTTATGCCTGAATTCTAATAACCCGTCTTTTAAAGAAGCGATGAAGCCATACAGGGTAAGCTTTCACAGTTATATAACAACTCCTATTTTTGTAGGCGGTAAAATTTGCGCAGTCCTTGATTTTTCAAGAGAAGATGATGGCCGGGTATGGAACGAAAATGAAATAAGCCTTGCCGTTCACGTTTCGGGTGTTTATTCCGGTGTTTTTGAACGAAATGCGATTGAGCATGATTTGAATGTTGTGCTGAATCTTAAGGCTGAGCTCATTGCCGCTAAGGAGCATGCAGAGTACAGCAACCGTGCGAAAAGCGAATTTTTAGCCAATATGAGCCACGAAATCCGCACCCCGATAAATGCCGTCACCGGTATGACAAACATCGGAAAATCCGCCACCAGCAAAGAGCAGATGGTCTACTGCTTTACCAGGATTGAGGAGGCGTCGGGTCTTCTGCTGGGTATAATAAACAGCATTTTAGATATGTCGAAAATTGAAGCCGGAAGGCTTGAGCTTTCACTGTCTGAGTTTAGCTTTGAGAGGATGCTCCAAAGAGTTGTTAATGTTTTTAATTTCTATTTACAGGAAAAAAAGCAAAACTTTACTGTTTACGTTGACAGAGCCATCCCGGACTTTTTAATCGGGGATGAGCAGAGGTTGACTCAGGTAATTAAAAACCTTATCGGAAACGCAGTTAAGTTTACCCCGGAAAACGGCTCAATTCGTGTGGGAACATACTGGCGCGGCGAAAAGGATGGTATTTGCACTATTCAGGTGTCGGTCACAGACAACGGAGTCGGAATCAATCCTGAGCAGCAGTCCAACTTGTTTCAACCCTTCTGGCAGTCTGAAAACGATTTTTCACGTAAATACGGAGGTACGGGGCTGGGGCTTGCCATTTCCAAGAATATTGTTGAGCTGATGGGCGGAGAAATATGGGTAGAGTCCGAAATCGGGAAGGGTTCGACGTTCAGCTTTTCAATGAAGGTTAAACGCGGAGCAAAAAAAGAACACAGCCTTATGGAGCGAGGCATAAACCTGAGCAATGTACGCATGCTTGCTGTTGATGACGACCCGGACACACTGGCTTTCTTTAACAAAATCGCCCTTGAGTTAGGCGTCTTTTGCGATACGGCATTAAGCGGAGAGGATGCGCTGGTATTCATAGAGCAGGGTAAGGATTATGATATTTATTTTCTCGACTGGAAGCTGCCGGGCATTGACGGACTGGGTTTGGCCGGCATCCTGTCAGAGAGGGCGGCTAACCCCGAAGATATCGCGATAATTGTTTTCTCGGCGGATACACTGTATCTGGCGGATAACGCCGGGAAGCATGACTGTGTTGACAAGTTTTTATTAAAGCCTCTGTTCCCGTCAACAATTATTGATGCTATCAATGACTGTCTTGGCGTAGAAGCTAATATAAAAGAAGGTATAAAAGAGCACTCGGAAGATGCGGATTTTGCCGGTCGCAGGGTTTTGCTTGCGGAGGATGTTGATATCAACCGGGAGATTGTTCAGTCATTATTCAGCCGGTTGCTTATAGAGGTTGATTGTGCGGAGAACGGCGAGGAGGCCGTGCAAATGTTTCTTGATGCTCCCGATAAGTACGATATAATTTTTATGGATTTACAAATGCCTGTCATGGATGGATATAAGGCGACACGCAAAATCAGGGCTTTGGATATCCCCAAAGCAAAGACCATCCCTATTGTTGCAATGACTGCGAATACTTTTAAAGAGGATGTTGAAATGTGCCTGGCTTCCGGAATGAACGGGCATATCGGAAAGCCGCTCGACTATGGCGATCTTATTTCCCAGTTACATGTCTATTTTTCATAATTTATCTTGTAAAAAATACCCGGATTGTTTTGGCTTTGCCCGGACTATCCGGTTATTCTACTAAAAAGCATGATGTGAATGCTATTTTTTCCGGACCGTAGTTGTATCCCAGGTTGTTGTCTGTGCAGACCTTGCTGACGAAAAGGCCGCAGGCTTCCATGGAGACCTCCATATTGTCCGGAAAGCGGCACGGATTATCCGGGTATGTACATGCTTCACATAATCTGCATTCGCCCGCGCCCAGTGCAAGCAGGTCCGGGTATTTTTTGTTGAGAGCTGTTCGCATTCGCCCGAAATTCTCCTTGTGGCTTTTTCCGGTTTCCATAATTGCGTCCCAATCAAGGCTGTCCTCAAGCTCGCCGACCGTTTGAACCAGTATTCCGCTTGTATATTTTTTTATACGTTCCCTCATTTCTTCCAGCGAAGGACACGCAGGCGGGCATGACCAGGATTTGTCATAGTTTTTACACTGCTCCGGATTGCACATGTCGCGGACTTCCTGCATACAATCAAGGGTCGGGATTTCAAGCTCCGCATAGTGTGTGAAGCCGCATTCTTTTGCTGTTTTTGCCAGGCTCTCGTAACATTGCATATCAAATCTCTCTTCTTTAATCCTTGTTATTTGTTTTTATCTGTTCTTTTTCGTGTTCTTTCGTGTTCCCCGCGCTTTAGTCCCCGTTTCCTAAAATGCCATTTGCTCCACGAATTTTTCGTTGAAAAAAGCGCTTGCCGACAGCTCTATGCATTCGCAACGTGATTTAATATTTTTTAACTGTGTTCGCGCGTCTTCTGAGGTAAGCGCCATTACGGCTCCTTCTCCTGCGGTATTGCCGGATATTTTAGCTTTTGGCAGCAGGCTTTTTGGAAAAAGTCCGATTCTTGCGGCACTTTCCGGTTCCATATAACTCCCGAAGCCGCCGGCAATAGTCAGCGATTTTACATCTGAAACCGGAATTCCGGCGTAGTGCAGCAATACTTGTATTCCGGCTGCAATTGCCGCCTTTGCAAGCTGCAGCTTCCTAATATCTCCTGCGGTAATATATATACCGTCATTTTTATTCAGCCAAAATCTGTCTCTGTCAAGCCGTCCCGTTTCATCGACTGCACCGGTTTCGAGCAGCATGGCCAGGGTGTCAAGCAGCCCGGAGCCGCATAATCCAACCGGTACTCCCCCGCCAATCACGGAATATTCAATGCTGTTGCTATCTTTATTGAGGTTGACATGGTCAACGGCTCCGTCTGCAGCCGCCATCCCCATTGTAATCTCAGCGCCTTCAAAAGCCGGTCCGGCTGCGGTTGCACAGCAGTAGTACGTTTTCCCGCATTTAATCACCATCTCGCCATTTGTGCCGATGTCAAGGAATATTGCCGGTTCGGGTATGCTCTCAAATCCGGTCGCGAGCAGGCCTGCCGTTACATCTCCGCCAACATATGCGGATACTGCCGGCGTATAGAATATTTTAGCACTCCTTGAAACAGGTAATTCGTCCCAGACAGGGGTTTCTTCTCCGAACAGGCTGACAGGTGTAAAGGGTGCGGTTCCCATGCTTGCCGGGGAATATCCGGCAGCCAGGTGCTGCATTATCGTGTTCCCTGCTACTGTAATATACTCAATATTATCAGCTTGCGTCCCTGTGGCGCGGCAAGCTTCGCTCAGCATAGATGATATCTGCTCCCTTATGAGCTTTGTAAGGGTTTCGTGACCGTTTCTTGAGCAATACAGTATTCGGCTTGTTACGTCGGCACCGTGAGACGACTGAGTGTTTACGCCGCTTTTTACCGCAAGCCTTTTACCTGTTTCCATGTCTGTAAGGTACAACGCAACGGTGGTTGTTCCGATGTCTATTGCAGCTCCAAGCTTTTTGTGAATCATAATAACAGCCTCTTCCGCCGGGTTTGCAGTATTACTTATCGTGTCGTTTTTTCTGTTATACCTCCGCGAATAATGACCAGTTGTTGCTTGAGGTTATTTTTACGTCGGTGAAAGTGCCTATGAGTGACGGGTCGCCAATCAGGTGTACAAGCCTGCCTCCGTTGGTTCGCGCTTTGAGAGGGTACTCTGTGTCGGGGGACTGTCCGTCTACGAGTACACGGACTGTCTTTCCGGTGTATTTATCGTGCTTTCTCTCGGATATTTCATTTTGCAGCTCCATAAGGCGTTCGAACCTGAGCTGCTTTTCCTCTCTTGTCGCCGTGTCTTGAAGTTTTGCCGCCGGGGTGCCGGGGCGCTTTGAGTAAATGAACGTAAACATCGCGTCAAACTGCGCCGCCTCGACAAGCTTTAGAGTGTCGTTAAACTCCTCTTCCGTTTCACCCGGATATCCGACTATCACATCGCTTGTTATTACTATTTCAGGCATCAGCTCGCGTGCTGCGGCGATTTTTTCGAGATATAACTCTCTTGTATACCCGCGGTTCATCAGCTTTAAAATCCGGTCGTTGCCTGCCTGAAACGGCAGATGTATGTGCTTCGCCGCCTTTTCGCTTTCCTCCATTGCTTTAAACAGTTCAATTGAAGCATCCTTTGGATGGCTTGTCATGAAGCGTATTAAAAATTCGCCTTCAATGTCGTTTATTAAACGTATCAGTGCGGGAAATGCGGTGCTTCCGTCTCCATACGAGTTGACATTCTGACCGAGCAGGGTTATATCCTTATAGCCCAGTGTCACAAGCTCCCGCGCTTCTTCCAGCACTATCTCCTGTCTGCGGCTGCGTTCTCTGCCCCGCACGTACGGAACGATACAGTAAGAGCAGTAGTTGTTGCATCCGTACATAACCGGCAGCCAGGCTTTCACCTTTCCGTCACGGTGAACAGGCAGGCCTTCGGCAAGTGCTTTTTCATCATATTCCGTTTCAAATATCCGCTTTTTTTCCGTAAAGGATCGGTATAGCAGCTCCGGGAATCTCCACAGGTTATTCGGCGGGAACACAAGCCCCACATGCTGATATGATTCCCGCACTTTCTCGACCGTTTCCGGCACACCGGCAAGACAACCGCAGAAGACTATAAGCTGCCTTGGATTTGCTCTTTTAGTATGAATCAATGCTCCGACATTGCCTAATACCCGGTTTTCTGCGTTTTCACGTATCGCACAGGTATTTACAACGGCTATATCTGCTTTGTTTTCATCGCCTGTAATGCCGTAGCCCATTTCAACAAGCATTCCGCGCAGCTTTTCGCTGTCTGCTTCGTTTTGCTGACAGCCGTAAGTATCCACATATGCGAGCGGTTGTTTCCGCTGCGTTTGTGATTTTTCATGAAGCTTTTTTATATAAACTTTTTGCTTCTCAATTTCGTTTTTGTGTACTTCAGCCTTGTTTTCCACATCCGCCTCCGGTGAATTTTTCCAAGCACCGGTATTTTATCATTTAGATGCTGATTATACAAGGCGACCATATATTACTTTGTACACAATGGCGTCTGCTTAAACTTGATTTTAGGCTTAAAACATGTTAATATGTCCGTGCGAAGCAGGGTACATATCAGCGGGAGTACCCGGAATCGTTTCTATGTGGAGAGGTGGGGGTTTTCTCAAATGAAGAATCTGGTAATTGATTTGCGGGTGGTCAGAAATAACCTTCGGGCAATAAAGGACCTGTCCGAGGGTGTACATGTATTTGCCGATATCAGCGCGAATGCCGGGGGAATGGGGCTGCTTACAGTCGCCAGATTTCTGCGTGACGAGGGCATACGCAACTTCATTATTTCTGATACGGGCGATGCGAGCATTCTCCGCCAAAACGATTTTTCCAAGGAGCGCTTAATGATGCTTCGCAGCACAGCGGATCCGAATGAAATCTCAGAGCTTCTGTCGTACGGTGTTGTCTGTACCGCCGGTTCTTATGATGCGGCGGTCGCAATAAACGGTATCGCCGAATCACGCGGCATGGTTGCTGAAGTTCAAGTTAAAATAGATACAGGCCTCGGGCGTTACGGCTTCCAGCCAACCGAGCTTGACAAGGTAGCAGCGATTTATAAATATATGTCGAGCCTTAATGTTGTCGGAACCTTTACAACATTTTCCGCGTCCTGGCGCAATAAGAAGCAGACCTTTGCACAACTGGAAAAGTTTAATATCGCTTTGGACAGAATTATTGAAATGGGTTTTGAACCCGGAACTGCACATGCCTGTGATTCCGCTGCGCTTTTTAAATACAATATAGAGCTTATGGATGCCGTCAGGGTCGATACGGCGCTTACCGGCCGGATTCCCGGCAAGGCTGTAAACGGACTCTCGCGCGTTGGTTATATTGAGGCAGGTCTTGAGGAGGTCGGCTGGCATCCTAAGGGGCATACCATCGGTTCCGAACGTGGTTTTGTCACCAAAGCTCCGACTAAAATCGCAATTCTTTCTGTCGGGTATTATCACGGCTTTGGTGTGGACAGGTACATCGTAGAGAGAAGCTTATTTGATATCGTTAGATGGAGGCGCAGAAAAACCTTCGTAAGAATTAACGGGCAAAAGGCACGCGTTCTAGGCAGCGTCGGGCTGATGCATACGATGGTGGATGTGACCAATATCGACTGCACCGTCGGCGATATTGCATTGCTTGATGTTGACCCCGTAAATGTCAAGGGGTTACCTATTGTATACAGGTAGGAGTGAGGCGGTAAAAGGATGGTGACGGAATTTAATCAGCGGTCACCTAAGATTATTGAACTTGAGCAGCATGTTGCCGATCTTATAGCGGCGGGTGAAGTTGTCGAGCGACCGGCATCCGTTGTGAAAGAGCTTGTGGAAAATTCTATTGACGCGGGTGCGGGTATTATAACCGTCGAGATTGCTTCGGGTGGCATGACATACATCCGGGTTACCGATAACGGGTGCGGTATTGCAGCTTCGGATGTTAAAACCGCATTTCTTCGTCATGCAACAAGCAAATTAAGAGACGCACAGGGCCTTGAGGCAATTGGCACGCTTGGTTTCCGGGGCGAGGCGCTGGCAGCGATTGCGGCTGTTTCGCGCGTTGAGCTTATGACGCGTGAGGCAGGGGCTGCCGAGGGCGTCTCTTTGGCCTTGGAAGCGGGAGAGGTCACGGACATGTCTCCCGCAGGTTGCCCGGAGGGGACAACAATTATTGTACGCGATTTGTTCTTTAATACACCTGCCAGATTAAAGTTTATGAAGTCTGACCGCGCCGAGGGAGCCGGTGTTGCTGCGGTCGTTCTCAGATGCGCGCTCTCACGTCCCGATGTTTCAATTCGTTTTATCAAGGACGGTAAAACCGAATACCATACTCCGGGTGATTCGCAGGTTAACTCCTGTATTTACAGTCTGCTGGGAAGAGAGGCGGACGCAGGGTTTATAAGCGTTGAATCCTCTGACGGGTCAATTACGGTTAAGGGGTTTGTTTCATCTCCTTCTGCTTCACGCGGAAACAGGAGCTACCAGTTTTTCTTTGTCAACGGCAGGGCCATCCGCTCACTGATGCTTCAGTCGGCGCTCGAGCAGGCATATAAAAGTACGCTGCCGTCGGGCCGTTTCCCCTCCTGCGTCCTTTATATTACTGCCGGATTAGGCAATGTGGACGTAAATGTCCACCCTTCTAAAACAGAGGTCAAGTTTGCTTCGGATAAACAGGTTTTTGACGGCGTTTATTATGCGGCTCTTGGTGTGATTGATAAAACGAAAGCCGATGACAAAGATGAACCCGGCGGTTTCAAAACTATGCAGGCTGATGAATATCGTAGTTCTTTTGTTTCAGAGCCTCCGGTGAAATATAAATCATCAGGAAGGTCCGCTCGCAACGAGATGCCTGCCGGTATGCCCGACATACCCGGCATACTGAAATCGTCAAATCCGGCAGTCAAACCGGCTGCTTCATCCTCCGGTTATCCGGGTGGCAAATCCGGTTTGCCGGACTCTGACTCCGAACTCCGCTCCTCCGGTTCTTATTCTCTGATCCCCGACCCTTATCGTGTTATCGGCGAAGTTTTAAATATGTATATAATTGTTGAGTATTCAGACATCATTTATTTTATCGACAAGCACGCTGCGCACGAAAGGCTTCATTTTGACGCTTTGATGAGCGATGATTATGAGCCTATGTCTGAGTCGCTTATAACCCCTGTCATATGCCGGTTGGGGCATGAGGATGCTTCCCTTCTGTTGGAAAATGCGGCTTTATTGGACAGGCTGGGGTTTTCTGTTGAAAGCTTCGGCGAAGATGCCGTCGCAATCAGGCATATCCCTGCGGAGATAGACATTGGCGACACGGAGCCTGTTCTTTCAGAGCTGTGCTTACAGCTAAGGCAGCGCGGTACGGCGGAGCCGATACACCGCAGCAATTTCATAAAAACGATTGCATGCAAGGCTGCGATTAAAGCGGGTCGCGCCTCCGGCAGCCGCGAGCTTGAAACGATTGCCGCAAGGGTCATGTCCGGCGAGGTGTCTCATTGCCCGCACGGGCGGCCGGTTGTCTTTGAGATATCGAAAGCAACGCTGGATAAAGGCTTTGGGCGGATATGAAAATTCCAAGACCGGTCGTTATAACGGGCCCGACTGCGACGGGAAAGAGCGCACTCGGCGTACAGCTCGCAAAAAGAATTGACGGAGAGATTATTTCTGCGGATTCGATGCAGATATATAAGTATATGGATATCGGCACGGCAAAACCGACAATGGAGGAAAGGCTTGGCGTTGCTCACCATTTAATTGATTTTGTTCAGCCGGGGAACGACTATTCCGTTGCACGTTATGTCAAGGATGCGTCGGTGGTTATTGATGATATCTGCAGTCGGGGCAAGCAGCCTGTGATTGTCGGCGGAACCGGCCTTTATATTGATTCCTTGCTGGCAGGCCGGAGCTTCTGTGTGCGCGGCGACGAAAATCTTCGCCGGATGCTCTCGGATGAATATGACACTATCGGCGGCGAGGCTATGCTGGCAAAGCTGTATAAGGTCGACAGGGATAGTGCGGAGATTCTGCATTCTAACGACAAAAAGAGGATTGTCAGGGCTCTTGAAACGTTTGAAACCACCGGAAAGCCTATCTCGCGTCATAATGCCGAATCGAAGGCTGCTCCGCCGCGATATGATGCAATAAAGGTTGCCTTGTCATTTTTAAGCAGGACGGAGCTTTATGCGAGAATAAATGCCCGTGTTGACGATATGCTGGCCTCGGGTCTTATATCCGAAGTAAACGCATTGCTTGAGATGGGTGTCCCGCGAAGCTGCACGGCCATGCAGGCCATCGGTTACAAGGAGATTTCCGACGCGATTACAACCGGCTCGGATATAAATGCCGCAGTTGAGATGGTTAAAATAGAGTCGCGGCGATATGCCAAGCGTCAGTTGACATGGCTCAGGCGTGATAATGATTTGACATGGCTGGTTTGGGATGACGCTCCTGATATGGATAGGGGGATCAAGAGGTTGATGGAGTTATTGGTTTGATGGTTTAAATCGGAGAATGTATTATGAAACGAAGCGATTTTTTTATCAGGCTGACAACAGGGGTAATTTTCCTTGCTGTTGCGTGTTATATCGGCGTTAATTTATACGACGCTTTTGTCAATACATATGTGACTACTCCCGCTATCCGTTATTCTGTAGAGGAAACCCTACCTGCGCATGGTTTCATCATTCGCACGGAGTTGGTTCTGGATGAGGATGGCGCCGGTATACTGCCAATAGTCGGCGAGGGTGAAAAGGTTGCGGTTATGCAGGATATTGCCGTCAGATATATGAGCCTTGATGACCTTGAAATTGCAAGCGAGATTCGTGCGCTCAGGATTAAAATCGCACAGATGGAGTCGGCTCGCGGTATAGATGATTCGGCAAGCTTTGATGCGGTGGTTGAACTGTCTGCGGCAGTTTGTGCCGGAGATTTGAGGAATTTTGATGAAATCGTTTTTAATATTGAGGCAAGTGTTTTCTCTGTGGAGGCGGATATTTCCGAATTGTACAGGCGTCTTGAGGAGCTTGAGGTCAGAAGTGTCGGCGAAATCATAAGCGCGCCTGTCAGCGGAACTTTTTCCAATGTTGTCGACGGGTTTGAGCATATAAGCCCGGGCATGGTATATAATATGACTCCCAACGATTTAAACGCACATTTCAGAACCCCCTACGGCGCACGGGGAATGGGAAAAATCATAACTGAGTTTAAGTGGTATTATGCAGCCATAATGGACGTTGATGACGCATCCCGGCTTTCTGATGCTCAAAGAGACGGGCAGTTAATGACCGTTCAGTTTTTCGGCGCATATAATGCGGATGTAGAAATGCGGATTGAAAGCATCAGCAGGCGCGAAGACGGCTATTGCGTCGTACTTTTTTCAAGCGACAGGGGTATACATGACATCGCGCCGATGCGTTCCCTGCGCGCCGATATCGTTTACAGTGTTACAACCGGCATCCGTGTTCCCCGGGAAGCAATTCATCTTGATGATGATAACAGTACATTCATTTATCTTCAAACCTCCGGGTATGCAGAAAGGGTGGATGTTGAAATCCTGGATCCGCCGGGAGAAATTGGCAACAGTTATCTCGTCCGGGACGGCGAAGAATCAGGGTCAAAGCTGCGCGTGGATTCGATAATCATTGTCAGGGCAAATAATCTGTACCATGGCAAGGTCGTGACTTAAGGCCGGAAGCATGTATTAGCAAGTTACGGTTAAAATATATAAAGGGTGAGAATCGTAGAATGTCGGTTATAAACATAACGGAGAACATTAAGAGAGTTCGTGATTCCATCGGCGAGGCGGCGGTTCTGTCCGGGAGGACTCCGGAGGATATAACGCTTGTCGCCGTTACGAAAACAAAGCCTGTCGGTGATATTCGTCAGGCTATCGATGCCGGTGTGGATGCAATCGGCGAGAACCGCGTTCAGGAGATGCAGGAAAAGCATAAGATGAATGCTTACGAGGGTGCTCCGCTGCACTTTATCGGTCATTTGCAATCAAACAAGGCTTCGAAGGTCGTTGGCGTTTGCGATTTGATTGAATCGATATCCTCAAAAACCCTTTTGGAGCTGATAGGAAGAAAAGCCGCTTCATTAGGTATTTGTCAAGATGTTTTAATCGAAGTGAATGTTGGCAGAGAGCCGCAGAAATCGGGTGTGCTGCCGGAACAGGTTGATGAGCTTCTGGCATTTGCATCGCAAATCAAGGGGGTAAATGTACTCGGATTGATGGCAATTCCTCCGTTTTTTACGGAAAATGATAGAAATTGTTACTATTTTGACATAATGTTTAAGCTTTTTGTTGACATGAGCGCAAAAAAATACGATAATGTCTCTGTGCGATTGCTTTCCATGGGCATGAGCGATAGCTATGTTGACGCGATTCGAGCCGGTTCAAATATGGTTAGGATAGGCTCTGCGCTCTTTGGCGAACGCTAACTGCGAAGGAGGTCTCCTGATTTGGGACTATTTAATGAGCTAAAAAAATTAGCAAAGCCGTATGACGATGAGGAAGATTTTGACGATTTTCAACCGAAAATGACTGACGAACTGCCGCTGCCTCCAAAAACACCGGCACAGGCACGAAGCTCATATGGGGGGTTTGACGAGCAGCGCAGCAACAACAAGGTCGTCAATATACACGCAACGGCACAGCTTAAGGTTGCCCTTTTTAAGCCTGAGCGGTTCGAGGCGGCTGCCGAAATTGCAGATAATCTGCGGGACAGGCACACCGTTGTACTTAACCTCGAACAAACGAACAAGGATATTGCGCGGCGGCTTGTTGATTTCTTGAGCGGGGTCGCTTATGCTCAGGAAGGTAAAATTAAGAAGGTTGCGGTCAACACATACCTCATAACGCCGTATAATGTCGACTTGCTCGGCGATTTGATTGACGAGCTTGAAAATAACGGTTTGTATTTTTAATTATCCTCAGTGTTCATAAAAAGATGCCGAAAGGATTGAGTGTTAATGCTAACTCCGCAAGAAATCTCTGAAAAAGGATTTGTCAAAGCCGTTTTTGGCGGGTATGACATGGCGGGTGTCGATGATTTTCTTGAAGCTGTGTCCGCCGACTATAATGCCTTATATAAGGAAAATGCCATTCTTAAAGGAAAGCTCAAGGTTCTCGTTGAAAAGGTTGAGGAGTACCGCTCAACAGAGGACGCGATGAGGATGGCTTTGCTGACTGCTCAGCGTATGGGCGAGGAGATAACTGTTGAGGCAAACAGAACAAAGGACGAAATGCTTCAAAAAGCTGAAGATGAAATCAAGTCCAAGTATTCCGATACTGCCAAGCGTGTTTCTGACGAAGAAATGCGTCTTGCTGTCGCAGCTAAAGAAACCGCCAAGTTTATTGAGCTTTCACAAGCAATTATGCGTAAGCACTCAGAATTTCTTGAAAAGCTTGAAGCGGCACGCCGCGCAGTTAAGCCAAAGGGCGATCCCGCCAAGGCGGGCGCACCGCAAGGCTCCGCCAGGCAACCCCGGGCCGCCAAGGCTGCCGCGCCTGAGGGCGCACCACAGCCGCAAGCCCCGCCACAGCCGCAGCCTGCACAGCCTACTCAGCATATCCAGCCTACTCAGCAATTTCAACCTGTCCAGCCTACTCAGCAATTTCAGCCTGTCCAGCAAGTTCAACAGGCGCAACCGGCTCAGTATGCACAGCAGCCTCAATATGCTCCCGCTCAGGAGGTTCCCATAGACAATATCGCCGAGCAGATTGGTTCTGTTGTGGAAAATATGACCGTTGACGGTGCAGGACTCATGCACTCCGGGGAAATGCAGCCCCCGATGCCTGCCCACGAGCCTCCTTCGTCGCTATTTGAGGATGACGAGCCTATTAAGCTTTATACACCTGATGATGAAACGCCGGAAGAGACCTCTCCAAGACCGAAGTTTGATTTTGACGACCTTAAGTTCGGAGCTAATTTTGACAGTGATGACTAAGCGGAACACCGGGTATGGAAGCCGATTATTATTAACTGTAAGGCAGTCGGGCTGACACAGCTTCCGACTGCTTAAGCGGTCAGGAGAAAAACCCGGTATATATTTACATAAACGCCTTAACCCGGCGGAAAGGACGAGTAGAAACCGTGTCTCAGGATTATAACTCAACAATATTGCTGCCCAAAACTGATTTTCCCATGCGCGCAGGTCTTCCGAAACGCGAGCCTGAGTTGCTTAAAGCTTTTTATGATAACAGGGTTTACGAAACGCTGATGGAAAGGAATGCGGGAAAACCCGCATTTATCCTGCATGACGGCCCTCCGTTTTCAAACGGAGATATACACCTTGGGCATGCATTGAATAAAATTCTTAAAGATATTATTGTTCGTTATAAGAATATGTCCGGTTTTTACGCGCCGTATGTTCCCGGATGGGATAATCACGGGATGCCGATTGAAACGGCAATCACCAAGAAAAACAAGCTTGACAGAAAAAAAATGTCGATTCCCGAGTTCCGTAACGCCTGCCATGCTTTCGCATCCGAATATGTGGAAAGGCAGCGTGAGCAATTCAAGCGTCTCGGAGTAATCGGCGATTGGGATGCACCTTATTTAACAATGGCCCCTTCTTTTGAAGCTGAAGAAGTCCGCGTTTTCGGAAAAATGTACGATAAGGGTTATATCTATAAGGGTCACAAACCTGTTTACTGGTGTCCGACAGATGAAACGGCACTTGCAGAAGCGGAAATTGAATATACGGACGTTCCATGCAGCGCGATTTATGTAAAATTTAAAATAAAGGATGATAAGGGCGTTTTGGCAGGCATTCCTTTTGAGCCTTTTGCATCAAATAAACCCGGAGCGGGGAATGCAAGCATATTGATCTGGACAACAACCGCTTGGACCTTGCCGGGCAATCTTGCCATATGCCTGGGTCCCGGCATCGAATATGCTGTTTGTGAGGCTGGCGGCGAAATTTATATAGTTGCAGCCGAGCTTGCGGAGGCTGTCTTCCATAAAGCCGGAATAGAGAAATTTGAAGTTCTGAAAAAGCTTCCCGGCAAAGCTTTTGAGCTTATGACGGCTCAGCATCCGTTTTACGACCGGGAATCGCTGATTGTTCTCGGTGACCATGTAACGGTCGAAACCGGAACGGGATGTGTGCATACCGCACCCGGTCATGGCGTGGATGACTATAATGTCTGTAAAAAATACCCGCAGATTCCTATGATTATGCCGGTAAACGCACATGGCGTCATGACAGAGGAAGCGTTGCAATATGCGGGAAATTACTATGCAAAAGCAAATGATATAATAATTGAGGATTTAAGAAACAGCGGTGCATTGTTTGCGGCGGAGGAAATCGTTCACTCATATCCTCATTGCTGGCGTTGTAAAAAACCTGTTATTTTCCGCGCTACGGAGCAATGGTTTGCATCCGTTGATGCAATGAAAGATACGGCCGTTAAGGCATGTGAGAGTATCGCCTGGTTACCGGAGTGGGGCAAGGAGCGTATGATTGCCATGCTTGTTGAGCGTTCCGACTGGTGCATTTCGCGGCAGCGTCACTGGGGATTGCCTATACCGGTTTTCTACTGTGATGCTTGCGAGAAGCCTGTTTGTACCCCCGAGACGATAGACACCATTGCCGTTTTGTTTGGTGAGAAGGGGTCTAACGTCTGGTATGAGACGGAAGCCGGTGAGATTTTACCTGAAGATTTTTCTTGTCCGCATTGCGGTGCGGCACATTTTTCCAAGGGCTCCGATTCCCTTGACTGTTGGTTTGATTCCGGGTCGACTCATGCGGGTGTTTTGAGCTCAGGCATTTGGCCTTGCCTCAGCTTCCCTGCCGACCTCTATCTTGAGGGCGGCGATCAGTATCGCGGCTGGTTCCAATCGTCGATGCTTACGAGTATAGCTGTTAACGGGGTTGCTCCTTACAAGAGAATCATTACAAGCGGATGGACTGTTGACGGCGAAGGCAGAGCTATGCACAAATCGCTTGGCAATGTTGTGGCTCCCGCAGAAATCATCAAGGATTACGGCGCGGATATTCTCAGGCTTTGGGTCGCTTCAACCGATTATAAAACCGATGTCCGTATGTCTAAGGATATTGCAAAGCAGTTGTCCGATATATACTTAAAGATTCGAAACACTGCGCGATTTATTCTCGGAAATCTCGGCGACTTTGATCCTAATAATCTTGTTGCGTACGGGGATATGCATGAGCTTGACCGCTGGGCGCTCGCCCGGCTCAACAGGCTGGTCGAGATTGTCGGAACCTCATACGAAAAGTACGAGTACCACACTATTTATCACGCTGTACACAATTTCTGCACCGTTGATATGTCAAATTTCTATCTGGATATAATCAAGGACAGGCTCTACTGTGATGAGGCTCGCGGCGCTTTACGGCGTAGCGCACAGTCTGCCGTTTATCTCATCCTTGACGCGCTTGTGCGTATGCTTACTCCAATACTTGCTTTCACAGCGGAGGAGATATGGGCTCTAATGCCGCACCGCAGCGGAGCGGAACTCGAAAGCGTCCTATATAATCAAATACCGGAGCCGAACGCAGAGCATGAGCTTTCACCGGAGCAGGCTGTAATGTGGGAGGATGTTTTACGGCTTCGCACCGATGTATACAAAGCACTTGAGCTTGCACGCATAGATAAGGTCATCGGGAAATCGCTTGAAGCGGAAGTAACACTGCAATTCAGCGACTCTGCTGCCGACGCGTTTGAGAAAATCGCCGATAAGGATTATGAATCTTTATTTATAGTTTCAGCCGTCCATACTGCCGGGAATGCAGGAGATGGTGTCTCTGAACCGAAGGTTCATGTAGGCACCGAGTTCCCGGGCGTGGCTGTGGCTGTCCGTGCAAGCAAGGAGTTAAAATGCGCACGATGCTGGAAGCACGACAAGAACGTAGGAAAGAGCAGCGAGCATCCGGAGCTTTGTCCGCGATGCCTTGACGTTGTTTTGAAGCTGTGCGCCGACTCTGATGCGCAATGTGTTTAGAACTGGGAGGTAGTAAATATGTTATGTTTTCTTTTTGCAGGGTTGATAGTCGCGCTTGATCAATTCTTTAAGCACTGGGTCAAGCTTACACAAAGTGTGGGTGTAACTAATGATATTTTTGAAGGGACGGGCCTGGAGGGTATCATAGGGCTTACGCTTTGGGAAAATGACGGAGCGATGCTTGGTATATTATCGAGGCAGCAATGGCTGCTTGCCGGAATCGCTCTTGCAGCCGCAATCGTCTTGATTATGATTCTGCTGAGGTACAACGAAGGGTTCTGGGGTACTCTCGGACTGGCTGCCGTTCTCGGCGGTACCGTCGGGAATTTAATTGACCGTATTTTTAACGACGGCAAGGTTGTCGATATGTTCCAAACTCTGTTTGTCCGCTTTCCTATATTTAACATTGCGGATATGTTTATAACTCTCGGTTTTATAACCTTTCTTATCCACTTTATCGCACTATCCTTTAAGGACGGCAAACGCGAGGATGAGCTTGATGAGCCAAGGGCGGTCAGGTATTCCGAGGGTCAGGGCGAGCCTGTTTATGATGAGTATAATGACATTGATGCTATCGTTTCAGCCCAATCTGAACAGGAGCTTGCCGGTTCCCCGCCGGAGTATGCTTCCGGTTCGCAATACGCCCCCGATGCGCAATACGCCTCTGATGCGCAGTACGCTCCCGATGCGCAGTATGCTCCCGATGCGCAGTATGCTCCCGATGCGCAGTACGCTCCGGATTCGTATGATTATTCTGATACTGTAATGCCAATGTCAAGTGACTATGAGCCGATTACGGACATGTCCCCTGACTCATCTTTCTCGCTTGACGCACTTTCTGCAGAGCTGGATTCCATTGATGACTACAATGTTGAAGATTTGCTGCGTGAATATGGCTTTGAAGAAAACGACAGTCTGTAGTCATGTTGACGGGGAGCGGCTTGATGTTTTTATTGCCGCTGCACTACCCGAATTAACAAGAAGTGCCGCGCAAAAGCTTCTCGAAGCAGGGTGTGTTACACTGAGCGGCAATCCCGTACGAAAGAACCACAGGACTTCGGCCGGGGACATATATACAATCATAAATGACGAGCCGGATGTCTCTGTTGTGAGAAAACAGGACATCCCGCTCGATATTATTTTTGAGGATTCTGATATTATCGTTGTTAACAAGCCCCGCGGTATGGTTGTACACCCCGCACCCGGCCATATTGACGGCACGCTTGTTAATGCGTTGCTGTATCATTGCGGCGACAGTCTTTCAGGCATCGGGGGTGTTATCCGCCCCGGTATTGTTCACAGGATAGACAAAAACACCTCGGGGCTGGTCATTGCGGCAAAGAACGATAAATCCCATCTCTCCCTTGCATCACAGTTATCCTCGCGAACACTGGAGAGGGAGTATGATGCCGTAGTTTGCGGAAATGTAAAAAAGGACAGCGGTACTGTTGACGCACCTATCGGCCGGCATCCGGTTGACAGAAAAAAGCAAGCCGTAACCTATAAGGGCTCCCGCGCCGCCATTACGCATTACGAGGTTGTCGCAAGGTATGGCGGTTATACATATATGCATTGCCGTCTGGAAACGGGGCGAACACATCAGATACGTGTTCATATGGCTTTTATAGGGCATCCCCTGCTTGGCGATGCTGTATACGGAAGGAAGAAACCTGAGTTAGGTATGTCAAGCCAGTGCTTACACGCGAGTAAGCTGTGCTTTTCCCACCCTTCGACAAATGAGCATATCATACTGTGTGCCGGTTTGCCGGATTATTTTACTGACGTTCTTTTTAAGCTGGATAAAACGAAGGGTTAGGGGGCGTATTTTCTTATGTATGATAACGATTACTATATGCGGCTTGCCCTTGAGTTGGCACAGGAGGCGGGAGAGGACGGAGAAGCTCCGGTTGGCTGTGTTGTTGTTGACTCCGAAGGTTCTGTTATCGGGAGGGGGCGTAATCGCCGCGAACAGTTAAAATCCCCGACGGCTCATGCGGAGATTGAGGCAATTGAAAATGCTTGTAAGTCGCTGGGCGACTGGCGGCTTGCCGGGTGTTCGTTATATGTTACTCTTGAACCCTGCCCGATGTGCGCGGGAGCTGTAATAATGTCGCGATTGGATAAGTTGTTTTACGGAACCCGCGACGAGGTGACGGGTTCGTGCGGGAGTGTTATCAATCTCTTTATGGAAAATTACGGACAGTCTGCCGGGGTCACCGGCGGCATTCTTGAAGACGAATGTGCAGCTTTGCTTACGGCTTTTTTTAAAACGCTGCGCGAGAGATAATTGTCAGTAATGCTGTCATTTCTGAATAGGGAAACGCAATCGCCGGTGCCTGAGGAAGTTATTATGAGCAAGGTTGTTTTATTGGCTGTTAACGCAAAATATGTTCACTCTTCGCTTTCTGTTTGGGTGATTGCCGGTGGTATTGCCAGATTCGCCCGTTCACAGCATGAAACCATAATAATCGAAGCCACAATTAACCAGCCATGCTGCGGTATTGTTGATTCCGTAGCCGCTTCCGGTCCCGATGTTATCGGGATTTCATCTTATATCTGGAATGCAGGCATGCTCCCGGAATTGCTGCGTTCGCTGCGGGAGCGGCTGCCGGAGGCTCTTCTTGTTTTGGGCGGACCTGAAGCATCAAATAATGCCGGGTTCTGGCTTGGAAACGGTGCAGACCACGTTCTGAGCGGCGAAGGCGAGTATGCTTTTCCGCGCTTTTTGGATTCACTTTCCGGATCGCTGCAGCTTAGCTCCGGCAGTAATGGTTTTGCTGTTGGCATTGGCGGGAATTCCAACAGTGATGTCAGCATTGGCGGGAATTCCGCTTTAGATTATCCCGTCGACCCATATACCGATGCTTATTTTGATGCATTAAACGGCAGGCTGGCATACATCGAAGCTTCCCGCGGCTGCCCGTTTCGATGCTCCTTTTGTTTGTCCGCCGGCAGCATGGTCAGGTATTTCCCGCTTGAAAGTATAAAAGAGCAAATCCTCAAGCTTGCCCGGTCGAATACTAAGACGCTCAAGTTCGTTGACAGGACATTTAATTGCAACAAAGAACGCGCTTTTGAGATTTTTGAGTTTATAATTGATTTGGAAACATCTTGTATATTTCATTTTGAGGTTGCCGCAGACCTCTTTGACGAACGAATTTTATCGTTGCTTGAGACTGCGCCGCCGGGTCGAATACAGTTTGAAATAGGATTGCAGAGCTTTCATGAGCCTGCGCTAATTGCTGTAGAGCGGAAAATGGACGCAGAAAAAGCGGAGCGGAATATTTTGGCATTGTTGAAAATGAAAAACATTCATATCCACATAGACCTTATTGCAGGCCTGCCTTATGAATCTCTTGACTGTTTCGCAAAAAGCTTTGTTCGCGCTTACCTTTTAAATACACATACTTTGCAACTCGGTTTTTTAAAGCTGCTGCACGGCAGCGAGCTGCGCAAGCAGGCGGATAAGCTTGGTATTAAATATTCCGCCAAACCCCCTTATGAAATTATATGCAGCCCCTGGCTGAGTGCCGGGGATATCCAAATCTTAAAAAATGCTGAAAATGCGTTAAGGCACACCCGAAACAAGGGGCGCTTTTTGACTACACTTGATTATACTTTAAAGGTTGCGGCTGAAAACCCTTTTTCGTTAATGGGTTTGCTCGGCGCATCTGTGCCTAATCATGCAACTCAACTGGAGGATTATGCAGTGCAGGTTTATGATTTTCTCGCTTCTTTACCGGGTGTTGACAAGGAAAGATTGAAGGACTGCATGAGCTATGATTGGCTTGGCATGGTCAAGGGTAAGAACACGCCGGCATTCCTTAAGAATAACGATAAGAATCGCTGTAGAGTCGCAAATGAAGCGGAAAGGGTTCTCGGGAGGAAGATAAGACGCGAGGAGTATGCTGTCCTGTTATCCGGTAAAGGGATTTTTGCGGACAGCAATAACCGCAGCCCGGTTACCGGGCTGCATAAGGTGTATTATTGCAGTTAGTGGAGCTTATGAGCAATGCTCGGCGACTGCCGCAAAAAGTTTATCGGCGGTCAGGGGCTTTTCCATGTAGTCGTTCATTCCCGATGTAAAGCACCGCTCAACTTCACTTTCCTGCGTATCTGCGGTGAGTGCGATAATCGGAACCTTCCGTGCATTTTCGCTTTTGCCGCTTCTTATCAGTTTTGTTGCTTCAAACCCGTTCATTTCCGGCATATGTATATCCATCAGTATCAAAGAGTAACGGTCGGGCGCTTTCTCAAACATCTCAACGGCTTCTATCCCGTTGCCGGCTGTGTCCATGGTCAAATCGTTAATGCCCGAAAGCATCGCAAGGACAATTTCTCTGTTTATATCAATATCGTCGACAACAAGCACCGCTTTCCCGGGCAGCACGGCCTCCGGAGAAACCTCGTGGGGTACAATAGGTCCTCTTCCGGTTAAAATGAATTTTTCATGTTCGCTTGCATTGATTCTGAGACGGATGCGGTTGATCATGGCGTTGGTTGTTCCGCGCCTTTTTGTCGTGTAGTCAACAGCACCCAATTCAAACGCGGCGGTCTCGTCGTAGTCGTTGCCTTTTTCCGCAAGGAATATAATGGGTATCCCCTTGCCTTCAACGATTGTAAATATGCTGTTGATAATGGCAAAGGCTACATCGCGGTTTTCGCCTACGCATATTATAACGGCGGATATATCGTGCATCCCAAGCGCGGAGATGGCGGCGTTGCTCGTTCCCGCAATGCTTACGTCAAAGTATGGCATAAGCTCGATCTTAGTTTCCACCAAGAGATGGGGGGCTCCGCTTATTATCAGCACATTCTTTTTTTGTTCCTGTTCGCTGCTCACAAAACGTATGTCTCCATATCCTTTAAGTCTTGATGCCTTTAATTTTAATCCAAAATAATAAACTTTTCAACTTCTATTTTTGCTGCCGATTTATATATTTGGTGCGCACTATAATTATACTGTACTTTTTTAACGCTTCTGTGATATACTGTGTTGCGGATAAACGATAAAACCCGTTGATAGAGCAGAAGCCTAAGATATAAGAATGTAGGAGTTACAGCCGGTGAAAGAGATAACGGCAGACTTGTTTCTTGATGATTTTGAGGCCGAAGCGAGAACTCATATTGAAACAGTCGAAAATGCCTTCCTTGACGCAAATGCCCTCGCCGATGACTCAAAAATGATAAATAGTGTTTTTCGCGCAGCCCACAGCCTAAAGGGAACTGCTGGGTTTTTTTCGCTGGCTAAAGTTGTTTCCGTTGCACATGAGCTGGAAAGTGTGTTTATTCATTTAAAGGACGGGGATTTATCAATTGACAGCGATATCGTCGAGCTTGTTTTGCAAAGCGTCGATTGCCTTAAGGATTTAATTGATTGTCTCGGAGATGATGATAACATCAATACGGATTCGATTCTCAGTGAGTTAAGGCGTTTTTCCAGTACTGCCGTACAAGACAGCGATGTTGCTGTTGAGGATATTAAGATGCCGTTTGATTTTGAAAGCAGCATCACGGAAACTGCTCTTAAAAATGCGATGCAGCACGGTCACAAGGTTTATTATATACATATAAGCTTCAACAGAAGTCTGGGTAAGTTCTATGATCATCCCGAGGCCTTGATCAACAGCTTCTTTTCGGTAGGAGATGTTATTGAGGCAATAGTCAGCGGTACCGGCAACGAAAGAAGCGATATAAATATCATAAAGCGTCAGAGCGACACCGTTATGACGGCTGAAATAAATGAAGCCCTGATGTTGCACGACACCTCGATTTTAGAGCTTCTTGTGACCAGCATTTTAGATTTTGACCTCTTTTCCATGGCTATCGAGATTGATAAGAAGCATGTGCGGCTCCTGCATAAGGAAGCTATATTTAAGCGGGATGGTCCAGGCGGGGTAAAAACACAGGCCGACAAGCCGGATGCCGTGCAGGCTGACAAAAAAGCTCTTAATCAAGCAAGCGGTTTTTATATACGGCTTGATATATCGGTTATCAACGGGCTGCTGGATCTTGCGAACGAAATGATTTTGACGCGAAATCAACTTTTTTCAGTTCTATCCGGCTATCAGGATTCCATAGCCGATCTTGCACCGATTTTGCATGATATGAACAGGCTTACAAGCGAGATACAAGAGAAGGTCATGTTTACAAGGATGCAGCCGGTAAGTGTGATTTTTAATAAATTCCCGCGTATTATTCACGACACTGCCAAGGCTCTGAAAAAGGATATCACGGTAGAGATAATTAAGGGGGATGTCGCCCTTGACAAGTACCTGCTGGAATCACTTACAGACCCAATCACGCAAATCGTTAAGAATTCTGCAGACCATGGTATTGAGTCGGCGGAGCGCCGGGTTGCAGCAGGCAAGCCGAAAAAGGGAGCTATTACCCTTACCGCATATATGCAGGACGGCTCGGCCATCATCGAAATTAAAGACGACGGAGCAGGCATTGATATAAATGCCCTGAAGCGAAAAGCTATCGAGAGGGGTGTAACGACGGAGGAAGCTTTGTCCGTTATGACGATTAACGAGGTTTATAACCTTATGTTTGAGCCCGGTATTTCTACCGCCAATCAAGTCACAAACCTCTCGGGGCGCGGCGTTGGAATGGATATCGTTAAAACCAACATTGAGAAGCTGGGCGGGTCAATTGAGATTGAATCCGAGCTGGGGACCGGAACTGCTGTTAAGTTGATAATGCCCCTCACCTTGTCGGTTATCAGGACGCTTATTGTGACGATTGACTCTATTTCATATGCTGTCCCGGAAATAAACGTAGAGCGTGTTGTCCGGATATGGAACAATACTTCCTCAAAGCGGATAGAAAGAGTTAATAAGTCCCTTGTTCTGAGCCTTGACGGACGCATTATACCTGTTGTAACAATGACGGAAATCGAAGCCAAGTCCAGGGGGCGCAAGCCGGCTTCTCCTGATGCTATTCTTGAGCGAAGCCAACGTGACGGAGTCATCAAATGCCTCGTACTCAGGGCTGACGGCCGGAGCTTTGCGCTTTTAATAGATGATGCGCTGGAAACCGAGCAAATTTTGGTCAAGCCTCTTCCCGTTTATTTTCAAAGGTGCTCCTGTTATTCAAATGTAACCGTTCTGGGCAGCGGAAAGGCTGTAATGGTTCTGGATGCCGAGGGTATTATGCGGTTTATGGGCGTCGACCACATCGAGAGGGAGCTGGCGGAGGCGGAAGCTGACGTATCCGTTGCTGTTGATGAGGCTAAAGGGGAGTCCGGCGAAAAGCAGCATATATTATTCACATGCTCGGGCTCGGAGTACTACGCCGTCGATATTGAAAATATTTCCAGAATTGAAACCATCAGCGTCGGAGATATTCAGGAGGTTGGCAGGGGACAATTTATTAACATAGCAGGCGAAACCATCCGGGTCATCAGGCCGGAGGACTTCGCCCCGGTTAAAAAGCGCAGCTATGCCGATGAGAAGCTTCACCTGCTGACAATGAATAACACCGCAAGTCCCGTCGGGCTGCTGGTAAGGCACGTGCTTGACAAGGTTGAAGATGACTTTATCATAGACGAGGGACAGGTCTACAGTGACTACGTGTACGGAACCTGCGCATATAATGAGAGAGTGCTTATTTTCCTGAACGCCGCTGTAATAGCCGAGGATGTTGAGAATGACAAGGTAAAAAAGAAAATCCGCAGAATAACTCCATTGGAGGTAACGTGATATGAGGGGATTAAGCTTTCTTGCGGACGGGGAACTTTTTACCGTTGACGTCACCCTCGTACAAAAGGTCGTCAGAAGGATGTCAATTACGCCGGTTCCTTCCGCACCGGAAGCGGTAGCGGGCATCGCTAATATGAAGGGCAGGGTTGTAACGGTAATAAACCTCACCCAGTTGCTTGGACATAAAAAAAAGAAGCGGCGGGGCAGCTCCGCCGACGATGTCAACGCTATTGTTTTTAAGACTAAATTTGATAACGACGACCAAATGGGGTTGATTATTGATAAGCCGGGAAATCTTATAGACATAGAAGACAGCGCCATACGGTCTCCCCCCCTGACAACCGGAATGGATGAAAGCATCTGCATTTCCGGTATAGCAGAAGTCGATAATAACTTTTACAGAATCATTGATCTTAATTCAATATCGCAAAGGTATATGGACAGCGGCGAAATCAGCACCGGGAATTCATCATATGGAGGTAATGACAATGGATAAGCGATACGGAAACATGAGAATAAGGACAAAGCTCCTTGCTGCGTTTTTGTTTGTGACGGCAATCGTGCTGAGCATCTTGATTGTTGCCATATCAAACATGAACAACACCGTCAGCGTAGGTTATGAAACCATCGATATGGTGATCGACCCCCTTGAGAGTATAATCGGGGCAAGAAATAATATGGAAAGGGTGAAGGTTGAAGGGCGCGACCTTTTGCAAATGACAGACCGCATGGGCCGGGAAATGCTGATTAGTGATATTTTCGAAAAAATGGACCATATCAAAGAGTTGCTGGATATTTTCCACAGTACCATAAGGAAGCCGGAGGCATTTGTTGTCTTTGACAGATTGACGGTTAAAATGGACGAATATCTCGCAACCTGGAATTATTATCTGGATGCTATTATAAACAACCCTGATTCCGTACGAGAAGCGGTGACGGAGGCTCTGTCTCCGCTAAGCGATGAATGCCTTGAGTTAATGGGAACCTTAAACGAACTCAGGTTGGAATTAGGCAGGGAAATTACACTTGCAAACAAGGACACCGCACAAAACGCCTTAAACCTGCTAATTATTATCTCTGTTGCGGGGTTGATTATTATCATTGTTTTCGGCTTTTATATATCTATTTCCATAAGCAAGCCTATTATTGTGGGAACAACGCTAATCAAGAAGGTCGCCGTTGGTGACTTCACCGTAGTTTTCCCTGAAAAGTACGGCGCGGAGTTTGGTCACTTTTTCACCGTGTGCAACCAGCTTATGGAATTTAACCGGGGGTCTATTGACAGTATTCGGGAAACAGCACAGCAAATGCGTGAGTCCGCCTCCAGCCTGCTGGCTGTTTCATCGCTTATGGCCACGAACAGTAAGGGGCTAAGCGAGAGAACCGCATCTGTCAGTACTGTTACGGAGGAGTTTTCGGCAGGTATGACCCAGTCTACAAATTCCCTTTCGACAGCGACCTCACATATAAGCGCGGTAGCGTCGTCAATAGAGGAAATCAACTCCACTATCAGCACCGTTGCCGCGGCTGCCGAGGAGACCAGCACGCGGGTAACTCAGTCAAGCTCCCTTGTCGACGATATCCAAAACAGTATTACCAAATCGTCTGATTCCGTTAAGCATGTATCAAATGTTATTACTTCAGTGGCTGACAGCATAGATGAGATAAGCAAATCAATTACAAAAGTGAGCGAGCACAGCGGTGTAACAAGAAATAAAATGTCCGATGCGGATGAAAAAGCTAAAAATACCAACGAAATAATCCAGAGCCTGGAAACCGCAAGCAAGCAAATAGGAAAAATCGTCAGCGTTATCAGCGACATAGCAGATCAGACCAACATGCTGGCTTTAAACGCCGCAATCGAGGCTGCAGGCGCGGGAGAAGCCGGTAAGGGCTTTATGGTTGTCGCAAACGAAGTCAAGGAGCTTGCAAAGCAAACTGCTGCGGCAACCGATGAAATTTCCAACCAAATTGAGAATATGCAGAAGAATATGCCCGAAGCGGTTGGAGCTGTATCGGAAATAACAACAATCATTAACGCAATGACCGAGTATATCAATGCGTTTGCTCAGGAAATGGATCAGCAGGGTAAGCGCAGCGACCAGATAACGGAGGAATCCATAGCCGCTGCGCGTAGAATGAGCGAGATAACAACCGAAATCAACAGAATATCTGAAAATGCTCAATCTGTTTCGAAAACAGTCGCAGACTCCACAAGAGGGGTTAATGAAATCGCGAAATCCACAGCCGAGCTTGTGTTGGGGACGCAAGAAATAGCAATGAACTCAGAGCGCGCTTCAAACAACATTAGCGAGATAAGCCGCGCAGCACAAGAAATGACTTCCGGAATCGTTGATATATCCAAGAATATACAGCTCATAAACGATGAGGCGAGCGTGCTGAACCAGAGCGCGGATACCACAAATAACGCGAGCGAAACCCTTCTAAAACTTGCGGAGGAGCTTGAAGGTTCTGTTAAGAACTTTAAAACGAGTTAAGCATGGACGGACTGAGAGTGTTGGTTGCCGACAACTCGTCGGTATATAGAAAAATGTTTTCCAGAGCCATAACGGAGGTTGTGAAATATTCTTTCGTAACCTGTGTTGCTGACGGAACTGCCGCTCTGGAGCTTGTAAGGCATAATGATTTTGACATTATTGTCATTGATGCCGAAATACAAGGTTTGCAAATCATGGAACTCCTTGCTGAAATTAAGCGTGAGATGATGCAGGTTTTTATATTGGTGACTGCAAGACCGCTTAAGGCAAATGAAGCTCTTTGCATTGAGACATTATCTGCGGGTGCATCACATTATATGATCAAGCCTCTCTATGACAGTTATGAAGAAAATCTCGGAGCGATTGAAACCGAAATACTTGCAATTATCGATGTCCTGCATAAGGACGCCAAAAGCAGGAAAGATACAGCCGCTTCGACAAAAAAGAAAACAGAAAGAACCGGGTTTAACCCGGAAATCGTCCTTGTCGCCGCTTCCACGGGCGGACCGTCCGCTCTTGAGGCCGTAATTCCTAAACTGAAAAGCAATTTTCCCCTGCCGGTTATTATAGTCCAGCATATGCCGCAGCATTTTACCGAAAGCCTTGCGCGCAATCTGGATATAAAGTCGGGGCTTAAGGTCAAGGTTGCCGAATCCGGCGAGCCTGTTTCGGCAGGCACGGTTTATATCGCTCCCGGCGGAGTGCATATGATGCTGCATAAAAAGGGTAAGGTTTATTTGGACGACTCGCCGCCTATAAACGGGGTTCGCCCTGCGGCAGACGTACTCTTTGAATCAATAGCAGAGAATTTTTCAGGAGATGGTGTTTTATGTGTCATATTAACAGGAATGGGGTATGACGGAAAAGCGGGGACTGCCTTGCTCAAGGAAGCAAAAAAGTGTTATTGCCTTGCTCAAAGTGAAAAAACCTGCGTTGTATACGGTATGCCCAGAGCGGTTATTGATGATGGTCTGGCGGACAAAGTGTTGGATTTGGAAAAAATCGCACGCGAGATTGAGCGTCTTTGTCAGTAATTTTCAATTATAAATTCAAGGGCATGAGAAAGTGAGATTATATCGTTGTACAGCTCGATAGATGAACGCGAATTATCGCTGCTGAGTAGTTATATTTTAGATAAAAGCGGGATAATTATCCGGCCTGAAAAAGCATACTTGATTGAAACGAGGCTCTCAAAGCTCATGACAGATACGGGAGCGGAGTCTTTCAGCGAGTTTTACGATTACATTGTTTCAAATCCCGATTTGGGATATGCTCAAAAAATTATCAACGCCATAACAGTGAATGAAACCATGTGGTTTCGCGATGCAGCACTTTGGACTCTTCTTGAAGAGGATATAATCCCTGCTTTCATAAAAGAGCTGACCTCCGGCAGAAAATCAAAGATAAGAATTTGGAGCGCGGCGGCTTCGACGGGTCAGGAGGCCTATTCAATAGCCATGTGCATTGATGACTATTTGAGTAAAAATCAAATAAAGGATGTCAGCTTATCAGATTTTAGTATTATTGCGACCGATATCTCCGAGCGTGTGCTGGATATTGCAAAGAGCGGCAGGTATGACAGGGTCAGCATGACGCGCGGGATGAGCGATTATTACAAGGATAAGTATTTTGTAAATAGTGAATCGGCATGGAATATCGATTCGAAAATTAAAAACGCCGTAAGGTTTGAACGCTTCAATCTGATAGACAGCTTCAAGATGCTTGGGCTGTTCGATGTGATTCTTTGCAGATATGTGCTGATTTATTTTCCCGATGAGTTAAAAGAGAAAATCGTTAAGAAAATTTATGACTCTTTGACAGACGGTGGTGTGCTTTTTACAGGCAACTATGTTTTGTATGATTTATTCAAGGATGACTTTGATTTAAGGAACTATGAAAATATTACCTATTACACAAGAAAGATGGTGAGCAGATGAAGTTACTTGTTGTAGACGATTCATCGGGGATA
>Ga0123356_10000332_pt1 | contig 54403 bp, 40 predicted proteins | sample TergutEmb28metaG_2_FD_92546 | JGI IMG/M metagenome (GOLD analysis project Ga0123356, IMG submission 92546) | Embiratermes neotenicus P3 segment gut microbial communities from Petit-Saut dam, French Guiana - Emb289 P3 | ecosystem: Host-associated > Arthropoda: Insects > Digestive system > Gut ...
ATTTCCTATCTGTGATAGAAGTAATTTCTATTCTGTTCCAGAGATAAATCAAAAGCTCACATCCGCTCGCAGTTAAACGCCAATTCATCCGCTATTCATCTGAACTCCATAGAAATAGGGGCATCCGCGCCGGATGGGCCGGAGTGCGGCGTTTACAACTGGCGTCTACATCTGGCAAGGCGAGGCGACAAGTGCCACAAGACAGCGAGGAGGCCGAGCTGGACGGACAAGCCGCGGCCGACGTGAGCGACCTAGGCGGCGGGATCCGCCCGGCCGCGATGTCAGCCGCTGAGCTGACACTGGGGTTCGGGCAGCACACCGTGCTGGCGGGGGTGACCACTGACTTCCAGCCCGGCAAGATCACGGCACTGCTCGGACCCACCGGGTCCGGGAAATCCACCCTGCTGCGCACGCTGAACCGGATGAACGACAAGATCAGCGGCTACCGCCGCGATGGCGACGTCACGCTTGACGGGGTGTCTATCTGGTCACCGGCCGTTCATCCGATGGCATTGCGCCGCAAGGTTGGCATGCTGTTCCAGCGGCCCAACCCGTTCCCCATGTCTATCGAAGACAACGTCGTCGCCGGGGTGCGAGCCCAGGGACGACTTCCGCGCGCCGAACTGCGGCAAATCGCCGAGCGGCGGCTTCGCCAGGTGGGGCTCTTCGACGCGGTGGCCGGCCGGCTGGGCGAGTCGCCGTTCCGGCTTTCCGGTGGGCAGCAGCAACTGCTCTGCCTGGCGCGGGCGCTCGCCGTCGAACCCGGCGTGCTGCTGCTCGACGAGCCGACGTCCTCGCTGGACCCGGTAACCACGGAGGCCATCGAGACGCTGATCCGCGGCCTGGTCCCGGAGCTGACCGTCGTGATCGTCACCCACAACCTGGCCCAGGCGGTGCGGGTGGCGCAGCGCACCGTTTTCCTCAACCGGGGTCGTCTCGTTGAGCAGGGCGACACCGACCAGATCTTTTCCAGCCCCGCCGAGGAGGAGACCGCCCAGTACATCGGCGGCCACTTCGGCTGATCAAAGGCTTCCCCCCGGGCGCGGCAACGCCCGGAGGGAAGGACCGCCCGCCGCGTTTAGCGCGTGGCTGGCGGGGCCAGCTGCCGCGAGCGTCCGCGAGCGGCACAGAACCCATCCCGCACCGGTAACCCTGCGAACACCCCGCAAGGGGCAGCTGACAAAAGGAGTATCCCACGGTGGCTACCAGACCGCCCGTTTCACGCCGCGCCCTCCGGGCGCTGGTCATTCCTGCTCTCGTCCTGCTGACCGGGGCCGCTCTGGCGGCCTGCAGCAGTTCCTCGTCGACGTCCTCCAGCACGCCGGCTACCTCCGCGCCGCCGTCCACGCCCGCGTCCTCGTCTTCGGCGTCTCCCGCGTCGTCGACAGGGGCCGCGCTGCCGACGGCTCCGTCCGCGTCCTCCGCATCGCTCTCCGAGACCGGCAGCACGCTCCTGTACCCGCTGTTCAACCTCTGGGTGCCCGACTACAAGACGGCATTCCCGCAGGTCACGATCACCACGGCCGGGACCGGCTCGGGTACGGGCATCTCCTCGGCCGCGGGCGGGACGGCGGACATCGGCGCGTCGGACGCGTACCTGTCCCCCGCCGACAACACCAAGTACCCGACGCTGGAGAACATCCCGCTGGCGATCTCGGCGCAGATGATCAACTACAACCTGCCGGACGTGTCGGGCAACCTGAAGCTCAACGGCACGATCCTCGCCGAGATGTACACGGGCAAGATCACGATGTGGAACGACTCCGCTATCGCCGCGCTCAACCCCGGGGTGAAGCTTCCGGCGATGAAGGTGGTACCGCTGCACCGCAGCGACAGCTCCGGTGACACGTTCCTGTTCACCTCTTACCTGTCCAAGCAGGACTCAGCGTGGTCGAGCTCGGTGGGCTTCGACACCTCGGTCGCCTGGCCGAAGGTATCCAGCGAGCTGGCGTTCAAGGGCAACAGCGGCATGGTGACCGGCTGCAAGGCCAACCCGGGCTGCATCGCCTACATCGGCATCAGCTACAAGTCCGACACCACCAAGGCTGGCCTCGGCGAGGCGCAGCTATCGAACGGAGGCGGGCAGTACGAACTGCCGACCAGCGGCACGATCGCGGCGGCGGCGTCGAGCTTCGCCACGATCCCGGCAAGCGGGGCGATCTCGCTGATCGACAGCTCCGCGTCCGGTGCCTACCCGATCATCAACTACGAGTACGCCATCGTGAACTCCAGCCAGTCGAGCGCGACCAAGGCGCAGGACATCAAGGCCCTGCTGTACTGGGCAATCACCGCGGGCAACGGCTCCAAGTACCTGACCCAGGTGAACTTCCAGCCGCTGCCGCAGGTAGCGCTGACGGCATCCGAGGCGCTGATCGCGAAGATCGGCAGCTGACATGACCGATCCCGCGGCAGCGCGGGCGCGCGGCGGGGAGGCGGGCTCCGGCCCGTCTCCCCGGCCGGCCAGCGCAGGACTTCGCGCTCGGCTAGCCGACGGCCTGCCCATCCGCGTGCTCGGCGGGGTGGGCGCCTTGATCCCGGCGCTAGCCCTGGCCTTCATCGTCGTCTCGCTCGTCCTTGAGGCGCTGCCGGCGATCCGGCTGAACGGCTGGTCGTTCTTCTCCTCGAGCGCGTGGAACCCAGGGTCCGGTTACGGCGCGGTCATCACCACCGACGGCATTCCCCACCCGCAGGGTTCCGACTTCGGCGCGGGACCGCTCATCATCGGGACGCTGGCCAGCTCGGCCATCGCGCTCATCATCGCGGTCCCGGTGTCCATCGGGGCGGCGCTGGTCATCGTGGAACGCCTGCCGCAGCGGGTGAGCTACGTGATCGGCCTGTTCCTTGAGCTACTCGCCGGGATCCCGAGTGTGATCATCGGGCTGTGGGGAGTGCTGACCTTCGGACCGTTCGTCTCCCAGCACATCACATCGGTGATCGCGCGGAACATGCCCGACGTCCCCGTGCTCAGCTACTTCTCCGGCAGCAGCGGCACCGGGCTGGGCCTGCTCAACTCGGGCCTCGTGCTGGCGATCATGGTCATCCCGATCATTGCCGCGACCACCAGAGACCTGTTCAGGCAGGTGCCGATCCTGCCACGGGAGGGCGCGCTCGCGCTCGGCATGTCGGACTGGGAGTGCGCCCGCCGGGTCACGATCCCGTGGGTCCGGGCCGGCATCATCGGATCGGTCGTCCTTGGCCTGGGCCGCGCGCTCGGCGAGACGATCGCCGTCGCCATGGTTTCCGGTTCCATCACGGGCCAGTACCCGTCCAACATCTACGCCGCGATGACCACCTTTGCCGCCACCATCGTCAACCAGCTCGACGGCGCGCTCGGCGAGGCCACCGGCTTCTGGCTGAAAACCCTGGCGGAGTGCGCCCTGGTGCTGATGGTCATCACGCTGATCGTCAACATCGCCGCCCGGCTGCTCGTGCGCAGGGTCTCGGGCACCGCGCTGCCCGTCGGAAGGGGGCTGTGATGGCCGCCGAAGGCAGTACACCCCGAAACTGGGCCAACGGAAGCAGGGGCGCCCGCCCGGAGGCGCTGCCCCCCGGCTTCATGCCGCGGGTATCCGCCCGCCGCAGGGCCGCGAACCTCTTCTTCTGGGGGCTGTGCTTCCTCTGCCTGATCGTGGTGATCGGTCCCACCGTCTGGCTTGCGGCGGGCGTGATCGCACGAGCGGTTCCGCATTGGCAGTGGAGCGTGCTGACCAGCGTGACCAGCGGCAACGGCGGCGGTCTCGAGAACGCGATAACCGGGACGCTGGTGATCTCCCTCGGCGTGCTCATCGTCGCAGGCACCATCAGCCTGCTGACCGGGCTGTACCTGGCCGAGTTCGCCACCGGCCGGCGGCAGGGCATCCTCCGCGGCTGTTACGAGGTGCTCGCGGGCATCCCGTCGATCGTCCTCGGCTACGTCGGGTACGTCGCCCTCGTCGTCAAGTTCCACTGGGGGTACGGCCTGCTGCCCGCGGTGCTGGTGCTGTCGGTGCTCGCCATCCCGTACATCACCAAGTCCGTGGAGACGTCGCTCGCGCAGGTGCCCACCTCCTACCGGGAGGGCGCCGAGGCGCTCGGCATCCCGCTGGGCTGGACGCTCCGCAAGATCGTGCTGAAGTCCGCCATGCCCGGAATCGTCACCGGCCTGCTGATCGCGCTCGCCGTCTCGGTGGGCGAGACCGCGCCGCTGCTCTACACCGCGAACTGGTCGGTCAGCAACCCGTCGCTGTCGCTCACGCACTCCCCCGTGGGCTACCTCACCTACGCCATCTGGGCGTTCTACGACGAGCCGACCGCGTCGTCGGTGGACCTGTCGTATGACGCGGCGCTGCTGCTGTTCGTCATCGTCCTACTGCTTATTCTCATCGGCAGGGTGGTGGTCGCACTGTCCAGGCGGCACGCGGAGTGAGCATGCCAGCTCCGAGCGAGCACCCGCCATTTCCCCCCGGCCGGCGGCCCGGAGGGGGGCCGATGCCGGACGGGGCCGAGCGCGGGACGTCCTCGCCGGGTTACGGCGGCGAGCCGCCTGGGCCGGACGGGGCACTGAGCGTCCTCGTCGAGCGGATCGCGGCGTCGCTTATCAACCACGAGCCGGGATGGCGGCTGCCGCGGGCGTCGGAGCTCGCCCGGCGGCACAACGTGGGCACCGACGAGGTACGCGCGGTCTTCGACGAACTCGTCGCCAGGCAACTTGCCCGCCAGTCGGCGGACGGCCACTACTACCGGGCCAGCCCGGCCGACTACCTGATCTCCGTCGACGGACTCGGCGGTCTGAGTGCGATCGTCGACCCCTTGGGCCGGAGGCTCACCTGCCTGAGCTACGGGGCAGCCAGGCAGCCTGCGCCTGAGGCGGCCGCCGCCGCGCTCCGGGTCATGTCGGGCGAGCCGGTCAGCGTACTGCGCCTCGTCTGGGCGGTGGACGGCGCGCCCGCAGCCGTATCCACTACCTACCTGGCCAGGCACCTGACGCAACCGCCAGACCTGGCAGCCTGGCTGGCGGCCGCGGCCAACGGCGGCACGCTGCCGGTCAGGCCGCCTGCCACGGACCAGACGACGGTCAGCGGCGAGGCGGATCCTGGGACATCGCCGAGCCGAGGGGCGCCGGGCCCGCCGCCGGAATCCGGCCAGTCCAGCCGGCCGTGGGCGGTGTCCATTCAGATGGACCTGCCACCGATATCGGTTGCCAGGCGGCTGCGGCTGCGGTCCGGTCAGCTGGCCGTGCTCGTCACGGTTCTCTCCCGCCAGGACACGGAGAGCGGACCCGCCGGGCTGACCGCCACCGTGCTCCGTCCGGACATGTTCAGTATCAGCCTGGTGACCGCTCCGCGGGCTCCGGGCATCGGCGGCCTCGATCCGGCCTGGTCGCTGGCGGCCGCCGAATACCGGCTGTGAAACGCCGCGGGATCAGTAGTCTGGCTCGGCCGCGACGGCCGGGGTATCGGCGAGGCGGTCGATCGCCGTCGCGAGGGCATCCAGCGCCGGGACCGCAGCGGCCAGGGCGCGGCGCTGCCTGGCCGGCAGCGACGACAGCGCCAGGTGCAGCACGGCAGCGTTGGTAGCCTGCCAGGCGAGCACCGCCTCATGGCCCGCCTCGGTCGCGGTCAGTTCGACGGCGCGCTTGTCGTCGGCCGCGGTCACCCGGTCGAGCATCCCCCTGGCGGTCAGCGCATTGACGATCGTGGTGACCGTGTTCGGCCGCATGTTCAGCTGCCTTGCCAGCTGCCCGGGGCGGGATTTCGGATGCTCGACGACCGCGCCGAGCAGCTCAAGCTGGGCGACCGCGAGCGTGTTCCCAGGGTCGGCGACGCGGGCGCCGCGCCGCAGCGCCCGGCGAAGCCTGGCGATGCCCTCCGCCAGCCCGTCGGGCTGCGACCCGTGTGACCCGTGTGTTCCTGACTCGCCGGTGCCGCCGCCTCCGCCGCGTGAGTTGCCCGTCGTCACGAGATCTCACCCCCCGGGATACCCGGAGCGCCTGATCCGCCGGCCAGTCCGGTCAGCCGGCTGCCGCCTGGTTTAGACCTGAGCGCGGCCCAGGTCCCGAAGAGCGCCACCACGGCCAGTGCCGCCATTGACAGCGTCCGCCCGCCGTCCGGCCACCGCAGCAGGGCCGCCGCATGCAGACCGAGCGCCACGACCATCACGCCGAGCGCGGTACCGATTCCCCGGGTCATGTTCACCATCCCGCCTGCCGCGGCCGCGTCCCGGGCGGGGACCGCGGCCATGATCTCGGCGTTGTTCGCCGGGGTGTAGACGCCGAGGCCCACGCCCAGCAGGCCGAGCAGCACCACTGATATCGCATGCGGCACGGGTACCGCCAGCGCCGCGGCGCACCCGGCGGCGAGTATCCCGCCCGCGACGCACCGGTACCTGTTCGGCCAGCGGGCGGGGAGCACCCGGTCCGCGGTGGCAGCGGCGAGGCCGAACCCGGCGGGGAGCGACGTGAGCCGCAGCCCGGCGTACAGGGCGCTGCCGCCTTCGGCCGTGATGATCTGCGGGAAAAGCACCAGCGGACCGAATAGAACCAGGTACGCGGCCAGCGCGCCGCCGAGCGCCGGGCCGACCCCCGATGCCGCCATGGCGCGCAAATCGAGCAACGGTGCCGCGCACCGCCGCTCGTGCCTGACCAGGAGCACCCAGGCGGCGACGGATCCGACCGCGCACACCGCTATCGCCCAGGCCGGGAAGCCGAGGCCCGACAGACTGGACATGGCCAGCATCCCGGCTGCCACCGCGAGGGTCAGCAGACCCGTCCCGCCGAGATCGGCGCCGCTGCGAGCGGCGGCACTCGCCGCGCCATCGGCGCTACCGACGGCGAGCGAGTCCGCGGGGCGATGACCCACCGCGTGGACGCGGGCCCGGTGACTACCGCCACTGTGATGTCTGGCACCGTGATCTCCGGCACCGTGAATGCGACCCGCCAGTCCCCGGGTTCGCGGGAGCAGGTACACCCCGGCCACCATCGCGATCACGCCGACCGGGACGTTCAGGAAGAAGACCCAGCGCCAGCCGACCGCGCCCACAAGCAGACCGCCGGCCACCGGGCCGGATGCCAGGCCGATCGCCTGCGCGGCGGCCTGCACACCGAGCGCCGCCCGCCTGGTGCGATCCGGGACGCTGGTGACCACGAGCGCAACGCTGTTCGACTGGAGCATCGCCGCGCCCGCCGCCTGAACCACGCGCAATGCGACCAGCATGCCGAGGGAGGACGCCAGGCCGCAGGCAGCCGACGCGGCGGCGAAAACGAGGAACCCGTACAGGTACATGAGCTTCCGGCCGGTCCGGTCGGACCAGCGTCCGGCCGGGACAAGCAGCGCAGTGAGCACGAGCAGATAGCTCAGCGAGACCCACTGGACTGACGCGAGTCCAGCACCGAACTGCCGCTGGAGCGCGGGAAACGCCACCGTGACGACGCTGGCGTCGAGCTGGCCCATGAACGCGCCGAAACAAACCGTGGCCACCGCGAACCAGGGTGCGAGCGGGTGCTCGCGGATCACGGCAGGCCTGGCCGGCTCGCGCAGCAGCGCTACCACAGCAGGTTCTCTTCAGCGAAACTCCAGGCAGTTCGCGTCATCACTTCTCCGCACTCAATCTGCTACAGAACTATTATTAGTTCTAATACAGAACCTCTGCGCAAGCAAGTCGGGCTCTGTTGCGGCTCAGCAAATCGCGTAAGTCCAGCGCGCGACGGCGGCGTGAATCTACGCTTCTGCGCATGACCGGACGCGGCATCGGCGAGCTGGAGCGCGGGGAGATCGCGGTAGCGGGCGTGCGGCGGACCTACTGGCTCGCGCGGGCCGCGCGGCAGCCAGGGCAGGCGCCGCCCGCGTTGCTGATCGCGCTGCACGGGTCGGGCATGGACGGAAAAGGCATGGCCTGGATCAGCGGTCTCGCCCAGCGCGGCCCCGCGGCCGGCGTGACCGTCGTCTTCCCCGACGGCTGGAAGGGTGGCTGGCATCCCGCCCGGCCACCCGCGGAGGAACCCGGCTTGGACGACGCGCGGTTTCTTGCCGACCTGGCGGGCCACCTGGAAGCGCGCGGCGCGGCCAGTTCCTGGCCGGTCTTCCTCGCCGGGGCATCACAGGGCGCCCGGTACGCCGAGCACCTCGCCCGGCATGGCCTGCTACCGGTGACCGGCCTTTTCCTGGTGGCGGGCACCGGGCTTGAGTTCAGCCGCCGCCTCGCCCCGGTACCGCGGCTGCCCGCCAGCATGACCCTCGTCATCGGGACGGGGGACCGCACCGCGCCCTATGCGGGCGGTCGGCTGACCAGGGGCGGGCTGTCCGGCCTGGTCCTGAAGCGGCGCGCCGTCCGGCACGGGGAACGGCCCGGCGAGGACATCGTGACCGGCGCGGAGGAGCTCGCCGCCGACTGGGCGCTGGCGAACGGGATCACGCCCGACGACACCGGGCAGCCGGCCGGGCCGGTCAGCACGCAGCTGCCCATGCCGTCCGCCGACGATCCACCGGTGACGTGCATGACCTGGGCCAAACCAGGCTGCCACTCCGTCACCCTCTACCGGATCGAGGGCGGCGGGCACGGCTGGCCGGGCGGCCCGCAGTTCCTGCCTGCCCCGGTGATCGGCCCGATCGCCAGGCACCTGGACGCGACCGGGCTGCTGCTTGAGATGACCGGGCGGGAATCCGCCGGCCCACCGGGCCGGCCCGCGCTGCGGCGCGACTAACTCCGGGTCACCGGCGAGCCGGGCTTGATCGCCGCCAGCGCCACGTTCAGCGCATGGCCGGTAATCCGGGCGCTAGCCCCGTCCTTCAGGGCGGGCCCCGTCCTTCAGGGCGGGGTTAGCCCGGCCTGGCCGTCAGGCGTGTGCCTGCGCCGCCTGCTCCAGCTGGGCGAGCGGCACCCAGCCGTCGTGCTGCCAGGTGATCTTGCCACTGGAGTTCACAACCACCAGCCACGGCTGGTCCTGCACGCCGTACCCGTCCGCCACCCGGCCCGTCTCATCCAGGCCGACTGGGTAGGACAGCGGGCCTATCTGCTGCAGGTAGCCGGTCACCGCCTGGGCCGAAGGTTCGGTTACCGTCTCGTCGACCGCGGTCAGCGCCGGGAGGTGCTTGCTGGCCGCGTCCTTGGCGTAGGCGTTGAGCCCGGTCAGCTCGGCCTTCAGGTCCGAGGTCTCGGTGAGCCAGGTAGCGAAGAAGACCACGAGACGGGCCTTGCCCGGTCCGAGAGTCACCGGCGCGGAGGCGGTGGGTCCGCTGCCGCCCGCCACCGGAGCGGCCGACGGCAGCGTGATGCTCGCGGCCGGGGTCTGTCCGGGGATGGCCCCGAGCGACTCAAGGCTGGATACCTTCGGATGGCTCGGCAGCAGGCTGGAGACCTCGCTCGCGATCACCTGGGCGGACTGAGTGATGCTCGAGTACGCCATCTGGGTCAGGTAAACCTTCTCCAGCGTGCCCTGCTGGTTGATCACGTACAGCGCGGGCGTGTGGTCGATCTGCCCCGCCTCGACCTGCACCGCGATGTTGTAGGACTGCCACACCGACTTCAGCTGCGGCAGCGTCCCGGTGAGGAAGTCCCACTGGTTGATCACGCCGTGCGCCTGGGAGTAGGACCGCACGTCGGCCACCGATATGGCGTCCGGGTTCGCGTCGATGCCGAGCAGCTGGACCGAGTCGCCGGCCTTGCCGAGCAGTTCCTTCGCGATCACCATCGACTGGGTCGTCAGCGGGCAGACCGTCGTGCACTCGGAGTCTTCGAACGACAGGAGAATGACCCGGCCGCGGAACTGGCTGAGCTTCATCTGCTGGCCGAACTGGTTAACCAGCGTGAAGTCCGGTGCCGGCTTGCTGCCGAGCGACGTGCCGGTGTCGAGGTTGGGGTTCGCCATGGCCGCCTGGCTGGCCGCGCTCATCGGGGGAACGGCAGACTGTGACTGCGCGGCGGTGCCAGCGCAGCCGGCCAGCGCGCCCGTCGCCAGCACCGCAGCGAGTACGGTCCCAAGCACAGTGGCACGCCTCATGCCACCCCAGGTACGGGGGATCCTCGGGTTCATGGCAGACGAGACTACTCGCCCTGCCTGAGTGCCGGCTGAGCACTGGCCTCGCCGGGGAGCGGCTCGGACGGCTCGTCACCGACGATGACCCCGCCGCCGTGCCCCCAGGCGAGGTAGCGCCAGGACAAGTTGATCAGCGTCGCGACCCGGTTCCGGTAGCCGAGCAGGTACATGAGGTGCAGGCCGAGCCAGGCCAGCCAGGCCAGCGTCCCGGTGATGCGGGCGCCCCTGGCCAGCTGCACGACCGCGGACCTGCGACCGATCGTGGCCATGATGCCCTTGTCGTGGTAGGCGAACGGCTGGGTCGGCTCGCCGCGCTCGAGCCGGAGCACCTGCTCGGCGGCGTGCGTGCCCTCCTGCAGCGCTGGCTGCGCCAGCTGCGGGGAAGGATTCTCGGAGTCGATCGCGATGTCGCCTGCGGCGAAGATCCGGTCAGTGTCGTGAACCCGGAGGTCGGGGTCGACCAGCAGCCGCCCGCCTGCGCCCTGCGGCAGGCCCCACGCCTTGACCGCGTCCGGCGCCGCCACGCCGGCCGCCCAGACCGTCAGGTCGCTCGGCAGTTCCGTCCCGTCGGCGAGCAGCACCCGGTCGGGCGCGACCTCCCGGATCCGGGTGGAGATGCGGATGTCCACGCCCCGGTCGGCCAGCTGACGCCTGGTGTAGTCGCGGAGCTTCGGGTGGAACGGCATCAGCAGCTGCGGCGCCATCTCGATGAGGGTGACGTGCAGACGGCCTGGGTCAACGTCGGGGAATGTGGCGCGGATCACGTCGCCACGGAGCTCGGCGAGGGTGCCCGCGAGCTCGACCCCGGTCGCCCCGCCGCCGACCACGGTGACCGCGAACTCCCGGGTGCCGTCCGGGTCGGCGCTGAGCCGCTCAAACCCGTTCATGATGTGGTCGCGCAGCACGATAGCGTCGGCGCGGGTGTAGAGCCCGAAGGTGTTCTCCTCGGCTCCCGGCACGCCGAAGTAATTCGCCGCCACCCCAGTCGCGAGGATCAGGTAGTCGTAGCCGACCTCCCGTCCGTCCTCGAGCCGGACCCGCCGTGCCTTCACGTCGATCGCGGCAAGATCGCCGCGCAAGTAGCGGGCGGAACGCCTGGCGGTGAAGCCGCCGACCGGATAGGAGACGTCCCCGGGGTTCAGCCCGCCGGTCGCCACCTGGTACAGCAGCGGCTGGAACGTGCTGTAGAGGTTCCTGTCGATGATGGTCACCGCGATGCCCGCCTTGCGCAGCCTGCTCACTGCGGAAAGGCCCGCGAAACCGGCCCCGACGATGACAACGTGCGGCGTGTCTGTCATTCGCCCGTCCCTGTCTTGCCGTCACCTTGCACGGTTGATCCCGTTCTATCCTCCCCCGCCCGCCGCGGTCCGGGAACGCCGGGCCTTGCCGCGGGTTTGTCAGCGCCTTCGGCTGTGCTCGCATCCGATGGGCCCGCATCCGATGGGTCCCCCTGCGGTCTGCCGGCACCCGACATGGCCGCATTCGGGGCCCGGGCAGGCTCGGACGCGCCCGCGGCAGCCGAGCCAACGCCTGCCTCCTCCTCATCGGCACCGGGGAGCGGGACCGGCCACAGCCGCTTGGCGATGACAACGTCTACCTCGGCCGCATACAGGGTGACCTCCGCCTGCAGGTAGAGCCAGGCGATCAGGCCGAGCACCAGGCCGAACGTACCGTAAAGGTCGTGGGCCCGGGACAGCTGATGAGCTACCACGTAGCCGCCGGCCAGCTGCAGCACGGTCCACACCACACCCGCGATCACGGCACCGATCCGCAGGTCACGCCAGCGCACCATGCGCATGGTGGCCAGCCAGAAGCTAAGCCAGAACATGCCCATGTTCACAACCAGCGAGATCGCGATCGCCGCGACATGCGAGGCGGCTCCCCTGAACGCCCCGTGACCTGCGCCCCCCGCCAGGCCCGACAGGAACGTGGTCGCGATGAACCCGATGCCGACCGCGAGAATCAGCGCCAGGCTCCATAGCATTGCCAGCGGAAACGGAGGCCGACGGTCCCTGGAGATGCCCCAGATCGTGCATTGCGCGTTCTGCATCGCTCGTGCGACGCCGAGGGCGCCGAACAGCAGGAAGATGGCGCCGAAGAGGAACGGCAGGCCGCTTCCCGGGAGCGAATGCGTCTGCGCCTTGATCTGCGGCCCGATGAGCGGGTACTGGGACAGCGCCGAGTTGATGAGCTGGTCGCGCAAGTGCTGGTCGTTCTTCAGCAGCACGTCCAGCACTGCGGTCAGCAGAAGCAGCAGCGGGAAGATCCCGATGAACCCGTAATAGGCGATGAGCGCGGCGAGGTTGCCCGCCTGATCTTGGTTGAACTTCGACAGGACCGCCAGCGGAAAGCCGATGACGGGCCACCGGCGCTGGGACCGGTCCGCCGCGTCAACTGCCTCCGGCCCCAGGCGCTGCACCCGCGGGACCATGTGCTTGAACCAGCTGGTCGCGCTATGTGATCGATCCGTCACTCTCATATAACACGGGGTCTACCCGGTCCCCCGCGCATAATCCGGGTTGGCAGCAGGGATGGCTCAGAGGGTGAAGGCCACCAGCTCCGGGTCGGCGCACACGTTCCCGGTGGCGGCCAGGTGCGGGCAGGCCGCTACCACCACTTCGTCACCGGAGACGTCGGCGCTGCCGCCGAGCCCGGACAGGTCGGAGAAGAAGTGCGGCCAGGGAAGCTGCGGCGAGGTCCAGGTGACCCGGCCGGACGCCACCCGCAGGCCCCATGCCTCGCCGTTCGCACCGCTGTCGAGGCCCAGTGCGACCCCCGCACGGACCACGTACATCCCCGCGGCGCCGCCGGCCGTGGACCCGGACACCGACGCCCTGACCGCCCCGGTCAGCGGGTCGACACCGGTCAGCGTGCCATCAGCCGACGTCAGGTAGATCAAGTCCGCCGTGGGGTCGGTGCCCTCGGGAACCACGGCCGGCATCGACCAGAGCTCACCGCCCGTGGACCCGCTGTAGGCCGTCACACCATCGTCGGAGGCGAAGACCACCGCACCGTCGGCCGCTAGCGCCAGGGTGCCGGAGAAGGGGTTGCCGAGCGGGGAACCCAGGGTTCGTTCGGCCCCGGTCGGAAGGTTGATCACGGTGAGGGCGGTCACCGGCGAGGACCCGAGGTACCCGCCGGCGGCCTGGGCCACGTAAAGCGTGTTTCCGTCCGCGCGCCAGGACTGGCCCGCGCCGATCGAGCGTCGCCAGCGCACCCGGCCGGTGGCGTTGTTGTAGCAGGTCACGGAGGTCGGGCCGACCACGACGGTCGTCGATGCGGAGGCCGCGACCGCGCCGCCGAAAAGCGCCGCCCGGTACTCCCGCAGCGGCTGGCCGGTCGAGGCGTCGAGGACTACCTCGTCGCGCGTCTGGCCATCGGCGGACAGCACCCCTGCCGTGATGACACCTGGCCAGGCACGTACCGAGATGATTGCGGAACCTATTGGAGCGTTCAGGGTCACCTGCCAGCGCTGCGTGCCGTCGGTGGCCGCGAAGGCGGTCAGCGTCAGGCCGTCACCGACCACCGCGAGCCCGTTGCCCACCGCCACGTAGGCCTGGCCGCTGGCCGGCACGGTGCCGCCCGCGGCGTTTCCGGCCTGCCAGGGGCCGGTCAGCGGGGCGGCCCAGTCCTGGACCGTCGCGGGCTGGGTGCGACAGCCGTGGCAGCCGGGCTGCGGCGGCTGGCCGCCCGCCGCAAGCCCTGGCACGGGGAAGAGCACGACGGCGAGCAGCGCGGCGGCAAGCAGGGCACGGCGTGCGGCCGGCGACCGCGGCACCGCCAGCCGCGCGCGCCTGCGCGCCCGCGCCCACCGGCGCGAGCGGCGCCGCCGCACTTGCCCGCGGATCGCCATCGTCACCTGCCGTCCTACGTCACTCCGGGTTCACGGACCGCAGAGGTACGGCGGCCGTCCGCCCGGGACTAATCAGATCCGGCAATAAGGGTAAAGCCGAACCCGCCCGTGTAGTGCGGCCGGCCGCTTTCTGCGACGGGGCCCGGTCAGGTGCGGAAGTGCTCCTATAGCGTTGGGGAAACGCGGTTACAAGGAGGTAGCACATGGCCAACCGGGCGCCGAATCCCTACGATTTCCTGCCGCCAGTTCCGTCGTTCACCGTGACAAGTGACGATGTCGCCGAAGGCGCGCACCTGAGCAACAAGCACGTCTACAACAGCTTCGGCATGAGCGGGGAGAACGTTTCACCGCATCTGTCCTGGTCCGGATTCCCGGCGGCGACCAAGAGCTTCGCGGTCACCTGCTATGACCCGGACGCGCCGACCGGGTCGGGGTTCTGGCACTGGCTGGTGATTGACATCCCGGCGTCGGTGACATCGCTGCCGGCGGGCGCCGGGCTGGCTGGGGGCAGGCTGCCTGACGGGGCGTTCCACGTGCGCAACGACTACGGGACGAAAGACTTCGGCGGCGCGGCCCCGCCGCAGGGCGACGAGCCGCACCGGTACATCTTCGCCGTGCACGCGCTTGACGTTGAAACGCTGGGCATCGACTCGGACGTCACGCCGGCCGTAGCCGGGTTCAACCTGCGGTTCCACACCATCGCACGCGGGCTGCTCACGCCCGTCTACGGGCACTGAGCGAGCCAGCCAGGGCCGTCGGTACCCCGCCGGGGCGCGTATCCGTCCCGGCGGGGTACCGGTGGGCTTACTCCTGGTGGGTGCTCGCAGGCTTCGCGCCGAGCGCGTCCTTGTGCACGAGCTGGTAGTGCTTGGTGAGCGCCGCACTCGCCTGACCGGGCCGGTAGGCGACGGTGCGCCGACAGATCTCACAACGGGTAACAGGCAGGCGCGTCACCGTGACAGGAAAGCTCTTCGTGGCTGAGCGGGTCATCAGGCCTTCACAATGCCGGATTGGCCGGGGCAATGCGCACCCGACGCTGCGTATTGTCTGTCTTAATGATAAGCGGCGCAAGTGACCCAATCGGACGACCCCAGGACCAGGCTCAATACTGAGCGTGACCAGACGCTGCGTCAGATTAGCGGGCTCGAGCGCGAATTCACCGCGATCGCCGCGAGCGCCGCCGACGGCTCGGCCGGCAACGACGACGAGCACGATCCGGAGGGTGCCACGGTGGCCTTCGAGCGCCAGCACGTCGCGGCGCTGCTGGCTGGGGCGCGTGCACAGCTGGCCGCGATCGATGCCGCGCTCAGCAAGGTCGAGGCTGGCGTCTATGAACGCTGCGACAGGTGCGGCGGACAAATTGACCCCGGCCGGCTGGCCGCCCGGCCCGCCGCCCTGCTGTGCGTACGCTGCGCGTCCCAGCGCCGCTTAGTTGAGGGGCTGGCCGCAGGTCGCCGGATCGTAACCGGGGAGGCTGGCCAGCTGGGCGAGCAGCCACGGCGAGGACAGCACCTTGCGCAGCGCCTGGACCTCTCGGGCGGCGGTGTGCTCGGCCGGAATGACCAGCCGGAAGGTCTCGTCCGCGAGCGGCACGAAATGCAGGCCGTAGGCGCGCGCCGCGGGCTCACTGGCCACCCCGGCGTCGGCCAGGCCGGCGCTGACCGCCAACGCGACCTGCAGGTGGCCTGCCGCGCTCGTCTGGTAGCCGGTCAGGTCCTCCGGCGCGAGGCCGAGGCGGGCGCGCTCGGCGTCGAGCACACGGCGGGCCTCAGCACCGGGCTCCCGGTTGACGATCCGGAGGCGGTGCCGGGCGACAGCGTCAAGGCCGGTAACGGTGGCGGCAAGGTCCGGCCGGACCGTCAGTCCCTCGCGCCAGGCGGTGAACCCGATGACCTCGGCGTCGTCCGGCGCGGCGGCACGCACACCGGCACTCCGGACGGCAGTGCCGTCGGCGTCCGCATGGATTCCGGCCGCGTGCACGAGGCCGGCCCGGGCCAGCCGGAGCGCCTCGGCCGAGCCGCAGGGCCACCAGGCGAAGGCGACCGGCGGATCGACCAGGGACAGCGGCGTGGCGAGCAGCGGCAGCGCCGGATCGCAGCCCGCCACCACGAGCGTCGGGCGCGGCGGGCCGATCGGGCGGACGGCGATCACCGCGGGGGTGGCGGACGCGGCCGGAAGACCGGACGGCGCCGCGAGTCGAGTCGGCACGGCGAGTCCCTTCGCAACGGCAGGTCCGGCCGGGACGGCGAGGCCGCCGGCCGGCAGGAAGCCGAGGCCGGCCCCCGCGTCGCCGCGCAGCGGGAGGGCGACGAACCGGTCGCCAACCGGCGCCAGCATCACGCGGTGACCGCTGCTACCGTGGGCGTGGCCGGCCCCGTCGGCGTCCTGGTGGCCCGGCAGCGGGGCGACGCTTATCGCCGGCACCGGGGCGGCCGGCTCGCCCGGGCCGAACAGGTCCTCAACCGACACGCCAATGGCCTGGGCAAGCGCGAGCGCGACCCGCAGCGAGGGGTCGGAGTGCCCGGACTCCACCGCCGAGACGGCCTGCCTGCTGACCCCCGCCATGGAAGCAAGCTGCTGCTGCGAGAATCCGCGTACCTGCCTGGCAAGCCGCAGGTTCGCGCCGGCCGCCCCCTGTGCCTCCGTCATGCCACGGATAGTAAGTCACCGGCGGCACCGGAAGCTGCTGCGTCGCCCTACGTCTATGATCCGGCGGTATGGAGAGCGTGATCATCCGGGTACGGACCGGCGGCCGGGAAACGGTGGCGGACATCACCGGTGAATGCGCGAAGTTCGCGCGGACGGCTTCTGGCGGCGACGACGGGCTGCTGCACGTTTTCGTGCCGCACGCCACGGCGGGTGTCGCGCTGATCGAGCTGGGTTCGGGCAGCGACGAGGACCTGCTGGCCGCGCTGGCCGAGCTGCTGCCCGCGGACGACCGGTGGCAGCACGCGCACGGATCGCAAGGACACGGACGCTCGCATGTGCTCCCGGCGCTCGTGCCGCCGTACGCGACGGTCCCGGTCCTCGGCGGACGGCTCGCGCTCGGCACCTGGCAGTCGATCGCGCTCGTCGACGTAAACGTGGATAATCCGGACAGGCAAGTGCGGCTGTCGTTCCTGGCCGGATAAGTCGTCCGTGCTGCTGGCTGACTGCTATCGATTGTGGTTACCAGTGAGATAACTAGTGCTGAGGCGGTGGCCAGCAGCGGCCCTGGGCAGATACCGTAGGGAGTCCCCGATCAGGTTTCAGGTCGCCAGCCTCCTGCGGGGACGCAGGGCAGCGGCGGCTGAGTTCGGGGCCGCCCAGCCTGATGGCCGTTTGATGATGAGGTGATGACGACATGGCGCGCATCGTTGTCATTGGCGACTTGATGACAGACACAGTCGCGCATGCGACGCTGCCGCTCGCCCGCGGCAGTGACACTCCGGCGAAGGTGACGACCCACGGTGGCGGCTCCGGTGCCAACGTGGCCGCCTGGGCTGCCGCCGACGGCGCCGATGTGGCGTTCATCGGCCGCCGCGGCGCGGACATCGCCGGGCGCAACCGGGACATGGAGCTCATGGGCTACGGCGTCGACGCCCGCCTCGTGATGGACCCCGAGCGGCCCACCGGGAGCTGCGTCGTGATGGTCACCCACAAGGGCGAGCGGACGATGCTCTCCGATCCCGGGGCCAACGCCGCGCTCGCGCCCGACGACCTGCCGCACGACCTGTTCGTCCCCGGCGCGCACCTGCACGTCTCCGGGTACACGCTGCTGTCAGACGGGTCACGCTCGGCCGCGCTTGCGGCGCTTGACTTCGCCCGCCGGGTCGGCATGTCCACGTCGGTGGACGGCGCGTCCGCGGCACCGCTGGACCGGGTCGGCGCCGAGCCGTTCTTCGAGCTGACGGCCAACGCGGTGCTGCTCTTCGTGAACGTGTCGCAGGCCAAGGTGCTCACCGGGCGGGACGACCCGGAGGCAGCGGCCCGGGTGCTTACCGCGTGGTACCCCCAGGTTGTCATCAAGCTCGGCGCGGACGGCGCGCTCTTCTTCGCCAACGGCCGGCCGCCGGTGCGAGTCCCCGCTCCGCCGGTCGACCGGGTCATCGACGGAACCGGAGCGGGCGACGCGTTCGTCGCCGGCTTCCTGCCGGCCTGGCTGGACAAGAAGCCGCCCATGGAGGCCCTGGCCAGCGGCAGTCGCCTGGCAGCGCACGCGCTGAACCTGATCGGCGCCCGCCCGATCCTGTGAGGGGTTCAAAAACTCTTCAGGGACGGTTCAGGCACATTTGGGGTCTTGCCGTCGCGGCTGCCGCCTACTGTGTGGTAGGCATTGCCGCATGACGGGGTTCCTAGCGGAGCTGTTCTCGCTTAAGGGCCGGGTTGCGGTCGTTACCGGCGGGAGTTCCGGAATCGGCGAGGCGATGGCCTCCGCGCTTGCCCTGGCCGGCGCCCAGGTCGTGCTGGTAGCCCGGGATCCGACCAGGCTGGCGGCCACCTGCAAGTCGCTGCGGGAGGCGGACTGCGCGGCGGCATGGGTAAGCGCCGACCTGTCTGACCGCACCGAGGCCCGGCGGGCCGCGTCCGCGGCATCCGCCGCGTTCGGCGAGCCGGACATCCTGGTGAACTGCGCTGGCGTCAACCTCCGCCCGCCGCTCGAGTCGCTGTCGGAGGAACACTGGGACCTGATGCTGGAGCTTCACCTGACCGCGCCGTTCCTGCTCGGACAGCGGTTCGGGCCGCAGATGGCGGCGCGCGGCTGGGGCCGGATCATCAACGTGACCTCACAGCAGGCGCAGCGGGCGTTCGGCAACAGCGGCGGCTACGGCGCGTCTAAGGGCGGGCTCGCCGCCCTGACCCGGTCACAGTCCGAGGCGTGGTCGGAGTCGGGGGTGTGCGTGAACTCGGTCTGCCCCGGATTCGTGGTGACGCCGCTCACCCGCGAGGTCTCCTCGGACCCGGCCCGGCTGGCCGCGCTGGCTTCCCGGACGCACATGGGCCGCAACGGTGAGCCGTCGGACTTCGCCGGCGTGGCGGTCTTCCTCGCCTCGACCGCCAGCGACTACATCACCGGCCAGACCATCTTCGTAGACGGCGGCTTCTCCGCCGCCTGACTAGCACAGCCCCGCCGTCGCCGCTGTTATCGGCTGGTGTGCGGGCGCCGGTGATGCCGCGCGGGCCGTCTAGCGCGTGCCGAAGGGGTGGCCCAGGCGGATTAGCTGGCGGGTAAGGGCGGTGCCGGAGCCGTCGCGCCTGCCGGTCATGCCGGACAAGTCCACCATGACGCCCGATTCGGTGGCGCCGATTACTGGAGCGGGCCCGATCCAGGCCTGGAGCAGACCGTCCTCGCCCTTGAGGAAGCGCTGGCAGCGGACGCCGCCGGTGGCGCGCCCCTTCGGCGGGTATTCGGCGAACGGGGTGACCTTGACGGACGCACCGCCGGTTCCCGGCAGCGCGCCGGATCGGCCCGCGACGGTGACCACGACTGGCTCACCCGCCTGTTCACGGGTCCCGCTGACCGCTGGGCCGATCGCGCCGAACCAGACCACCGTCGCGCCGTCGGTCAGGCGGATGCCTGCCATTCCGGCAGCGGCACGGCCCTGCGGGCGGACGGCGGACGCCGGGAAGCGGAGCAGCTGGGCGTCGGAGGTGATGAAGACGAGTTCCGCGTCGTCGCCGGCCAGGTGGACCGCGCCGACCACGCGGTCGTCATCTTTCAGGGTGATCAGCTCGAACTCGTCGCGGTTGACCGGATAGTCGGGCAGCACGCGCTTGACGACGCCGGAGGCGGTGCCGAGCGCAACCCCGGCCGAGTCGCCGCCATCGAGCGAGGCGAGCGCGAGAACCGTCTCATCAGGGTCCAGGCCCGGGACGAACTCGGTGACCGGATGGCCGCTCGCCAGCCCGCCCGCATCCCCGGCTGGCGGGACGGGAATCTCCAGGACGCTGAACCTGATCATCCGGCCCGCGTTTGTCACCGCCCCGATCGTGGCGCGCGCGGTGGTGGCGATCGCGCACGCCACGATGTCCGCGGCCCCCGCGGCGGCGGGATCGGAGCGCGGTGAAAGGGGAGACCGTTCGGCCTCGGCTTGATCTTCGAGCGGGAAGCGGGCGAGCAGGCCGGTCGCGGACAGCACGACCAGGCACGGGTCGTCGGTGACCTCAAGCGGGACGGCCACCGGCACCGCCGCGCCAGCTTCCATCAGCACCGTGCGGCGCGGGGTGCCGAACTTCTTCGCCAGCTCGGCGAGTTCGCCGCTGACCAGGTCCTTGAGCTTGTCCTCGTTCTCGAGGATCTCGGTGAGCTCGGCGATCTCGTCGCGCAGGGTCTCCTGCTCGCGCTCCAGCTCCAGGCGGTCATACCGGGTCAGGCGGCGCAGCGGGGTGTCCAGGATGTACTGGGCCTGGATCTCGGACAGGTCGAAGACCTGGCAGAGGCGGCGCTTGGCTTCGGCGGAGTCGTCGCTGGTGCGGATGACCTGGATGACCTCGTCGATGTTGAGTAGCGCGATCAGGATGCCGTCGACGAGGTGCAGGCGTTCCTGGCGCTTCCTCCTGCGGTACTCGCTGCGGCGGCGGGTGACGTCGAGGCGGTGGTCGACGTAGATCTCGAGGAGCTCTTTGAGGCCGAGCGTGCGCGGCTGACCGTCGACGAGGGCGACGTTGTTGATGCCGAACGTCTCCTCCATCGGGGTGAGCCGGTAGAGCTCGGCGAGGATCGCCTCCGGGTTGAAGCCCGCGCGGACCTCGATGACCAGGTTCAGGCCGCGGTTGCGGTCGGTGAGGTCCTTGAGATCGGAGATGCCAGTGAGTTTCCTGGCCTGGACCAGGTCCTTGATCCGCGTGATGACCTTTTCCGGGCCGACACCGTACGGGAGCTCCGTGACGACGATGCCGGTCTTGCGTGCCTGGAGCTGCTCGATCGTGGCGGTGGCCCGGGTGCGGAAGATGCCGCGGCCGGTCTCGTAGGCTTCCCGGACGCCATCGAGGCCGGCGATGTGGCCGCCGGTCGGCAGGTCGGGGCCCGGGACGTAGCGCATGAGCTGCTCGAGGCTCGCCTCCGGATGCTTGATCAGGTAGCGGGCGGCCGCGATGACCTCGGTGAGGTTGTGCGGCGCCATGTTGGTCGCCATCCCGACCGCGATGCCTGCCGTGCCGTTGACCAGCAGGTTGGGGATGCCCGCGGGGAGAACATCCGGCTGCTGCTCGGTTCCGTCGTAGTTGGGGACGAAATCGACGGTCTCCTCGTCGATGTCCGCCACCATCGCCATCGCGGCCTCGGTCAGCCGGCACTCGGTGTAGCGGTAGGCGGCGGGGGCGTCGTCACCGCCGAGGCTCCCGAAGTTGCCGTGGCCGTCGACGAGGGGCACCCGCATCGCCCACGGCTGCGCCATCCGGACCAGCGCGTCGTAGATCGCACTGTCGCCGTGCGGGTGCAGCCGGCCCATGACCGCGCCGACCACCTGGGCGCACTTGACGTGGCCGCGGTCCGGGCGCAGGCCCATCTCGTTCATCAGGTACAGGATGCGGCGCTGCACCGGCTTGAGGCCGTCGCGTGCGTCCGGGAGCGCGCGCGAGTAGATGACGCTGTAGGCGTACTCCAGGTAGGAGCCGCGCATCTCCTCGGTGACGTCGATGTCGACGATGTTCTCTTCGAACTCTTCGGGAGGCGGCGCGGTGGTGCTGCCGCCGCGGCGTGGTGGCATGGCGTCCCTGCTTTGCGGTCGCTTAGGTGTCGATACGAGACGGGTCGAGCTCGGCGGCGCCGCCGATGATGAAGTCGCGGCGCGGTGCTACCTCGGTGCCCATGAGCAAGCTGAACACGTCCGTCGCGGCCGTGGCGTCTTCGATCCTGATCCGGCGCAGGATGCGGTGCCTTGGGTCCATCGTCGTCTCGGCGAGCTGGCCGGCGTCCATCTCGCCGAGGCCCTTGTACCGCTGCACCGGCTCTTTCCAGCGCTGGCCCTTGCTCTCCAGCCCGATGAGCGTGCGGCGCAGTTCCGCATCGGAGTAGGTGTACTGGTACTTCTGCTGGCCCTTGCGCGGGTTGGTGAGCTCGATCCGGTGCAGCGGCGGCACCGCGGCGAACACCCGGCCCGCGTCGAGCATGGGCCGCATGTAGCGGTGGAACAGGGTGAGCAGCAGGGTGCGGATGTGAGCGCCGTCGACGTCGGCGTCCGCCATCAGGATGATCCGCTGGTACCGGGCGGAGTCCAGGTCGAACGACGAGCCCGAGCCGGCGCCGATGACCTGGATGATCGCGGCGCATTCGGCGTTCTTGAGCATGTCGGCCAGGGACGACTTCTGCACGTTGAGGATCTTGCCGCGAATCGGCAGCAGCGCCTGGAACTCGGAGTCGCGAGCCAGCTTGGCGGTGCCCAGCGCGGAGTCTCCCTCGACGATGAACAGCTCGCTGCGGTCGTCGGCGGACCGGCAGTCGACGAGCTTGGCGGGCAGGCTCGAGCTGGCGAGAGCGGACTTGCGGCGCTGGTTCTCGCGGTGCTCACGGGCGGCGATGCGGGTCTTGGCGGCCGCGGCGATCTTGTCGAGGATCGCCTTCGCCTGCTGCTTCGCACCTCGCGGCGGGTTCTCGAAGTAGCTCTTCAGCTGGGTGGCGACGACCTGCTGGACGATCCTTGTCACCGCAGGGGTGCCAAGGACCTCCTTGGTCTGGCCCTCGAACTGGGGCTCAGGGAGCCGGACGCTGACGATCGAGACCAAGCCCTCGAGGACGTCGTCCTTGATGACCGGTTCCTCGCCGTTCTTGAGCAGCCGTGCGGCGCGCAGCTGCTCGTTGACCGTGCGGACCAGGGCCCGGTCGAAGCCGAGGACGTGGGTGCCGTGGTGCGGGGTGGCGATCACGTTCACGAACGAGCGGGTGATCGTGTCGTAGCCGTTCCCCCACTGGATCGCGATGTCGACGTCGCACCTGCGCTCCACCTCGGTGGGCGTCATGTGGCCGCGGTCGTCGAGGACCGGGACGGTCTCGGTGAACGTGCCGTCCCCGGTCAGCCGGATGACCTCGCTGAGTTTCTCGCTGTGCGCCAGGTGCTCGCAGAACTCGCCGATGCCGCCGGCGAACCGGAACTCGGCCATCCGGGGCTCGGCCACACCGGCCGCAAGACCGGCACCTGCCGCAGCACCGGCGCCGGGCTCCTCGCGGACGGCAATGGCCAGGCCGGGCACCAGGTACGCGGTCTGCCGGGCGCGCTCAGCGAGGCTGTCGTAGGAGAACCCGGCGTCCTTCAGGAAGACCTGGCGGTCCGGCCAGAACCTGATCCTGGTGCCTGTCCGGGTCCGCGGGATCCTGGCGAGCTGGCGCAGCCCGGATTTCCTGGTGAACTCGGCGTCCGGGCCCCGGGTGTCAGGGTCATCGGCGGCGAACTCGCCCGCGGTGCCGCGGCGGAAGCTCGTGGTCCAGGTTTGCCCTTCCCTGTCGACCTCGATGTCCAGCCGCGCTGCCAGCGCATTGACAACCGACGCGCCGACGCCGTGCAGGCCGCCGGAGGCCGTGTAAGAGCCGCCGCCGAACTTGCCGCCCGCGTGCAGCCGGGTCAGCACCAGCTCGACACCGGAAAGCTTGCTCTTCCGCTCGGTGTCGACCGGGATGCCGCGGCCGTTGTCGCGGACCTCCGCGGAGCCGTCGGCGTACAGGATGACCTCGATCCTGGTGCAGTAGCCGCCGAGCGCCTCATCCACCGCGTTGTCGAAAATCTCCCAGAGACAGTGCTGCAGGCCCCGGCTGTCCGTCGACCCGATGTACATGCCCGGCCGCTTGCGCACCGCGTCCAGACCCTCGAGGACGGACAGGTGCTTGGCGCTATAGGAGTCGGCGGCATCCACCGTCGGCGCGGCCTTCTGCTGCGCGGCCTTGGGCTGCGTCCTTGCCGGTGCTGTCGCCGGTGTGTCCACCGTCGCCCGGACGGTATCGGTAAGAGGCGGCACGGGCGCCGGGTCTCCTCTCGAATGTTTATGCGGTCATTCGAAGAGTAGCCCTTTTGCGCCAGTCGTTGGTGCCTGCCACGCCGGTTGGGTGGGTTTCGGCCGGTGGTGCCCGTGCTGGGCAAGCGAAGACTTACCCGGTCAAAGGTGTCGTGAGGCCCATAAGGGGGTATCCAGCACACGAACCGCACGGGTACCTCACCGGCGAGCGCCTGGTGCGGTTTTCGCTTGTGGCGTACACCACCCGGATACGGGAAGGGTGACGCCGGAGTATGTGTTGTGCTGTCCTGAGAGCAAGTGCAGCAAACGGAAGCCAGCCGGACGCAGCAGCCGGAGGCACGAGACGAGGAAGGCGACGTGACCGGAGCTATAGCCCCCACCGAGCCACTGACCGCACTCGACGTGTGCGATCGGTGCGGCGCGCAAGCGTACGTCCGGGTCCTACTCCCTAACTCGGGTGAGTTGCTCTTCTGCGCGCACCACAGCCGGGAGTACCTGCCAGCGCTGAAGAAGGCCGGCGCCGAAGTCCAGGATGAGACCGAGCGCCTGATCACCAAGCCGGAAAGCTGACTTTCCGCCTAGACGTCAAAACGCGGCCCCCGCTTGGCCTGAGCCAGGCGGGGGCCGCGCTGTTGCCGGGGAGGTCCCCGGATGACTTCTAATCCAGGTAGTCGCGCAGAACCTGCGAACGCGACGGGTGACGAAGCTTGGACATCGTCTTCGACTCGATCTGGCGGATCCGCTCGCGGGTGACGCCGTAGACCTTGCCGATCTCGTCCAGGGTCTTGGGCTGACCGTCGGTCAGGCCGAACCGCATCGAGACCACGCCCGCCTCGCGCTCCGACAGCGTGTCGAGTACGGAGTGCAGCTGCTCCTGGAGCAGGGTGAACGAGACCGCCTCGCCGGGCTGGATCGCCTCGGAGTCCTCGATCAGGTCACCGAACTCACTGTCACCGTCCTCGCCGAGCGGGGTGTGCAGGGAGATCGGCTCGCGACCGTACTTCTGCACCTCGACGACCTTCTCCGGGGTCATGTCGAGCTCGACGGCGAGTTCTTCGGGGGTAGGCTCACGGCCCAGGTCCTGGAGCATCTGCCGCTGGACGCGGGCCAGCTTGTTGATGACCTCGACCATGTGCACCGGGATACGGATCGTCCGGGCCTGGTCAGCCATAGCCCGGGTGATCGCCTGCCTGATCCACCAGGTGGCGTACGTGGAGAACTTATAGCCCTTGGTGTAGTCGAACTTCTCGACCGCACGGATCAGGCCGAGGTTGCCCTCCTGGATGAGGTCCAGGAACAGCATTCCGCGGCCGGTGTACCGCTTGGCCAGCGAGACCACGAGCCGGAGGTTGGCCTCAAGCAGGTGGTTCTTGGCCCGGCGGCCGTCCTCGGCGATCCATTCCAGATCGATGCGCTGGTCCGGGGACATGGCGTCGGCCTCGGCGAGCTTCTCCTCGGCGAACAGGCCGGCCTCGATCCGCTTGGCGAGCTCGACCTCCTGCTCGGCGTTGAGCAGCGGGACCTTGCCGATCTGCTTGAGGTAGTCCTTAACCGGGTCGGCCGTTGCGCCCGCGACCGCCACCTGGGCGGCCGGCAGGTCATCGTCGTCGTCGCCGAAGACGAAGATCTCGTCGTCGCCGCCCTCACCGGGGGCCTTGCCGGCCACCGCGGGCGCGCCCTCGGCGGTTACGCCCGGCGCTGCGGGCTCGGTGTCCTCGGCGTCGGCATCGGCGTCGGCCTCGGCCTCAGCCTCGGCCAGGTCGGCTTCGGTCAGGTCGGCTTCGGTCAGGTCGGCGTCCGGCGCGTCAACGATCTCCAGGTCAGCGCTGAGATCGTCCTCTAGGTCGTCGAAATCCTCGAGATCGACCGCTGCCTCGAGGTCTTCGGACTCGAGGTCGGCGTCGGCGTCGAGATCTTCGGCTACCAGATCGTCCGGCAGATCTTCAACCGGCACCGCGGCGAGCTCTTCGCGAGCCTTGGCCGCTCGGCCGCCCACACTCACCATCTGCTGCTCCTGCACGACGGCCTCCGTCACGCCATCCGGCGCTGGCTCCGGCACCCGGGTTTCCCGGCCCGCGGAACTAGACGGCCGGGAGCGCTTGCGCGCCGCGGAATTGGCAGCGCTCACCACCACGGTCACCTCTTCCTTCGCTGGGTAGCTTGGCTGAGCTGCGTTCGCCCATTCGCGATAATCGGGCCCTCCCGAGAGGGTCTTGACGCTTGGACCGTGCCGGGAAGCAGGCTTCCCGCTTGCCTTGTAGGGGATTTAGAGAGCAACCCACCCGCCTCCTCTCCACCACCATAGGTGGCTCCTGAGAGTGCCTTGTACAAGTCCGCTTGCACATGTCCGCCGCGCGGCTCCACCGCGATGCGCGATGCGGGACCGGCCGCCCCGTCACCGCGCCGCCCACGGCTGCTCCGGCGACCTGTCGCCGGGGGCCGCCCCGGCCGGCACGTGCATGACGAGCACCGTCACGTCATCGTCCTGCTCATGACCGGCGAGCATATGGTCAAGCAGGTACTCCATCAGCCGTCCGGGCGCGCTGAGCAGGTCCTCCGGGGCGTCCGCGGCGACCCGCACCAGCTCGTCAAGGCCGGCGTCGAGGCCGCGCACCCGGTTCTCCACGAGCCCGTCGGAGTAGAACACGGCAGTCGAGCCCGGCGGCAGCCGGAACGCGTGCTGTCTGCGCGGGCTGGCCCAGCCGAGCGGCGTACCGGCCTCCGCCGCGTCGAGCACGGGCAGCGCGCCGGGGGTCATCAGCAGGGTGGGGGGGTGCCCGGCGTTGCCCGCCTGGCCCTCACCGGTCTCCGGGTCGATCACCAGGTAGGTGATCGTCGTGACTTGCTCCTCGAGCTCAGTCGCCGCGAAGAGCCGGTCGAGCCCGGCGAGCACCGCGGCAGGCCGCGGGTCGGTCAGCGCGAGCGCACGCAGGGCGTTGCGCACCCGGCCCATCCCGGCCGCGGCGAGCAGGCCCTTGCCCATGACGTCGCCGACGGCGACCGCCAGCCGCCGGTCAGGCAGCCGGAAGACGTCGTACCAGTCCCCGCCGACCTCGGTGGTCCGCGGCAGGTACTTGGCCGCCAGGATCAGGCCGGGCACGCTCGGCAGCTTGTCGGGCAGCAGGCTGCGCTGCAAGGTGACCGCGGCGGTGTGCTCCTTCTCGTACATCTCGGCCCGCTCCACCGCCAGCGCGCACTGGCCGGCCAGCGCCTCAAGGAAGACCCGCTCCTCCTCGGTGATCTGCCGCGGCTGCCGGAAGGAGAACCGCAGCGCGCCGAGCGGCATCCCGGCCGCAAGCAGCGGCAGGCCGACCCAGGCCTGCTCATCGCCGGCGTCGAGGATGCGCCCGCCCTCGGCGCCCGGGTCCCGGTCGCCGGAAACTGCGCCACCGGACCGCGGGCCGCCTGATTCAGGGCCGCCGGACTCGGCGCCACCCGACTCCAGGCCGCCGGAATCGGGCTCGAACTGCTTGCGCAGTTCTTCGGGATCGGCGATCAGCACCGGGCGCCGCGTCGCGATCGCCCGGGTCATCACGCTCGGCGTGTCCAGGGTGAGCCGCTCTCCGGCCGCGTCCGGCCCGGTCGCCGCGAGACCGTCGGTGTTGACTACCCGCAGCGCGAGCTTTTCCTCGTCAAGCAGCGCCACCGCGGACCGCAGCGCGCCGATCGCGGTGCGGCCTACCTCGGTGATCACCTCGACCACCTGCTCGACGTCGAGCGCCTCGGCGAGCATCGCGGTCGCCTGCTGCAGCCGCGCCGTGCGCAGGGCGGCGGCCGAAAGCTGATCGGTCAGCCGGCCGCGCATCTCCTCGGCCTCACGCTGGCTTGTCACGTCGGTACACGCGCCGACCCACTCGGCGATCTTGCCGTCCCGCTCGATCGGCACCGCGCGTACGTCGTAGTGCCGGTAGGACCCGGCTCTGGTCCGCATCCGGAAACGGCCGTCGAAGATCCGCCCGGTGCGAAGCGACTCGTGCCAGTCACGCTCGACCCGGTCGAGGTCCTCCGGGTGGATCGAGTCGAGCCAGCCAGTGCCGAGGAACTCGGCCTCGGTCTGCCCGGTGATCCACCGCCACTCGGCGGAATCCTCGAGCATCTCCCCGTCCGGCGAGGCCACCCAGATGATCTGCGCGCCACCCTGGACGAGCGCGCGGTACCGCTCCTCGCTGCGCCGCAGCGCCTCCTCGGTAACCGGCCCGGTACTCAGTGGAACTCCGTTCGACAAACCTGCGCCGCCATCGACGATGATTACCCCGACGCCACCCGGCGCGCCGTCCGGCCCGTGCACGGCGAACCAGTGGAAGACGCGCAGCCCGGCCAGCGGACCCTCGTCAGCGGCACCTACAGTGCCCACGTTATCCGCGGCGAAACTCTCCATCGCAGGACGGCCTTGCGCGAGCACCTTGTCGATCGCGGCCTCGGCCCGGGTGGCATCCGCCTCCGGCCATACCTCGGCGATCGTGCGGCCGGCGAAGTCCCCGGCAGGCCGCCGGTACATGCTGGCCAGCGCCGGATTCACCCACACGAAGCGCAAATCGGTGTCCAGGACCCCGATCGCCGCCGGCGTGTCGCGCAGGACAGCAGCGGACAGCCAGGATTCGAATTCGTCCAAGCCGGCCTCCCGCTGCTTCGGCACGGAGGTGTCAGCGCTCAACCGAGCACCTCGCCTACCGTGCAGGCGCCTGCCATGGGCAGCTCCTCCCTGCTCTGCGCTGCCAGCCGCGCAACGCGCGCAACGCGCCTGTCGGCTGGCCGCAGACCGCTGACGGCGCGGCTTGCGCCGTCACCGCAGCGGCTATTCAGAATAAGCGTGCCACAATCCAGGTACCGATGCTGCCAGCTAGCGGCATGTAAGCCAAGTGCGCATCGGCTCCCGCCGGATCACCGGGAAGGGGCGGGCGACAAAACGCGACACGGGCGGGATCATCCCCATCAGCGGGCACAATGATGCCAGCATGGGTAAATTCTCTACAGCGGATGATGTGTTCCCGCTCGCAGACCGCCGCCAGGGCGCGGTATGGGGCGAAGCGTCCATTTCACATGTCCAGATCTGAGAGGCTATCAGGGTGAGCCCGCACAGCCGGCGTCGAGGCCAGGCAGCTAACGTCGCGCCTCCTAACGCGCTGTTCGACGAGCTCCTGCACGCGGCGCGGGAGCTGCTCGCCGTGCGCAGCCCGCTGGATGCCGAGCTGATGGTCAGTGACCTGCTCGGCACCTGGTGGCCGCAACGGCACCACACCGTCGGCGGCGCCGGCGTCGAGCAGCTCATCGGCGAAGGGCTCGTCGGGTACGCGGCCGGAAAGAGTTCCCCCGCCGCTCTCGCGCTGCTGTCCGGGATCGCGTGCCTGGGCACGCCGCGGCAGGCCGCGGCGGCCGAGGAGGCAGCTATCACCCTGATGGACGCCGGGGTCAAGGCTCCGGGCTGGGCCGACCACCTCGGTGCCGTCGCCCCCGCCGAGTGCTACGTGAACCCCGACGAATGGGGCGACCAGGATGAGCTCATCTGCGTGTTCAGCTACGCGGGCGAGGAACCGCACGCGCTTGTCTGCGTGATCGACTACAACTCCTCCGGCATGATCCGCGACGGCTGGGTCAGCTCACAGGTGAACAAGCTGCTCGAGCACTGCCGCCGGATATCTGACGCCCGTGGCCGCACACGGCCGGAGGACGCCTTCCGGCAGATCGACGCGCCGACGGCGAGGAAAATGCTTGAGGCCGCGCTCGCCGCCACTGACGAGGCGGAGGACCCGCCGGTCAGCGACGCCTTCGCCGCCAGGCACGCGTTCATCCGGGCACGCGTCCGCGCGCTGCCGCCCGCTCCCGGCCGCCCCGTGCGGGCCAGCACGGCGCGCGCCAAGCGGTCCTGGTCAACCGAGCGGCGGGCGCTGCTCGCCGCGGAGTTCCTCGCCTCGGACGAGGCCGAGGACCTCTCCGACCGGCGGGCCGCCAGCAGGTGCGCCGACCGCATCATCGACTTCGGCTGCGACCAGGACAGCGGCCGGCCGCTGCGGATGTCCCCGGTCAAGGTACAGAACTTCATGCTCGCCTGGCTGCCGCGCAAGGTGATGCTCTCGGTCGCCGACCAGAACGCGATGCCACACGTAGTCGACGCGTGGATCCGCTGGTCAAGCCGCAAGCGCGGGCTATCCGAAGCGTCCGTCGGGCTGATGCTCGACACGCTCTACGACTCAATGGCCACCTTCTCGCGGATCTACCGGGACCCAGCCGAGTTCGGACTTGACGAGGAGCTGGTCGCGCGGCTGCTACCGGATTCCGACCTGGAAGCGCTGCCCCGGCGGGCCTTCGCCTTCCCGGTCCTGGACGGCAAGCACGGCGGGGTTGACCTGTCCAAGCTTGACCCGGCCGACCCGGCCGACCGCAGGCTGCTGCTAGCCGCCGATCACGACACCCGGACCGGGAGCCCTTCCGCGGCGGGCGTTGGCCGGCACATCGACCGGCACCTGGCCCTCGCCGACCGGCTCTGGCGCGGCTCGCCGCCCGCTCTGTGGGACGCGGCGCAGCGGCTGCTGGACACCGGCGAAGACCGGCACATGGTGCTGCATGCGCTGATGGACGTGCTCGATGCAGCGGGCAGAGACGAAGCGGCGCTGGAGATCGCGCTGCGCGAGCTCGCCACCGGGTTGACCGACGATGACTTGAACGGGCTCGGCAACCTGGATTCCTGACTCAAGATCGATCATCACTGAACGGTCCCGTGGCTTCGGGGTTCCTGGCCACTCATCTCCTGGTGGCATGAGTCGCGCCGAAGCCTCCGCCGCCTGGAGTCTCGATGACGAAGACGTCTCCCGCACCAAGCTCTGCCGAGTCGCAGGCGGTCATCGCGGTCACGGTGCCGTCGGAGCGCTCAATCCAGTGGCGGCCAAGGGCGCCGGGGCCGCCTCCGGACAGGCCGAAGGCGGGGATGCGGCGGTGGCCGGTGAGGGTGGTGACGGTCATTGGCTCTAGGAAGCAGAGGCGTCTGGTGGCGCCGTTGCCGCCGGGCCAGTGGCCTTGGCCGGCGCTGCCGTGTCTTATCGCGTAGGAGTCGAGGCGGACCGGGTAGCGCCACTCGAGGACCTCGGGGTCGGTGAGGCGGGAGTTGGTCATCTTCGTCTGGACCACGTCGGTGCCGTCGAAGCCGGGCCCCGCACCAGAGCCGCTGGCGACCGTCTCGTAGTACTGGTAGCGGTCGTTGCCGAACGTCACGTTGTTCATCGTCCCTGAGCCCTCCGCCATCGCGCCCAGGGCGGCATACAGGGCGCCGGTAACGGCCTGGCTTGTCTCGACGTTGCCGGCGGCGACCGCGGCGGGGTATTCGGGCGAGAGCATCGTGCCGGGCGGGATGATCACGGTGAGCGGCTTGAGGCAGCCGGCGTTGAGCGGGATGTCCTTGTCGACAAGGGTGCGGAAGACGTACAGGACGGCGGCCATCGCCACGCTCGACGGGGCGTTGAAGTTCCCGTCGAGCTGCTGACTGGTCCCGGTGAAGTCGATGACGGCGGTCCGCACCTGGTGGTCGACGGTGACCGCGACACGGATCGTGGCGCCGTTGTCCATCTCGTAGGCGAAGGCGCCGTTGGCCAGCCTGGTAATCACGTCACGGACCGCCTGGGCGGCGTTGTCCTGGACGTGCTCCATGTAGGCACGAACGACAGCGACGCCGTAGGTGCTCACCATACGGCGGAGTTCCGCGACCCCCTTCTCGTTGGCAGCAGCCTGCGCGCGGAGGTCCGCGAGGTTGGTGGCCGGGTTTCTCGATGGGTGGGCTGCGCCCGCCAGCAACTGCTTCGTTTCCGCTTCTCTCAGACGGCCATGCTCGACTAGCAGCCAGTTATCGATCAGCACGCCCTCTTCCTCGATGCGGGAACTGTTCGCCGGCATCGACCCTGGGGATATGCCGCCAATTTCCGCGTGGTGGCCGCGGGACGCCACATAGAACCAGATGTCCCCGTGATTGGCTGCACTGCCGTCGTCAGCGAAGACCGGGGTCACGACGGTAATGTCCGGAAGGTGCGTGCCACCGTGATACGGGTCATTAAGGGCATAGACATCCCCGGGGTTCATGTTTCCTTTGTTGCGCTTTATCACCATCTTTATTGATTCGCTCATCGAGCCGAGATGAACCGGGATGTGCGGCGCGTTGGCAATGAGGTTGCCGTCGGCGTCGAAGATCGCGCAGGAAAAGTCGAGGCGCTCCTTGATGTTCACCGAGTGCGCGGTCGACCGCAGCCGCTCGCCCATCTGCTCGGCGATGGACATGAACAGGTTGCTGAAGACCTCCAGCAGCACCGGGTCGGCGTCGGTCGTGACGTCAACCGCACCGGTACGGGGTGCGACGCGGGTGAGCAGCAGGTCGAGCCGGTCTGTGACCGCTGCCCGCCAGCCGGGCTCCAGCACCGTCGTGGCCAGGTCCTCAGTGATGATCGCGGGCCCTTCCACCGCCTGACCGCTCCGCAGTTCGCGACGCCGGTAGAGCGGCACCGTGACCCACTCCCCCGCGGTGAACATCTGCAAGTGGTCGTCCGCAACAGGGGGTTGTTCCGCGGACGGCGCGAACGATGGCCCAGCTTGCGTTTCCGGCAGCAGTGCCTGCCCGGACGGGGCTTGACCGGACGGGGCTTGACCGGACGGGGCTTGACCGGACGGGGCTTGACCGGACGTGGCTTGACCGGGCGGGACTTGGGCCGGCAGGGGCAGCACCGGCGGGGTTTCAGCGGCTGCCGCAACCGAGATCGCTTCGATGACGATGCGCTTGCCGGGCATCAGGAAGGAGAAGCGCCGGCGATAGGCCCGCTCGAAGGCCGCGGCCATCTCGTCAGCCGGGCCGTAAGGAACCTGCAGCGGAGTGTCGGTGCCGTCGTACCGAAGCAGGACCCGGCGGGTTACGCGGGTCTTCTGCTTCGCCTGCGAGGCGGCCGCTTGCGCGGCGGCAGCCGGCCAGGAGGTGGTGGCCGACGGGGGGGTGGTGGCCGACGGGATGGCGGCCGGTATTGCTGGCGTGGGAGCGCCGTGGGCGGTCAGTTCGGCCCGTGCCGACTCTTCAAGCGGGCGGAAAGCCGCTGCGAGGCTCGTCGCGAACTCCGCCGTTAGCGGGGCCTCGACGGCGGTCTCGCGCATGGCGAGCACGTCGGCCAGGCCGATGCCGTAGGCAGACAGCGCGCCCGCCAGCGGATGGATGAGCACGGTCGTCATACCGAGCGCGTCGGCGACCGCGCACGCGTGCTGACCGCCCGCACCGCCGAAGGTGGACAGCGCGTACTTCGTGACGTCGTAGCCCCGCTGGACGGAGATCTTCTTGATCGCGTTGGCCATGTTGGCGACGGCGATCTCGAGGAACCCGGCGGCAACCTCCTGCGGGCCGCGCCGGTCTCCGGTTGCCGCCGTGATCGTGTCGGCGAGCTCCGCGAACCGCCGGCGGGCTTCCCCGGCGTCGAGCGGCCGGTCCCCAGCCGGCCCGAAGACCTGCGGGAAGTATGCCGACTGGATCCGGCCGAGAACCACGTTCGCGTCAGTGACGGTCAGCGGCCCGCCGTGACCGTAACAGGCAGGGCCGGGCGCTGCCCCGGCCGAATCCGGCCCCACCTGGTACCTGCCTTCGTCGAAGTGCAGGACCGACCCGCCGCCCGCGGCGACGGTATGGATCGACAGCATCGGCGCCCGCATCCGAACCCCGGCAACCTGGGTCTCATACTGGCGCTCGAACTCCCCCGCATAGTGCGACACGTCAGTCGACGTCCCGCCCATGTCGAACCCGATCACGTGGTCAAAACCGGCCGCCCCCGCCGTCCGCGCCATCCCCACGATCCCGCCCGCGGGCCCGGACAGGATCGAGTCCTTCCCCCGGAAGGACCCCGCATCGGCAAGCCCCCCGTTGGACTGCATGAACAGCAGCCGCACTCCGTCCAGCTCGCTAGCCACTTCAGACACGTACCGCCGCAGCACCGGTGAGAGGTAGGCGTCCACCACCGTCGTATCGCCCCGGGACACCAGCCGCATCAACGGGCTGACCTCATGCGACTCGCTGACCTGAGTGAATCCGAGCCGCCGGGCGATCTCGCCAACACGCGCCTCATGCTCCGGATAGCGGTACCCGTGCATGAAAACAATGGCTGCCGACCGGAACCCATCGGCATAAGCCGCCCGCAAAGCACCCTCAGCGGCGCCCTCATCGAGCGTCCGGACAACCTCCCCGTGCGCCCCCACCCGCTCGGGCACCTCAATCACCCGGTCATAGAGCTGCTCGGGCAGCACGATATGCCGGTCGAAGATCCGCGGCCGATTCTGGTAAGCGATCCGCAGCGCGTCCCCGAAGCCTTCGGTGATCACGAGGATGCAGGGCTCGCCTTTCCGCTCAAGCAGCGCGTTGGTCGCCACGGTCGTCCCGAGCCGCACCGACCCGATCCGCTCCGCCGGGATCGCCGCACCAGGCGCGAGCCCCAGCAGATGCCGGATGCCGGCCACTGCCGCGTCGCGGTAAGCCGGGCTAACGGACAGCAGCTTGTGCGCGACAAGTTCACCATCGGGCCGGCGCGCCACAATGTCGGTGAACGTCCCACCCCGGTCGACCCAGAAGTCCCACAGACCACCCACCGGATAAGCCTAAGCATGGCGATCCGCGGGATAGGAGATCGCCGTCCGCACTCCGATGCCGGCAGCGATCCACTATCGCAGCCGTGGCTTCGCTTTGCCCCGTCACGGAGGCCTGGCCGGCTGGGCGGGCGGCAGAATCAGTCAGACCGCGAGTTCCGCGTACGCGCCGCGGACGTCGTCGGCGGTGAGCAGCGTGAGATCAGCGGCGGTGGCGGATTCGCCGAGGTGGCGGGCGACGCGGACGTCGCGGCAGGCGCAAGCGCGCTCGAACAGGGAGCGGGCGAAGCGGCCGTTGCCCAGTTCGTCGATGCGCCCCGCCTGCTCCGCCGCGGTGAAGATCTCGTCGAGCACGTCCAGGGCCTCGGTTTCGAAGGAGTCGCCGACCTGCTCGGCGTGCAGCCGGGCGATTTCCCGCAGGTCCCTCGCGGTATAGCTCGGGAACGCCACCTTTGTGCTGAACCTGGAGGCCAGGCCCGGGTTCGAGCGGAGAAACCGGTCCATGTCAGCCGGATAGCCCGCGAGCACGATCACCAGCCGGTCGCGATCATCTTCGGCCCGCTTCAGCAGCGTCTGCACGGCCTCGGCACCGTACGCGTCGCCACCGGAGTAGCCCTCGTTGTGCAGCGAGTAGGCCTCGTCGATGAACAGGACGCCGCCAAGCGCGGAGTCGACAAGCCGGTTGGTCTTGATCGCGGTGGTACCAAGATGCTCGCCGACCAGGTCCGCCCGGTGCGCTTCGATCACCTCTGGACGGACCAGCAGGCCGAGCGCCGCGAAGATGCGGCCGAGGATCCGCGCGACCGTGGTCTTGCCGGTACCTGCCGGGCCGGTGAACACGAAGTGCCTGGCCGGCGGCTGGCTGGTCAGCCCTTCGCGGTCACGCAGCTTCGCCACGTGCAGCTGGGCCGCGATCGCATGCACCTGCTGCTTGACCGGCTCAAGCCCGACCAGCTCATCAAGCTCGGCGATCGCCGACTCCAGGGTGGGCGTGTCCTCGTACCCGCGCAGCCGTGAGGTCAGCTCGGCGAACGCCTTGTCCAGGTCAGCGGCGCTGATCGTGAGCAAGTCCTCGGCGCGCGGCTCACCGTCGCCGCTCATCACCCGGACATCGCGCGCCTGCCCCGCCTTCTCCAGCAGCGTCCGCACGAACCGGCCGTTGCCCAGCTCGTCGGTGATCCGGCGACGGCCCACCTCGTCGAGCATCCGCCACAGCGCTGGCCGCGCCTCCGGTGCGAGGACCTCCTGCCTGCCGTTCAGCTGCGTCTCGGCCAGCGTGAGGAGCTCCCCGGTCGAGTAGCTGGGGAACCTGATACGGGTGGCGAACCGCGACGCGAGGCCCGGGTTGGTGGCCAGGAACGCCTCGGTCTGCTTCTCGTAGCCGGCCAGGATGATGATCAGGTTCTCCCGGTCGTCTTCTGCGCGCTTGAGCAGTGTCTGGACCGCCTCCGCACCGAACCGGTCGCTTTGCCCGTCACCCTCGTTCACCAGGCTGTAGGCCTCGTCGATGAACAGCACCCGGCCGAGCGCGGAGTCGACAAGCTCGTTGGTCTTGATCGCGGTCGCGCCCAGGTACTCGCCGACCAGGTCCGAGCGCTGCGCCTCCACCACCTCGGGGGCGTCGAGCAGCCCGAACGCGTAGAAGATCTTGCCGACGACCCGCGCGACCGTGGTCTTCCCGGTGCCGGGCGGGCCGAGGAAAACGAAGTGCCGCATCGGCTTGTCCGTGCCGAACCCGGCCACCGCGCGGCGGCGCGCCGCCTCAATCGACACGGCGATCGAGCGGACCTGTTCCTTAACGGGCTCGAGTCCCACCATCGCGTCGAGTTCGGCCATCGCGTCGTCGAGCGTGATCTGCGGTCTGGCCTCCGGTGCCACCGGGGACTGCTCGTCACGGGCGGCCGCGCGGTCCGCGTACGGCTGCGCCACGCCCTGCGCCCGGGTGCCGTACTGCGCCGGAGAATGGCCGCCGCGCGTCGCCGGGCGTCCCGGGCGGCCGGCCGGACCGGCCTGCTCGGAACCGGATGACACTGCGGACGTCGGCGGCCTGAAGGCGTTCGCGCCGCCCGGCGGCGCCTGCCCGGCGAGCACCCCGTCCGGCCCGAACATCCGGGCTTCCTGCGAGCCCCTCGCCGCGCGCCAGCCGATAACCGCGGCGGCGATCACCCAGACGGCGATCGCGCCGATCTCCGCGTGCGCCCACCACGCCTGCACGACGATGAAGCCGATGGGGAACGACCAGAGCAGCGCCCAGGCGACGGTCCGGCACGGGACGAACCACCGCGACAGCGGCCCGATGTGCGCGACCAGCGCGATCGCGAACGGTGTCGCCATCATCGCCAGCCACCAGCCGGCCGAGACGTGGCGGACGGTATCTGCGGCTGGCGCGCGGTCCAGGTTGACCAGGCAGAATGTCCACGTACCGAACGCCGCCACATACGCGGACGCCATCTTGGTGCGGGATGCCCGGTAAACGCAGATGGGAGCGAGCAGCCAGGGCAGGAATACCACCACGAGCACCGTGAGCACCGGGCGGATTAGCAGCGGAGCGCGGGCGATCGACGCGTGGATGCTGTCAGCAATCGGGACAGGCTTATCACCGGCCGCTGACTGGACCCTGTCGGGTGGCAACATCGTGCTCCCTCGGATATTGGTAAGTCTCTGTATAGCGCATCAGGCCAGGCTCGCGACAGCGCACACGCTCGGCCACGTTGCGTGTTTGTTCGCGAGGTTCGACGCCATCCGCGCGCGCCGGAAACCGCTGACTGGGCCGAGCCAGCCCGTGAGCGCAGAGCGGACATGCGGCGCCAAACCACGCAGGCCTTCGGCATGCAGATGTTGCCTGCCGGAAGTGGGCCCGCGAGCGCGGCGGAAGAGGGCCGGTCGGCGATTAGGTGAAAAGCGTGCGGGCGGCCGGAGCCACGGGACCGTTCGAGATAGTGGTGTTTTGTTTTTGCATCACACCGGGCAACTGAGATCAATTTCGTCGCGAAGCGGAATGCCGAAATCGCCGGTGCGGGGAATCTCGGGCTTGTGCCGCCTCGAGGCGTCCACCGCGCCGGGGCGGATCGCGGTCAGCCGGAAGCCACGGCGCTGGTAGAAGCGGAGCGCGCCGATGTTGTCGTTGGTGGTGGTCAGCGTGACCTGGTAGCAGCTGAGCCGCTTGGCTTCGGCGCGGACGGCCTCGATCAGCAGCGTGCCGATGCCCTTGTACAGGTCAAGCGCGTTAATCGTCACGATCTCGAGGACCGGCGGGCGGGCATCGAAGGTGACAAGGCCGGCGATCCGGCCGCCGCGCTCCGCGATGAAACCAGGCAGGGCGGCGGGATAGAAGGCACCGTCGTGGACGACAACCTCGGGGGCGCCCCAGAGCTGGGTCGTCAGCCACTCGACTGTCGGCCGGTCGCTCTCCTCAATAGCCCGAATGGTCACGTCCCGCTGATGCACGGCCCCCATTATCCACCGGGACGCTTCTCGAAGCGCCACAATCCACCGCCGGCCGGACCTGGGCGCCGGGGCTACGCCGACCCTGCTTGGGCCCGGCGGCTCAGCGCGCTATCCGCCCGGAACGCCACAGCCGCAGGCGACTGACCGCGGTGCCCAGATCCCTCTTATCCACGCAGTAGGCGACCACGCCGAACACGAGCAATGCGAGCAGGGTAGCCAGCGCCCCGACGGCGGCCTCGAATACCTTCCCGCCATGCGGCGCGAGCAGCGTGACCCCGGCTCCCGCGACACCAGCCGCCGCGAACGCGGCGAGCCCCGCGAGTGTCGCCTGCCCCAGCCCCTCGATGGCGGCCGGGCCGCGGAACCGGCGAACCGCCACCACCATCGGGACCGCGACCACGAGCATCGCGAACGTCGACGCGAGCGACAAGGCGGGGACCACCAGCCGGGGCGGCGCCAGGTTCACCAGCGCGATGGACGCCGCGAGCTGTAGCAGCGGGCCGGCGGTCAGGCCCACGCCCGCAGCGCGCACCTTGCCGATGGCGAACATCACCCGGGACGTGTTCGTGATCACGGCGAAGCCGGCCACCCCCGGTGCGGCCAGCAGGAACGCCTGGGCAAGTTGCGTGACCTGGTCCGGCTCTCTGGCCAGGACGTGAGCGGCGGGCAGGCAGACCGCCACGATCACCGCCGAGGCGAGCCAGGACATCAGCATGACCGCCCGGGTCGACCCCGCGCTCGTCCGGTCGAACTCTGCTCCGTCCGCTGCCGACAGCACGGGGAAGACGCTGGTCACGATGGCCACGGGAAGCACTGAGCACATCGAAGTGAAAACCAGCACCGTGTAGTTGTTAAGCACCAGCGCACCGGTGTCACCGTGGCCATTGGCGAGGCCGATAGTGACGACGCTCTGAACGTCGCTGGCGATGAACTCGAGCAGGCCGACCAAGGCCAGCCCGCTCGCCCGCTGGACCACGCCCGGCGGGAACCTGAGCGTCGGGCGCAGTCGCAGCCGCAGCCGGAAGGTGGGCGGCAGCGCCACCAGCACCAGCATGCCGATGTTCATCGTGGTGCCGATCGACAGCACCAGCTGGGCCGCGAGCGGCGTGCTGGTGACCGGCTGGTTCTTGTCGAGCATCGCGAAGAGCAGGAAGGCGGAGATCGTCACCACGTTCGCCAGCACCGGTGCGAGGTTGGGCGCGGTGAACTTGCGGTACGCCTGGAGCAGCCCGTTCAGCACTACCGAGATCCCGTAAAAGAAGATCTGCGGGGCGAACGCGATGAGCAGGTCAGTCGTCTGGCCGATCATCGCGGACCGGTCGCAGCTCGAGTTGTGATTGACCGGGATCAGCAGGCCGGCGACCGGGCGCGCCACGGCCACGATGGCCAGCGTGGCCGGCAGCAGGATCAGCACCGACCAGGTCAGCAGCGCCGACGTGACGGCGGTGACGTGCTCTTTCTCGGCTGGGTCGGACAGGGACCGGTGCGCCGACCGGGCGAGCACCGGGACCATCGCGCTGGCGAGCGCACCGCCGATGGCGAGCTCGTAGATCAGGTTCGGCACCTGGTTGGCCGTGACGTAAGCGGTGCCCAGGCACCCGGCGCCCACCGTCTGCGCGAAGACGACCGTCCGGGCAAGACCAAGGAGCCTGGACATCGCCGTGAGCACCGCGATGAGCAGCGCACCGCTGGCCACGCCCGCCGCCAGGCTCCTGCCACGGGTGCCCGCGGTGCCCTCGGTGCCCGCGTCATCGGTGTCCACGGCGTCCACGGCTGGTGACCCCGCAGACGCAGACAGGTCCGTCCTTTCGGGTCCCAACCGCCCCCCAGCCCTCCCGGCAACGTGGCCAAGTACGGCTCAGGCTACGACCTCAGCGCCTGCTTTGGCGCGCACATGACGTCGTTTCGGGGGTTCGGTCACGCCCCGTGGCTACGCCGGATCGGGCGCAGGGCGCAGCCGGGCGGCCTCCCTGGTCGCGTAGGGATTGAGCTGGCCCCCCCCGGGAGCCCGCCAGCTTCGCGGCCAGGTGCTCGCCCACCGTCACCGGTTCGTACCTGGCCGGGTTGTCTGTGCTCTCGCAGCTGGGCAGGCACTGAATCAGCGCGTCCACGTTGCCGTCGTGGAAATAGGCGGCGGACCGCCGCGGCACGAGCACACCGCCGACCCGCGGAGCGGCCACCCGGTGCAGCGTGGAGATCCACTCCTCGTTCGTCCAGCGGGCGGTCGCATCGCCCAGGTTGACGAGCAGCGCGCCGTCAGCGGGCAGCACGGAGTGCCAGTTCCCGTCGGCACCGTGGATCTCCAGACCGGGCACCCGATCGGCCCACAGCACCGTCACGATGCCGTAGTCGGTGTGCGCGCCCATGCCGAGCTGGTCTGGCTCCAGCGGGATGTCCCCGCCGGGCAGCCGGTAGTTGTTCATCCGCAGCACGTCGATCGAGTGGTCGGTGAACCGCTCGAAGTAGTCCTCACGACCGCCAAGCGCCACGCCGAAGATCTTCACCATGGTCCGGGCGACCCGGCCGGCCGCATCGAACCACCCGGTGACCGCAGCCTCGAAGCCGGGGACCTCGTCCGGGTACACGTTCGGGGCGTAGACATCCGCCGGGAGGTCGATTCCCGGGTAGTCGGCGGTGGACGATCCCACGTTGATCGCCTCGAACAGGTCCGCCGCGGTAGCAAGGCCCAGGCTGTTAGCCAGCGACTCCGCCTTCGGCGGCGTGTACCCGCGGTTGACGCCGGGCGGGCAGCGGTACTTCCCCTTGACCGGGGCGTCCAAGGCGAAGAACGCGTCGGTCGCCTTGACGAACTCGTCGAGGATGGCGGCCGGGATGCCGTGCCCGGTGATCTGCATGAACCCCACAGTGCGGGCGACCGCGTCGACCTGCCGGACGACCTCCGCGCGGGCCGACTCATCCGCGTACGGCATGCGGAAGCTGGCGATATCGATCACCGGGACGGCGAGGATGCCGTCGCGCAGCGCGGCTGAGGACACTGGACTTTCCCCCTTGCTGTCGTGGCAGCAGTCAATATGGACAGCAGAGATAACGCCAGTGTGCGTTATGGGTTACCGAGTCGTGAACGTCCGCTCGGCGGCCGGCCATTTCAGCAGGTAGTCCCGCTTTGCAACGAAACGCTTACGGCCTATCCGGCCCAGCGCGGTTGCCCCCGGCCAAGGCAGTTACCGTATCGTTATTGGGTGCGCCCCGGGCACGCGTGGCACATCGGATGGCGCTGGGTTGTCGTGCTGACCGGCGTCGCCGTGCTGTGCTGCCTTCCGGTCCTCGCCAGCGCCCTCCCGGCGACCGTCCCGCAGCTCACGCCCCGGCAGCTCGAGGACCGCATCCTCGGCTCCCAGCGGCTGTCCTTCACCGGTTACGCGGAGAGCAACGCGACCTTCGGCCTGCCGCCACTGCCGGCCTTCTCCACCGTGACGCCACTGCTCGACGGCGTGACCCGGATGCGGGTCTGGCAGGCCTCGCCGGACCGCTGGCGGGTGGACACACTGTCCGACACCGGGGAGAACGACACCTACGTCAACGGCGACGACACCTACGTCTGGGACTCCGGCCAGCAGCTACTGACCTGGGTCGACGGCGCGGAGGTCATCCGGCTGCCCCGGGCCGCGGACCTCGTGCCGTCAGCCTTGGCCGTCAGGCTCATCAGCTGGGCAGGACCCGACGCGAAGATCAGCCTGCTGCCGCCGCAGCGCGTGGCCGGGCAGAGTGCGGCCGGGATAGCCATCAGTCCGGCAAGCACACGGTCGACGATCGCCCGGGCCGACATCTGGGCGGCACCGGGAACCGGGCTGCCGCTGCGCGTGGAGGTCTTCGGCCGCGACTCGGCGCAGCCCGCGCTCGAGACGCAGTTCCTCCAGGCCGGCCCGTGGACGCCAGCCGGCAACGTGCTGACACCGCAACGCGGCCCAGGCACCGGGTTCACCATCACCACGCCAGGCGACTTCGCCGGAGTACTGAAGAACCTTGACGTGGCGAGGCTGCCCGGCCAGCTCGCCGGGTTCACCAGGGAACCGTCACCGATCCCCCAGATAGCGATCTACGGCAGCGGGCTGACCGCGTTCGCCGTGCTCACCTTCGACCCGAGCACCGGCGGGCAGCTGCTCGGCGACGCGCTGAACGCCGGCGCGACGCAGCTGAGCATCAACTACGGCACCGCAGCGGTCGCCAGCGCGCCGCTCATCAACCTCGTGCTCGTCCAGCCGTACGGCTGGCCCGATACGTTCCTGCTGGTCGGGCTCGTCAGTCAGAACACGCTCGAGCAGGCCGCCGGGGTGCTCGCCGCAGAACTGAACCAGGGCAAATGATCACCACACAGAACCTGACGAAGCGATTCGGGCGCGTCGAGGCGGTCCGCGGGGTCAGCATCGACGTCCGCGAGGGCGACCGGTACGGCCTGCTCGGGCCGAACGGCAGCGGCAAGTCCACTCTCGTCCGCATGCTGCTTGGACTGGTATACGCCACCAGCGGCTCGATCTCGGTGCTCGGCGAGCCGGTCCCGCGGCACGTCGGCCGCGTCCTTCCGCAGATCGGCGCGCTGATCGAGGAACCCGCGGCCTACCCGCAGCTGTCCGGGCGCGCCAACCTGCGGCTGCTGGACGCGGCGGGACCGCACGGATCACGGCGGACCCGGCGCCGCCGGGTGGATGAGGCTCTCGAGCAGGTCGGGCTGGCCGGGATCGACCGGCGGCCGGTCCGGGCCTACTCCCTCGGCATGCGCCAGCGGCTCGGCCTGGCCGCCGCGCTGGTGCGCCGCCCGAAGCTGCTCATCCTCGACGAGCCGACCAACGGCCTGGACCCGCGCGGTATCAGGGACATGAGAGAACTGCTGACCGGCCTGAACGCCACGGGCGTCACTGTCTTCCTGTCCAGCCACCTGCTCGGCGAGGTCTCCGCCCTGTGCACCAGGATCGGCGTGCTCGACTCGGGAAACCTCGTCCTCCAGGACGAACTCGCGGCGCTGCAGCGGCCGACCGGTCGGGTCCTGATTTCCACCGACGATCCCGAACGAGCGGTGGCAACTCTCGACGGTCTTGTCGAACGCCGCGACGGGGCGGACCTGGTGGTCCGGTCCCCCGACCCGGTCGAGGTGAACGCCCGCCTGGTGGCGGCGGGCGTCCCGGTCCGGTCACTGGCGGCAGAGCGGCGCAGCCTTGAGGAGATCGTGCTCGACGTGACCGGGGCAGGCGCCGACCAGTTCGGTGTGCCTGCCACCGGAACGCCGGAATCGGCTGCCTCCGTTGCTGCCGCTGCTGCGGATCGGGAGACCTCGTGATAGCGGTCGAACTGTTCAAGCTGGTCCGGCGGCTGCGGACCTGGATGTCGATCGGGCTGATCTGCGCGCTGCCGCTCGTGGTGGCCATCTTCATCGCGATCACCCATCTTGAGCCGCCGCCCGGTTCTGGCAGCGCCTTCCTGTCCGCCGTGCTTAACGAGGGGCAGCTCTATCCGGCGGCAGCGCTCGCCCTCGTGCTGCCGGTCTTCCTGCCGGTCGCCGTGGCGGTTGTGGCGGGCGACTCGGTAGCGGGCGAGGCCTCGGCGGGCACGCTGCGGTACCTGCTAGCCCGGCCGGTCGGACGCACCCGGCTGCTTGTCGCCAAGCTCGCCGCCGTCACCACGTTCACGACGCTCGCCGTGCTGGCCGTCACGATCACCTCCTACGCCACCGGCGTGCTGATCCTCGGTCCGTCCCGTGCGGCGGCGGTCGGCACCGCCCCCGGCGGGATCTCCGGTTCGATCGCGCCGGGTGCCGGCGGGTCGCCCACGGCCGGGCTCCAGCCTGGCGCGGCGGTGACGTCGCTGTCCGGAGCCCCGCTGACCACTCTTGAGCTGGTCGAACGAGTCCTCGGCGCGATGGCGTTCATCACCGTCTCCATGCTCGGCGTGGCGGCGATCGCGATCTTCCTGTCCACGCTCACCGACTCGGCGCTCGGGGCCGCGCTCGGCTCGCTCGCGGTGCTTGTCGCCAGCGAGGTACTTGTCACGCTGAACGCCGCAAGCGCCGTGCAGCCGTACCTGCCCACCAGGTACTGGCTGGCGTGGATCGACTTCTTCCGGCAACCGATCTTCTGGCGGGACATCCAGCACGGGTTCGAGATCCAGGCGGTGTACGTGGTCGTGTTCCTCGGGGCCGCCTGGGCGAACTTCGCGACCAAAGACATAACGGCCTAACGGCCCGGGCGCGGGACCGCATCTTGTTCCTGGCCGAGGGGGCGCACGAGGTTACTGACCGAGGGCCTCGAGCCGGGAGCAGCTCGCGGCGGCCGGGGCAGTGACGCTCCCGCTGGCGAGCGCATGCAGCACGATGCCTACGACAAGCGGAGCCGTGGGGAGCTGGTCGTGCTGGATGTCCGCGCCCGGGCAGACGGACTGCAGCGGCACGTTCACCGCGCCAGCCAGCCGGGCCGAATCCGGCGGCTGCACCGTCTGATCGTCGGTGCTCCACAGCGACAACCACGGCGGGCGCTGCTGAGCGGACTGCTGGAGCCGGGTCAGGAGGGCGCTGCCAGGCACCAGCTGCTGACAGGCGACCGGGCATTCCGCCGGGTCGTAAGCGGTGCCGACGGCGGCGATCCGCGCGCCGTGCAACGGCGATCCCAGGGTGATGATCTGGCCCGCCCGCGCGGCGCCGCCGTAGTCGACATCCCAGAGCCAGGCCACGACGCCACCCGCCGAATAACCGATCACGGTCACCGGGCCTGACCCAGCGGCGATCGCCCGGTTCACGTATCCGTTCAGCACGCTGGCCTGCACCGTCAGGTCGCCCGTCCCGTTTCCCGCCAGCTGTACGACGGTCGCGGCCCGCCCGGTCCCCCGGATGCGGGCCGCCAGGGCGTCCAGGGACGTGGTGCCCCCGCCGTAGCCGGGAACGAGCAGCACCGTGCCCGGATGACCCGCTACCGGTTCCGGCTGCCCGCGCGATGCCAGTACGCCGGCGACGGCGCCGACGGCAATCGCCACCAGGGCGAGCCCGCCGAGCAGCCCCCGGCGCCGCGGGCTCAAGCCGGTCCACCACCGGAGGACACGCATGTGCACCATCATGCCCGCGCACAGCGGCCTGGCTCTCAGCGGGCCATCGGGCTTCCTATTCGGCTATGAACCGCGGCTGACAGCCGCTAGCACCTCTGTGCCGTTACCACCTCTGCCGTGAGCCGCGCGGCTGCGGCACGTCGATCGGCTGAGTGGGGTCAGTGGTGTACGGGCCCGGCGGGTATCCGGCATCCTCGGGTCGCCCGTAGGAGGCGTCCTGACTGGGCTGGCCGAGCCGATCGGGCGGGCCCGTACGACGAACCGCCCTGGCCGCGACCGCGGTGAGCAGCGAGATGATGGCACAGCCGAGCACCAGGTTGACCACCGCGGTCGCGGCCTTCTGGTTGAGCGGCGCACCCGTGCTGAACGGGTAGATCACTGCCGCCAGCGTGACCAGCCCCATGATCCAGCGGAAGAACAGGCCTGGCTGCGGCGTGCCGAGGACGAGCAGGTACAGCAGGGCGGTCGCGACCAGCGCGACGCACGCCGCCAGCAGCACGTACTCGCCGGTGTGGGCGTTGCCCCAGGCGCCGTCGCCGGCCGGGGCCAGGATCGGGATGCCGAGTGTCCACCGGCAGATAAGGATGCCGACCAGCGCGATCAGCGCGGCGACGACCGCGGTCGCCACGCCGCCGGCCCAGAACTGGCCGGAATCCGGCCGGAGACGGCCGGGACCGATGTCATTTGGCGATGCGGGATAGGTCATTGTCTGCTCCTCGCGAGTCGACGCACGTCGACCCTTTGGCAACGTGGCTACCCGTGCGAACGGCATGAAACCTGCCACCCTCGGGTGCGGCTTGGCCGCGAGGACTGTCCCCGCCGTCTGCCGGGACGGCTTGTGCTGTCGCAAGGCTGCCTGGCTGACCGGTGTCCAGCCAGGTCATGTGACGGACGGTGGGCAACGCGAGGACAACGAGGGTGCCGAAGACGCCCCAGGCGGCACCGAACCCGAGCACGGCCCCGGCACCAACCGCGCCCGCCACCGGACCGGCGGCGACGAACGCGACAGGGCCGAGCGCGAACGCGCCGACCGCGTTGAACGCCCCCACCCGGGACAGGGCCTGAGCGGGGACCCGCTGCTGCGTGACGGTCGTCGAAATCGCGCCGCCCAGCGCCGAGCCCAGGCCGGCCAGCAGCGCTCCGGCCGCCACCGCGACGACGGGCAGGTGCAACGCCAGCGCGAGCGGCGGAAGCGGGAAACCGAGCGTGGTCAGCGTAGCGGCCACCAGCGGCCGCCGCGGGCGGCGGCCAAGGGCGAGCAGGCCGCCGAGGAACGCACCCGCCCCGTAGCAGGCCGCGATCGCGCCCCAGGCACGAGCGCCGCCGAGGTAGTCGCGGGCCAGCACCGGGCCGAGCACCAGGTACGGTCCCCAGGTCAGCAGGTTGAAAAGTGCGAACTGGACCGTTTCGATGCACAGCCACGGGCGCGAGCTGAACTCCGCCCAGCCGTCGGCCAGGTCGCTGAGCAGCGACCTGGGCCGGGACATGGCCTGGCCCGCGGCGGGGAACCGCAGCATGGCCAGCGCGACGGCGCTGACCGCGTAGCTGGCCGCATCAGCCGCGATCACCCCGGCCGGGCTGGCCGCCGCGATCAGGATCCCGGCGAGGGCTGGCCCGGCGATCTGGGCAGCGGGACGCGGCACGGCGAGCAGCGCGTTGGCGTCCGCAAGCCGGTCACGTGGCGCGAGCTGTACCGGGAGGCCGGAGAGCGCGGGCTGGAAGAACGCATTGCCGGTGCCTACGACGAGCGCGGCTGCCACGAACAGCCACAGCCGAGGATGCCCCAGGCACAGCGCGGCGGCGAGGACGCCCTGCGCGGCGCACCGGGCCACGTCGGCGGTCAGCATCACCGGCCGCCGGCCGAGCCGGTCGGCGAGCGCGCCGCCGCCCAGCATGAACGCGACCATCGGAACGATGTTGGCGGCGAACACGACGCCGAGCGCGGTCGTCGATGCGCCGGTGCTGAGCACGGCGAAGGCGATCGCCACAGCCGACATCGCGGTGCCCAGCAGCGACGTCGAATATCCGATGTAAAAGAGGCGAAAGTCGCGCAATGCGAGGACGCCAAGCTTTCCGTCGCGGAATTTACTGCGACAATTAACCGAATCAGCCTCGGTCGATACCATGCCTCCTACAATGCCAAACGCTTTCGGGTAAAAGCAAATGACAATTAATTCAGCCGATGATTATCGCAGTAAATGCATTTCGGCAACGGATCAAGTTGCCGCAGTAAATGCGATCCTCACTTGCAGTTATAGTGGAGGGGTGGGACTGCCAGTGCCAGTGGAGTACGCGGTCGCCGTGGAGCAGTACCTCGACCATGCGCCGATCAGCAGCGGGTCGCGCCGGGTGTACCGGATCTCGCTGGCCAGCTGGGCCTGGCCACTGGTCGGCAAGCCGATCCCGAGTGGCCGGGGACGGCGCGGAGCGGTACCGCCCGTCGTTCCCCTCGTGCTGCTCGATGACCCGGGCACCCGGGACCGGCTGGCTGCGCAGTTCGCCGCGAGGACGGCGATGGCCAACGCGCGCACGGCCAACCGTGAGCTGTCCGCGTTGCGCAGTGCCGTTGACTGGTGGCTGGAGCTTGGCTGGATCAGAACGGACGCGACCGCCGGCCTGCGACACCGTCATCCGGATGCCCTTGGAGCACCTCTCACCACGGATCAGGTCAATGCCCTTTTCCAGCTGCCCGTGGGCCTGCGGGAGCACGCGCTGTGGCGGATGCTGCATGACTCTGGCGCGCCCGCGGCGGAAGTCCTGGCACTCGACGTGGTCCAGCTGGACCTGGCGCGGCACCGCGTGCGGCCGCGGTCCAGCGACCAGCTCGCGGGAGACGGCGTCGAGTGGCGGGATGGGACCAGCGAGGTGCTGCGCTGGCTGCTCGCGGGGCGAACCTGGGGGCCCGTGTTTCTCACCGACCGGCGGGCGCCGGCCCGGACCGCCCTCGCCGACGTCTGCCGGGTGACCGGTCAGGCCCGGATGTCCTACCGGCGCGCGGCGGAGATTTTTTCCGAGCTGACCGGCGCGCTAGATCCGGTTGGCCGGGGCTGGACGTTGCACCAGCTCAGTGCGGCAGGAAGGGCACGCTAGCAAGATCCAGAACCGGGGCTTGCGGGCCGTCCGGGTACCCCTGATCGGCTACTTCCCGCAAGAATTCTCTTGAAGTATTGTCTGAGAGAATACTTCCGTGTAGTAGCCTTGCCGGCATGAGCGTTCCGCTGACACTGCTCGGCCTGCTTGAGCGAGAGCCGAGTCACGGCTACGACCTGAAGCGCGACTACGACATGTACTTCGGCCGCGGCAAGCCGCTGCGCTACAGCCAGGTCTACGCCACGCTGTCCCGCCTGGCCAGGGACGGGAAGGCGATCGCCGGGCCCGTGGAGCAAGGGGCCGGACCCGAACGCCGGCGGTACGTGATCACCGACGCCGGCATAGCCGACGTGGAGCGGTGGCTGGCCGAGCCAGTCCCGCCAGAGCCTGACTTGCAGAGCGACCTGTTCGCCAAGGTGGTGCTCGCCCTGATGCTCGGCCGCCCGGCCGACAGCTACCTCGACATCCAGCGGGCCGCGCACCTACAGCGGATGCGCGAGCTCACCGAACTCAAACAGGACGGGGAGCCGCTCAACGTGCTACTCGCCGACCACGCGCTCTACCGACTGGAGGCTGACCTTCGATGGATCGATCACACCGCAGCCCGGCTGGACCTGCTCGAGCGATCGGTACGCCGGTGACCGCGAGCAGCACTCCGGTGACCGCGGGCCTGGCTGCCGTCGCCGCATCCCAAGGAACCGAGAAGCTCGTCGAGGCGCGGGAGCTGTCCCTTTCGTTCGGCGAAACGCCGGCGCTCCGCGGCGCCTCGCTGGGAGTCCGGCAAGGCGAGATCGTCGCGGTCATGGGCCCGAGCGGATCGGGCAAGTCCACCCTGCTGCACTGCCTGGCCGGCATCCTGGTCCCGCAACAGGGGCAGGTCTGGTACGCCGGACGGCGGCTGGACACCCTGAACGATGACAAGCGCAGCGCGCTGCGCCGGGACCGGTTCGGGTTCGTGTTCCAGTCCGGTCAGCTAGTCCCCGAACTGACGGCGGAAGAGAACGTCGCCCTCCCCCTGCTGCTGTCCGGCATCCGGCGCGGCCCGGCGATGAAGGCGGCCAGGAACTGGTTCGGCCCGCTTGGCCTGGACGGACTTGAGCGCCGCAGGTCCGGCGAACTGTCCGGCGGGCAGGCCCAGCGCGTCGCGCTGGCCCGGGGCCTGGTCGCCGGCCCTGAGCTGCTGTTCGCCGATGAGCCGACCGGTGCGCTCGACTCGGTGTCGGGTGAGCTGGTGATGGACCTGCTCACCAGCGCAGCCCGCGAGCACGGCACCACCGTCATCCTGGTCACCCACGACGCCCGGGTCGCCGCGTATGCCGACCGTGAGGTCGTCGTCCGGGACGGCAAGGTCAGCACGCTCACCGGGGCCCAGCCATGATCCCCCTCAGCCTGCGACTGGTGGTCAACGGCGGGCGCGAGGCAATCACGCGACTCATCATCCTGACCGTCGCGGTCGGCCTCGGCGTCGGGTTGCTGCTGACCGCTGTGGCCGCGACCAACGCCGCCGTCACCTGGAACAACCGCCACGCCTGGTTCTGGACCGGCACCTCATCCGCGCCCGTCAGCCCGGCGGCAGCGGGCACCGCCCCGCTGTGGTGGCACCCCAGCAGCGACATCTTCGACGGTCAGCAGATCGACCGCTTCGATGTGGCCGCCACCGGCAGCACGTCGCCCATCCCACCGGGCGTCCCCCGCGACCCGGCACCAGGCCAGTACTACGCCTCGCCCGCACTGATCGCGCTGCTGCACAGCACTCCGGCGAACCAGCTCGCCGACCGTTACCCCGGTCAGCTGGCCGGCACGATCGGCGACACCGCGCTGCCTTCGCCGAATTCGCTGGTCATCATCCTGGGACGCACACCGGCGCAGCTGGCGCAGACTCCGAACAGCGTGCAAGTGACGTCGATCACCGACACGATGCCCGGCGGCCAGTCCGGCCAGTGCTTTGGTCCGGGCTGCCCGCCGCCGCCGAACCCCAAGGGGCTGGCCTACTTCCCGACCGATCCGGGAGGCGGAGCGAGCTCCATCGACCTCATCCTGTCCGTCGTGGCGCTGGCCATCCTGATCCCGGTGCTGATCTTCATAGCCACCGCGACCCGGCTGTCGGCCGCCCGCCGTGAGGAACGGTTCGCCGCGATGCGGCTGGTCGGGGCGACCCGCAAGCAGGTCACCCTGGTCGCCGCCATCGAATCAACGACGGCCGGAATCCTCGGGGTGGCCGCCGGGTTCGGGATTTTCTTCCTGTTGCGCATCCCGGTCGCGGGCATCCCGTTCATCGGCGAGCCGTTCTTCCCCGGCGAACTGTCGCTCAGCCCGCTGGACATCCTCGCCGTCGCGATCGGCGTGCCGGTAGCCGCGGCGGTCGCCGCCCGGCTGGCGCTGCGCCGGGTGCACATCTCCCCGCTGGGCGTCGCCCGCCGGGCGACGCCGAAGCCGCCAGGGGCCTGGCGGGTGGTGCCGCTGCTGGCCGGCCTGGCAGAGCTCGGCTTCTGGACCGTCCATGGCCACCCGGCGTCCATACCCGGGCAGCTCCAGGCCTTTGTGTCCAGCTTCGCGCTCATCCTCATCGGGCTGTTCATCGCAGGCCCGTGGCTCACCATGGCTGCTGCCAGGGCCATGGCCCGATGGACCAGCCGACCCAGCAGCCTGATCGCCGCCCGCCGCCTCGCCGACGACCCGAGGGCCGCCTTCCGCGCGGTCAGCGGCCTGGTGCTTGCGCTGTTCATCACCACGGTGGCGGTGGTGGCCATCACCACGCAGAACGCCAAGGATCTCACTCGGTGGGGCACCGTGGCGGAATCGAACATGCTGACCGACCAGATAGCGAATGAGTCGTCCAGCAGCGCCGTCACCGGCGCGGGACCGGCCGCACCCGCAGCACTGCTCGCCGCACAGCTGGGCGCGATCCGCGGCGTCCAGGGAGTGGTCGTAGTCCGGGCAGACCCCGGGCTGACCATTCCCGGGACATTCGACGGCCTCGGCGCCAATGGCTTCGGATCGACTAGCCCGGTTCCGGCGGGCGTGATCTCCTGCGCGCAGCTCGCGACCGTGCCCGCCCTGGGCCGCTGCCCGGCCGGAGCGACGGTGGTCAGGTTCCCGGCAACGGGGTTCGGCCGTTACGGCCTGCTGGAGGGTACCGCCGCCGCCACCATCACCTGGCCAGCCGCGGACGTCCCAGCCTCGAAACTAGGCGCCCTCAGCGTGGACGCCATCAATGTGGGGACCGACGGCTCTGTGCCGGCGATTGAGCAGGCGAGGACTCTGCTTGAGAGCGCACACGCCTACCCCGTCCTCAACGCGCCGTCCACCATCGGCGACTTGATCAGGCAGGACAACTCCACCAACAGCGATTACCAGCAGCTCGCCAACGTGGTGATCCTCATCAGCCTGCCGATCGCCGGCTGCACGCTCGCCGCCGGCATCGCGGCCGGGCTGGCGGACCGCAAGCGGCCATTCAGCCTGCTGCGGCTCACCGGTGCCAGGCTCGCCATGCTGCGCCGCGTCGTCGCCCTGGAAGGCGCAGTCCCGCTGCTCGCCGTCGCCGCGGTAGCGATCGGCACCGGATTCGCTGGCGCCGCAATGTTCGCCTCCGAGGCGCAGCAGCACCCGATGGTGGCGCCAGGTGCCGTCTACTACCTCCTCACCGCAGGGGGGATCGTGGTGTCCCTCGGCATCATCGCGGCCACCTTCCCGCTGCTGGCACGCATCACCGGCCCGGAGGTCGCGCGCAACGAGTAGCCGCCCCGACCAGGTCGCCCCTGCTCTCCCTACGGCGTCATCGAGGGCGTCGCACCCTGACGCCTGCTCACCTGCCGCGACCGTAGTCGGCGAGTGCGCCGAAGGCGGCCTTGGGCTCCCATGGCAGGCCGGGGTAGGCGGTACCGGTGCGGCCGCTATCGAGGACCTTGACGATGCCGAATGAGGCTTTGTCGAAGTCGCGATCGTCGTCGATGTCGCTGTGCGGGAGGTCGTACCGGGCGAAGGTGTTGACGAAGGCCGCGTCGATGTCGGACTCGTCAAATTCGGCGAGGAGTCCGCTGAGGTAGCGGGCTTGTTCCTGCTCGTCGCGGACAACGGGAGTGCTGAAACGCGCGGGGCGGGCGTGTTCGTCCCATTCGATGACCGCGTCGCCATGACCGGCGCTGTCCGCGGCGCCGCGGTAGGTGGTGCAGCCGAACTCTGTGACGGCGGCGGGCTTGCCCTGGGAAGTCAGTTCCCGCAAGCCGGCGGCGAGCAGATCGATGGTCTGCGCGTCGGGGTAGACCGCGTCGGTAGCGACAACGTCGAAGGGCGTCCAGTTCACCCCTTCGAATGGCAGGGAGGCGTACCCGATCCGGCCGCCGAACTCCGCCCGCACTGCGGCGACCGCGGTGCCGAGGAATGCCTTGACCGTGGCGGGGAGGCCCGGCAGTGCGGCCCGGAGCCGGTCTTGGTCGGCGAGCCGCTCGGCGGCTGTGCTGCCGGGGAGAAAGCCCTCGGTGAACAGGGAGATCTCTGAGCCGGTGAGGAAGACAACCTCAGCTCCGTCGCGGCGCAGGCGTTCGGCGCGGGCGGCGCTGTCGATGAGGAAGTCGAGGAGCTCACCCTGGGTGAGGCCATTGGTAAACGGCGAGTACCAGATCTCCAGTCCGGCATCGGCCGCGTGCCGCGCGGCTGTCTCAAGCCGGTCGCGGTCACCGCCGGTGACGCGCACGGCGTCACAGTGCAGGTCACCGTGAATGATCTGCATCTCGCGGCTGACGACGGCGGGATCGAAAGGCTCGCGGCTGGTCGTTCCCGGAGTTGATGCCCTGGTGAAGCCGGTGTCATAGGTGATGCCGAAGGCGCGCACGCGTATCCTCCCTGCACGCGCTACGGTACATCCCTTGCCGCGGCAGCCTGCGGCGAGCCCACGCACGAGGCCGCGCCAGACCTCGCCTTCGTCGCGGAGCCTGCGGACAGTCCACAGCGGGCGAGGCAATCACCTCGATCGTGTGATTACCGCTCATACCGTCTGCAGCGACCCTTGCTGACATGCGGCCGCACAGGCCAGGTCTCCCCGATCCGGCACGCTTGCGACGCTGATTTCCATTCAGACTCTGGAAAGCGGGCAGACACCATGAGCAACATCAGCATTATCGGCCGCAGTCGCCATGCGCTTGGCTCGCGCGGCACGAGAAACACGAGCAGGGTTCGATTCCTCGCGGTGATCGGGGTGCTCCTCGCCACGGTCTTGGCCGCGTCCGGATGCTGCGCCGGCGTCTGCCGTCAGGGACCCCCGCCGATCGGCGCTGGCGTCCAGCAGTACGCCACTCACTGAGCGAGCAACCCGGCAGCCCACTGGCTCGCTGACCGGTAACCGGCAGCTCGCCCGTTCGTGAAACGCCCTGAGAACAAGGCAGTGCACTCATCCGGAGCGTACGGTATCGCCGCCGGGATCCCCGGTCCGGGGATCCCGGCGAGCGGATGCCGCGAGCCGGCGAGCGTGCGCGATGACAAGGTCGCGGAGGTCATCTGGTTGCTCGATGAGGAAGGGCCGGTCGAGTGAGGCGAGCACTCGGGGCAGCCAGTCGAGCTGTTCCGCTCGCAGTTCGACCCGGAGCCACCCACCGGCGTCGTCAGCTGCGCTGACCGGGGACGGGCAGTCCTGCACGCTGGCGACGCTGGCGGGAAGCACTCGGCGGATCTGCTCGGCTGTCCCCTGAATCCGGATAATCACGTGATGGCGGTAGGGGGCGGTAGCGAACCCCGACAAGAGGCGCTCCACCGGATCGAACCCGGCGGGCGGCTCAAACGAGCCGGGCAGGGTTCTGGCATCCGTGACGCGATCCAACCGGAAGGTCCGGTCCTCGCCGATCCGCGGATCGGTACCTGTGACGTACCACCGGCCCGAATGGGCGACCAGACCGTACGGGTGCAAGGTGCGCTCGCTGCGCCGGCCGTCGGCGGCGGTGTACCTGATTGAGACCGGCCGGTGATGGCGCACCGCGTCGGCGATACAGAGCAGCACACCGGTCTCCGGGGCGGCGAGTTCACGGGGCGGGGCAGTGAAGGCGAGGGACTCGAGCACGGATTCCAGCCTGCGGGCGAGCCGCTCGGGCAGGATCCGCCGGATCTTCGCCGCTGCCGTCTCGCTCGCCGTGCCTGTCGCCGTCATCAGGCCCGCACGGTGGCCAGCGACCAGGCCGAGCAGCACGGCTAGCGCTTCGTCGTCGGTCAGCATGAGCGGCGGCAGGCGGTATCCGGGGGCGAGCCGGTACCCGCCGTAACGGCCGCGTACCGGCTCGACGGGCACGTCGAGGTCGACCAGGTGGTCCACGTAGCGCCGCACAGTGCGCTCGTCGACGCCGAGCCGGCCGGCCAGTTCGGCGGCCGTCCGCGTCCCACCTGACTGCAGGAGTTCCAGCAGCGTGAGCACGTGAGCGGTCGGCCGCGCCATGGACAGAAAATAACACGAATACCGGACC